>Ga0070664_100000828_pt1 | contig 23837 bp, 21 predicted proteins | sample KBSC73metaG_FD_65863 | JGI IMG/M metagenome (GOLD analysis project Ga0070664, IMG submission 65863) | Corn rhizosphere microbial communities from Kellogg Biological Station, Michigan, USA - KBS C7-3 metaG | ecosystem: Host-associated > Plants > Roots > Rhizosphere > Soil ... | reverse complement strand
GCCTTGAATACGCCGGGGTCGGCGTTCAACGATTTCATCGCACTAGCATCGGCGGCGAGCTTCTGGAACGAAGCAGCGCTGTTCGCGAACTGCGCGTTGCGCCCGGCGCTCGCCGCGAACTGCGAAAAGGCCGCGCTATTGTTCGCGAATTGGGCGAACTTATTCGCATTGCCGAACACCGCCGCCATCACCTGCGGATAGCCCGCAAGGCTGGCGAAGGCCGCGGAGTGCTTCGAAACAGCGTCGAGAGCAGCCGGCTGACCGGCCAGCATGCTGAAGGCGTTCGAATTGGCGAGAAGCGCCATATAGGCCTGCTGCGAGATTCCGGCATTCGCTGCGCGGTCGGCCGCACTGGCAGCGCTTTGCAGCATTGCGGCAAGAACCTGCGGCTGCCCGGCGGCAAGGCCCTTGAATGCACCGGCGTTGGCGGCGAGCGACTTGAACACGCCCGGATCCGCTTGCAGCGACGCCATCGCCGCGGAGTTGGACGCGAGCTGCTTAAACGCTCCCGCGTTCGCCGACATGTTCGCATTCGCAGCCGCGTTTTGCGCATGCTCGCGGAACTGTCCTGGATTGGCTGCATAGCTCGCAAATGCGGCCGGGTTGGCGAGAATGGCGGCAAGGACTTGCGGCTGCCCTGCCAGCGATTGCACCGCCTTCGAGTGGCCCCAGACGGCCGCGAGCACGCCGGCGTTTTGCGCGCGTGCGGCGGGAGCGACCTGAGCGAGGCTTTGCGCTGCCTGCGCGACGCCTTTGAACGCGCCTGGATTGGCGGCAAGCGAGGCGAAGGCCTGCGGGTTGGCCATCACGGCGGCCATGACCTGAGGCTGGCTGGCGATCGCCTGGAAGCCCGGGCTCGCGGCAAGCGATCGGAGCTGGGGATCCTTGGTGATCAGCTCGAACGCGTCGGTCTGCATGAGTTCCGGCACCGAGGTGTCGCCGAGCGTGACGTCAGCCTCGGTCACCTGACTGTTCACGTAGCGCTGAGCCGGAGCGACCGTGCCCGCGCTGGGGCCGAGCGGCGGATACACGCGTCCGAGCCCATAAGCCCCGACGCCGAAGGCCAGCACGGCCGCCGTCGTCAGGTACATCTTCTGTTGGTTAGAAATCGTCATGGCCATGGTTGCCCCCTGCCAGAGAGAATTCGGAAACTGCTTCCGAGTTAATGAAAAGTCAATGAAACACGACTCATCCCACGCACACCAAACCGCTGAATTACAGGCCGAAAACCGGCAAATTTGGAGAAAATGGCGCCAGTGGCGAATACCGGAGGATAGGCGCGCAAAGCGAACGTCTGCGTTCGCGCAGGTCCCGGTAAAGCGGCATTCCCTAAAGCGAAAACCATTCCGAGCCGGGGAGCCCCTCCCCCGATTGAATGATCCCGAGTCGCCCCTCAGGAAGAAGGCAGGGTGTAGAGCATTTTACCCGTCAGCCAGCAAGGTAAATCGAAACATGGGTTTAGGTTTTACACAGGTTTCGAAGAGCTTGGCCGCGGCGAAGCTGTGTCGCGGCGTATATCCTCTAGTTCATGAATTTTGCCGTCGGCGCGGGAGAATCGCGTGCACGCTTCGCGCTAGGCGCTAAGCCGGGCCGATGAGCCAGGCGCTCCCACCGAACCCGCCCGAGGCGGCAATCGTCATTACGGGCGGCGCGCTTCCTGAAGCCAAGGCAGAACGTGTCTACGCGGTGGAGCGGTTCGACCAGCGGCGCATCGAGCGATCGCCGACCCACGAGCTCGACCAGCTGCTGAAAGACGTGCCCGGAATCCAGCTGTTTCGGCGCTCCGACGCACGCAGCGGCCATCCCACCAGCCAAGGTGTGACCCTGCGTGCGCTTGGCGGGAATGCGTCGAGCCGCGCACTGCTGGTCTTTGACGGCGTTCCGCAAAGCGATCCCTTCGGCGGCTGGGTGAATTGGCCCGCCTACGACCCGCAGAGCTTGAGCTTTATTCGCGTAGTTCGTGGCGGGGGAAGCGTCGCCAATGGCCCCGGCGCGCTCGCTGGAACGATCGATATGACGAGCCGCGCCGACGGGGGGACTTCGGGCGAGATCCATGCCGGAAGCCGCGATGCATTCGAGGCGCGGGGACGCGTCGGCGCGGAGGCAGGGAACGGCCTCTTGTCGCTTTCCGGCCGCGCGGAGCGCGGAGATGGCTTCGTGCCGATCACCGAGGGAACTCGGGGCCCAGCCGATCACGCGGCGCCGTACCGCCAGTGGAGCGGGCGCGGCCGCTGGGCAGGCCCTGTCGCAGGCGCCGTGGAGCTGCAGGCTAGCCTCGACGGCTTCCACGATTGGCGCAACCGCGGGACGGATTTCAGCAGCGACCGGACGGATGGCGCCGACGCTTCGATGCGCCTGGTGGGTCGCGATCGCTGGCAGTGGTCGGCGCTCGGCTACTGGCAATGGCGGAACTTGCGCAGCAGCACCGCGAGCCTGAGCGCCGGTCGCGCGAGCGCATCCCGGGTGCTGCTGCAGGATTCGGTGCCCTCGCATGGGCTTGGCGGAAGCCTCGAGGTGCGGCCGCCGATGCCCGACGGGATTGAGCTGCGCGTTGGAGCGGACGCGAGACGTACCGATGGCGAGACGCGCGAGCTTGCCAATTATTCCGCCGGGAAGCCGACGCGGCGCCGAAAGGCCGGAGGCGAAACCTGGACCAGCGGCGGGTTTGCGGAAGGCTCGGCGGACCTCCACGGAGTAACGTTGAGCGCCGGCGTTAGGCTCGACCACTGGCAGGTAAGCGACGGCCATTTGCTCGAGCGGACGATCGCATCAGGCGCCGTCACGCGCGACGAGCATTATGCGAAGCGAGACGGCTGGCTGCCGACCGCACGCGGCGGAGTCTTCGCGCCGGTCGGCGGCGGTTTCAGCCTACGCTCGGCAGCCTACCTCGGCTGGCGCATGCCGACGCTGAACGAGCTGTTCCGTCCCTTCCGCGCCGGGCTCGATGCGACCGCCGCCAATCCGGCGCTCGATCCTGAAAGATTGGCTGGAGCGGAAGCGGGCGTCGAATATCGCCGCGGAGCATTCAGTGCTTCCCTTACGGCCTTCGTCAATCGGCTGAAAAACGCCATCGCTAATGTCACGCTCGGCCAGGGGCCGGGAACGTTCCCGCTGGTTGGTTTCGTCGCTTCGGGCGGCGCCTTCCGACAGCGGCAGAACATCGACGCGGTGAATGTTCGGGGGCTGGAGGCGTCCGCATTATGGGCGAGTGGGCCGTGGTCGCTCAGCGGCGGCGTAAGCTTGACTCACGCGCGCATGGAGACGTCGGGCCCAGCCGCGCCCCTTGATGGATTGCGTCCGGCGCAGACGCCGAGGTTCGCCGCGACCTTGACGGGAAGCTGGGAAAAAGACGGGAAGAGCGCCACGGTTTTAGTCCGCCGGATCGGCGCGCAATTTGAGGACGATCTCAACACCCGCAGGCTAGATGGCGCGACCACGGTCGACGCATCGGCTTCCTGGCCGCTGACGCGAACGGTACAAATCACCGCCCGTGGCGAGAATCTGACGAACGAGCTGGTTATGGCGGGAATCGGCGGCGACGGATCGATCGAACGCGCGACGCCGCGGACTTTATGGATCGGATTGAGGTTGAGATGACAGACGAGCAGAGGCGCGCCCTGACCAAGGTTCCGGCGGTCACGCTGGGCTTCTGGATCATCAAGATCCTCGCAACCACGCTCGGCGAAACCGGCGGCGATACGGTCAGCATGAGCTGGCTTGGCGAGACAACGCCGGAGGCGGGCGCGTCCGGCCTCAACGGCTATCTCGTCGGCACCGCGATCTTCGGGATCGCATTGATCGTGTTGGTTTGGGCGCAGATCAGGGCGCGGCGCTTCAATCCGTGGCTGTACTGGGCGACGATCGTCGCTTCGACCACTTGCGGGACGACGCTCGCCGACTTCTGCACCCGTTCGCTCGGGGTCGGCTATCCGGGCGGATCGCTGCTGCTCCTGGCCTGCGTGCTCGCGTCGCTATTCGCCTGGTACAAGTCGCTCGGGAGCATCGACATCAACACCGTGACGGCGCCGAGCGCCGAGACCTTCTACTGGGTCACCATCACCTTCTCGCAAACGCTCGGTACCGCGCTGGGAGACTGGGTTGCGGATGCGGGCCTCGGATACGGCGGCGGTGCCCTGCTGTTCGGCGCGGCGCTGGCGCTCCTCGCGATCCTCTATTTCGCCACGAAGGTCAGCCACGTGCTGCTGTTCTGGGCGGCGTTCATCCTGACCCGGCCATTGGGCGCGACGGTAGGAGACTTCCTCGACAAGCCGGTAGCGAAGGGCGGATTGGAGCTCAGCCGGCCGCTGGCGACTGTGGCGCTGGCAGTCGCAATCGTCGCGCTGATCCTTCTGCTTCCGCAGCGACCGGGAAGACATCCGGCATCGAAGGCCCCAGTGTGAGTCGAAAGTTCGCGCCTGTTGCAGGCGCATTGCTTCTCGCCGCAGCGCCGGCCTTTGCTGGTCCTCCTTACGAGACGGACGATCCCGAACCGACCGAGCTTCGTCACTGGGAAATCTACGCCTTTGCCACCGCTGACGGCCGGAATAGCGATGTCGACGGTGCGTCGGGCTACGACCTCAACTATGGGGCGGCGAAGGGTCTGCAACTCACCGCGACCGTCCCCCTCGCGCTCAGCCACTCCCGCGAGCGCGGATGGCGAGCCGGGAGCGGAGATTTGGAGCTTGGAGCCAAATATCGATTCCTCAACGACGAGGAGAGCGGTTGGCAGGCGGCGATCTTCCCCCGCGTGATCCTGCCGACCTCGGCCAGGAATCTAGGCGGAAACCGCGCGCGCGTTCTTCTGCCCGTTTGGGTGCAGAAAGACCTCGGCAGGACGTCGGTGTTTGGCGGCGGCGGCTATGAAATCAATCCGGGCAGCGGCAACAAGGATTTCTGGCAGGCGGGCCTCGCCGTCACGCAGGACTTCACCGAGACTTTGTCGCTGGGAACCGAAGTGGCCTGGCAATCGGCGGACGTGCGCGGGGGAGAAAGCAGCACGGGCGTGAATCTCGGCCTTATCCAGAAGCTCGGCGGTCCGTACGCCCTTTTGCTTGCGGGCGGGCCGAGCTTTTCCGTCGATAAGACTAGCTACCACGCCTACGCCGCGCTTGCCCTCAACTTCTGATCATCATTTCGCGCGCGAACAAAGGACCAGCGCCAGCTGCTAAAGCGATCGTCCGCCTCTCGCCACGCCGGGCGGCGTTGGGGTCCGGGCGGCTTCTGCCGTTCCGCCTCCGCAACGCCTGCGCGCCGACAGCGTTAGTCCGGGCGAATGTACCGATCGGACCTCAATAATCGCGACAAAGGCGGCGCAATTGCGCTGGTCGCCGGCATTCACGCCGCGCTGCTGTTCGCCTTCCTGAATCTGTCGGGCAAGATCGATCTCGTCGATCCGCAAAGCGCGCTGAAGCTGTTCGACATCAATGCCGCCAAGCCACCGCCTTCACCGCCTCCGCCACCGCCGCAGCAACAACGGCAAAAGCCGAAGGAGGAGGGCGGGTCAGCGCCCAAGAACATCAAGAGCGAGGCGACGCCTGTGGTCGCCCCCAAACCGAGAATCGAGACTCCGCCGCTGCAACAGATTGCCGCGGCGGAAACGCCGCGACAGGGAACCGCTCCGGCGCAAGGAGCATCCGACGTGCGCGGTCCGGGCACCGGCGCCGGAGGCACCGGCACGGGCACTGGCAGCGGAAGTGGTGGAAGCGGGCCTGGTGGCGGAGGGGACGGTGGGGTCGCCGACCCACCGCACCTGATCAGCCCCGTGCTTAGGGGCCGCGATTTCCCTCGCGACCTCATCCAGCGCTGGCCCGGTCGGGCGACGGTTTTCATGCGATTGAGAGTGGACCCGCGCGGCTATGTCAGCGAATGCACGGTCGACCGCGGCACGGGTGTTGCCGGCATCGATTCGCAGCTATGCAACATCGTGCACGACCGGCTCCGTTTCCGGCCCGCGGTGAATCGAAGCGGACAGGCGGTTGCGGGCTGGTTCGGATACGCGCAACCCGCGCCCAGATAACAAAGAAAGACTCGCATGATCGAAGCGGAATGGTGGGAATATGATTCCCTCGACGAACTCGCCGACGCCGTTGCGGGGGACGTCGGGTTCATCATCGACAGCGCCGTGGAGGCGCGCAATGCGTCGCTGATCGCGCTGCCTGGCGGCAAGACCGGTCCGGCGATCTTTTCCAAGCTTGCGGCGCAGCAGCTGCCGTGGAAGCGAGTGACGATTATTCCCACCGACGAGCGGCTCGTGCCCATGGATGATGAGCGCAGCAACGTTCGCGCGATTGCGAAAACGTTTCTGCCGGTGGGCGCACGCGTCGTTCCGATCGCCGCCGAAATCGCGGACTATAAGCTCGCGGGCAATTCCGCCGATGCCCGGCTGCAGGATCTGCCATGGCCGCCGGACCTCGTCTGGTTGGGCGTCGGCGAGGACGGCCATACTGCATCAATCTTCGCGGGGCCGGATTTGCAAGATGCGCTCGACGCACCGAAGGCGCGGCGCGCGATCGGCGTCAAGCCGGATCCGATGCCGGGAGATGCCGCCGTCGAACGCGTGACGCTGACGCGCGCGGCGATCCTCGCGGCGCGGACGATCCTCATCGTCGTCACCGGCGATAAGAAGCGTGAAGTGCTCGAGCAAGCGATCGCCGACGGGCAGAGCTCGAAGCTGCCGATCGGACGCGTGCTCGCGGAGGTCGATCAGCCGATCGACATTCACTGGTGTCCGTAGCGCTACTCCCTCACACCTCTTCGAGGGGTTTCCCGCGCGTCTCCTCAAGGAACAGCAGGGACACCACGGCGGAAATGCCGGTGAAGATCACCGCATACCACAGGCCCTCGTAGATGTTGCCGGTGATGGCGACGAGCGCGAAGCTGGTCACCGGCAGGAATCCGCCGACCCAGCCGGTTCCCACGTGATACGGAAATGACATTGCGGTGTAGCGGACGCGCGTTGGAAACATTTCGACCAGCGCGGATGCCTGAGGGCCGTACAGCGCCGTCGCGGCAACCACGAACAACAGCAGGATCACGATCAACAGCGTCATGCCGGTCTGGGTCGGCTGCGCGACCTTGGGATAGCCCGCGGTAGTCAAAGCAGCCCCGATATCCGTCCCGACCTTCGTTTTGAGTGCTTTGAGATCGGCGCCGGACAGGCCTTCGCCGCCCGAAATGGGAACCAGGTTATGGCCGACGAACACGCGCGTACGCCCATCAGGCGAATAATCCGTGCGGTAGGAAATTCCTTTCGTGACGAGCGTGGACTTGGCGATGTCGCAGGCGCTGACGAACTTTGCGGTGCCGACCGGATCGAATTGCACGGAACAGGTGCTGACGTCGGTGGACACGGCGACGGGAGTCGTCCGCTGGGCCGCGACCAGCGCAGGGTTGGCGGCCTGGGCGATCCAGTGCGATCCCGGGAAGTAGAGGGCTAGCGCAAGCAGCATGCCGCCGACCATCACCGGTTTGCGTCCGACGCGGTCGCTGAGCCAGCCGAAGTAGACGTAGAGCGGCGCGCTGACGACGGTCATCACGATCAGCAGTAGATCCTTTGTCGCGGCCGGCAGACCAAGCGACCTTTCGAGAAATACCTGCATGTAAAAGAAGGTGAAGTACCAGACGGCGCCCTGCGCGCACATGATGCCGAAGAAAGCGATCAGCACCTGCCTAAGGTTGTTCCTGTCCGCAAAGGCTTCGCGCAGCGGCGCCTTTGTAACCTGGCCTTCCTCGCGCAGCTTTGCGAAGTGCGGACTTTCGGCCAGTTTTGCGCGCATCCAAACGGAGATGGCGAGCAGTACGGACGAGACCAGGAACGGAATGCGCCAACCCCAAGTGCCGAACGCATCTTCTCCGAGTGCGGTACGGGTCGCGACAATGACGAGCAGGGCCGCAAGCAAACCGAACGATGCGGAAGATTGGATCCAGCCGGTCGCCGCACCGCGCTTGTGGTTGGGCGCATGCTCGGCAACGTAAATCGCCGCACCGCCATATTCGCCGCCGAGCGCGATGCCTTGAAGGATACGCAGGAAGATAAGCAGGATGGGTCCAAGCCCGCCTGCCTGCGCATAGGTCGGCAAAAGACCGATGAGGAAGGTCGCCCCACCCATCATGGTGACGGTAATCAGGAAGGCGCCTTTGCGCCCGAGACGGTCGCCGACCACCCCGAAAATCAGAGCGCCGAGCGGACGAAAAGCAAAGCCGACGGCAAATAGTGCAAGCGCTGCGATCAGCGCGGGGGTGGGATCAAGGCCGGCGAAGAAGACCTTGGAGATGACCGGCGCGAGGCTGCCGAAGATGAAGAAGTCGTACCATTCGAAAGCGGTCCCCGCCGACGAGGCGATGATGACGCGAGCCATCGACCAGGGTTTGTGATGCCGGTGCCCGTCCGCAATTGTCGCCATGTCCTCTCCCTTGGGACGAAGGGATAGCAGCGCGCGAACTTCAGTCCAGCTTCCGGATGACCTCGTCGTAGTGGGCGACGATAAGTCCGAACCGCTTCACCCGCATCTTGTTGTGGACTTCGTTTGCGCTTCCCGGAGTCAGCAGCTGGTCGAAGTCGAGATGGTTCTTCGCCTTGTAGCGAATGCGAACGTGACTTCCGGAAACATCCACTCGCACCGGTCCCGCGGCGTCGGTCAGTGTGCCTTCGAACCGGTCGGGCGCGGTCTGGCGGAGGCGCCAGTAGCGCGTCCGAGCGGGTTTGCCGGGCTCATGGATCACCTGCTCGAGCAACAGCGAGCCGTCTTTTTCAGCACGTCCTTCGCTATCGACCGTGATGCGCTTCGTCGGCTGGAAGATGACTTTGAGCGTCCCCTCGCCATGCGTTCGGCCGCGGAAGAATTCGACCGGGTTGAAGCTCGCAGCGGCAAAGAGCAGCGCCGCGGCAGTGATCATTGACGCCCGGCGAGCAAGGCGTCGACGACGCTCGGGTCGGCCAGCGTCGACGTGTCGCCGAAGCCCGACGTCTCGCCCTCGGCGATTTTCCTCAGGATCCGGCGCATGATCTTTCCCGAGCGCGTCTTGGGGAGCGCGGGCGTGAAGTGGATCTTCTCGGGTGCGGAGAAGGCGCCGATGTCGTGGCGCACTTCCTGGATCAACTCCTTGCGCAGCGCATCACTGCCTTCCTCGCCCGCGTTCAGCGTGACGTAGGCGTAGATCGCCTGGCCCTTGATGTCGTGCGGATAGGCGACGACCGCGGCCTCCGCGACCTTGGCATGCGACACCAGCGAGCTTTCGACTTCCGCCGAGCCGATGCGATGTCCGGAGACGTTGATCACGTCGTCGACGCGGCCGGTGATCCAATAATAGCCGTCCTCGTCGCGGCGGCATCCGTCGCCCGTGAAATAGAGACCGGCATAGGCTTTGAAATAGGTCTCGAAGAATCGCGCATGATCGCCCCAGACGGTCCGCATCTGGCCCGGCCAGGATGAGCCGATGCAGAGATTGCCGCTGGTCGGTCCTTCGAGCACATTGTGCGCGGCATCGACGAGGAGCGGCTTCACCCCCGGGAGCGGTTTTGTCGCCGATCCCGGCTTCATCGGTGTCGCACCGGGGATGGGCGAGATGAGGATGCCGCCAGTCTCCGTTTGCCACCAGGTGTCGACTACCGGGCAGCGCCCATCGCCGACGACGCGCCAATACCATCCCCAGGCGTCCGGATTGATCGGCTCGCCCACCGTCCCGAGCAGCCGCAGCGACTTGCGCGAATGGCGGGTCACCCAATCGTCGCCCTCCCGCTCGAGCGCCCGGATGGCCGTGGGTGCCGTGTAGAAGATGGTCACGCCCAGCCGGTCGACCGTCTCCCAGAAGCGGCCGAAATCCGGGTAGTTGGGAACGCCGTCGAACATCACGCTCGTGGCCCGGTTCATCAGCGGCCCATAAACGACGTAGCTGTGGCCGGTGATCCACCCGACGTCGGCGGTGCACCAGAAGATGTCGTCGGGCTTGTAGTCGAATACCCAGTCGAAGGTGGCGGCGGCCCAGACCGCGTAGCCGCCCGTCGTGTGCACCACGCCCTTCGGCTTTCCGGTCGACCCCGACGTGTAGAGGATGAACAGCGGATCCTCCGCGTTCATCACCTCCGCCTCGCATTCAGCAGGAAGGCTGTCGCGCAGGTCGGTGTAGCGAATGTCGCGGCCGTTCTTCATCGGTACGTCGGCACCGGTACGCGTGACCACGACCACGGTCGGAACGTCGCGTTCGGCCAAGGCTTCGTCGACGTTGCGCTTCAACGGTATGCGCTTGCCTCCGCGCACCCCCTCGTCGGCGGTGATCACGGCGCAGGCGTCGCAATCGGCGATCCGTCCGGCGACGCTTTCGGGCGAGAAGCCGCCGAACACGACGGAATGGATTGCGCCGATCCGCGCGCAGGCCAGCATTGCCGCCGCCGCCTCCGGGATCATGGGCAGGTAGATCATCACCCGGTCGCCGCGTTTTACCCCGCGTTGCTTGAGCAGGTTCGCGAGGCGGCAGGTCTCTTCGTAGAGCTCTCGGTAGGTGACGGTCCGGCCCGCGCCGGGCTCGTCGGCCTCGAAGATAAGGGCGACGCGATCGGCGTGCTCGGGAAGATGGCGGTCGAGGCAATTGACGGAAAGGTTGAGCTCGCCGTCGGCATACCAGCGGATATGGAAGTCCTCTTCGCCGTACGACCAGTCTCCCCCCTGCGTCGGGCTTTTGCTCCAGGTCAGGCGTCCGGCCTGGTCGAGCCAGAATCCGTCGGGATCGGAATCGGCCGCGCCGTGAAGCCGGGCGAGTTCCTCGGGGCCGATGCGGGCGTGAAATCCTTCAGGAACTGGATGCACCGCCTCGGTCATGCGCGTTACTCCCTTGCCGCCCGTTCGAGAACGCGTCGCGCCTGCATGAGATGCGGCCGGTCGACCATTCTGCCGCCGACGCTGAGCGTCCCGGCCTGCGGATGCGCCTCGAACGCGGCGACGATCTCCTCCGCGTGACGGACGTCGTCGGCGGACGGCGTGAAGGCGGCATTGATGATCGCGACCTGCGCTGGATGAATCGCGAGCTTGCCGGTGAACCCCTCGCGCCGCGCAGCTTCTGCCTCGGCCCGCAGCCCGGCCTCGTCCTTGAAATCCGCGAACACTCCGTCGACCGGTTGCGCGTTCGCGGCAACGGCGCCGGCGAGGCACAGGCTCCGGGCGAGCTTGTAGGTGAAGCTGAGCTCACCGCCGGCATCATATTTCGACGAGGCCCCCAGCGCCGCGGATAGATCTTCCGCGCCCCAGCTCATCGCGGCGAGCGGCGACGACGGATCGCGGTATGAAAGCAGGCCGAACAGGCTCGCCGCCGTCTCGGTCACGATCGCGTGGATCGGGATGCTGCCGGTGCGGTGCGCGAGCTGCCGCACATCGTCGCCGCTCTCGGCTTTGGGCAAGACGATCCCGTGAATGTCCGCGATCCCGATCAGCTCGAGATCCTCTTTGATGAATTCGGAACCGATCGGATTGATGCGCACCCACCATTGCGGTCCGCCGGACCGTTTGAGGAGGTTCCGCAGCACATCCCGGGCGATTGGCTTCATCGAGGGCGCGACGCTGTCCTCGAGATCGAAGATGATTGCGTCGGCATCGCTGTCCAGCGCCTTGGTGATCTTGCGCTCGCTGTCGGCCGGGACGAACAGCCAGGAGCGCGCGTGGCTCATTGCGGCTTCTTTTTCAGCAAGGCCGTGCGCTTCATGATGCACACGACTTCGTCGCGCTGGTTGATCGCGCGATGCTCCCAGGTGACGATCCCGGCATTCGGTCGCGAACCGCTTTCTCTTGCCGCGACGACTTCGCTCTCGATCCGCAATGTGTCTCCGTAGAATACGGGCTTGGGGAACTTCACCTCGTCGAAGCCCAGGTTGGCGACGAGCGTGCCGAGCGTGGTGTCGCCGACCGAGATCCCCACCGTCAGGCTGAAAGTGAAGCAGCTGTTGACGAGAATCTGCCCGAATTCGCTCGCTTTTGCCGATTCAACGTCGAGGTGCATCGGCTGAGGGTTGTGGGTCAGGGCCGAGATAAGAACATTGTCCGTCTCGGTCACGGTGCGCGTGATCGCGTGCGCGACCGTGTCGCCGACTTGCCACTCGTCGAAATAGCGCCCGGACATGGTCCCGCTCTAGGCGAGGCCGAGCGCGCTTGCCAAGTCAGCCCAAGCTGCGCCTCTGGAGCCGCGCCTTGAGCTCGGCCATTCCGATCAGGTCGACCGCGCCCTCGGGATCGCTGGACCGGATCACATTGGCGATATGGCCGAGCATTTGTCCGACGATATCGACCGACTGGAGCGACGTCCCGTGGCGCACGACGACTGCGCCGTCCGAAGCCAAAGCGTCGCCCATGATGTCGAGCATCCGCCGGGCATATTCCAGCTCTTCGGCGAGGCGCTGGCGAAGGCGGTCCTCGGTCGGAATCAGTGCCGCGGGCATGGGCGGTGGATCCCGGCGAATCGACTTGGGCTTTGGCTGCTCGCCCTTTGGGGCCGGGGGCGCGCGTTCGGGTTGCGCGCGGCGCGCGGCCTCATCCCAGAAAGATTTGGGTTTGCTGCTCACTTTTGTCCCTGGTCCGGCTGTGCACTTACGCCACTTCCGTAAACAGGGCCTTTATCATCCGATCTGGAGCAATATTTCCGCCGCCGCCTCGGTGATCGCCGCGCCGTCGAGACGATAGGCCGCGTAGAGATCCGCGAGGCTGCCGGTCTGTCCGAACTTCTCGACGCCGAGGGGAGAGACGCGCTGTCCAAGCACTCCGCCGAGCCACGAGAGCGAAGCGGGCGCCGCGTCGGCGAGGGTGACGAGCCCTGCGGAGCGCGAAAGTCGCGACAGTAGTTGCTCGATGTGGCTCGGCGCGCGCGTGCCCTTCCAGCGCCCGGCCTGGGCCGCGGTCCAGCCGCGGTGGAGCAAATCGGGCGAAGTCACTGCCAGGAGGCCAAGCCCCGGAATGTCGTTACGGAGATCGTCCCATGCCGCGAGCGCTTCCGGCATCACCGCGCCCATGGCCACAATGGTGGCTTCCGCGTTCGGGCCCGGCTCACGCAGCCAGTAGCCGCCGGCAAGCGCGCCGTCGCGCCAGCTGTCGTCTGCGCGCTCGAACTGCTGGATGCTGCGGGTCGAGAGGCGGAGGTAGGTGCTTTCCCCGTCGGGATCGTCGATCAGGCGGAACGCGTGCTCCATCATTGCCGCAAGCTCGTCGGCATAAGCGGGCTCGTAGTGGCGCAGTCCCGGCTGCCCGAGCGCGATCAAAGGCGGGTTGATAGATTGGTGCGCGCCGCCCTCGGGCCCAAGGGTGATGCCGCTTGGCGTCGCGACTAGCAGGAACCGCGCATCCTGGTAGCAAGCGTAATTTAGTGCATCGAGGCCGCGGGCGATGAACGGGTCGTAGAGCGTTCCGATAGGAAAAAGCCGCTGATCGAATAGGTCTCCGCTCAAGCCGACCGCCGCCAGCATCAGGAAAAGATTGGATTCCGCGATGCCCAGCTCGATATGTTGACCATTGTTGCTCGCGCCCCATTTTTGCGCTGACGCAATCTTTTCTCGCGCGAAAACATCGGCGATTTCGTCCCTGCGAAACAGTCCGCGCTGATTCACCCATGCACCGAGGTTGGTCGAGACGGTCACGTCGGGCGACGTGGTAAGGATGCGGTCGGCGAGGTCGCCGCCGGCCTTCGATAGATCGAGCAGGATGCGGCCGAATGCGGCTTGGGTGGATTGTTCCTCGCCGGCGGGAGCCGGAATTGCAGGAACGGACACGGCCCCGAAGTGCCGCGCGCGTTTGTCGCGCCCGATGCGGCTCTTTTCGATTAGCGCTTCCACGCCCGGGCGCGCATTGTCGCCGATCCCTTGGAGCTTTTCCCATTCCTCGCCTTCGCGCACACCCATCGCCTCGCGCAGCGTGGCGAGCTGCGTCGGGTTCATGAGGCCCGCGTGATTGTCCTTGTGGCCGGCGAACGGCAGGCCGAAGCCCTTGATCGTCCAGGCGATGAATAAAGTGGGGACATCGTCCTGCGCGGCATCGAACGCCTCGACCAGGGTCTCCATGCAATGGCCGCCAAGGTCGGTGAACAGCGACGCCAAGGCGTCATCGTCATATTCGGTCAGGAACTGGGCCGCGTCCTTCCCGAACTCGGCGTCGAGTCGCGTCCGCCACGCCGCGCCGCCTTGATAATGAAGCGCGGAGAGCTCGGCATTCGACAATTTCTCGAACCAGCCTTTGAGCGTCGGGTGCTCCGTCAGGACGGTGCTCAGCTTTTTGCCGTAGCGCAGCTCGACGACGCGCCAGCCGCAGCTTTTGAAAATCTCGTCGAAGCGTTCGAACATGCGGTCGGCGCTGGTCGCATCGAGACTCTGGCGATTGTAGTCGATGATCCACCAGAGGTTGCGGACGTCGTGCTTCGCGCCCTCGATGATCGCTTCGTAGATATTGCCTTCGTCGAGCTCGGCATCGCCGATGAGGGCGACGAAGCGGCCGCGATCCGCCTCGTCCATCCAGCCGCGCGCGGTGAGGTAATCCTGCACAAGGCTTGCGAAGAGAGTGATGGCGACCCCGAGCCCGACCGAGCCGGTTGAGAAATCGACGGGGATCTTGTCCTTGGTTCGGCTCGGATAGCTTTGCGCGCCGCCGAAGCCGCGGAAATTCTCCAGCGCGTCGCGCGATTGCGAGGCGAGCAGATAATGAATCGCGTGCAGCACAGGGCCGGCGTGCGGCTTCACGGCGACCCGATCGTTGGGCCCGAGCGCGTGAAAATAGAGCGCGGCCATGATCGCGGTCATTGAAGCGCAGCTGGCCTGATGACCGCCGACCTTCAGGCCGTCATCGTTCTCGCGAACGTGGTTGGCGTGGTGGATCGTCCAGGCCGACAGCCACCGAAGCCGCTCGTCCAGGATTCTCAGTGCTTCGATGTCGGTCGCGACTGCTTTTAACATGGGCCCGAATTAGCCGAGCATGCCTGTCACGAAAAGGCGCATGGCTCGGCCTTCCAAGACTTCAATTGGAGTGATGGCGGCGCTGCCATCCGTCCCTTGCAGGGACGGGTATTAGTCGAAGCGATGGCGCCGCTGCCTCCCCTCCCTGGAAGGGAGGGGTTGGGGGTGGGTGCCGCCGAGGCACTCGGCGGCGCGAACCATGATTGCCTCACACACGCCGTCGGGATTTTCGTCCAGATGGTTGTTCCAGATGCGAAGAACGGTCCAACCTTCGCCTTCTAGATAGTCATCTCTCACGTGGTCCGATCTGGAATCTGCGTGCTGACCGCCGTCCAGCTCAACGATCAACTTGGCTTGCCTGCAAGCGAAGTCAGCTGTGTACGGACCGATCGGAAGTTGGCGAGTAAATTTAGGTCGCAGACGGGAAATAAGTCCCGAAAGCTTACGCTCGTGCCTAGTTGCGTTATTCCGCAGCGCGCGTTCGCGTTGGGTTTTGCCATATTCGACCCGCCACATACATCCGCCTAGCATCGCGCGCTTCGCGCACCCACCCCTAGCCCCTCCCTTTCAGGGAGAGGAAATCAAGCCGCCTGAGCCTCATCGTGAGCGCTGTCGAATTCGGCCTGTGCCGCATGAATCTTTTCCACATTGTCTAACGCCCATTCCGACAGCGCCGTAACCGGATCCAGCAGCGAATGGCCGAGGTCGGTCAGCGTATAGTCGACACGCGGCGGAATGGTCGGGGTGACGGCCCGGCTGACGATTCCGTCACGCTCCAGATTGCGCAGCGTCAGTGTCAACATGCGCTGCGAGACGCTTGGAATCTCGCGCCTAAGCTCGTTGAACCGCTTCGACCCTTCGCCAAGCGTCGAGACCACCAGCACCGTCCATTTGTCGCCGATCCGCGAAAGAAGTGTGCTGATGGTCCTGCAGACGGGGTTTGTCGGATCTTTCATGTGACGGTTACCTCTTTGTTCCCGCGCCACAAATTTGTGTCTGAAACACAAAAAAGTGCGTTCTTGCGGGCGATTCCTCGGTGGTTATTTAGGGTGCCTCAGTAACAATTCCATACTTAGGAGGCAATAGTGACCATCCTGCATATCGACAGCAGCATCACTGGCGAGAATAGCGCGAGCCGGGCGATCAGTGCGCGCGTTCTCGAACAGCTCGTCGGTGGGAATCCCGACGCACACGTGGTCCGTCGCGACCTTGTCAGCGAGCCATTGCCGCACCTGACGCTCGATGCGTTTGCCGACACTAGCGTACTCGACGAATTCCTCGGCGCGGACACGATCGTGATTGGCGCGCCGATGTATAATTTCACGCTGCCCACGCAGCTCAAGGCGTGGCTTGACCGTATCTTGGTTGCCGGCACGACCTTCCGTTACACCGAAAACGGCCCCGAGGGCCTCGCGGGCGGCAAGCGCGTGGTGATCGCCATGGCGCGCGGTGGCTTCTACGACGCAGGTTCTCCCGCCGCCGCGCTAGAGCATCTCGAGAGCTATTTGCGCGGGGTCTTCAACTTCATCGGCATCGAGCCCGATTTTGTCGCTGCCGACGGCCTCGCCATCGGCCCCGAGCAGCGCGAAACGTCCATTCGCCAGGCGCTCGGCGAAACGGTCCGCCTCGCGGCCTGAGGCTCAGGCTTCAATTGCGCCCATCTGCGGCTGGAACTCCGCGACCTCGACGCGCTCATAGAGATCGTTCTGGTAGAAGGGGCTTTGCTTCAGGAAGGACTCCGCGTCGTCGAAGCTCTCGGCCTCGAGCATGGCGAGATAGCCGGAACGCTTGCCGTCACGATCGCGAAGCGCGCCGAACAATGAGACGTGGCGGTTCGGCTGCGAGAGATGTTCGTTCCACTCGTTGCGGAGCTCCAGCATCCGCGGCTCACTGCCTGCTCTGAGCACACCAGCAACGAGGAACAGCATCGGCGACTCCTTTGATGCGAGCATAGAACCTGCCGGTGCCTCATCCCACCGGATTTCTGCCGAACTGCCACGGCCGTTCGCGCGTTTCAGGCGCGCGAAGGAGGAAAAGATGGCCGAACTTAGCGAAAAGCAGCGCGATAGACTCGACGAGGATCAGTTCGCTTTCCCCAAGGAGCGCAAGGAGCCGCTCAACAACGCGAGTCACGTTCGGAACGCGATCGCGCGTTTCAATCAGGTTGAGGGCGTCAGCGACGACGAGCGCGATGCGGCGTGGCGGCGGATCAAGAAAGCCGCCGACAAGCATGGCGTCGAAGTCAGCGAGAAGAGCTGGCGCGAGCTCGGGAAGAGGGATTAGTCGAAGGGGAGTCGCCTTATTCTCCCTCCTTGAAGGGAGGGGAATTCAGGCGGAGAGAAGCCGCAGCGGGTTCTCGATGTAGCTTTTCAAGGTCTGCATGAAGCTGGCGGCGTCCCAACCGTCGACTACGCGATGGTCGCACGACAGCGAGAGATTCATTCTCTTCCTAAGCTCGATCTCGCCGTCGATGACGACGACTTTCTCCTCGACCTTGTTGACGGCGATGATCGCGACTTCCGGCCGGTTGATGACCGGCGTCGAGGTGATGCCGCCCATCGGCCCGAGCGACGACAAGGTGATCGTCGAGCCCATCAGTTCCTCACGCGCGGCCTTGCCGCTGCGCGCGGCTTCGGCGAGGCGGAGCGCTTCTGACGCCAGCTGCCAAACGCTTTTGTTCTGCGCATCGCGAATGACCGCGACCATGAGCCCGTTCGGGGTCTGGGTCGCCATGCCCAGGTGCAGCGATCCGTGGCGGGTGATGACGTTCGCCTCGTCGTCATAGGTCGCATTGAGCATTGGCCATTCCGGCAGCGCGCGCGCCATCGCCGTGATCAGGAAGGGGAGGAGCGTGAGCTTGGGGTTCGAGCCGCGGTCGCGGTTCATCATCGCTCGCGTCTCCTCGAGATCGGTGACGTCGAACTCCTCGACCAAAGTGAAGTGCGGAATGCGGCGCTTCGCCTCCTGCATGTTCTCGGCGATCTTGCGGCGAAGACCGACCACCTTGATCGTCTCGTCCTTGCGTGGAGCCGATGCCCCGCGGCTCGCCACGCTGCCGCCATTGTAGAGAAGGTAAGCGTCGAGGTCCGAGTGGCGAATGCGGTCCGACGTCGTCTTCACCTCGGCAAGGTCGATGCCGAGGTCGCGAGCGCGGGCGCGAACCGCCGGAGATGCGAGCACGTGCGCGCCTCCCCCGCCTTCTTTCTTGGCGACCTCCGGCTCGACCCGCGGCTCGGGCGCCGGCGCAGGCGAGGCCGTCGGCTTGTCCTCGACCGCGGTCACGGGCAACTCTTCCGCTTGCTCTGCCGTCGGCACTGCCGCGCCGTCGCCGAGCGGGCGTTCGGCTTCGCTTTCGGGAGCCGGCTTAGACTCTTCCGGTGCCCCTTCCGCGGCCTCGGTTTCGATTACTGCCAGCACCGATCCGATTGGAATCTGGTCACCGACTTCGCCGGCAAGTTCGACGACCTTTCCGGCCACAGGCGATTCCATTTCGACGGTCGCCTTGTCGGTCATCATGTCTGCGATCTGCTGATCCTCGGCGATGGTGTCGCCGATCTTGACGTGCCAAGCGACGATCTCCGCCTCGGCAATGCCTTCGCCGATGTCGGGCAGCTTGAATTCGTAGCGAGCCATCAGTCAGCCATGACCTTTTCTAGCGCGTTCTTCATGCGCTTCGGGCCGGGAAAATAGGCCCATTCATATGCGTGCGGATAAGGCGTGTCCCAACCGGTCACCCGCTCGACCGGAGCTTCCAGGTGATAGAAGCAGCGCTCCTGCACCAGGGTCACCAGCTCGGACGCGAAGCCCGAGGTGCGCGGCGCTTCCATGACGACGAGGCAGCGACCGGTCTTTTCGACCGATTGCTCGATCGCGTCGATGTCGAGCGGGACGAGCGTGCGAAGGTCGATCACCTCGGCGTCGAGACCTTGCTCCTCGACCGCCGCAAGCGCCACATGGACCATCGTCCCGTACGCGAGCACGGTCAGCTCCGCGCCTTCGCGAACGACGGAAGCCTTGCCCAGCGGTACGTTGTAATGGCCTTCAGGCACTTCGCTCGCCGAGTGTTTGGACCAAGGTTTCACCGGCCGGTCGTGATGACCGTCGAAGGGGCCGTTGTAGATACGCTTCGGCTCGAAAAAGATGACCGGGTCGGGATCTTCGATCGCGCTGATCAGCAGGCCCTTGGCATCGTACGGCGTCGAGGGGATGACGACCTTGAGGCCCGCGATATGCGTGAACAAGGACTCCGGCGACTGGCTGTGCGTCTGGCCCCCGAAGATGCCGCCGCCATAAGGCGTGCGGATGACCATCGGCATCGTCCATTCGCCGGCGGTGCGATAGCGCATCTTGGCGACTTCGCTGACGATTTGATCGTATCCAGGGTAGATGTAATCGGCGAACTGGATTTCGATCACCGGCTTCACGCCGTAAGCGGCCATGCCAACTGCGGTCGCGACGATCCCGCCCTCGCTGATGGGCGCGTCGAACACGCGGGTCTTGCCAAACTCCTTCTGCAGGCCCTCCGTCACGCGGAAGACGCCGCCGAAATAGCCAATGTCCTCACCGAACACGACGATATCGCCGTCGTCGCGCATCATCACCTTATGCGCGTCGTTGAGCGCCTGAATCATGTTCATGGTCGGCATTATTCGCCGTCCTCCGCGAGAGCGGCATCGCGCTGTTCGGCGATATGCCACGGGACCTCGGCGTAGACGTCCTCGAACATCGACCCAATGTCATCCTTACCTTGCTGCGGCAGGATGCCGACCTTTTCGGATTCCTTCTGCGCGGCGCGGACCTCAGTGTCGCACTCGGCGGTCATCGCCGCGTGGCGTTCCTCATCCCATTCGCCGAGCTCTATGAGGTGCGCCTTCAGGCGTTCGATGGGATCGCCGAGCGGCCAGGCCTTGGCTTCGTTCGTGGGGCGGTAGCCGGAAGGGTCGTCGGAGGTCGAATGGCCCTCGGCGCGATAAGTGAAAAACTCGATCAGCGTCGGGCCATTGTTGGCCCGCGCCCGCTCACTCGCCCATTTGACCGCGGCATAGACTGCGAGAGCGTCATTCCCGTCGACCCGAAGCGAGGCAATGCCATAGCCTACGGCGCGCTGCGCGAAGGTCGCCCGCTCGCCACCGGCAATGCCCGAGAAGCTCGAAATCGCCCATTGATTGTTCACCACCGCGAGGACGACGGGAACGTTATAAACGGCGGCAAAAGTCAGCGCCGAATGGAAGTCGCCTTCCGCAGTCGCGCCGTCGCCGATCCAGCCTATGGCGATGCGGCTGTCGCCCTTGATGGCGGCGCCCATCGCCCAGCCGACGGCCTGGGGAAATTGCGTGCCGAGATTGCCCGAGATGGAGAAGAAGCCGAACTTCTTGTCCGAATACATGATGGGCAGCTGGCGCCCTTTGAGCTTGTCGCCCTTATTCGAGTAGATCTGGTTCATCATCTCGACGAGCGGGTAGCCGCGCGCGATCAGAAGCCCCTGCTGGCGATAGGTCGGGAAGTGCATGTCCTCCCGGTCGAGCGCCATCTGCGCTGGAATCGCAATCGCCTCCTCGCCCGTGCACTTCATGTAGAAGCTGGTCTTCCCCTGGCGCTGCGAGCGATACATGCGGTCGTCGAAGATGCGCACCGTAACCATGTCGCGCAGCATCCTGCGCAGCGTCTCGGGGCCGAGCTTCGGATCCCAAGGCCCGACGGCCTGGCGATCTTCGCCGAGCACGCGGACTAGTTGCGTCGCCAGCGGGTGGGTCTCGGCCGCGGCCGCGCTGGTGTCCGGACGCGAAGCGCTTCCCGCCGCGGGGATCTGCAGTTTCGAAAAGTCGGGCGTGTCGCCGGGCCGGAATGCGGGCTCGGGCACGTGCAGCGCCAGATGAGGCGCGTTCCGCCGCAGCGAAGGGTCTTTGTCGCTCATGGTTGGAGCGAGCGCTTAATCCTGACTCGGCGGCGCGGCAACTGTTGACGTCAAGGACGCTTTACATTGCGTAGGGATAACCCCCGAGAGCCTCACAAGGCTTTTTGGTTGGCGCTGCGTAGCCGGTCGTGAGCCGCCCTTGCCTGTCCCGCAACGAGACTGATTTGCGGTATTAACTTTTCTTTTAAATCAGATACCTTGATCATCGACTACGGTCCTCGGGGGATGTGGCGTCGGTTAAACGGGGGGGAATCATGGCCAAAGCACCAACTATCACGGCTGGAGCATCGTCGGGCAACGACAGCGTTACGGCAACCGAAGAGCAGGCTGCGTCCGGAGCGCTTTTCTTCAAAGTGCTGACGAACGATCCAAAGAAAGCGGTCCTCTACTCGCTCGACGACGGGCAGACGGCCGATTTGTTGAATGCTGACCCGGTGCTAGCTCTGAACCAGAGTCGGCTCGGTGCTTCGATCTGGATCACCGCCGATGGCCAGATAGGCTACGCACTCGACCCGAGCCGCGCCCAAGCGCTCGCCACGGGGGAGACCTTCCAGGACAGCTTCATTTACGCGATCCGCCTCTCCAACGGGTCGCTCGTCTGGCAGACGGTAAACGTGACAATCACGGGCTCGAACGATGGCCCGGTTGCGGCGGCGGACAGCGCGTCGGTGTCGGAAGATGCGCTCGCCACCGGCTCAGTGGCGGCCAATGATCGCGACGTCGATCACGGCGCGGTGCTCCAGTTCGCGACGTCAGGTGCCTTGCCTGCCGGCTTCGCAATGGCGAACGACGGCAGTTGGGCGCTCGACGCGTCCAACGCGGCTTATCAATCGCTCGCCGCCGGTGAGACCAAGCAGCTCGTCGTCGCCTATACCGTCACGGACCAATATGGCGCGAGCGCCAGCTCGACGCTCACCATTATCGTCACCGGGACGAACGATGCCCCCGTGGCATCAGTCGCTTCGGCTCAGGTAGCGGAGGACGCCACCATTTCGGGGCAGTTGGCTGCGATCGACGGAGATCACGGTGCGTCGCTCACATATACGGTCGAGAAGGGTGCTCCGGAGGGTTTCTCGCTGTCCGCGAACGGGAGCTGGACCTTCGACGCCAATCATGCCGAGTACCAAGCGCTTGCCGAGGGTGAGTCCGCCGGGATCATGATCACGTACCGGGTTACGGACGAGCAGGGCGCCTCATCGCTCTCCACGCTGACGTTGACCGTTACTGGCGCGAACGATGCTCCGGTCGCAACCTCGACGGCAGCGGAAGTCACCGAAGGTCAGACCGCTTCGGGCCAGCTTTTCGCGTTGGACCAGGACCATGGCGACTCCTTGACTTTTGCCGTGACCGGCGACGCTCCGGCGTGGTTTATCTTGTCCGCGGACGGCAGCTGGACCTTCGATGCCGCCAATTCGGCGTACCAGGGACTCGGAGCCGGCGAGATCCAGATCGTGCGCGTGCCCTTCACGGCCACCGACGAGCATGGCGCGACGGCATCCTCTTTCCTGACGATCGCACTTACTGGATCGAACGATGCGCCGGTTCTTACCGGCACGCCGACGAGCCTTCCAGCCGGCACCGAGGACACGAGTTTCGATGTAACCGCGGGGCAGCTCTTGGCCGGCTGGAGCGACCCGGAAGGCGACAGCCTGTCCGTCAGCGATCTCGCCGTCGACCATGGGACGGTTGTGGCGAACGAGGACGGCAGCTTCACTGTGACGCCCGATGCGAACTACAGCGGCGCTCTTCTGCTGACCTACAGCGTCACCGACGGATTCGCGTCTGCCTCGGCCTCGCTCGGTCTGACGCTGGGAGCCGTGAACGATCCTGCGAGCAACTTCACCGGCGGCACGAGCGGCTCTGTCACCGAAGATGCTCCGGTGAGTAGCGTCTCGGGGAACGTAGATTTCACTGATCCCGATAATCCGAACGATAGCTGGTTAGCGATCTTGAACGCGACGCTCAGCGACAAAGGCTATGGTAGTTTCACAGTCTCCGCAGACGGCATTTGGCAGTATCAGCTGAACAACGCCCATTCAGCGGTCGATGCACTTCAGACCGGCCAGACGCTCGTCGATACCTTCACGATCACCACGGCCGACGGAACGACCAAACAGATCAGCGTCACGATCAGCGGGCACACTGATTACGTCTACGTCGCGCCTCCAGTCTCGACCGCGGCCGATCCCAATGATTTTGACGCGTTGCACGCCGACCAGACCAGGGCGTCGACGCTGTTCAACTTCACGGCAACCGGGGCCAGCGAGGTTCTAGACGGTTCGAATGGTAACGACGTCATGCGCGGGCAGGGCGGGGCCGATATTATATACGGCCACGGCGGAAACGACCGTATCCTCGGGGAGCTGGACACCGGCAACGGCACGCAACCGCCCGCCGACGGGGTACCCGGCAACGATACGATCTATGGACAGGCCGGTGCTGACTACCTCGCCGGGGGCTTGGGGGCCGATACGCTCTACGGCGGCTCCGGCGCCGATGAGCTGTATGGCAACAACAGCCTCGGATCGAATCCGGAGACCTCGATAAACATGCTGTACGGGGGCTCAGGCAACGACCGTCTGTATGGCGACGCCGGTAACGATTTGCTGGTCGGCGGAACTGGCGCGGATTGGCTGACCGGAGGCGCCGGCAGCGACCTCTTCGTCTTCGCTAGTGCAGCGGATACCGGCGATTGGGTGTTCGACTTCCAGTCGGGAGTAGACAAACTGGACCTGTCGGCGTTCCACCTCAATGCCGCCGGGTTTCTCGGAGCCCTCTCATCTCCAGGCATGGTAGGGCCGGGCGAGGTCGGGTATCAGATCGTGCAGGGTGCGACGCAGAAAGAGACTTACCTCTACGTCGACACCGACGGCCAGTATGGCGCGGATCTTGAAATCCGCCTGATCGGTACGAACGGCGTCACTTCCTCAGATATTCTCTGGGGGTGAGCCACGGCCTCTCGCGGCGCGCCTCTTTTGCTTTGTTCCGAAAAGCTTGCGACAGAACATC
>Ga0070664_100000825_pt1 | contig 23866 bp, 12 predicted proteins | sample KBSC73metaG_FD_65863 | JGI IMG/M metagenome (GOLD analysis project Ga0070664, IMG submission 65863) | Corn rhizosphere microbial communities from Kellogg Biological Station, Michigan, USA - KBS C7-3 metaG | ecosystem: Host-associated > Plants > Roots > Rhizosphere > Soil ... | reverse complement strand
TTGGTGTCAGGCAGTGAATCGTGAACGACCCGCTGCGGCGCTAGATAGAGCGATGCCGGAATCCTTCGGTATGAGTGACGACGAGCACGCGCCGTAATGCGCTGATCGGTGTCGGCGCAAGCGCGGTATCGCCCGGACTCGTCGCTCGAGCACGAGTACATCGCGGCGACGACGGCCAGAGCGCATAGCAGTCGAACACGTCGCCGCCTCCTGACCTCCTCGTCCGATCTGCGGCGAAGATACTGCCACAACCAGCCAGTCACGCTGCTCGGTTCTCGAGCGCCGACCGGCTAGTTCAGGTAGGATTGCGCCGCCTCCCGTACACGAGAACAGGGGTGAAATTGTATGTCTGGCATCCCGCAACATTGCCTCTCGAGCACCGTACTCGATCACGAACGCAACGCGATTGGCCTCGACGATGGCGACAAGAATGTGGCGGGCCTTGCGATTTCCGGAGGGGGGATCCGCAGCGCCACGTTTGCGCTCGGTCTGCTGGAGAGCCTCAAGGACTGCGGTCTGCTCTCGAAGTTCCACTACTTGTCCACCGTTTCAGGCGGCGGATACATCGGCGCGTGGCTCAGCGCGAACCGCCGGCGCCGGCCGACGTGGTTCGACGATGACTGGACGGAGTCGATCGCCTATCTTCGGCGCTACTCGAATTACCTGTCACCGCGCGTCGGCTTCTTCAGCGCCGACACGTGGTCGATGCTGACGATCTGGCTGCGAAACACAATCCTGATCCAGACCACCGTCATCCTCGCGATAGCGTGCGCGCTACTGGTGCCGCGACCGCTGTTCTGGCTCTTTCATTGGTGGCCCGGCGCGGGTGCGCTTCGGTGGGCGACGGTCCTCCTCTTCATCTTCGGCATTGTTGGCATCGCCGGTAATCATTGGCAACTGACCGCGGGTCCGCCGCTTCAGTACGGGACCCCGCCGCGCCAGTGGCGTCCAGTCAACTTGCTGAAAGCCAAATGGTGGTCCATTGGCCTAGCCGGGTCCATCGTCCTTGTCGCGCTGGCATTCCTGACGATGCGGCTCTTTGCGTTCAATCCATTCGCAGTCTACGACGTGAATGACACTTCGTACACAGTCGCGGACGGATTGATCCGAGTGGGCGAAGCGTTGCTGATTGCAGGTCTGTTCCTGCTCAGTGGCTTCCTGCTCCAACCCGTGGCGGTCCGCATCGTTGCGCTCTTTTCTGCCGAGCGGCCGGAGAAAGTGAATTACACCCAGGGCTACGTGCAGGTGTGCGTTGTGACGCCGCTGATGATCGTGGCCCTGCTGGTGACGTCGATGTTGTGGGCACAAGCGACGGGAAGAGCGGGGGTGACGTCGCTGAGCACCCTGACCCAGTATTCCACGCTCGTCTCGCAGGCGTGGAAGTTCTGGCCCTTTCATCTCTCAATCGTGTTCGTGTCGTTCTGGCTGCTTTCGTTCTTTGCTGTTTCCAGCCGGCGAAGGCCCGGTCGTCTTCTCATCGCGTTCATCGCGCCGGCAGCCGCGGTGCCGGCGCTGCACGCGTTGCTCTCGGCCATCGTCATGGTCTTCCAGGAGTTCAATACGCACACCGGCGGCGAGTGGATGGCGTTTGTCTGGGGACCGGCGCTCGTCGCAATGGCATTTGTGCTCGCGATCGTCGTGTTGACCGGAATGCTCGGGCGCGATTCCACCGATGGCGTCCGGGAGTGGTGGAGCCGTCTGGGGGCCTGGCTCGCGATCTACGCGACGGCGTGGATGGTGATCGCGGTCAGCGCGGTATATGGTCCGCTGTTCCTGGCGTGGGCATTCAGTCATGCGACCTGGACGACCATCTCTGGTGCTGCTGGCTGGGCGGCGACCGTGGCAGGCGGCCTGCTCGCTGGTAATTCAGAGTCGACTGGCGGCCGCGCCGGGGGCGCAGTCGCTACTGCCAAGGAAGTGCTTGCGCGCGTGGCTCCATTCGTCTTCATCGCCGGCGTGCTGCTCGCCGTGTCGTACGTCATACATCTGATCATCAACTTGAACGGCGGGGTGGACTGGTGGGCCACGCCATCCGAGCCGGTGGCCGCGGTGCCGTTGGTGATGCTCGCCGTGTGCCTCACGGCGACGATTGTGCTCGCAGCCCGTGTGGACATCAACGAGTTCAGCCTGAACGCCTTCTACCGCAATCGTCTCGTGCGCTGCTATCTTGGCGCGACGCGCGAGAACACCGAGCGCAATCCTCAGAATTTCACCGGCTTCGACGATGACGACGATGTGCCGCTGGCGTTCAAAGCTGGCGACGCGACGCGGCCGCTGCACATCGTCAACTGTGCCCTCAACCTGGGCGGATCGACCGACCTCGCGCTCCATACGCGGCACAGCGCTGCGTTCACGCTGTCGCCGCTTTACTGTGGCAGTGCCTACGAGTCGCTCGATCAACAAGGGGTTGCCAAGGAGCTGGGTTTCGTTCCGACGAGTCTATTCGGTCACCGCGACGGCGGCCCGACGCTGGGCCAGGCGATCTCAGTGTCGGGTGCGGCCGCGAGCCCGAACATGGGCTATCACACATCGTCGGTGATCGCATTCATGCTCACGCTGTTCAACGTGCGACTCGGCTGGTGGTTTCCCAATCCCGGCAAGGTGGAGGATGGCGCGATGTCACCGCACTTCAGTCTGACCTATCTGGGCGACGAGTTGTTCGGCGGCGCCTCGGACCGATCGAAGTTCGTGATGGTGTCCGACGGCGGCCACTTCGAGAACCTCGCGGCCTACGAGCTGATACGGCGACAGTGCCGGGTGATTGTGATCTGCGACGGCGAATGCGACGAGAAGTACACGTTTGGAGGATTGGGGACGCTGATTCGGATGTGTGAGGTCGATTTCCAGTGTCACATCACGATCCACGTCGACGATCTGCGCCCGGGCACGGGCGGTGGCGAGTGGAGCAAGCGACGTTTCGCGGTTGGCCAGATCCGGTACAAGGACGAGAGCACCGGCATCCTCATCTACGTGAAGGCATCGATGACCGGTGAGGAAGATACGTCGGTGCGTCAGTACAAATCGAGTAGCCCGACCTTCCCGCATGAGAGCACTGGTGACCAGTTCTATCGGGAGGATCAGTTCGAGAGCTACCGTCATCTGGGGCGTGAGATCGGCTACGAGGTCTTCGGTGCGTACACGCACGAACCCACCCTGACCTGCGTGGCCGAGAAGCTTCACGCGAAATATTGGGGCGGCGATCTGATTCCAGGAGGCGTGTCATGAATAGTGTCCGGGAGTATTACAGCCAACGCGTCACAGCGGAGAAGCCGGCATTCGTGAACGTGATGAAGGCGGTTCCTCCGGATCAGGGCGACTACAAACCACATCCGCGGTCGACGTCATCGGGCGATCTTCTCTGGCTCCTGGCGACCGAGATTCACGACGCGTGCACCCTCATCGACCACGGCGAGGTCAACTACGTGTACAAGCAATCGCCGGGAGTGTCAGAGTCGGTCGCCGCGTATGAAAAGCACGTCGCGGAGCTCGAGGCGAAGCTGCCGAGGGTGGACGATGCGAAGTGGGAGAGCAAGGCGCGTTTGATGGCAGACGGCAAGGTGCTATGGGAAACGACGCTTGGCGAGATGCTGTTCGGGTTTCTGTTCGACGCCATCCATCACCGAGGTCAGCTCTCCAGTTACTTGCGACCGATGGGCGCGAAAGTGCCATCGATCTACGGTCCTTCCGGCGACGATCCTGGGGTGTCAGGCAGTGAATCGTGAATGGGGTGGTGCGGGTCTGGTGTCAGGCAGTGAATGGTGAACGTGATCCTGGGCCCTGGATCAGGTGTCAGGCAGTGAATCGTGAAAGCCCGATTCAAGGACTACGGAGCGGCCGAACGGACCAACGACGGTGATCGCGATTCTTGCGTGGTGCGGGCGTGCCGCAGGTCGCAGCATATGCAACATGGCGCGCGGACTGACCGATTTCTCTTGGTGATTTCGCGAATGATTTGACGGCCCGCCGTTTGCGACCAATCAGCGTATGGCGAGGCGTCACCGCATTCAATTTCCGGGCGCCGTGTACCACGTGATGTCGCGCGGCAATCGCAAATCGACGATCGTCGACGATAACGACGACCGGCGGACGTTCATGACCACGTTCAGCGAGGCCGCGCGCGATCGCCAGGTGCGTGTCTACGCCTGTTGCCTGATGGGCACACATTACCACACGCTGCTCGAGACGCCGCGCGGCAATCTGTCAGAGTTCGTGCGGACGCTGAACACCGAATACTCGAAAGCGTTCAATCGCCGGCACGGACGCGTGGGACACACCTTCGAGCAGCGGTTCGAATCCCTTGTGGTCCAACGCGAGAAATACCTGCGGCGGGTCGCGCGCTACATTGCCCTGAATCCGGTGAAGGCGCTGCTGTGCGATGATGCGGCGGATTGGCCATGGAGCACGCATCGCGCGACCGCCGGCCTGGACGAGGCGCCGCCATGGCTCTATCTGGATTGGTTGCGCTGGGCCTTTCACGCAGACCGGCTGTCCGATGCGCAGCTGCACTATCACGCATACGTGCGGGATCCGGTTGGACTGACGTGGGCGTTCGACCTGGCAGCGGCGCTCGGCACCGCGCGTTTCAAGAAGGCCGTCGCGGAGTCGCTTGGTCGTGACCGGAGGGAGGGGCCGATTCCCTTCGACTGCCGACGGTGTGCACAGCCGCCGTTGGAGGTCGTGTTCGCCGACCAGGACACTGATAGTCGCAGCCGGGACGGCCTGATTCTGCTCGCCCACGTGACGCACGGCCATCGACTCGCTGACATCGCGAGGTTTCTGGCGGTGTCACCCTCTACGGTCAGTAAGGCACTAAGCCGAGCCCGACATCGGACGGGTCTCGAAGATCGGCGCTAGCACGGCTGCCGTGCGCGCACCGTTCACGGTTCACTGCCTGACACCACACAAGACGCAGTGCGAACGTTCACGTTTCACTGCCTGACACCTACTCAACAACCCGGCCGTTCACGATTCACTGCCTGACACCAGATCCGCGCCAGATCCGCGTTCACGATTCGCTACCTGACACCCAAGAACCCCACGAATAGTCGTGGCCGACCTGATTACTGGACGCTTCAGCTGCGGCGCAACGGCCAAGAATCCACGGCCGGATGCGCGCCAGTCTGGCATCGGTCCTGCTACGCAACCCCCGTCGCCGCTGGTACCCTGGGCGACGTGTCTCATGTCGCCGAGGCGCGCTGCTCGCACGGGGAATGGAGCCTCCATGTTCATGTCTTCTCGTCGTTCGCCACTCGTGGCCGGGATTCTTGCGGTGGCAATCGCACTCCCACCGGCTATGCACGCGCAGGCCAAGCCTGCCGCGGCACCGCAGGCCAAGCCCCCTATCGCATCGCCTCCTGCTGAACCAGCGCCCCCGATCGGAACCAATGCCGACACCGGCTGGCCGCGACCCGTCGCGTTGAAAAGCGGCAACGTCATCTGGTATCAGCCACAGGTCGAAAGCTGGGCAGATCAAAAGCAGATCCTCGCATGGTCGGCGGTCTCGTATCAGCCAACCGGCGCGAAAGAGCCAGCACTCGGCACCATCAAGATCGAGGGTCCGACACGCGTCGCACTCGACGACCGCGTCGTCACCATGGACCTCAAGATCACCGAGTTCAACTTCAAAACCCTGTCACCCGATCAGGTGAAGACCCTGGTGGCCGACGTGCAGGCGCTGCCGCAAAACGAGCGCGTCATCGACCTCGATCGCTTGCTCGCCTATATCACCACCAGCCCGTTGCAGGTGAAGAACGTCGAGGGCATGAAAGCCGATCCGCCGAAGGTGTTCTGGGCGAACGCACCGGCCATGCTCATCAACCTCGACGGCGAACCGATCTGGAGTCCGATCAAGGACGTCGATTTACGCTATGCGGTCAACACGAACTGGGATCTGTTCGAGCACACGCCAACCAAGACGCTCTACGTGCGGTACAACCAATCGTGGCTGCAAGCCACAGAGGTGACTGGCCCGTGGAAGCCGGCTGGTAAGCTTCCAGACAGCTTTGCGAAGCTGCCTGCCGACGACAACTGGAAGGACGTGAAGACTGCCGTGCCCGGGAAGAAGCTCTCCGGCAAGGCCACACCGAAGGTCTTCGTAGCGACGGAACCGGCCGAATTGATTGTTCTCGACGAGAAGATCAGCTACCTGAAGGTGCCGGGAGCATCGACGCTGCTGTGGGTGAACAACACGGACGCCGATCTGTTCCGCATGGGACTCGATGGCGACTTCTATTTCCTGGTTGCCGGACGCTGGTTCAAGGCGTCGAGCCTCGACGGCCCGTGGACCTTTGCCACGCCGTCGCTGCCAGACGACTTCAAGAAGATCCCCGTCGAACATCCGCGATCTCGCGTGTTGGCGTCAGTGCCCGGGTCAGCCCAGGCAACTGAGGCAGTTCTGCTCGCCAGCATCCCCAGGACCGCGCGCGTCAGCAGGAAAGAGACGAAAGCACCTGAAGTCGTCTATCAGGGTGATCCGATGTTCAAGGCGATCGAAGGGTCGAAGGGCGTCGAGCAAGCGGTCAACACCGATAAGGACATCGTCAAGTACGGCGACCTTTATTACATGTGCTTTCAGGGTGTCTGGTTCATGTCCCGTTCGGCGACCGGTCCATGGGAGGTCGCGACGAGCGTTCCGGAGCAGATCTACACGATTCCGACAAGCTCCCCCGTGCATCATGTGACCTACGTGACGGTCGAGGACGACAACGACGATGAGTGGGTGACGGTTGCGTACGTCGCGGCGTATACCGGAGTCATGGTCGGCTGGGGCTGCGCCGTGTGGGGCAGCGGCTGGTATTACCCGCCCTATTCCTATTACGGTGGCTTCTATCCCATTTACTATCCGTATCCCCATACCTATGGAATGGGCGCGTGGTACAACCCGCATACCGGCGCATACGGTCGTGGCGTCGCTGCGTATGGACCGTACGGCGGCGTCGGCATGGGCGCCTCGTACAACCCGCGCACGGGAACGTACGCGCGTGGTGCAGCGGCTTACGGTCCGTATGGCTCGCGCGCCTACGGGGAGGCCTACAACCCACGCACGGGCGCGTACGGTCAGACGCGCCAGGGCTCCAACGTGTACGGCAACTGGGGGTCAACCGCAGTGCGGCGTGGTGACGACTGGGCGCAGACCGCCCACGTCCAGAACTATCGCAAAGGCACGACGACGTCCGGCGCTAGAAATGACAACGGCGCCGCGGCCGTCACGCGCACGGACCGTAGCGGTTCGCGAACAACCGTAGGCCGAACTGAAGGGGGCGACGTTTACGCCGGGCGTGACGGAAATGTCTATCGCCGCACAGATGGCGGCGGCTGGGAACAGAGCAACGGCTCTGGCGGCTGGAACTCCGTCGAAGGAAACGGTCAGTTGGAACAGCAGGCGCGCGACCGTGCCAGCCAGTCGGGCGCACAAACACGAGATCGATCAACGAGCGGAGCGACAGCTGGCACGACGAGCTCCGGCTGGAATGGAACGCCGGAAGGCCGTCAACTCGAAGGCGACCGCAGCGCGCGCACGTCTGGAAACGATCGAACTTCCAGTCGCAGTGGCTGGCAGAGCAGTGGAGGCACTCGCGCCGGTGCGGGCAGCTACGGGGGTGGTGGTGGCGCGGCGCGCGGCGGCGGTGGGCGACGTCGTTAGCGCGTCGTTGCGCTCCGCCTAGCGATGAACTCGACCGGCACCGACGAACTGCCGCCTTCACTCTGCATCGTGAATGCGATCGTGTCGCCCGTAATCGTGCCGCGGTAGCGATGCGACACCGCCACGGGTTTGTCGAAATCGCCCCGCACCTCCTGCGTGCGCGTCTGAAACACGACGCGCGCGCCTTTCAGCGAGCCGTCAACGATTCCGCGCGGGACTCCGAGAAACGATGCCGTGCCGAGGACCTCGTCGCCATCCACGTTGAAGGCGAAACGCTCCGTGTACTTGTCTCCCCAGTCGTAGGTGACCTCCGCACTCCACTCGCCCGCAAGAACGACTTGCGGCTGCCGAGTGTGCACGAACAAGAACGCACCGATTGCGGCCGCGATGATGACCACTGCGGCGATCAGCGGCCATCGTCTCGGCAACGCAGGTTTTCCGGCCAGCTTTTCCGTCGCGTCGATCAGGCGGCCTACGTCGTAGGTCCAGCGCTCGTCGCTGAGATCGTGCGCATCATGTGAGGCAAGCAGCTTGAGCGGTTCGGGCAACGAGGATGCCGGCGGCATGCGCGCACCGCGCACGAGCACGGGGATCACCGGGATGCCATGCTCCAGCGCGATGCCGATCTCGGTTCGCACGAAATCGGTCGGCATGTCGAGCCGTCGTGTGCCGCCTGATGTGCAGGTGACCCACTCGTTGCCGATAACGGCCAGCACGACATCGCTCGATCGAACCGCGCCCTGGATCACGTCGACGAAGTTCTGACCTGAGTCGATGTCGCTCAGATCCATGAATACGTTGTCGGCGCCGAAGTGAGATTGAAGGGAATCATGAAGACGCCCGGAATGGCCGGCGGAGTCCTCACGCCGGTAGCTGATGAAGACCTTCATTGGACGGATTTACGTTGCCACGAAATCGACGCGGCTGGCAGCGGTCGTTCACGATTCACTGCCTGACACCAGTCGGATCATATCTTCCGGACCCGCGCAACTGCCCGATCGCTGGAAATGAGCGCAAATCATGGCGTTCGTTCACATCAAAACTCATCTTTGCCCCCTGGACTGAGGCGGCGGAAGGGCACGTTGGAGTTGCCAGTCGCGTGCGCTAGCATTCGGACAAGGCAGCAGCAGTTGTCATGGCAGAACACGGGCCACCAATAGACGCCGAACGGTCACGAGCCAGAAAGCGCGATGTCCTGGTCAACTACGCGTGGGGACTCTTTGCGCTCGCGGCCGCAGTGGTCCTTCGTTACCAGCTCGACCCGTGGGTGAAGGATGCGTTGCCGCTGGTCACGCTGTTCGGCGCCGTCGCCGCCACCGTCTGGCTGGGTGGCTATGGACCAGGAGTCGTCGTCACGATTCTGGGCTACGCCGCCTGCTCGTACCTGTTCATCCAGCCTCGCGGCCGTTTCGACCTCACGGATCCGGCCAACCAGATCGGCCTGTTGGCGTACCTCTTCACGTGCTCCCTGATCCTCCTGTTCGGCGAGATCACTCGACGTGCCCAGGTGCGCTCGAGCGAGCGACGTGAGCTTCTGAGGGTCACGTTACGCAGCATCGGCGACGCCGTCATCACGACCGACAACGAAGGTCGCGTGACATACATGAATGCCGTGGCCGAATCGTTGACCGGCTGGACACTTCCACGCGCCATGGGCCAGCCGCTGGACGCCGTGTTTCGGATCGTCACGGAGGAGACGCGCCAGCCGGTTGACAATCCGGCAGCGCGGGCGCTCCGTCAAGGCGTCGTCGTTGGCCTCGCCAATCACACGCTGCTCATCCACAAGGACGGCAGCGAGTGCCCAATCGATGACAGCGCCGCCCCGATCAGGGACGAACGGGGCAAGGTTGCCGGATGCGTCTTGATTTTCCGGGACGTGACGGCTCAGCGCCGTCAGGAGCAGGACAAAGCGAACCAGCTGATGACGGCACGTCTGCTGGCGTCGATCATCGAGAACTCGGACGACGCCATCATCAGCAAGTCACTCGACGGGACTATTCAGAGCTGGAACGCCAGCGCCGAACATCTCTTCGGCTACTCGGCGGCCGAGGCGGTGGGTCGCCACATTTCGCTCGTCATCCCTCCCGACCGTATCGCCGAAGAAGATCACATCATCGCCAGCCTGAAAGCCGGACGACGGATCGAACATTTCGAAACCGAGCGGATGCGGTCCGACGGCCAACGCATTCTCGTGTCGCTCACGATCTCGCCCATCAAAGACGATGCCGGTCGAGTCGTCGGGGCATCGAAGATCGTGCGCGACGTGACCCGTCAACGGCAGGCCGAGCAGCGCGAGCGGCTCCTGTTGGGAGATGCCGCGGCGGCGAACGCCAAGTTCCGCGCCTTCTTCGAGCAAGGTGGCGTGTTCGCTGGAATCATGGACGTGAACGGAACCCTGCTCGACGCGAATCGTCTGTCGTGCGAGGCGTCTGGCTTCACCAAGGAACAGATCATCGGAAAGCCGTTTTGGGACGGACCGTGGTGGGCACCCTCGGCGGACCTCAGGGAACGGATCAAAGAGGGCTCGGCGCAGGCAGCCGCAGGACAGACGTTTCGTTCGGAGATGGCCTATTTCGTTGCCGACGGCAGCGAGCGCGCCGTGGACGTCACGATTCAGCCGATCAAAGACGACTCCGGGCAGGTTCTCTTCCTGGCGCCGATCGGCATCGACATCACCGACCGGAAGCGCGCCCAGGCCGATCGCGAGATGTTTGTGACGCTCGTCGAGCAGAGCACCGACTTCATCGGGATATGCGACCTGCAGGGCGTTCCATTCTTCATCAACCACGCGGGTCTGGAGATGGTCGGCCTCGAGAACCTCGATGAGGCCCGCCGCGTCCCGGTCGCCTCGTTCTTCTTCCCCGAAGATCAACCCAAGGTCGTCCGCGAGTTCCTCCCGGCGGTGCTGGAAAACGGGCATGGCGAGATCGAGATTCGCTTCCGGCATTTCAAGACAGGTGAAGCCCGCTGGATGGCGTACAAGGTGCTGACGTTGCCCGATGCCAACGGGCGGCCGATGGCGTTCGCGACGGTGAGCCAGGATGTGACGGAGCGCAAGCGACTGGCGGACAACCTCAGAGGTCTGGCCGCGGATCTGTCGGAAGCGGATCGTCGCAAGAACGAGTTCCTTGCGATGCTGGCGCACGAGCTGCGGAATCCGCTCGCCCCGATCAGCAACGCCGCTCGAGCAATACGGCTCGGCGGCAGCGATGGCAAGGCCCTCCGGTCGGCGTCCGAGATGCTGGAACGTCAGGTCGGCCAGATGGCGCGTCTGGTTGACGACCTGCTCGACATGAGCCGCATCACGCGCGGCCGGATCGAGCTCCGGAAGGAGCGGATGGAGCTTGCGCCCATTGTCGATCAGGCCGTCGAAGCCATTCGCGCGACGTATAGAAGCATGGGCCACGAGCTCACCGTGACGATGCCGCCAACACCGGTGTACTTGTATGCCGACCCGACGCGGTTGACTCAGGTCGTCGGGAACCTGCTGAGCAACGCCTGCAAATTCACCGATAAGGGTGGACACGTCTGGCTGACCGTCGCGCTGGAAGACGAACAGGCAGTCATCCGGGTACGCGACACCGGCATCGGCATCGCCGCCGAACATCTTCCCGGGCTCTTCGAGATGTTTGCTCAGGTCGATACGTCGCTCGAACGCTCACGGGATGGCCTCGGCATCGGGCTGACACTGGTGAAGACCCTGGTCGAAATGCATGGTGGAACAGTCGTCGCGCACAGTGAGGGTCTTGGTCGCGGCAGTGAGTTCACCGTTCGCGTTCCCGTCCTCGCCGCTGCGCTGGAGCCGGTCTCGCCTTCAGCCGCCAGCGCGCGTCCGTCCGCCGTGCGCCGCCGCATCTTGATCGTCGACGACAGCGAAGACGGTGCTGAGTCGCTGTCCATGCTGCTTCAACTCGCCGGCCATGAAACACACATAGCGCACGATGGACGCGCGGCGATCGAGGCCGCCGAGCGTCTCCGTCCCGATGCCATCCTGCTCGACATCGGTTTGCCGATCATGAATGGCTATGAAGTGTGCAGCCACATCCGTCGGCAGCCCTGGGGTAAGAGCCTCGTACTCGTGGCGTTGACCGGGTGGGGGCAGGAAGAAGATCGCCATCGATCGAAGGAGGCCGGCTTTGACGCGCACATGGTCAAGCCCGTGGACCACGATCTCCTCATGACATTGCTCGCCTCATTGCCTTCGCCAATGGATGCCCACTCTCAACCCATTGGAAGCTGAGATCTGAAGAGCGCGTCGTTGTCAATTCCCAACTCCCAAAATCCAACTCCCAAAAGGACCCTGTGTCGATCCGCGCTCCTGTTGTGCGGCGTCATCTTCCTGATCGCGCCGGATGCGAGCGCGCAGATTCCTTACGCCAACTACCGGACCTTTGAAACGCCTCATTTCATTCTGACGTTCGAGATTGGATTGGAGGATTACGCGAGCCGTGCCGCCGTGCGCGCCGAAGCGGCGTACGCGCTTCTGGCGAAGGCCTACGGGTCGCCCCCACGGGGAAAGATCCGCCTCGTCATCATCGATCAGGGGGACGTGTTCAACGGATCGGCAGCGCCGTATCCGACCAACAGGGTCGTGGCGTTCGCGAACACGCCGGTCGAGGGGGAGCTGTTCTTCGCCGACGATCCGATTGAGCTGTTGGTGACGCACGAGCTCGCTCACATCTTCCATCTCGACGAAGCCCGTCGCGGCTGGAGTGTGCTGCGCCGTGTATTCGGCCGTGGCGATCTAACTTTTCCCCACCTCTTCGACGGCAGCTACCTGATTGAAGGGCTCGCGACGTTCTATGAGTCGCGGCTCACCGAGAGTGGGCGCGTTCGCGGCTCGCGATTTCCGGAGACGCTCCGGGCGGCTGTGCTCGAGACCGAAGGTCCAAAGCTGGACGAGGCGGAATTGGATCCGGGCGCCTGGCCGATCGATCGCCATTACGTGTTCGGAAGCCTGTTCCTCGAGCACCTCGCCGACCAGTACGGGCAACAGACTCCGGCCGCGTGGATGGCTCGACGCGCCGGCAGTTTTGGTTCGATCGTCTCGCGCGGCGCCGAGGTGGGCGAGCTCTTCGGAGGGAAGAGCCTGTCGCAGGAATGGAGGGCGTGGATTGCCTCTGAGCGTGACGAGGCATTGCGATTGCGTGAACAGCTTCGAGCCGAGCCTCCTGGCATTGCCGAGACGAGGCGGCTGTGCGATTTCGCCCACTTCACCTCGTTTCCGCGCATCTCGCCTGATGGATCGGCTGTTGCGTTTCTGACGACGGACGAGGGCCGTAAGCCACTCGGTCTCTATATTGCCAACCTTCCTTCCTGCGACGCGCGGCGGCTTGCCCGAGTGAACAGCTCGCATGCGTTCTCGTGGTCGCCCGATGGAAGGTCAATCGTGTTTTCACAACTCGACCTGGTCGACAACGCTCGCGAGTTCGGGGACCTGTACCGAATCGAGATCGCATCCGGCGCAATCACGCGGCTGACGCGATCGGCGCGGCTGACGTCGCCAGACGTTCACCCTTCCGGCCGGACCATCGTTGCCGTGCAGTACGACCGCGATCGAAGCCGGCTGGTCACGGTGGACGTCAGCTCCGGGAGCATCACGCCGCTCACCGAGTTCTCGACCGCGATTGCCTGGGGCCCCGCTCGCTGGTCGCCCGATGGCATGCGTCTCGTCGCCGTGCGCTTCACGCGCGGCGCCTCGTTCGATCTCGTACTGCTGTCGGCGGATGGACGCGTGATTCGCTCGTTGACAGAAGACCGGGCGCTGGAAGGGGTCCCCGAATGGGACGCACGTGGTCCCGAAGGAATCCGGCGATTGTTCTTCACTTCCGATCGCTCGGGTGTTCGCGAGCTTTATGTCATCGAGCTGGACGGCGATGCCAATCCTCGCCTGTACTTGACGGCGCGAGTTGCCACTGGGCTCCACGACGTGGCCGTCATACCGAAGCGGCAAACATCGAGTGATGCGACGGCCTTCGGTCCTTCCTCCGATCGGACATCGATCATCGCGGTCGTCACGCACGCCGATGGAGGCCATCTCGAGCGCATCGAGATTGACCGTGCGGCATGGACACCAGCGCCGGCATCTGCTGCCGTGTTCGCTCAACCGCCCGGCGACCCGGCGACGCTTCCTGTCGCGGAAAATCCGACGGCGTTGACGTCGTACGCACCGGCGCGCGACCTTGTCCCCACTGGCTGGTCACCGATTTTCGAGACCGTGGAGGAACTGGGTGCGTTTGCAGGCGCCGCAACCGGCGGCATTGACGTCATCGGCCGTCACTCATGGCAGGCGGACGCTGCGGTTGGCTCCGATGGTCGAACGATCGGATCCGCAAGCTACGCCTACAGCAGGTTTACTCACGCGGTGCTGTTCGGACAGATCGCATCGACGTGGCGGCTCGAGCAACGGATTGAGTCCACCGCAGGTGAGTTGCTGCGCCTCGAGCGAAAAAGATCCGCCGCCGTTGGCGTCGTGCTTCCGTGGCAGCGCTGGCGCCGGACGACGCTCTTCAGCGCGAACCTCGAACTCGAAGATCGGTATCGCGAAAATGCCGGCGATATCGAGGCGCTCGCCGGTGCCGCTCCGGTGCAGCAGGAACCGACTCTCGCCGGCGGAGGAGCAGGAGTGCGGTTCGGCAACACGCAAGCAGGGCTGCGCTCCATTTCCCGGCAGGACGGCATACAAATCTCCGCGTCGATCGACTACCTCAAGGCCACCGCGGGTGATCGCTGGCGATCGGGTTGGGACGTGTCGGGCGCGATCTATCGATCGTTGCCTTCGTGGACGACCGCTGGCCGGCCCGTCCTCGCCGTGACGGCGCGCATTGCGGAGCAGCATGGGCCGGCGGCGGGCCGCCTGACGGCGGGCGGAGTCGGCACCACATCGATTCTCAACGGCGGTGATTCCGACTTCGAGGCCCGCGGCTATCCACCAGGATTTGTGGCGGCCAGCGCGATGTGGAGTGCCCGGACCGAAGCGCGTCTGCCGATTGCTCGCGTCAGCCGCGGTCTCGGGGCGTTGCCGGTCTACCTGCGGGGGCTGTCGGGATCGTGGTTCATGGACAGCGTCGGGGCTGCGAGCGAGGTCGACCGGCTGGGGGCGCCGCAACTGCTTTCAACGGGGGCCGAACTGTCCACCGACTTCACCCTGTTTTCGTTTGTCCCAGTGCGGATTCGCACCGGTTTCGGCATCCCTTTGCGGGGGCTGGGTCCCGTCAACCCTGGTGAAACGCGGTTCTATATCACTGCGGGAACCTCTTTCTAGGTCGAAGGTCATCAAAAGTCAAAAGTCAAAAGTCAAAGGTCAAAGGTACGGTTCAAAACGGTGTTAAATTGACCACCCCCTGCATAGAGGTTGTAGAGGAAATGAGCAGCACTCACTCGACTCTCGACCTTCACCGCCGCACGGACGAACGTGTCCAGAGCATGCTGGCGATATTGCCCGTTGCGGCCTACACGTGCGATATCGACGGACGCATTACGTGTTTCAACGACCGCGCGGAGCAGTTATGGGGACGGCGTCCCGGCCTCAACGACGCGACGGATCGATACTGCGGATCGGTCTCGCTTCTTACTGTCGATGGCGAGCGCATTCCGCACGAGCAGTGCTGGACGGCACTGGCGCTCCAGAGCGGCGGCCGGTGCGACGGGATCGAGGCGGTCGTTGTCCGGCCGGATGGCAGCCGTCGCAGCGTGCTGGCCTATGTCTCTCCGCTGAATGATGAGAACGGCGCACTGATGGGCGCCACGACTGTCCTCGTCGATGTCACCGAACAGATTCAGCGCCATGAAGGCGATGGATCCGCGGACTCCACTGAAGAACGGGCTGCCAAGGCGGCGCTCGAGGCAAGCGAGGCGAATTTCCGCGGCTTTTTCGAGAGCGTCGTCGTTGGCGCCTGCCAGGTGGGAAAAGACGGCTTCTTCATGCGGGTCAACGATCGCTATTGCGAAATCACCGGCTACAGCCGCGAAGAGCTGCTGAAGATGGGCCCACTCGATCTGGATCATCCCGAGGATCGGGAGGCCGATCGCGAGCGTGTCGCGAAATTCGTGGCCGGAATCGACGGCGCGTATCGCGCTGAAAAGCGGTATCTGCGCAAGGATGGAAGCACCACATGGGTGCGCGTGGCAGCGAATCTGTTGCACGACGGCAATCCCGAGTCTATTCATAGCGCGGCAATCGTCGAGGACATCACCGAGCGCAAGTTGGCCGAGCAGGCGCTGCAGGACGCAGATCGGCGCAAGGACGAATTCATCGCGACGCTCGCGCACGAGTTGCGGAATCCACTTGCGCCAATGCAGACCGCCGTCGATCTGCTGCGCTATCCGGATCAGGCGCAGGCAAAGTGGTGTCACGGCGTGATCGCCAGACAGTTGAAGCACCTGACACAACTCGTTGCTGACCTGCTGGACATCTCACGGATCGCGAGCGACAAGCTGGAGATTCGCAAAGCGCCGCTAAGGCTGGCCGACGTTTTACAGGTCGCGGTCGAATCAACCAATTCCTTGCTGGAGCGATGCGATCAGCAGCTGATCATGACGCTGCCGCCCGAGCCGCTCTACCTGGACGGCGACCTCGTTCGCCTCTCGCAGGTCTTCTCCAATCTCCTGTCCAATGCGGCGAAGTTCACCGAGGGCCGGGGAATCGTTCGTCTGACCGCCGAGGCCACCGGACCGGACATCCAGGTGACCGTCGCCGACATGGGCATCGGCATGTCCGAGGTCGAACGGGCGCGCGCGTTCGACAAGTTCTTTCAAGGATCGCGTCGACCACCACGATCGTTTGGCGGTCTCGGAATCGGTCTCTCGCTGGTGCGGCAGCTTGTCGAACTGCATGGCGGAACGATCGAGGCGCGCAGTGCCGGTCCCGATCGGGGCAGCGAGTTCGTTGTGCGCCTGCCGGCCAGAGCCGGCGCCGTGGTTCCAGCCAGGACGATGACGGTCGTTCCCGTGGCCGCCGCCTCCGCGATTCGGCGCGTGTTGATCATCGACGACAATCGCGACGGCGCGCGCGCCATCGCACGGCTCCTGCGAACGATGGGCCACGAGGTCGCCACGGCATTCGAGGGCGGCGTGGCGGTAGAACGCGCGAAGGACTTCAATCCTGACGTCATCCTGCTCGACCTCGGCATGCCGGACGTCGACGGGTTCCAGGTCTGTCAGCGCTTGCGTGCGCACTCCTGGTCGAGGCAGCGTCCCCGCATCGTCGCGCTGACGGGCTGGGGTCGTGAAGCTGATCTGGCGCGAACCAGGCGGGCCGGATTCGATGCGCATCTGGTCAAGCCAGTAGACGGTGAGACACTCGAGGAGTTGTTGGAGCAGAATACCGGGCACGTTTAGCTCGGCCGTCCGCATCCACGCGGCATCTTTCAACGTGCCACGCGCCGAGCCGGATGGCTCGCGTCCTGCAACATCGTTGGCGTGCGCAGTGTGTGTCTGGTCATTGTCGCCCTTGCGGCGATGGCGTTCATGCGCGGAAGCGCGGGCGCGCCAGCCGTCGAAGCGGAGATGCGCAACGTCGACCTCCACCTGACGAGCGATGTCGCGCTTCACATCAGAAGCTTGCGTGGTCGCTTCGTCGCACAGGGAACGCGGTCAGCGCCCTATCTCGACGATCCACGCAGCTACTCGGTGACCGTGGACAGCGGCGAAGTGGCTGTGGATCTCGCTTCACTGAACGCGCTCATGACACGCGCGCTCGTTGGCCACTCGAACGTAAGAGGCCTTCAAGTCTCGATTGATACAGACGGTAGCCTGCGACAGAAGGGCACCGTGAGCAAGGGCATCCCCGTGCCATTCGATGTGAAGGCCAGTGTCAGCCCGACTCCGGACGGACGAATCCGCATTCATGCTGAATCGACGAAAGGGTTCGGCATTCCCGTCAGCCCGTTGCTCAAGACGTTGCGCGTGCAGATGGACAACCTCTTCAAGGTCGATCCCGATCGTGGCGTGACTGTCGAGGGCAACGACGTATTGCTCGATCCGTCGCGGCTGCTGCCTCCGCCCGCCATGCGTGGACAGATCACGGCGGTGAGGGTGGAGAAAGACGCCCTAGTGCAGGTGTTTGGTTCGGGCACGCCAGACAAGCTCTCGCCGCCGCCGACGTCGATGAACTACATCTATTGGCGCGGCGGCCAGCTGTCGTTCGGCAAACTGACGATGACGGAGACGGACCTCGAGCTCGTCGACCGCGATCCCGGCGATCCTTTCGACTTTTCCGTCGACCGGTGGAACGAGCAGCTGGTGGCCGGTTACTCGAAGATCACGCCTCAGCGGGGGCTCAAAGCGCACATGCCCGACTACAACGACCTGCCACGCCACCAACCGCAAGCACGCTAAGGCAAAACGGCCATTTCCCACGCACTCTTCGCTACAATCACAATGACGGGTCCAAACAGCCGGACTCCCGGCGTGACGAGTCAGTACAGTCGTTGATTTATGCGGATGAGCCTATGAGCATTCTTACTCGCGTCCGGTTCCTGCTTCTCGCCGCCACGATCGTCGCGGCCGTGGGACTGGCTTACGTCCAGCCCTTGGGACTGGTCTATGCCCAGCAGTCAGCAATCCCGCCAGCCGTTCTGGCCGCTCGGCTCGATCAGGTCGTACCGGTCGACCCGCTGATCACGGTCGGGACTCTTCCGAACGGCATGCGTTATTACCTTCGTGAGAACCGGCAGCCCGCGGCGCGGGCGGAACTCCGGCTCGCCGTCAAGGCGGGTTCCGTGCTCGAGGACGACGACCAGCGCGGCCTCGCGCACTTCGTCGAGCACATGGCCTTCAACGGCACGCGAAACTTTCCGGGTAACGCCGTTGGCACCTTCATGCAGTCCATCGGTGTGCGCTTCGGCGCGCACGTCAACGCGCATACCAGCTTCGACGAGACCGTGTACGAACTGCAGATTCCGACCGACAACCCACGCACCGTCGACCGCTCGCTGCTCATCCTCGAGGACTTCGCGCACAACGTCACATTCGATTCCCGAGAAATCGATCAGGAAAAGGGCGTGATCCTCGAGGAGTGGCGCCTCGGGCTGGGCGCCGGCGAGCGCATCAACAACGCACAGTTTCCGCTGCTGCTCAAGGGCTCGCGCTACGCGGATCGAATGCCAATCGGGCAGCCCGAGATCATCCGCAACGTGAATCCCGAGCGGCTGAAGCAGTTCTACGCGGATTGGTACCGGCCCGACCTGATGGCCGTCATCGTCGTTGGCGACTTCAACAAGGCCGACATGGAATTCCAGATCCGATCGCACTTCGGCTCGATTCCCGCGGCGACATCGCCGCGCCAGCGACCCACGTACACCGTGCCAAATCTGACAGAAACCGCGTACTCGATCGTGACCGATCCGGAAGCGACGAGCACGCGCATCAGCGCGAGCAGCACGATGGAGGGGCGAGAGCAGATGACGATCGGCTCCTATCGCCAGCACATGGTCGAGCAGTTGTTCGGCGCAATGTTGTCGGCGCGTCTCGGCGATATTGCGCAGGCACCCAATGCGCCCTTCCTGCGCGCGCAAACCGATCGTGATCTTTTTGTGCGCACGATCGAGGTGACCAGCCTTGACGCGCTGGTTGCGAAGGGAGGCGTGGAACGCGGACTCTCCGCGCTCATGACCGAGCTTGCGCGTGTCGCCCGTTTTGGATTCACCGCGCCCGAACTGAGCCGGATGAAGCTCAATCTCCAGCGCGGACTCGAGCGTGCCGTCGTCGAAAAAGACAAGAGCGAGTCAGGCCCGCTCGCCGACGAATTCATTCGCAACTTCATCGAGGAAGAACCGATTCCGGGTATCGTCTACGAGTACGGCTTGAACCAGCGCTTCCTTCCCGAGATCACGCTGGCCGAAGTGAATGCCGTCGCCAAGAACTGGATGCCCGATCGCAACCGGGTGGTTGCCATCTCGGCGCCCGAGGCTGACAAGGCGTCGCTGCCCGACAACGTCAAACTGGCGGGCGTGATCAGCAGTGCCGACAGCGAGCGGCTGACAGCGTACGTCGATACCGTGAGCAATCAGCCGCTGCTGGCTCGCGCTCCGACTGCCGGTGCCGTGGCGAATACGTCGTCCACCGAGCCGCTCGGGATCACTCAATGGACGTTGTCGAACGGTGTCCGCGTCGTGCTCAAGCCGACGGCGTTCAAGCAGGATGAGATCCTCTTTCGTGCCGTCAGCCCTGGAGGCACGTCGCTGGCAAGCGACGCGGACTTCATTCCCGCCGAAACCGCCGACGCGGTGATCTCACAAGGCGGTCTCGGTAATTTCAGTCGCAGCGATCTGAACAAGGTTCTTGCCGGTACCACGGCGTACGTCAACGCCGACATCGGCGCCACTGAAGAAGGATTGGCCGGTGGCGCGGCGCGCAAGGATCTCGAGACAATGTTTCAGCTGATCTATCTCACCTTCACGGCGCCACGAGCCGATCCGGTCGCCTTCAAGGTGATGACCGAGCAACTGAAGGTGACCCTGGCGAATCGGCAATTGCAGCCGGACACGCTCTTCGATCAGACGCTCGACGCCGCCTTGAGCCAGAACCACCTGCGCGCGCAGCCGCTGACGCCGGCCAGCGTCGATCGGATGGACCTCAACAAGTCACTGGCGTTCTACAAGGATCGTTTTGCCGATGCCAGCGACTTCGTCTTCGTGTTCGTAGGCAGCTTCGATCTCGCGGCGATGAGACCCCTGGTTGAAAAGTATCTGGGCAGCCTGCCCTCATTGCGCCGGAATGAGATGGCGAAGGACGTCGGCATGCGCACACCGCCGGGGGTTGTCGAACGGCAGGTGAAGAGCGGAATCGCGCCGCGCAGCCAGGTCAGCATCGTCTTCACGGGACCATTCCAGAACGACGAGCAACATCGCGTGATCGCTTCGGCGATGGCGGACACGCTTGCGGGGAATCTGCAACGAACCCTGCGCGAGGATCTCGGCGGCACGTACGGGGTCAGCGTCGTGCCGCGCTTTGCGAAACAGCCGACCGGCGAGTATCGCCTGACGATCACATTCGCATGCGACCCCGCTCGCACGGAAAGCCTGGTGAAGACGGCCTTCTCGGTGATTGACGAGTACAAGAGGGTCGGACCGGGCCAGGGACAGGTTGCGGATGCGCGTTCGGCGCTGGTGCGCGATTTCGAAACCAACGCCGCGACCAACATCTATCTGTTGAATCGGATCCTGTACAAGTACGAATTCGGTGAAGACGTGAAAGAGGTCTTCAACATGAATCCGTTCTACGACCAGGTCACTCCGGGCTCGTTGCGCGATGCGGCACGGCAGTATCTGAACACTGACCGCTACGTCGCAGTGACTCTCGTCCCGGACGCTCGCCAGTAGCCCTTCAAAGGTCAAAAGTCAAAAGTCAAAAGTAGCGGCGGGTCTTTTAGACCCGCCGTATCCGACGCCGTAGGGGCGGGGTGTCAGCGCCAGCGCCGTGGTTAGTGCGTCATTGCATACAGGAGCACGTTGACGGCGACGCGATATCCATCGATGGAGAACTGGTAGAAGTACTGCGGGTCTTCGCCTTCGCGCTCCCATGAATCGCTCACGTCGGTGTTGTGGGTCATGAAGACCATCACGCGTCCCTGAGCATCGGCGATCGCGCGAGCGTGGACCTCGGCGCTGTCGGCGCCACGTTCTGACGTTGTCCTGCTGCCGAGCCACGTTCCGATCCCCGGAATCTGGGGCACACCTTTGAGATCGAACATCGTGTGGAAGAGCGCATGGCCGCTCGGTACATCCATGATCGGGTAGTCGTTCGCAGGAAACACCTTTCGAATCTCGCTTTCCCAGACCTGCCACGCGTAGGAACCCCAGAAATCATCGACCCACAGGAAGCCACCTTTCAGCAGGTAGGTCCTCAGCTTCTCGGCATCTTCGGTGCTGAAGAGCAGCCTGCCAACTTCCTGCATGATGATGACCGGGCATTGATACAGCTCGTCGTCAGTGAGGCGCACGATCAGATGGTTCGGCTGGCCTGGCGCCTCGAAGCTCACCGCAATCTTCGTCAGCTCTGACACGCGGATCGATAGATCGATGTCCGCGAGCGGATAGTCTGTGAGCCAGCTGCCGCCGTCGCCCCGAGGATTCGGCCGGTAGACGGCGCGGCAATAGTGAAAGCGCCCGTCGTAGGTCTCCGGGCGGGCGAGATGCGCCTCGAGGCTCGTATTGCCCACTCGACGAAACTGTGCCCCCGCCAGGCTCGCGATGAGAAGAGCCACGGGCACGAGGACCGCAATGGTCCGTCGCCTCATGGGCCCCTACTCTACACCTTGCAGGTACGTAGTGTCCGGCTTCAGCCGGACCTGGCCAGCGTTCTACGGTTTCGATCTGAACGCGTGATTGAGATCGTCGTGAGCGACCTTGCGGCCCAGGTCCACACCGGCTTCACTCGATCCGCGTCCCCCTGGTAAACAGGTCGAGCGTTGAACATCGCCTCACTGGCGTGACTGGAGCCTGCCGATCAACCACGCACGCGCGGCGCGCCAGTCACGCTTCACGGTGATCGCCGACACGCCAAGCACTTCGGCGACTTCGTCTTCATTGAGGCCGCCAAAGAACCTCAACTCGACGACGCGCGCGGCGCGTGGGTCTGCTCTCTCCAGCTTCGCGAGGACTTGGTCGAGCGCGATCAGATCTTCGCTGTGCGCGACCGGATTCCAGCCGTCAACGGCTGACAAGCTGACGCGCTGCTGGACTCCGCCTCGTTTGTCGGCCACTCGCGCCCGCGCATGGTCGATGAGGATCCGCCTCATCGTCTGCGCGGCGACGGCAAAGAAGTGCGCGCGATCGTTGAAGGTGATCGGCTCCGCGCCAAGCAGGCGTACGCACAATTCGTTCACCAGCGCGTTCGGCTCGAGCGTGTGGTCGCCGCGTTCATGGTGAAGGAAGCGTGCGGCGATCTGCTGCAGCTGTGGCTGCACGACGGCGAATAACTGGTCGCGGGCGCCATCATCACCCTGTCGCCAGTCACCCAGCCAGCGCGTGATCTGCTGCGACAGCGGCGTGGATTCCACAGTGCGCCCGATGATACCGGGAGCCAGACGCCTCCGCCATTCGGAGAAGAGCGTTTTCGTGGCTGTGACCGCCGTGCTCAGCATCGCTGGACTGTGACGCGTACGCCGCTGAAATCAGGATTCCCTTTCACCTGGATTAGCGAGAGAGGGACGAGGCGCGTATCACACCGGGCGCCGGCCTTCGTGGCAGGCGTATGATCCCGACCGCTCCAGTAAGACGACGCGGCCTGATACGAAAAGGATCAGCCGTGCGCTAAAAGAGCTAGACGACGTGAGCCCTGGACACGAGTTTCTGGTATGCCTGAGCTGCCTACTCTCGGCACGGTGAGCCCCGACGACTTTCGTCGGATTCGACAGGTGTTCGAGGCCGCGCTCGAACGGCCGGTCCCGCAACGGCAGACGTTCATCGAACAGGGGTGTGGCGGCAACACGCTGCTGATGGCGGAAGTCGAGCGCATGCTCGCCGCCGAAGCGGAACGTGTTTCGCTGGTCGACGGCGCAGCTCTGGCAGTTCGCCGATCCGATGGATCGGCAACGCAGTGTTCGTCGTGCGACGCCCTGCTCGACGTCGCCGATCGTTTCTGCCGGACGTGCGGCACGCCGGCGCGCGCCGGGCACGGTGATGAGGGCCGGTTCCGTGCAGGGGCGCTGTTCGCGAACCGGTTCCGCATCGTGGCGCGCCTCGGGCGCGGCGGAATGGGTGAGGTCTACCGCGCGGGCGATCTCGAGCTCGGTCAACCGGTCGCGCTCAAATTCCTGACGGCATTTCGTTCGGATGAACGGGCCCGTGCGCGCCTGCGCAACGAAGTCCGGCTCGCGCGGCAACTGGCGCATCCCAACGTCTGCCGCGTGTACGACATCGGTGAGTCACACGGCGATCTGTATCTGTCGATGGAGTACGTCGACGGAGAAGATCTCGCCGCCTTGCTGAAGCGTATTGGCCGGCTGCCGATCGACAAGGGCATCGAGATCGCGCGCAAGCTGTGCGCGGGACTCGCTGCCGCTCATGCGAAGGGCGTGCTTCACCGCGACTTCAAGCCCGCGAACATCATGATCGACAGTCACGGCGAGGTCCGCATCATGGACTTCGGCCTGGCGGCGATGGCCGATCAACTCGAGGTCAACGACGTCCGGAGTGGGACGCCGGCATACATGGCGCCGGAGCAGCTGGCGGGGAAGGACGCGACAAAACAGAGCGATCTCTATGCGCTCGGTCTGGTGCT
>Ga0070664_100000823_pt1 | contig 23902 bp, 25 predicted proteins | sample KBSC73metaG_FD_65863 | JGI IMG/M metagenome (GOLD analysis project Ga0070664, IMG submission 65863) | Corn rhizosphere microbial communities from Kellogg Biological Station, Michigan, USA - KBS C7-3 metaG | ecosystem: Host-associated > Plants > Roots > Rhizosphere > Soil ... | reverse complement strand
TATCGGTATCAACCCAGCCCGGTGCCACGCTATTTACGTAGATGTGATGTCGCGCGAGTTCCGTTGACAGGCCCTTCACCATGCTGATCAGAGCGCCCTTTGTGGCTGCGTAATCGCAGTGGTAGGCCTCTCCCCGTTGGCCAGCCGTCGAACTGATCAGCACAATGTGAGCCGGGGCGTCTTTCTGCGCCGTCTTTTTCATCGCCGCCACTGAGTACTTCACCAACCCGAACACCGAGTCAAGGTTGATGGCGACGGTTCTTTCCCACTGCTGGTCGCTCATTTCTTCAATCGGAGCGTCCTGGGGAGGCCAGATACCGTGATTCGCGACCAGAATATCCAGACGGCCGAATTTCTTCAGGCAAGCTGCGATCAGTTCTTCGGCCGCCTGGGGACTGGCAAGCGACTTGGCTTCGGCGGCGCAATTGGCGGGCCCGCATTCCTGGCAAAGCTTCTCCGCCTGTTCCTTTGCCTTGTCGTAGTTGAACAACACGCGGCCGCCAGCGTTCACAAACATGCGTACGATGGCTGCCCCGATGCCGCGAGAACCGCCAGTGACGAGAGCAACTCGACCTTCCAGGCTAAGTGCGACAGGCATAAGCCAATAGTTTCAGACCTGGTAAGGGAATTGGCAAATGGACTACTGTGGGCCGATGTTGGGCATGACGAGAGTGTCCACGGTCGTGGGGTCATCTCGCAGTTTGATATAGAGGCCCTTTCCGCGCGGGACCGAGAGACTCAAGGAAGCTTCGATGAAGCCGTCGGGCACGGTCACCGGGCTGGTGAAGTCGGGATCGGCGCTGATCGCGTCGATCAAAAAGAGCTTGTCGCCGGTCAACGTGCATTGGATCTCGGGCAGTTCCGCCCTCTCCGGGGAGGGAGGTTTCTCGTTGCTCCTGGCAAGAGGTGCACAGTGAATCGACTTCAATTCCGGCATTCGTACCAGATTCACCAGCGGTTGCCAATCACCATCGGCGCCCTCGGCGCTCACCGCACGAAATTTTAGAGGTCCGAACGCAGAGGGGCCAAGCAGCTTCATGGGATCCAACACGGCGAAAACCGTCTTCGCGTCCTGAAGGGTCAAGTTGCCGTCTTTCATCGTGAGCAGAACGTGGAACGACTCATCAGCGGTAGCCACCTCGACCTTGGTCCCCGGAGCAAAACTTTCTGGAACCTGAGCTTTCAGAAAAAAATTCAGGCGGCCATCTTGCGGTAATTCGTCGGGGTTAGCGAGATGAATCATGGGCGGACGATCGGTACTTTCGAGCTGCACGCTTTTGCTTAACAGGACCATTCTGGGGCGCGACGGGGCAACCGCGACATTCAGATCGAGTGTGCGGCTGTCATTCAGAACGACCCGCGCAAGGGCACTCTGCCCAGCCCGCAATCTGCTTTTTGCGGATGCATCTTGCGTGCTGAGCTTGAGTTCATCCTGCTGGTTGGCACGCGAGAGGCCAGCGGGCCGGAAGATCAGGCCTTCGAATTCGAGAGATGCAACCTGATCCAGCCGCGTGCCCCTTAGCACCGCATCACCGTCGCCGGCGTAAATTGTCAGCGCGTCAAGCCGGCCAGCTTCGGAATAGGTATGCAGCGAAATTTCATCGAAATCACGCAATCCGAACTTTTGGATGAACATCTTCAATGAGCCGGCGGATGCATTCTGCAGTGGGACCCTGATCTCCAGCTCGTCGCCTTTTGAGACCTTCCACGGCAACTTCACGTCTTTGCCGTTACCGTCCTGCATTGCCACTTCGCGCACGCAGCACGTGTCGGCAGACTGGATGTGGAGGGTGTCTTCGCGGCCAACAATCAGCGCGCTCGCGTCCTTCGAAGCAACTACCCATTGCGCAGGGCGGGCCGCTCGCAGACGGTAGTGTGGCCCTTCAAAGGTTCGAAATCCCCACACGCCGCGGATTGTACCCGTAACTTCCCCGTCCCAAGGCTGGAAATGCGCCTCCTGGGTCGCGATCACGAATCCGCCTCGGGCAGCGTCGGGTTCGGCCGAAAGATCGAATCCGGCGCCCGACTTGGTCTCAATGTGAAGGACAAATTTGCGTCCGAGATCAGTGGCAAAGATCAGCGGCGCACCGTCGGCGGGGAGAACCAATTCCGGCTGGTTCACGCAGTAGGCCTGGGTAGCATCGAGAGCTCGAAGGGGCGGAGCCACCGCCGCACGAATTGGCGGCAATGCGATCACCATCACCGACTTGGGATTGCGGAACGAAGGCGGATTGTTCAACCGCAGCTTCAGTTGATCTTCCTTGGGCAAAGCAAGAGCCGGGATATATTGGAATTGCGCCGTGTGCGCGGTTCCGAGAATGCGCGCCAGGTCAACCACCGCTCCAATGTAGGGGCTGTAGTACCCGTTGCGAGCAGTTGGCGTTGAACTGATGTTCGCGATCAAATCGGTGGAGGGACCCGTGGTCAGGGTCGCAACCATGGTCTGACTGTGCTGGTCATCGAGCACGAGTTGGTCGGTATGCTGGGTCAGACAAGGCACCTGCTGGGCACTCGGCTTATCGAAGCACTGCTGGTCCAACTTGATGCTGAGACTACGCGCCAGCAGGGTCGTGCGAGTCTTCAGTTGATCCGGATCCGGCGAGCTTTCCCGTACGGCATCGAGGTATGCTTCCAGGCGCAAACGGTCCAGGCTAGCCTGCTGCAGGTCTTGCACGGCACGGACAAATGCTCCCGGCTTCGAGCGCACCGTACCTCGTAAGGTGGAGAACGCCCCGCCCGTATCCGGAGCCAGAAAAATTACCGCCTCTTCTGCCTCCTCGGGAACATTGACGTAAACGCCCTCCTGATGGACGCTCTTGAGCCAGGTGTCGACGCGAGTGAACCAGGAGTCCGGCGGAGGATTGGTGGCGCCCCGCAGGAAAGCCACGATCATCACATATCGCACCGATTGACTGTCAGGAAGATCGGGATGGATCCAGAGGCGGTCTCCAGCTTGGAGGTTGGGGACCTGTGCGATAGGGAGCGTCTGACCGGAGCGCTGAACACGCACATCAACCTTCGGCCCTACTAGATCGAAGGCAACGCTAGGAGTAGCCCCTTGGGCCGACGCCACGATTGGGAAAAGCTGCACGGCGCAAAAAATCAGGGAAAGCCAGATTTTGAGATATGAATTACCTAGCGTCAGATGCACTGTTCCCTTCGGATTAAGAGAGTAGGTCCCGCGCTTTTCGTGCTGGTGGCTTCGCGGCCCGAACTTTCAACGAGCTTACCTCTATGCTACTGAGTCTGGATTCGAGGAGCAACACTCGAATAGCCTAATCGGCACCCAGCAGTTCAATCCGGTTACCAAAGGGATCGTGGACGTGGCAGCGGCGAACGCCGGGAATATCGTTCACCTCCTCACAAGCGATCCCATTACGGGCGAGATTTGCGATCAGTGAGGCATAATTCCGGCACCGCAGCGCCGGATGTGCCTTTCTCGCTGGACGAAAGTCTGCTTCCACACCGAGATGAATCTGAACCTGGCCGCTCTGGAACCAGCACCCACCGCGCTTTGCCAGCTCCGCAGGTTTTGAAATCTCCTGCATTCCCAACAGACCGATGAAGAAGGACCGTGCAACCGCCTCCTGACCTGCAGGCATGGCGAGTTGCACGTGATCGATTGCGAGAAATTCCGCTGCGTCAGCTGAATGCGGCAAGTTGGCGCCTTTCTTCTGGATTTATTTTTTTGGCTCGGATTGTGCTGTCGGGGGCAGCAGGCCATTGAGACGCAGGTAGATGGCAGCCATTCCATAGTGGTCTGCCCAACTGCTAGCGAGGCCCAACGCAGCCCATGCGCGGGAGCGCGGCTTGCCGTCAAACCACTTAATGTCTTCGCTCAACTTTGAGTCATCAGCTTTTGTCAAGGCGTCGTGACAGAATGTAAACGAGGCCTTCATAGCTGCAACTAACTTGTCCTTGCCTTCATCGCCCTTCAATTCCTCCACCTTGGGACGCGGTACGTCGGCGGTGTTCGAACAGAAGTAGTAATTGCCGTCAGCAATGTGGGCCGCGAGATGACCAAACGTCATCTGCTCGGGAGTTGGTTTGAAGTTGAACTTCTCAGCCGGCATTTGCTCAAAGGCGGCGACGATGTTCTTTTCGCGTCCGTTCAACATCTGCCGGAGCGCATCGGAAACGGGAGTCTTGGATTGCTGGGCCACAGCGGGCACCAACGCAAGAAACACCACAAGAATGCTCTTCATGTTGTCATCTCCTGGAAGGGGAACATGCTGCTACTGCAGCCCTCGTTTCCCAGCCCTCTTTCGGGCCTCTGGAAGGATACCGTATTCGGTAGATGCCGGCTCGTGCCGGAGATTTCGGGCGATTACAAGCCATGCAGCGTCGAGCGGTCATGAAAGCTCCTGACGCGCTCAAAAGGGCGGGTTCACGTCGGAAGTGGGTGGGCCCCCTGCTGAGTCTTCGGCGGTCAGTTGGCTAGGTCAGGCGTGGGTTCTACAATGTTTGTCAAAACGCGGGGAGATGGCCGAGTGGCTGAATGTGGCGGTTTGCTGAATCTCTCCTGATTCCCGCCCCGACAGACTTCTAACGACTTAGCGACGCTTCCTCGCGCATTCCCGGCCAACATTCGGGCACCTCAGGCGGCTGCACACAAAAGAAAAACCCAATAGTCGAATTCGTGCCGTTTAACTTAGGCAACGGCACCTGGGATCCTTCCGGGTCTTTGTGCGTCCTGCAAAGCAGGCGAAGGCTCGCGCCACTTACTCGCCTGCGCAATCGAGATCACGTGAAACATCATGAACAGAGGCACTAAGAACGTTGGGATCAGGCTCAGAGGCAGCACAGTCATGAGATGCATCGAGGGTCCGGGACTGTGAACGAATTGGGCGGTGACGCCGAGCGCAACCGCTGATACCAGATCAACCATGCCGAGCGTCTGCCACAGGATGAACAGCGCGCGGCTCGCCGGTTTGGCCAACCTGGTGGCGGCAAACCAGGCCGTCGCACCGATGACGATGTCGCCGTATCCGGCCGAAAGCGCAAAGCGCGCCGGCAACAGTTGCATGGCTTCGAGTATCACGAAGACGACGCCGAGAAGCCTGACTGTCTGCCAGGATGTCAGAACCCGAGGGTTCAGGGACAGCGCAAACTTCCGAAAGTTCTGCGAGGCTGCCAGCCAGGCAACGAAGGCGATCAACGGTATTCCGGCCGCTAGAGCAACGGAGAGTGAAATCTGCTGCGATGCGTCAACAAAGACATGCAGGGCCGAAGCTGAAAGTGCGAATACGAACCAGGCCGCGATCAGCCCAGTGGTGATTTTTCCGTAAGTGGTCACAATTCCTCCTTATTTTTATGGCTAATCGCGAGCGCTGGTCGCGAGTAGAGTTAATTGGTCGGCGAGCTGGAAGAGCTGCTTCCAGGATTGCTCTCCCAGCTCACATTTCAGTTGGGTTTGAACCTTCTCCCAAACCGGCAAGGCGCGGTCGAGTTCTGCTCGGCCGGCCTTCGCTAAACGCAGCCATCGCTGACGACGGTCTTCCCCACGGCGTTCGGCCACCCACCCCTGGCGCAGCATGATGTCGAGAGTGCGGGTGAGGGTGGTGCTGTCCATGGCGAGCTTCTCGCCCAAATGACCCTGCGATACCTCTCCCGCTCGCGATAACACTTGCAGAATGGTGAACTGCGTCGAACGCAAGCCCAGGGGGCGGAGCGCCTGTTCATAGAGCTGCGTCAACGCTCGAGAGGCCCGCCGTACGCTGCTGCACATGCAGGGAAGATTGGGAAGTTGGTTCACAGGCAGATAGATGTATATACATATATTTCGATTCAAGAATTTTTGTCGCGGAACTGCATGGAACCGGTACGGGCTGTTCAGGGTTCTGCAATGTTCTCGCGTGGAAAATGGGTGAACAACAATAGCGTCATTTGATTCCCAGAGCCGGTAGGACACTCCAGTTTGAAGCAGTCCCCGTAATAGGAAGCCATCCGAAAATGCGCAATTGCATAATGCAAAGCATCGCGTTCACCGGAACCCACTCCGGCCCGCGCCAATTGGGAGTTCCCGCCGAACATCCAGCTGTCGGAGTCTCCGGGAAGATAAGACACCCGGGAGGCAAACTCGATATACAGGGTTCCAATGGCTCAGGAGCTCAGAATGCGCCTCCGGCTCTCAAGGTGAGAGGAGGAACCGGAGGTAGTCTTGCGACTGGCGTTTTTGGCATCGCAGGCTCTGGCGGCGGGCTTCAGCTTATGTCCGGAGCGGGAGCATCTGCGCCCTTTGCGTCCCGGCGGAACTGGCGCAACCATTCTGATCACTGGCGGTACGGGTGGCAGTTGTAACGCGGCGAGTACGATGTGTGCGTTGATCCCCGGTAATGGCGGATCAATCGCCTTGCAACCAGGATCTGGCCGCCATGCTGGCACTATCGGTCTTGCTCCGACCGGGGGCAAAATCGGCGTTGGAACGATGAGCCCCACTGCAACGTTGGAAGTAGTCGCCGGCGCCACGACTTTAGCAGATAGCTGGACTACCCGCAGTTCACGCCGCTTCAAGACCAACATTCGACCACTCGCGGGAGCACTAGAGAAAATCTCGCAACTCGAAGGTGTATATTACGAACGCCGAAGTGACGGAAAGCACGAGATCGGAGTAATCGCCGAAGACGTGGACATGGTGTTACCCGAGGTGGTCTCTCGCGATCCAAACACCAAAGAAATTTAGGGGTGGACTACTCGAGGCTGGCGGCAATTTTGATCGAGGCAGTAAAGTCGCAACAGAGAGAGCTTCAAACTCAAAGACGAGAACTGGAGCTACTCAGGGAACGAATTGAGTATTTGGAAGAATCGACAGTCACAACCAAATTTGGCAATGGGTACTCGGATCTCGTCTCGGGGCCCAAAGCCGGCAATTAGTTATTGTGCCGCATGGGGATAGGCCCGCTCGGGGGCTTTCGTTCGTGCCAGTCAATCATACGTCCTGCTACGACAACTTATGCGGCGCCGTTCTGCGGAATCAGAAGATCGCATAGCGCGCTTCTTAGTTCTTCACGTAAACGCGAATTCTGTACGTGAGGCAGAGCACGGATGGCGGCATACAAAACCTGATTGATTTCACTGCTTCTGAGAACTTCACAATTGATCTCTCGAGAGAAGAGCTCAGGCCTACCCAACGGAAATTGCAAAAGCTTCCCGGCCATTTTCACCTCTGCACGGATTGCCTAGCCAGTTTGAAGCCCGGCTCGGAGTATTATATTCGCTTTTTATTCGCTTGCAAAGACCGGCCAGTTTCACCCATTCCTGCGGCCGCTGGCCGTTCTGCTGTGCAAACGTAATATCTCAAGGAAGAACGCCGACCACGTTTCTGTACGCGGAGAGATGGCCGAGAGGCTGAAGGCGGCGGTTTGCTAAATCTCTACTGTTCGCAGCCCTGTCATACGGCCAACGACTTACACGCGCTTTCCCCGCACATCCCAGCCACATTTGGGCATCCTGGGTGCCTGCGCACAGTAAGAAAACACAATCGGATGTCGATAAAGTTGTTGCAAGCGGGCCACGAGTAGGACCAATGAGAGGCGAGATCAGCAAGGCAGTCAAGAAGGCATTTGAACGCCTCCCTCAATTTGCGGAGACGGAGGCCTTCGGCGCACTTCGTGGTGGTCTCTTGTTCAGATGGGAGACCTCTCCTAAGACTACGTGTTTCATTTTCCTCAAGGAAACCGAAGTAGATTGAGACACAGGCCGGTGGCCTACCTTTGGATCAACTCTGGGTGGGGTGCCCCCGTCCTTGCGTTCTGTGCAAGTGCGGGTACTGGCTGCTCTTGTTGGGTTTCTGCAACGTTCTCGCGCAGGAAAATGTCTGGAACCAGGGGAAATCACGAAGGAGCCGCCAGCAGTCGACCAGCCATCCCTCGTATTCTGGACGTCCCGATCGTATACAATAAGCACGAAAGCACAATAGCCAGTCCGTAAGTTATTGAGGAGAGATGGCCGAGTGGCTGAAGGCGGCGGTTTGCTAAACCGTTATACGGGCTAAAACCTGTATCGAGGGTTCGAATCCCTCTCTCTCCGCCAGATTCAAAGGATTTAACTGCTCTTGCGCTCTGTTTGCGCTCCATTTAGCGCCAAACCAACCACTTTGCTGTGTGCTTCCAACATCTCATCCGTCACGACATCCCCATAAATGTTGAGCGTCGTTCGGATGTCGGTGTGCCGCATCGCGTGTGTACCGATGTGCCCAATCCCCGCTCGATTGGCTGCTGCCTTTAGCTGCCGCTCGTAATGGTTCGCATGGCTCCTCAATTGCGGCATCCTGCGACTCTACAGGTCTCTGCTCACTTCATCAGCTGGATCCCCCAAGTGCTTGGATTTGCGTTTCATGCCTGCGGGCACTACTTTATGGGGTGCCGTTCATTCCGAATGGGTGAGGGCTTTTCTAAGCATGAAGAGATCATTTGGCGCTGTACTTCTCGCCATGGGGGTTGCAATTCTTGCCTGTCAGGCCACTCGGCCCCCTATCTACGCGGCCTCGGATGGATTTCAGACAAATCAGTCATCGGGCAGTGCCGTTCAGGATGCTGCCGCGGACGTGGCAAAGGCTGGCGGCGAGCTTTTCGGGCAAAACTGCGCCTTCTGTCATGGCCGCGATGCCATGGGCGGAGAAACCGGTCCCGACCTGACGCGCGCAACACTCGTTCTCACTGACAAGGGCGGCGACAAGATATCTGAAGTGGTGCGCGACGGGCGCCCGCAAAAGGGTATGCCATCGTTCAACTTCTCCAGTGAGCAACTGACAAGCCTGGTGGCCTTCATCCACTCGCAAGCGGCCAAGGCTAAAGCCCAGAACGGTGGTCGCCGCGGAGTTGAGGTCGCCGACTTGCAAACTGGCAATCGGGAGTTGGGCAAGAAATATTTCTACGGCGCTGGAGGCTGTTCGAAGTGCCATTCCCCCACCGGAGACCTTGCTGGCATTGCTTCGCGCTATGAGGGACTTCGTCTGGAAGAACAGATGCTCTATCCGCGCGACGCCAAGAGCCGGGTAACGGTCAGGCTACCGTCTGGAGAAACAGTCAAAGGAACTCTGGCGTATGTGGACGAGTTTGTAGTCGGGCTGCGCGACGCGAACAATACTTACCGGTCCTTTTTCACTTCGAACGTGAAATATGTCATTGATTCACCGGTGGACGCTCACGTGGAGCAGTTCAGCAAGTACACAGACGATGATATCCATAACCTGATGGCTTACTTGCAAACGTTACGCTGATCCATCGACGGACGAATTATCTACTCTGAGGGCTTCTCCGCGAAATGACGTTCTTAAGACATAACTGGTCTCTTGCCTCGCTTTTGTTGCTCATTGCGCTACCATCCCCGTTGGTGGCCCAGAATCTCGACCCAGCCGATCTGTTAAACCCTTCTCCGGATAGTTGGCCGAGTTACCACGGCGATTATTCCGGCATGCGCCACAGCAAACTGACGCAGATCACCCCGAAGAATGTAGGCAACCTGACGCTTGGCTGGGCCTTCCAGACGCAGCATAGGGATACGATCAAGGCCTCGCCGCTGCTGGTGGGAGGAGTTCTGTACTTCACGATCCCAGACAACGTATGGGCGGTGGATGCCCGCTCCGGCCATATGCTTTGGCACTATACCTATCCACCGAACAAGGGCGAGCACATCGGCCAACGGGGCGTTGGTATCTACAAGGGGTGGGTGTTCTTCACCTCGCCCGATGCGCACCTGATTTCACTGAACGCGGAAGACGGCAAGGTTCGCTGGATTGTCGAGATCGCGGATGTCAACAAAGGCTATTGGGCCACCATGGCGCCACAGATTGTCAGCAATCACGTCATTATCGGCGTCGGCGGCGATCTGGACAACCTGCCCACGTTTATCCGTTCGATTGACCCAGAGACAGGCAAGACGCAGTGGCAATGGAACGTGACGCCACCCGCGAGCACTCCAGGTGGATCTACCGGAGGCACGACCTGGATGTCGGGCACGTATGATCCGCACCTCAATCTTATTTATTGGGGCACAGGTAATCCCACACCGGTTCTGAGCGGCACCACTCGTCCTGGGGACGACCTGTATACGTGCAGCATCGTCGCGCTGAATGCCGACACCGGCAAGTTTGTCTGGGGTTTTTCCGCTTCTCCACATGATACTCATGACTGGGACGCCGTCGAGACGCCCGTGCTGGTGGATGGAATGTTTCACGGCAGGCCGCGAAAGATGCTGATGCAGGCTTCGCGCAACGGCTACTTTTTCGTTCTTGATCGCACTAACGGAGAGAGCCTGCTGACCGTGCCCTTCGGGCCCGTGAACTGGGCACTGGGCATCGACAAGCAGGGAAGGCCTGTTCCCAATCCGGCCAAAGAGCCTGCACCAGACGGACGCTTGATTGCTCCCGACGAAGGCGGCTTGACGAACTTCCGCTCGCCCAGCTTCGATCCTAAGACCGGGCTGTTTATCGTCGATGCACATCCGAGCTGGAGCATCTATTTCTCCAAGCCCGCCGACGGTGACTATGGATGGGCAGGGGGTGACTACGATTTATGGGGCAAAGGCGTCATCGAAGCTATTGATTACCAGACCGGCAAAATCCGCTGGAGCCATGAAGTGGGCTCGGGGGGATCAGGCGCTGGCGTTTTGACGACGGACTCAGGATTGACCTTTACCGGTGATGCTCAAGGAAATTTTCTTGCGCTCGATACTGCCACCGGAAAGACTCTGTGGCATGCAGGCTCAGGAGGAATTATCGGCAGCTCCCCGACTACTTACGAGATCGATGGCAAGCAGTACGTTCTGACCAGCGGAGGCGGGGTGCTGTTCGCCTGGAAGCTTCCAGACACAAACAATTAAAAGCCAATGCGGCCCATTCAAGGGGAAATGAAACCCGCATACACCGTGAGAGAAGTTGCCGAGCTAACGGGCTTATCCCGTCAGACCGTCACACGCCTTTTTGAGAATGAATAGGGCGTGATTGTCCTTTCTCGCCTTGAGAAATTACATAAGCGCGGCTATCGAAGCATCCGCATACCGCATGGGGTTTTCGAGAGGGTAATTGGCCGATTGACCGTCCGACCGGGCAACTAGAGCTCTTCCCCGAGATTCCAGGTATGTGCGCGTCGACCAAACTCATTCTTTCTGCGACATGCGGCTTTTTGAGGAAAAGCCGTGCGGGGTGCGCGGCTTTTTGCATCATTGATGAGCTGAACGGCGGTACAGTAAGGATGCCCATAATCATCTCGGGCAGGGAAAATAAATATGGTCTATTTTGCCGCCACGCCTTTCAAAGATTGAATGGTGGAAGGAACCCAGGCCACAGTTCCTAAAAGACGCTGACGAGGATCCTGTGCTTCCCCTCTCCGAATTTACATACCGCATGAGGATCTCTACGATTACGGCCAATGGCTGCAGGACAGTTCTCAGTTTTGGTGGCGAGCGGTCCGTCGAGGATCACGCTGTGGTTGCCTGCAATATAAGCTCGCAGGCGTAGGACGATCTGTGAGTACGTGGCGTCGTCCACCCGCGTTACCTGAGCAAAGACGAGTGTGGAGTACTTCGACAGTTCCGGGTCACCGGGCATTTCCTCGACAAAGAGCGTGTCGTAAGGAATCCCCGCCAGCGTCGCGATGCCGACCCAGCCGTGTCCGGCCAGTTGACTCGTTTCCCAGTCGTGGTGGTAGCTGGTTTTGCTCAGGAAGATTGCCAGCCGGGGCTGCGTGAACGACGCGGTCGAAGCAAATGCCATTCCGCACAGAAGCGGTAGGACTGCGCCGAAGCGTAACTTCTTCATTGCCTACTCCCTGGGCAAAGAGTTGCCCGCTCCGCACTTCATTGCGGACGCACTTCCAGAAGCAGATGTTTTTCGAACTCAACCGTCAGGCGGGTATTGTGTCCCGATACGGTGCCAAGCTTCGTTCCGTTGACGTATTCCACGACATCATAGGTTCGGCCTTCCAGACCGCGAAGTTCGACGCGACCCTTCCAATGCTCGGCATAGAAAGCGTAGTAAAGAGTCTGATTCTTGCGGATCACATGTGTCTCGGGCAGATCAAAACCAATGTCGTAGAGTTGTCCGAGATATTGACCTTGCGAAAGCATCTTTTCGCGATAGATGCGAAGCCATTTTTCGAATTCTTTTTCCCGCGACGGGGTCAGATCAGACTTGCTCCGTTTTTCCGCTAGCGTGGGGAGAACAAACTGTGTTCCGACAACACCGCCGACCCCAATCGTGGACGCGAAATCATCTCCTCTATCGCTCAGCTCGACGTGATCGCCGAAGTACGGGATCGAATCTCCGATCAGAGCTTTTAACGTTTTCGCCTTGGAGCGGACCTGGAACGAACTTCCTGGGTCGGAGGCGACGGACATATTGAAATGCGGCATAGTGAAGAACGAATACGCTGTGCCGCAAGGACAGAACTCCACCAATGATCCGGGCTTCACTGTTTGTGTCGTTTCGAAGATCTCGCGGAAAAAATCTGGTAAGGCCTCCACGGATTCTTCCGGCTGCTTGTGGTGGTGAGCGGGGTTGTAGCAGGCTGGGACGCCGTTCATATCTTGGCCGTCCAACTTCAGACCATCGAAGCCCCAATCCACCAGAATCTTCCGCACCAGTGCTTTGTGGTACTCCACAACGCGGCGGTCCGCCGGACAAAGGTAGTAGGAATTCCACCAGGAAACTTTTCGGGTAGAACCATCGCGGTTCTGCAATTCGTAGTCGGGATGATCCTTCAGCAGTTCAGAATTCGGTACCGCGCTGAGCGGGGACCACCAGAGCTGGGCGCGAAACCCTTCCTGGTGGATGCGATCAACCAGAGCCTTCATGTCCGCGTCACCCCGGGGATACTTCTTGGGATCGAGAGCCCAATCGCCCACATTGTTCTGCCATCCATCATCGAGTGTGACCCAAGCGAATCCCAAGCGTTTGACCGTCGGCAGCGTGTCGAGCAATTGTTGCGGCCGCATGGTTCGTCCGTATCCCCAGGCGCACCAGATCGGGCCAAACCCGCTGTCCGGCGGCGCAGGTGCCTGGAAGCCTTGTCTCTTCATCATGAACCGCCGGTAGTCGACCAAGGTGCGGAAGTAGTCTCCCTGGTGGACGGCCACGAAAGTTCGGAAGGTGTTGAGACTCTCTCCTGGATCGAGCGTGCTCGCGTGCTGATATTTCACGGCGATCTTGGCATGAACAGAATCCGGCATCGCCACAGGCAGCGAGACCAGCCTGGGCCGCGGTTCTACGTGTCCCACGGCCATGCCAACATCGCGGCGCCAGACGTCAACGATCGGCGTGCCGCCACCGTAGTCGCTGGCATTCATACCGAGAAAATTCTCTTGTAGGAAGTTGGTGTGCAACGGTACAAGCCAGTTTGGGCGTTTCTCATAGGAACCGCTCTGGTAAGACCAGAAGGCCGGCGTGCGGCTGTTGCGCTGCGCGTTCAGTGTGTAGGCGTTATTCGTCCAGGCTTTGACAGCGAGCTTGGTCCCGCCAGTGTTCGTGTAGTGGACATCAAAGAATGCCATCGCCGGGAATTCATCGTAGATCGTGACGGAGACTTCTTTGGTGAGTGGTCCGGCTTTCCCCACGACGACGAGCCGTTCTGCTACTCCGAAAGTGTCGCTCACCCGCTCGGTCTTTTGTGAGGCCAGTGAAAACTCGCTCCATGTCCTGTTGGCGATGGTCACCCTCTCACTGGCAACCGATGGCCCCATCGTCGTCTCGTGACCGTCAAAGCGGGCGATCACACGGCTGTGCAGGTTACGATCGAATTGAATTCTCAGGTGTTCCCCTTGAATCTGAGGGGCGCTCGAGAAGGTGTCTGCAGCGCCGGCGCGTAACGCGGATGAAAACACAATGGCGGCAGCGGTAGTCGTCGCCCAAAGCACTGAGACCGTCGTACCTTTCAGCTTTCCAAATCGGTTGCCGCCAGCTTGCGCAACCCCTTTCCCAGTCGGAGACATAGAACACCTTTCTCGTCTGCCACCGCCTCGCTCAATTCTGGACGGCGCTTCAATGTGTGAATCGCAACGTCAAGCAGTCTGTTTTACTGAGCACGCGTCGGCGTACACCCGCACAACTCGTCGAATATGGTAGTGAATCATCCGTTCGGGAACAGCTTGCAGCTCTCCGCTCCTGATTGCTTCGTATGCCAGGGGCAGATACTGGCTAATGAGGGTGAGAGGGATCGGTCTTCGCCCAAGATTGCCGATTAGTCGAGCGATCTCCTCCCGGACAGGAGGCTGGTGCCAATAGTATCGGCAGCGATCACTGTAGCCATATATAAGGTCGCGGCGCACCTCGTCTTCATCGCCGCGATAGTAAGGCCGCCAGTAGGCCGGGTCGCGCCACATTGCTGATTCCAAGACTTCGCGAACGCGTGAGATCTGCTGCTCCGACCCGGGTGTGAACAACTCCCGTTCAATGGCACTTAAAGCCAACACCGCCTCCCGGAAGGCAAAGGTCAGCCAAGGACCTACCTTCAGGATCGCGAAATGGTCCTCGACCATCCGCGCTAGGGCTTGGGGAGATTGGTAGTCCGTGGAATGTGCTTCAAAGACGATTCCAGGGTGCTGTGACAGTGCAGCGGACAACGACTGAGCTTTAGCACGTTCGTAGTCGAAGATCGAATCGGATCCGAAATCGACTCCCGGCTGAACAACTAGTGCGATCACGCGCTCCCAGGCAGACGACAGTCCCCGTTCTTCAAACGCGAGCCGGAAGGTTTCCAGTGTTCGATGAGCATCCTCAGCCTGGGTTACTGCAGGGGAGTGTGCGTCGACAGATTCTCCACCAGGCGCGGGAACCTCGGTTCCGATCACATAGACTAGTTGTGGGCAGCCTGACGGCAATTCCCGATACGCTTCCTCTGCGGCCTGGCACAAAATCGCAGCCCGGTTAGCCACCGTTCGCTCGGTGATGATTCCCTTGTCGTCTCCGCAAGGCATGCTCGCATCGAGGTGGATTTTCTTGTATCCCGCAGCCACACAATCGTGCAGCAGCGCGCAAGCTTTTCTTAATGCAGAAACCGAAGCCTCCTGTCGCCATGGAAAGGGACCAACGTGATCTCCCCCGAGCAAAACTCGCTCTGCTGGCAGTCCGGCGCTTCTAGCGGTGAAATGGACGAACCCCGCGAACTCGGCAGGCGTCAGGCCGGTATAGCCGCCGAACTGGTTGACTTGGCTGGAGGTCGATTCCGCCAGCAGCAGTGAACCATCTTCCAGCGATTGCTGGACGGCGGCTTCGATGACTGCAGGATGAGCGGAGCACACTGCATATATTCCGCCCGTCCCGGAGTGGCGATTGCTATGCAAAACGTCCCGCAGCCGGGTACTTGAATCCTCGAGTTGCTGGTTCAGCGTCAATTTTGTGGACTACTGGCAAAATGTCGTCAACGACATCCACACATATCAGGTTAAACGTAAGTAATCGTAATATAGCGAAAGCATTGGGAAGTCAAGATCTTTTTGGTCTTCGGCCGCTACGAGGGTCTGCATGTAACAATTTTTCAGCTGCGCTGCACAGTCACTGACTGTAACCGCATTGAGGAATTTCTCTGGGCATGTCGATGGCTGTTGGTTGACCGTTCGGTGGATCAGCTCGCGAATTCGATGATGGTGGATGAGTGGTCGGCAAACGGGAAACTGGACATGTAGAGCGATTTTGCCTTATCTCTTTGCGACATACCACTGCAAAGTTGTGCAGTGTTTACGCGGGGTATACGACCGAGCACCTGGGCAAGACACAACTTGTTTCAAGAAGCTCCCCGTCGTTTGCGCCGACTTCTTTGGCGATGAGATCGTTCAGCAAAGCATTCAGCCGCAAGATGGTCTCGCGATTGTGTTCCGGCTCAAGCGCAAGGTTATGTATTTCCTCCGGGTCGCTTTGCAGATCGAACAACTGCACGTCGTTGTCCGGAATCGGGCCTTCACGACATCCTGGTGCCTGTCCACCAAACATCAGGAACTCGGCGTCAGAATCTATATCGAACTACTGAAATCGGGACACGAACACTGGCCCATAACAACCCTGTTCCTCTCAGGCGGTGCCGTCGCCGCAAGGTACGCTGGTAAGAAGGCGCTAGACGTGCTCGCTGATTTGCTGAAGTCACGGCTTCAACAGAAACCGAAAGTGGAAGAGATACCGTTTGCAAATGGGTCGATGAAGGGAAGATTCCAGCTCACGCGCTGTCTGGCGCAGAGCGACGCACATGGCGGTTCTTGCGGAGCGAATTGGATGCGATGCTGCGCAGCAGTTGAAGGAAAGCGACTACTCGCCGTCGATTCATTACCGCGCTTGCGGCACAACACCATACTTCCTGAGGTTCCTTGCTCTGGCGAGGTCATCGAACGCGAAGAGTTTTCGATGGGAGAGGTCCGCATTGCATTCTGCTCAGCCTGCGGAACGGAGTTTCAATACGTAGCGGATTCAGACTGGCCGGAATGCGAAAACGTCAATGAGTCATGGATTCTGACAGCATCCAAATTGTGTACTCAAGAAAAATGCCGCCCGATTCGCACGACTCGGAGGAGTCTTTTTTCGGGCGGCCGTAGCTCAGCTTCTCAAAAATACTGAGGAGCGAAAGTGGCGTTGGGTAATTTCCTCGCCCCCAAGACGAGACGCCACCGTACATTTTTAATATTGAGCTACAGGACGTCCTGCGTCTATTCCCCGAAAGATGTAGGCCCAGCAGGAGGGTCACCCAAGCACCGTTACTTCGGCAACTATCTAAGGAAAGTTCGGTAAAAACCGGCAATTCGCGTAGTTCCCGGAATCCGCTTCAAGCTCCTTATGCAATTCGTTTCCGGCGGCGAGCCGTAGTGGCTTTCGTTGTCACAGTACTTTTCTCTGGCATGACGCGCTCTACTACGACCTCAGCGGGAGCAGTGTTCTCGACCACAATTTCCTCGGAGCCAAACAGCTTCGTCATGTACTCATCCTTGCATTGCATTGAGCAGAAGTGAACCGCCAATGGATGGAGAGCGCCTTCTCTCGTCCAGTTCGACTGGATGTTCACTTCCCGCCGAGCAGAAACAGCGCCCACAGCTTCTGCGGCGAGACCAACGACCCACGTTTCCTCCGGCTGTTTGATGTTTGAACAGGTATCACAGACAAATTGAATCATGGCGTACCATTCGATGCCTTGGCGAGCACAAGGCTGCCATAAGTAATGGAAAAAATTGCCAGTGCTCCTGTCATGTCGCATTGCATTCATTTTGTTACTTAAAACCTTGCGCTTTTTATTCGCCTATAACGCTTGGTGTGTCTCCGCGCGAGAAAATCGACCTTGAAAAGGTTCGTGCAGCGCTCAACGCGACCTGCCTGCACTGTGGCGCTAGCATCCCGCCAGATAAGCAGGTGCGGCTTGATTTTGAGCGCATGAAATGCCCTGGTTGCGCAGACGTTCTCACCGCCTCAGCGGAAGAGAGGTTGATTGCATCTGGGTTATTATTCCGGGCAGGCACTATGGGCAAACCGATTAAGCGGTCTTTGGGGCAACGGGTAATTCAGGGCTGTTGCAGCCTACTGTTCGTCGCGGGCGTATTGGTCTTTTTTCAAGGCGTCTACGGCATTGTTTACGGAGCACTATTGATTTTGTTAGGTGTAGGAGTAGCGATTGTGGGAGTTAAAGATCCTAGGACCCAAGACAGATCGTAGTCCCGTGGGCGAACTCCGTCACAACAGGTCCGCGTTGCGATCTGCTCAGCGTGCGGAACGGAGTTTCAATACGTGCCGGATTCAGACTGGCTGAAGATGATTTCCCTGGGATGCGAAAACGTCTATGACCGATTTATAGCCAACGACACCCCTCGGTGCACGGGCGCAAGATTGAAACAGCTTATTGGCAGTGGGCCGTGAACAACTTAGAGCTGTTGGGGTAGAAGGCATTGGCCTCACCGCTCACGTACCCATAGTCATTGATTCCCTCGACGCGAATCGCATAAATGGGATCCTTGACATCCTTGAATATGCCGTTGATGTAAATAAATGCGAAGTCAAAGTTGTACCTGCCCACCATTGCGCCCGAATTATTAATGTCAAACACTTGGGTGCCGCCGCCTGAGGCAGTGCCTTTAGGATTGTTAATCATCGTATAGACGCCGTTTGCCAGTGTGAAGCCCCGGAACGAGAACCCCGAGTCGTAATGCCACCCGGCGATCACACCCTTGTCGTTGATGCTCATGGCTGAATTCCAGTCAAGTGGAGACGATCCCGGAGGGACAATATGCGTGAATACGCCGTTCTTCAGTACAAATGCCTTTTCCATGAAGGTGCCAGGGTCATAGTAAGCGCCGACGATAGTGCCCCAGCGGTTGATTCCTTGAAGGAAAGTATCGGACGCGCCGGGATAATCTACAGTCACCATACTGGACCCTGAAACAACTAACCCATGGTTGTGGGCGATCGGCGATGCGTTGTCGGTGTACCAGCCCACAGTAACGCCCTGCGAATTTCGTCGGGCAAAAAAGGTGGCTGATGCATTCGGCGCGAAGTAGGTGTTCAAAATGCCGGTGGGATAGCGGACGAACGCCGGATATAGGCTAGTGCCGGCATTGTGGGTGTTGCCGACCACCGTGCCCCAACGATTGATCCCACGGGCGGCATGATTAGAATTGGGCCAGCGTGTGTTAAAGAACGTCCAGTTGGTGCAAGTTGCAGTTTGGGCGTCGCAGAGTACGGAAGCGAACAGAAAGAGAGATACAACAAACAGCGGTATACGAGAATGCATCAGCACACCTCAGGTGGGCAAAGAGATGCTGGCTCGAGCTGGCCCGTTGTCTCCCCACACCTCCGCCGAGGAGCAGGATCACAAAAGCTCATGGAACTTGTCACCGAGATCGATCAACTTTCGGAGAGCAAGGAAAAGCAGAGGCTGCTGCTATTTTCATTCGTTGCCCTAAGAGATACCAAGTGGGCGGCAAGCTTGATTGTCATGATCCGGGTTAGCATTTCCCCCATCGCACTTTCGGGCACACTACCATCCTTCGTCGGATCAGCAGCCCTGATCATCGGTTAGAGCGTTCGATAGCGTACCTTTTCGAATCTCGATTTACGTGTCTTGGAGGCCATCGGGCCCGCTCACTTGCCCATCAAATGTTCTCATTTCTCAGGAGGTGAATTGATGAGCAAGTTATTCACGCGAGCAATGCTCGTGCTTCTCGTTCTAGGTGGACTATCCTTCGCGCAGCAGGACAACTCGCAACAGGTGCCGCCGGACAATACGAAGGTCAATCAACGGGACCGCAACCAAAATGAGCCAACGGCCGATCAGCAGAAAGAGAACTCCAATGATCGCGAGCTCACGCGGCAAATCAGACACGCAATCGTGAAGGATAACTCCCTGTCCACTGACGCCCACAACGTGAAAATCATCGCACAGAACGGGTCTGTGACATTGAAAGGTGCGGTGAAGTCGGACGAGGAGAAGCAGGCTATCGAATCGAAAGCTACCGGGATTGCCGGAGCTGGCAGAGTAACCAATGAACTCCAAGTCGTGCCCAGCAAGTAGGCGGTTTCGTGATAACCGAGAACGTAACATTCTTCCCAAAGGAGAACTTCAAATGGCAGGAAAAAATACGGCAGTGTTCGGAATCTACAGAAACCAGCTGGACGTTGAACAAGCGGTCGATGCATTGCGAGCGGAAGGATTTCGCAGCACAGACATATCGGTGTTGTTCCCGGAGAACGAGGGAACGAAAGACTTCGCACACAAGAAGGCAACGAAAGCGCCGGAAGGAACTGCCGCTGGAGCAGGCACGGGAGCAGTTGTCGGTGGGGCGCTGGGGTGGCTTGCGGGTATCGGAGCTCTTGCAATACCAGGGGTTGGCCCCCTCATTGCGGCGGGACCAATAGTGGCAGCGTTGACGGGAGTAGGTGTTGGAGGTGCTATCGGCGGCATTAGTGGCGCTCTCATTGGAATGGGCATTCCGGAATACGAGGCAAAGCGGTACGAGGGCAGAGTGAAGGAAGGCGGCCTTCTGTTATCCGTACACTCGGACAATTCCGACTGGACACGAAAGGCCAAGGACATCCTGGAGCGTACGGGAGCCGACGACGTGTCCTCCACTGGTGAAGCGAAGGCCGACTTCGCTAAGACTGACAAGCCGATGCGAAGAGCAAGCTAATCGTGGCGTACATGAAAGCCCCGCTCCTAGGGTGGGGCTCTTTTTCTGGCGGTTTTCAAACAAATGGGCGGACGAGTTCGCAGAGCAACCCATCCCCCGATTTTCCCTTCTGTTATCCCACTGGAGGAATGAATGCCTACTCAGAAAAGCAAGCGCACGAAAGCTCGCTCGCAGTAACCGAAAAGACCTATGTCACTACCGAACCCGAGATAGAGATTCGCAAGCCGGGAACTTTGGCTCAGGCATTAACAGAGCCTGCCATTACGGTCGTGAAACCAAAGTCCAGAGTGCGGAAGGAAGTTGTGTCCAAGACGCGCCGACCTGCCTAGGTGTGTGCCTTTGAGATTCTGCCACGCGCAGGCAGCCCCACCGACCTCGCAATCATCTTTGTTGTGGGAGTGTGAAGAAAATGCCGAATGACACCAGAGACATGCTTGAGAAGCTGATCGAAACCTGTCGCGATGGCGAAACAGGATACCTACACGCTGCAAGCGTTGCAGAAGATTCGGAACTGAAAGGCTATTTCCAGCAGCAAAGTCTGGAACGTGCTCGGTTCCGGGCGGAACTCACAGATTTCGTCAAGCAGCTAGGAGAGCCCAACCCTGATACCAGTGGTAGCAATGCGGCTGTGCTTCATAGAGCATGGTTCGAACTCAAAGATGACTTCGGCGGAGGAGATCACACGCTGCTGGAAAGTGTTGAGCGGGGGGAAGACAGCGCAAAGCACAGTTATGAAAGTGCGCTGGAAACGAAACTCCCCGGGGGAATCGACGAGTTGGTGCGCAATCAGTATGGCAGCGTCAAGGCTGCACATGACCACGTCCGGAGCCGACGGGATGAGAAGGCGGCCTAAAATATCGCTCAAATCACGCGGACAATCCCCCAACCTCGGTGATCCCTTTGGATCGGCGATAGTCGATCACGTCTTTCATCGCTCGCTCATATGTTTTGACTGCGGCTTCAACGCCGCTTCGGTTGTGTTCAATCAGATCACAAATCGTAAGAATCGTCGCAAGAGTTTCATCGTCCGGCATAATAGTCCTCATCAAAAGTCACTGATTACGACGCTAGCCACCTGGCGGACGACGGCCAGCGTTCAAAGGTGTTTTCCTCTGAAAAGCTCGAGTGGATGAGTTCTGCAGTGCGACGAGGGTTCGTGGGTGTGCACTAGCGATCTGGCCCAACTTGGGCGCCAGGAGCCCCCAAGGGAGCGCGCCAATCTTGCGCGGATGCAGCCCCGGCGCGCAGCCAGGCCACGCGCGTAAGGAAAGATCCCACGATGGAGGCCAGAGCAGCCCAGCGACGAAGCGACGGTGCCCGGTTCTTGCTAGCGAAACTGCATGCGACACGGAGTGCAGCAGGGAGCGGGCCAGAGAGAACTCCTCCCATACGAGTCATCGCTCCGCTAGGGCCGTGCTTCAGGGGATTCAGATCTGCATGGCGCCGGCTTTCAATCCGAAACCCTTGCCAGACCTCAAACAGCGCAGCGCCAAAACCAAGTCCCTGAAGAGCACGGCTTTTAGAGTGTCCGAGAAGTTCTAGCAAGCCCACTGCCGCACCGAGCCCAGAAGCGGCGAAGTGCCATGGCAGATCGACGATATTCTGATTCCACACTGGGATAGTCGTTGCTCCGATCAGAACACCGGTATACGTGGCAAGCCCCAACCCAAGAGGGATGGCCGCCGCTTCTCCGGCGTTTTCAAGCACGGCCACTGGAAAAGAAGGACCATAGCGCTCGCGCAGGAAACCAGCGAATGTGGCTGCAGAAACGGCGCTGCCAAAGCCAAGCAGGGTCCAAGCTCCCATAGACATCGGACTCTTTGGTTTGAACACGCGCATCATGTCCAAAAAACGTTCGGGGCGGCCGAGATCAGCAATCAGGAGGGCGGGCGAGACGACTGCGCCGGCTGCGGCAATCAAGCGTGCATCGCGCACGAGCTTGGGGTCAGCTCCAGTGTAGTGAGCGATTGCGCTCACGACCGCCGCTGCGCCAGCTGCACCTCCGACGAAAAAGTAAACGGGAATCGCACGAGTCCATGGGGGGGGCTTAAGCAACGGAATTCCATAGTAGCCGGTCTCGACAGAGGCCTTGGGAAACGGTGCTCCGTGGGGTCGAACTCCGGGCTGCTTCACATTGCCACGAGATTCTGCTTCCTTTCGAATCTCATGCAGCCGGCGCTCGCGTCCAATTTCAGATTTGGGCAAGCGAATTGGCTGGCTATTCATCGTGCGTTCCTTGTGCCATCAGCTATGAATGCCAGCAGAGTTCCGCCCAACAGCGTGCCAGCTGCTAGGGCGGCCGAAATCCAGCCCTTTTTCAGATAGGCTGTCGGGGCTTCTGGGTTAGGCGGGAGATTGAATGTCCTCGGATCCCCCCGCACGATGAACATAGCGTGAGTGCCTTGAACGCTGGTGTGAGTGGGATCATAGAGGGCGACATCGTCCATCCCGCGCTCCTGAAGCACACGTACTCGCTCACTCGCTTCAGCTCTGAGCTGATGAATTTCGCCAAACTTGATTGACTCAGTTGGACATGCTTTGGCACATGCTGGCTCAAGCCCAGCTTTCTGACGGTCGTAGCAGAAGGTGCATTTGAAGGCGCGTCCGTCGTCCTCATTTTTCGCAACCACCCCGAATGGACATGCCACAACGCAGTACGCGCAACCATTGCAGACATCCGGCTGAATTAGAACGCCACCAAACTCGGTACGCACAATGGCGCCGGTAGGACAGGCTTCTAAACAGCCCGCTACTTCGCAGTGTTTACACACGTCAGAGGAAAAACCCCACGAACTCTGGCCTGCAGCATTCCCGCCCAGCCCAGGGGTGGGAGGCTCCTCGACGAATTTAACGTGCCGCCAAGTCAAGGCCCCAACTGCGCCTGTGTTGTCATAAGAGTGGCCGCTCCAGTCGAGGCCGTCGTCTGATACCTCATTCCACTCTTTGCACGCCACCTCGCAGGCCTTGCACCCGATACATAGAGTCGAATCGGTGAGGAATGCAGTTGTACTCATGCCACACGCTCCCTCGCGAGAGGATCGTGAATCGCGTCCTTTCCCCGTGGTCGACGACCCGGCTTGATATCGCAGACCAGTGCTTTGGTTTCCATAATCCGAACATTTGGCTCTTCGCTGATAACAAGAAGATCGTTGACGACGTCGCCGGTCACCTGTCCCCTGTATCCCCAGTGATATGGCAGGCCGACCTGGTGTATGGTGCGACCGTCAATCTGCAACGGCCGGAGTCGAGCAGTGACCATTACTCGAGCTTCAATCATGGCGCGCGGCGTTGTTATGGTGGCGTACTCACCATGACGCAAGCCAAGCTCTGCCGCGAGCTCGGGAGACACTTCTGTGAACAATTCTGGTTGCAGTTCGGCGAGGTGGGACAGCGTGCGGGTCATGCCTCCGGCCGTATGGTGTTCGGTCAAGCGATACGTCGAAAGGATGTATGGATAGCGCGGGTCACCCGGAGAGCTCACGTAAGGGTTGTTGGGCCGCTCTTTTTTTTGCGCTGCGGGATTGTCTTGCTGCGCATAAAGCGGATTCTTGATCAATGATTCCAGGGGTTCATAGTGTGTTGGCAGTGGCCCATCTTTTAGGCCGCTCGCGACCCATATCCAGCCCACTCCATCAGGATGTAAAGTGAAGGGCCTTGCCCCGCCAAGCGCTTCCACACCGCGGCCTTCATGAACATCGGAAGGTTTGTCGGGTGGGGTCGTCTTCTCGTAATCGGGATTGTCGAGCCCCGTCCATTGCTTCTTCCCTTCGTCCCACCAAATGAGCTTTTTTCGCTCGCTCCAAGGTTTCCCGTC
>Ga0070664_100000817_pt1 | contig 23950 bp, 23 predicted proteins | sample KBSC73metaG_FD_65863 | JGI IMG/M metagenome (GOLD analysis project Ga0070664, IMG submission 65863) | Corn rhizosphere microbial communities from Kellogg Biological Station, Michigan, USA - KBS C7-3 metaG | ecosystem: Host-associated > Plants > Roots > Rhizosphere > Soil ... | reverse complement strand
TCGAAAGCAGACAGAGCGGTACTGAGCAGCTCCTCGGGTCGAGTGGATTCCATCATAATGATTCGGAGCTCGGTCCTGCAGTTCCCGCTTGAACCGCCCGTCGGAAGCGGGGTTCCTTACTTATGTGAATCTTCCCCTTTCGGTACACGCCTGTGTCGCGGTGGCAACAGCGCAGATTAACGAAGTCGCTTGACTAGCAAGCTGCCATCGGCGGCCGATTTGACCTCGAAGTTCGGAATGGCTCGGATGAGGTCGGAGAGACGCGTAAAGCCGTAGTTGCGGGCCGCGAAGCTCGAGACTGCCGTTGCGCGCTGTCCAAGTTCGGAGAGGGATGCGTAACCTTCTTCGTCGCGCTTCGATGCCTTGTAGGCGCTCCCAATGAGGTCGATCAGGTCGTCGTCGACTGTCCGCTGAAGCGTGAGTTCCGTCGGCTCGTCGGCTTGTTGCTCTTCGTCATTCATCGAAAGCGCGGCGATGTCGAAGAAGCGAGTGCATGCCTGCCGAAAGCCCAGAGGCGTTTTCGCCGTGCCGAATCCGTAGACAGGTAGGCCCTCCTCACGGATCCGCTGAGCGAGGGGAAGGAAGTCGCTATCGCTCGACATGATTCCGAAGCCGTCGACGTGTCCGCGATAGAGCAGGTCCATCGCATCGATCGTCATCCGCATGTCCGTTGCGCTTTTTCCCTTTGCGACGTCGAATTGCTGCATCGGCACGATTGAATGGATGCCGGTCAGATTTCCCCAACCCTTGAGGCTTACCTTAGCCCAATTGCCGTATGCGCGACGGATGTTGATCGTGCCAAGCTCTCCAAGGACCAGCAGCACTTCGTCAAAATGATCCGGGCTGGCATTATCGGCATCGATCAGCAAGGCGATGTTGTCTTCCCGCTCGTCTTGCCGCTCCATCATGTTCCAATTCCATTCATCGTTACGGGCCTTAACTGATCATCGCGGGAACGAAACGCTTGTTCGTGCACTGAATCCCGCATTGGGAGGAATAACGGGCTTGGAGGATCAGTCATGAAGAAAGTTGCATTGACCGCAGTGCTTGCCGCTAGTCTTGGCGTTAGCGCCTGCGCAACCAATCCGTACGGGTACAACGATCCGTACTACGGCAGCGGCAATAACGATCAGGCTCGCCGCGCTGCGACGGGCGCTGCGATCGGCGGCGCTGCAGGTGCAGTTGCCGGTGCCGTAATCCCGGGCGTGAGCCCCATCGGCGGCGCGGTCGCCGGTGCGGTGCTTGGCGGTGTGCTCGGCGCCGTAGTCAACGGAAAGCAGTATTACCGCGACACTCGCGGCTATTGCTACTACGTCGACCAATACGGCCGTCCGGTCTACGATTATAATACGCGTTGCTAATTAGTTAGCGCATGAGGCTTAGACGGGGTGGAAGTCACCTTCCGCCTCGTCAAGCATATAGAGACGACCCTCCGAGATCGAAAAGTGTGCTCCGTGCAGCTTTAGCTCGCCGGCTGTTTCACGCTCAAGTATCCAGGGGAAGGTCCGCAGGTTGGCGAGGCTGATCTTCACTGCTTCGCGCTCCATGTCGAGAAACGCTCCCCGATCCAGACTTGAGTGGCGAGAATTCACCTTTTCGCGGGCGCTGCTCAACATCCGGACCCAATCGGCTATGAAATGGCCCTCGCCCGGTTCCGTTTCGTCGAACTGACCGGTGAGCGCTGCAGCGCAACCTCCGCAGAATCCGTGACCCATGACAAGGATTTCAGCAACCTTGAGCTGGGTGACTGCAAACTCGAGCGCAGCCGAGACACCGTGGAAACCGCGACTGGTCTCATACGGTGGAGCGAGAGCGGCGATGTTGCGCACGACGAACATTTCCCCGGGGCGACCGTCGAAAATTTGAGCCGGGTCTACGCGGCTGTCGGCGCAGGAGAGGATCATGACCTTGGGGCTCTGACCCTCGGCGAGTTCCGACCAGCGCTCCCGTTCGCGAGCCCAGTCGCTCTGACGGAAACGTTGATATCCTTCGATGAGCTGGCTGAGGTAAGTCATGGCCGCGCGCTAGCCGGAGCAGGGCAGGGGTGGCAAGCCGACGGTCCAGTCGCTATCTGCCCCGCATGAACGTCCCTGCTGCAGTTCCCAAGACGCAAGAGCGCCAGCGAAAGCCGGACTGGATCCGCGTCAAGGCGCCCACCAGCCCGGGCTATCATTCGACGCGCAGGCTGATGCGGGATCTTGGCCTAGCGACCGTCTGCGAAGAGGCGGCTTGCCCGAACATCGGAGAATGCTGGACCAAGAAGCATGCGACAGTGATGATCCTGGGGGACACGTGCACTCGGGCCTGCGCCTTCTGTAACGTGAAAACGGGCATGCCGCGTGCTGTCGACCCGCTGGAGCCGGAACATGTGGCCATTGCGGCGGCCGAGCTGGGCCTCGAACATATCGTCGTGACGTCGGTGGACCGCGACGATTTGCCGGACGGCGGAGCTTCGCAGTTCGTAAAGGTTATCGAAGCGCTTCGCCGCAACACACCGAATACTACGATCGAGATCTTGACGCCCGACTTCCGCAACAAGAGCGAAGCCGCGGTAGCGGCGATCGTCGAGGCGGGGCCGGACGTCTACAATCACAATCTGGAAACTGTGCCGAGGCTTTATCCGACGATCCGCCCGGGCGCGCGCTACTATGCGTCGCTTCGGCTGCTGGAGAGCGTGAAGAGACAAGCGCCGCATATCTTCACCAAATCCGGCGTGATGGTCGGCCTTGGTGAGCAGCGGCTTGAGGTTCACCAGGTGATGGACGACATGCGCTCGGCCGGCGTCGATTTCCTGACTATGGGCCAGTATCTCCAGCCGACGCCTCGTCATGCGAAGGTGGAAGAGTTCGTCACTCCGCAGGCGTTCGATGCTTATGCGGCGATCGCTAGGGCCAAGGGATTCCTGCTCGTTGCCGCTTCGCCGCTGACCCGGTCGAGCTATCACGCCGGCGACGATTTCAAGAAGATGCAGGCGAACCGGAACGCCCAGCTGGAGCGAGCCAACGGCTGATGCCGCGTCACAGCGAGACGAAGCACCTCCCTTATAGTCCGGAGCAATTGTTCGACCTTGTGGCCGACGTTGCCCGGTATGACGAGTTCCTGCCTTGGGTCGTCGCTGTGCGTGTCCGATCTTCAAGTCCCACCGAGACGGTGGCGGACCTGGTCGTGGGGTTCAACGCCTTCAAAGAGCGCTTCACGAGCCGCGTTGTAAAAGAGAAGCCAGGGCGCATTTGTGTGGATTACGTCGAAGGGCCGCTCAAGTATTTGCACAATGAGTGGAAGTTCGAGCCGGTTGCGGATGGAGGAACGAACGTTGGCTTTTCGGTCGATTTCGCTTTCCGGTCGAGAATATTCGAAACCTTGGCAGGCCAGATGTTCGACCGTGCCCTACGGCGCATGACGCGGGCCTTCGAGGAACGTGCAGCCGTGCTTTATGGCATCAGCAATTCGAGCGCGCAAAGCGCCGCCTGAAGGCGAACGCCTCCACGGCCTTCGGCCTCAAAAAACCTTTGATCAGCAGAGATTTGCGAAGGGTCTTTGCCACGCTCAGCACGAGCGAAGACGACGGTTCCTACCGGCTTTGACGGTGTCCCTCCGCCGGGGCCGGCAATGCCCGTAATAGCCACGGCGGTGTCGGCTTCAGATGCCTGAAGCGCACCGCGCGCCATGGCCCAGGCGGTTGCAACACTGACTGCGCCGAAGGTCTCGACCACGTCCAGGCTGACGTGGAGATCCTCAATCTTCGCCGCGTTCGAGTAGGTGACGTAGCCCGCCTCGAACACGTCCGAGCAGCCGGGGATTTCGGTTATTGCGGCGCTGACCAGCCCGCCAGTGCAGCTTTCTGCGACCGCGATGCGCTTGCCGGCGGCGCGGTTGGCCTCGACGACCTTGCGCGCCTTCTCGACAAGCTCCTCGGGAAGAAGTGTCTCAGGCATTGGGCATCATCCGGATGCTCGCGACAGCTTGTGCGGCAATTCCTTCACGGCGTCCCGTGAATCCGAGCCCTTCTGTCGTGGTTGCCTTGATGCTCACCTGATTGATCCTGAGTCCGAGTATCGCGGCAATTCGCTCACGGATTGCTGAACGATGTGGACCGACTTTGGGCTCCTGCGCGACGATGGTGCAGTCCACATGGTCGATTGTTCCATTGCGCTCTGAGATGAGGGCGGCCGCGCGCGAAAGGAAGAGGTCCGAAGATGCGCCTTTCCACTGCGGGTCCGATGGCGGGAAATGCTCGCCGATGTCGCCGAGCCCAGCCGCGCCAAGTAGCGCGTCGGTGATCGCGTGCAGGACGACATCCGCATCGCTATGGCCGGCAAGACCGCGCGAATGCGGCACTGCGATTCCGCCGAGCATGATCGGGCCTTCGCCTGCGAATCCATGAACGTCGAAGCCCATTCCCGTCCGGGCAACCATTCGCGACGCGATGATGGATTCGGCGCGATTCCAGTCGGCTTGCGTCGTTAGCTTTTCGAGCATCGGATCACCTTCGACGGTCGTCACTTTCAATCCTGCCGCAAGCATCACTGTCGATTCATCCGTTGCTGCCGCGCGTCCAGCTTCTTCATAGGCGTACATAAGGTCTTCCACGTGGAATGCCTGGGGTGTCTGCACCCGAAGCAGGCCTTTGCGATCGACTGGCGCATCGAGAGTGCCATCACCGAAAGCCAGAGTGTCGGCTACCGGAAGGACCGGAACGGCACCGTCGCTGTCTTTGAGCGCGGTCAGCAGGCGATCGATCACTGCAGGCGGACAGAAGGGCCGGGCCGCGTCATGAACGAGCACGGTCCCCTCAGCGATTGCCCGGAGGCCATTGAGCACGCTGTCTGACCGCTCCGCACCACCTCGGATCAGTTCTCCGATGGGCAGCCCCTCTAGCAACGTCTTGGCGATTGCCTCCTGGCCCGCGCCGACCACGACGCGCACATGATCGATTGAGCGGTGGCCAGCCATCGCCTCGACGGCCCACCGTAGAACCGGCTTTCCACCGATCGGTCGATATTGCTTTGGAACGTCGCCGCCCAGGCGTTCGCCTTTGCCGGCTGCAACGATGAGAGCGCTAACGGTCATGAGGCGGCGGCCTTAGGACCCCTTGCCTTGTCCGCCAAGGGCTGTTCCCCTACATGCGCTCGACCCATGACCGTCCTGAAGCCCATCTCGATCGGCCCAGTCCGAATCGAAGCGCCTGTCATTCTGGCGCCGATGACGGCTGTCACGGATCTTCCGTTCCGGCGGATCGTCAAGCGCTATGGAGCTGGATTGACGGTCAGCGAGATGATCGCGAGCCAGGCAATGGTCCGGGAAACGCGCCAGTCGCTGCAAAAGGCAATGTGGGATCCGGCCGAAGAGCCGGTCTCCATGCAGCTCGCCGGCTGCGACCCGCAGGTGATGGCCGACGCAGCCAGGCTGAACGAGCAGCGCGGCGCTGCGATCATCGACATAAACATGGGCTGCCCGGTGAAGAAGGTGGTCAATGGAGAGGCTGGCTCGGCGCTAATGCGTGACTTGCCGCTCGCCGCCAGGCTGATCGAGGCGACCGTCAAAGCCGTGAAGGTTCCGGTCACCCTTAAGACCCGCATGGGCTGGAACCATGAGAATCTGAACGCGCCGGAGCTCGCCAGGATCGCCCAGGACCTTGGCATCCAGATGATTACGATCCACGGCCGCACTCGCTGTCAGATGTACAAGGGTGAAGCCGACTGGGCGTTCGTTAGGCGCGTGAAAGAGTCGGTGACCGTGCCGGTTATCGTCAACGGTGACATCTGCTCCATCAATGACGCGACGATCGCATTGGAGCAGTCCGGTGCCGATGGCGTCATGATCGGACGCGGCGCTTACGGTCGTCCGTGGCTGCTCGGCCAAACGATGGCGGCGTTGTGCGGGGGAGGCACCAGACCTGACCCGGACCTCGACGAGCAGCTAGCGACGATGATCGAGCAGTATGAGGAGATGCTCGAGCTGTACGGTATGCACACGGGCGTGAACCTCGCTCGCAAGCATATCGGCTGGTACACGAAGGGGCTTCCGGGTTCGGCGGAGCTTCGCAACAAGGTGAACCAGCAGGATGATCCAATAGTTGTCATGACGATGTTGCGGGAGTTCTACTCCCCCTGGCTCTCGAAGGCGGCCGCGTAAAAAACGACACGGTCCGTGTCAGCAACTGTGTTTTTCGTGCAACTGCCGTGCTAGGCCTCCGGCTGTGGACGCGCCTTCAGCCGAATCACGTTTGAACCCGGATACTTTCTCCAGTTGGCTCGCCCGGAATCGCGCGACCGGTCGAGTGTCGCGTTATGCGACCTGGGGCGTAACGGCGGTCCTCATTGTCACCGCTGCGTTCAGCATCTGGGTCCTCGCCAGCGGTGCCGAGCCGGGCTCGCTGCTTTCGCCGCCGACCATCGCCGGTCTTCTCGTCGCGAACCTGATCCCCGCGATCGCGCTGATGGTGTTGTTTTCGCGCCGGGTCGCGCGTCGCCGCGCCGAGAGGGAAGGGCTTGGAAGTGGCAAGCTTCACGCACGGCTCGTCACCTTGTTCTCGGTTCTGGCGGCCGTTCCGACGGTATTCGTGGTCATTTTCGCGTCGCTGCTGTTTCAAAGTGGTCTGGAGTTCTGGTTCTCCGACCGCGCGCGAGGCATGCTCGAAAACACCGTTCAGGTGGCCCAGTCTACCTATCGGATCGAGCTGGGTCGGGTCGGCAACGAAGCCACGGCAATGTCCGGCAACGTTGCGGAGATGCTTCAGCAAGTCTCGCGGGAGGATCCGCGCTTCAAGGAGGCCCTGGCCTATCAGGTTTATCTGCGCTCGCTAAACGAGGCGGCTATCCTCCAGGTCGAGCCAAACAGCCAACTCCAGACCATCGGAGTGGTGAATGCCTACGAAGGTATGATCGACGAGCGACGCCTCAAGTCCGCTGTCGCAAAGCTGAAGGGCACCGGCCCGGAGACTGTAGTCGACGCGAACACGCCAAACCGGATCTCCGTCCTCACCCGGCTGAATTATGGACCCGACAGCTATCTGTACGCGGCGCGATGGGTGGATCCTGAGATCGCCATTCAGATCAGGCGCGCCAATGAGGTGCTCGACGATTATCGGGCGCTCCTTGAACGATCCCGGATCAACCAGTTACGATTCAACGGTGCGCTCTTGCTGGGCTCGCTCGTTATCGTGGCGCTGGCAATCCTCGCTGCACTGAACATGGCGGATCGGATCGTTCGCCCCGTAACCCACCTCGTCGCCGCCGCGGGACGGATCGAGGAAGGCGACTTCTCCGTTCGGGTCCCGGTCAAGAAGACCGAGGATGAGGTCCAGACCCTGGCGAGCGCGTTCAATCGGATGACGGGGCGCCTCGAAGAACAGACGGGTGCGCTCAAATCCGCGAATACGCAGCTGGACGCGCGACGAGCCTTCACGGAGGCGGTCCTTTCCAGCGTCACTGCCGGCGTGATCGCCGTTGACGCGGCAAAGCGCATCCTTCTCATCAATCGTTCTGCTGAGACCCTGCTTCAGCACGAGCAGGAGACCTTGGAAGGATCCGCCCTCGCCGAGGTCTCGCCCGAGCTCGACGAGTTCATGGCTGGTGAGCAGAGGGAGGCCGACGTGCTGGTATCCGCTCGGTCGGGGCAACGAACGCTGGCGGCAAAGCGCGTGCGCTACCAGGATGGCGCGGTCATTACATTCGACGACATCACGGACCAGCTTAGCGACCAGAGGCGAGCCGCATGGTCCGACATCGCGCGAAGGATCGCGCATGAGATCAAGAATCCTCTGACTCCAATCCAGCTTGCTGCGGAGCGGCTTCAGCGGCGATTTGCCAAGGAAGTAACGTCGGAGCCCGAGACGTTCGAGCGGCTGACAGGAACCATCGTTCGCCAGGTCGGCGACCTGCGGCGGATGGTCGATGAATTCTCTAATTTTGCGCGGATGCCCAAGCCGATCTTCCGCCGAGCGAACGTTCATGAGATCGCTCGGCAATCTTTGTTCCTTCACGAGGTTGCGCATCCCGGGGTGACGTTCTTAATTCAGCCGCCGCAGGGCGATTTCGAGATGGTCTGCGACCGCCGTCAGCTGGGCCAGGCGCTCAGTAATGTCGTCAAGAACGCCGTAGAAGCGATCGAGGCAAGGCGAAGCCGTGGCGAGCACAATCTCGCCGGCGACCGCGTCGACCTGAAATTGCAGCGGCAGGACGGCCAGCTGGTCATTGACGTGATCGACACCGGCGTTGGCCTGCCGGAGGAGCGGGAAAGGCTGACAGAACCATATATGACGACGCGCATACGCGGTACGGGCCTCGGGCTCGCTATCGTGAAGAAGATCGTCGAGGAACATCTAGGCGAGATTGCCTTTCTCGATCGACCAGGCGGCGGCACGCACGTCCGCATCTCGTTCGACGCGCAGCATCTGGCTGCGCTTGAAACGCAAGAAGGCGAGCCATTAGCGGCAGCGGCCGCAACCTCGGGGGACGAACGGGGCGATAGCGAGAGTGGAGTAACGGATGGCGCTTGAGGTGCTCGTGGTCGACGACGAAGCGGACATCCGCGACCTCGTCAGCGGTGTCCTGGAGGACGAAGGATATGCGGTGCGCACTGCGGCCGACAGCTCGGCGGCGCTCGAAGCCATAGAGGACCGTCGGCCGTCGCTCGTTCTTCTCGACGTCTGGCTTCAGGGTTCACGATTGGACGGCCTGCAGATCCTCCAGGAGGTCAAGCGCCGCGATCCGACCTTGCCCGTTCTGATGATCTCCGGACATGGCAATCTGGACACTGCGGTTGCCGCCGTTCGCGAAGGTGCGATCGACTTCATTGAGAAGCCTTTCGAAGCGGATCGCCTGGTGCACCTCGTCGGTCGCGCAACCGAAACGGACCGCCTTCGCAAGGAGAATGAAAACCTCCGTCAACAGGTCGGCGCCGATGACCAGCTTCACGGCACGTCCGTCGCCGTCAACAACGTGAGAGCTACGCTTAAGCGGGTTGCCCCAACGGGCAGCCGGGTTTTGATCACCGGTCCCGCCGGTGTGGGCAAAGAGATTGCTGCGCGGATGATCCATCAATGGAGCCCGCGCGCGAAGGCGCCTTTCATTGTCGTTTCCGCAGCGATGATGAGCCCTGATCGGGTGGAAGAAGAGCTTTTCGGCAGCGAGTCCGACGGTGTTGCGCGTCCCGGCCTTCTTGAGCAGGCGCACGGCGGCACACTTTTCTTGGATGAGATTGCCGACATGCCGGCGACCACGCAGGCAAAGATCCTGCGCGTGCTCACCGACCAGAGCTACCACAGGGTAGGGGGGCAGCGGCCGATCAAGGTCGACGTTCGCGTCTTGTCGGCTACGGCTCGCAACTTGTCAGACGAAATCACTGCGGGTCGATTCCGTGAGGATCTCTACTACCGGCTCAACGTCGTGCCCGTCCGGATCCCGCCGCTTCGCGAGAGGCGCGAGGACATCCCGGAGCTGGCCAATCATTTCCTAACCCGCTTTGCGGCGGAGCGCAGGGTTCCGCCGCCGACGTTCTCAGAAGAAGCGCTTGCTGCCCTGCAGGCGCATGACTGGCCGGGCAACGTCCGGCAGCTTCGTAATATCATCGAGCGAACGATCATCATGGCGCCCGGTGACCGCGTCGGCTGTATCGACGTTGACCTTTTGCCTTCCGAGGTGCTCGACCATCAGGGGTCGGCGGGGATGTCCAGTGCAACTCTGACGATCATGGGCAGTCCGCTCCGGGAAGCACGAGAATCGTTCGAGCGAGAATATCTAAAGATTCAGATCCGGCGCTTCTCCGGCAACATCTCCCGCACGGCATCGTTCATCGGCATGGAGCGCTCGGCATTGCACAGGAAGCTGAAAGCCTTGGGCATTGCCGACAAGCGCGATGGAGACGAGTGAACTCGCGCAACGAATGACCGATAAACCGCTAAGCTTGCAGGATCAGTTCCTGAACGGCGTTCGCCGGTCGAAAGCGCCGGCGACGGTCTTTCTTGTCAAAGGTGTAAAGCTTCAGGGCGTAATTACTTGGTTTGATGCCTTTTCGTTGCTTCTTCGGCGGGATTCCACATCGCAATTGATCTACAAGCATGCAATCTCGACGATCATGCCCGTACGACCACCTGCGATCGATCTGCAGGACTTCGTGGGGGCATCGGGCGGGGCTCGCGCTAGCCTCCAGGATGCATTTCTCGCGGCAACGGCCCGGGAGAGGGCTCCAATGACGCTGTTCCTGGTGAACGGAGTCATGCTTCAGGGACATGTCGCTGGTTTCGACCAATTTTGCGTGGTCTTGGAACGAGATGAGCAAATGCAACTCGTCTACAAGCACGCAATCTCTACGCTCCAGCCGCCGCATCCGCTTGAAATTGGCGATCAGAATGCTTCGAACGGAGGCGATGAGTGAACGCCTCCTATGATCCAGTCAGCGACGTAGCACGGGGCGAACGTGCCCTAGTGATCGTGCCCGAGCGGGTTGGGGACGGCGCCCGAAGATCGACCGAAGCTCGCGTTGACGAAGCAGCGGGCCTTGCTCAGGCCATCGGGGTCAATGTCGTCGCAAGGCGCGCTTTTCGGCTTCGCCAGCTGAGACCCGCGACTTTGCTCGGCAAGGGGCAGGTCGAGGAGATTGCAGAGCTCGCGCGCGAAAATGAGGCCAAATTGCTCGTCGTCGATGCCTCGCTGACACCTGTTCAGCAGAAATCGCTGGAGGAGCAGGCCGGTGTGAAGGTTATCGACCGGACCGGCCTGATCCTCGAGATATTCGGTGAGCGAGCCGCAACTGCTGAGGGACGGCTCCAGGTCGAGCTCGCGCACCTCGACTACCAGGCAGGCCGGCTGGTCAGGACCTGGACTCACCTCGAACGGCAGCGCGGCGGTTTCGGCTTCCTCGGCGGACCGGGCGAAACGCAGATCGAAGCCGACCGGCGACTTATCCGAGATCGCATGGCCCGCATCCGCCGCGAGCTCGATCAGGTAAAACGCACTCGTTCGCTGCATCGCGGCCGTCGACAACGAGCGCCTTGGCCCGTCATTGCCCTCGTCGGTTACACAAATGCCGGGAAGTCCACGCTTTTCAACACGCTGACAGGTGATGCGGTCGTTGCCGAAGACATGCTATTCGCAACGCTCGACCCGACGATGCGGAATATAAAAATACCCGGCTTCGACAAGACCATCCTGTCCGACACCGTCGGCTTCGTTTCAGATCTGCCGACCGAGCTCATCGCGGCCTTCCGGGCTACGCTCGAAGAAGTGGCGTCGGCCGACCTCCTGATCCACGTTCGGGACATGGCGCATCCGGACCGGGAAGCGCAGGCCCAGGATGTGGAAGATGTGCTGACGTCGCTGGGCATAGGGGAGGGTGAAGGCCCGGCGCGCCTGGAGGCCTGGAACAAGGTAGACCTTTTAAAAGACGATGAACGACAGGCGCTTCTGTCCGAAGCCGAACGACGCGAGGACGTTATTCCGATCTCGGCACTGACCGGATGGGGCTTGGACAGCCTCAGGGGCTCAATTTCGCGGTCGCTGCAACGGGGCACGCAGGTTTACAGGATCCGGCTGGATGCAGCCGAGGGTAGCAAGCTTGCGTGGCTGCATTCACGTGGGGAAGTCCTCGACCAGCGAATGGACGGAAACGACATCGAAGTGGACGTCAGGCTTTCGGCCGACAATTGGGCCCGCTTTCAGGCGATGGAATCGGCCTGAGCTTTTTTGGCGAGCTGCCAAAGCTCCTCTTTTTCCATGAGGGACATCTCTGCGAAGCCAGCCTCCTGCTCGATCTGACGAAAACGCCGTTCGAACTTACGGTTCGCTTCTCTAAGAGCAGCTTCCGGTTCGATGCTGAGATGGCGTGCGAGGTTTACAACGGCGAATAGCAAGTCGCCGAGTTCCACCAGCTTCCGATCATGATCAGTCTCTTGCTCGAGCTCAGCCAATTCTTCGTCGATCTTTGCTCGCGGACCTGAGGCGTCCGGCCAATCGAACCCAACGCGGGCCGCTCTTCGCTGGAGCTTCGCGGCGCGCTCGAGGGCGGGCAATGCTAGCGCCACGCCTGCTAGCGCGCTTTTGTCGGGATTGTTTGCGCGCTCCTCGGCCTTGATGGTTTCCCAAAGATGATGGCCGCCATGGTCGGCGTCGCCGAAAATGTGCGGGTGTCGGCGTTCCATTTTGTCGGAGATCCGGCTGAGAACGTCATCCAGCGTAAAATGGCCGGCTTCTTCGGCCATTCGCGAGTGGAACACGACCTGGAGTTGCAGATCGCCGAGCTCATCGGCGAGCGCCTCCATGTCATCGCGTGCTATGGCGTCAGCGACTTCGTAAGCTTCCTCGATCGTGTACGGGGCGATCGTCGCAAATGTCTGCACGCTGTCCCATTCGCAACCGCTGACGGGATCGCGCAGGCGCTTCATCATCTCGACGAGGCGATCCAAGCTCAAGAGGGCCTCTTTTGCGCGATATCTGTAAGTATGATAATATGCATTATGTAAATTACTTCTAGTTACGGGATGAGGATCAGCCAACGCCCTTCCACGCCCCATCGCTGCAGCGATGACAGGAAGTTCATTCCAAGCACGTTCAAATCCTCGTCGTCCGCGACGTGTACCATAACATTATCGCGTTCGATCGATCCGACCGTCAGCGTATTTGCCGTTCCAGTTGCAACGTGAATGAGCCCGTTTCCGGTTCGCACAACCTGGTTCCGTTGCGGACTGACCTGCATTCCGACCTTCGCCGCGGTTTCGCGGCCGACCGTCGTCATCGTCGCGCCACTGTCGACTAGGAATTTCACCTCTTCTCCGTTGACCCGCCCATCGACCCAGAAATGCCCATCGATCGCCATTGGAATGCGTATCTCTTCGCCCTGGATAACCGGCGCACCAGTCGCCTCGGACTTCAGGCGCTGCGTGACGTAGGTCAAGTCATCGCGGAAGGTGAAAACGACGAATCCGCCAGCAAAGATTGCGATCCAGGCCAATGAGGCGGTCATTAGACGTGCGAGCGGTTCTCGTCGCGACATCAGGGTGCCGAGGACGAGCATCACGGCCATCAGCAGGTAAACGCCGCCGAGCATGAGGCTGTTGGTCACGGTTGGAGCACCAGGTAATTGCCTTCAACACGCCAGCTCTGCAGCGAACGCAGGAAGTTCATGCCGAGAAGGTTCAAGTCTTCCTGCCCGCTGACGTCCACCGGAAAATCGGTGCGCTCGATGGATCCGACCTGCAAACGGTCGGCAGAGCTTTGCACGACTGCGGCTGGCCCATTGGCAGTGTTTACCACCGCCCTCCTCGTCCCAACCGCCACTCCAGCGTCTTGCGCGACCTTCTGCGAGACAGTGGTCACGGACGCTCCGCTATCGACAAGAAATCGGACATCATGCCCGTTGATCTTCGCGTCGACATAGAAATGGCCATCCTCGGCCACTGGAATACGCAAGGATTCTCCGTCCTGAATGGCCGCGTTGGTCGCTTCGGCGCGGACGCGCTGCGCCAATCCAGAAAAGTTGTCCCGGAACGCGAAGATCAGGAAGACCACGCCGAATATGGCGACCCAGGCCAGCAACATCTTGAGCGCCTTGGCCAATTGCAGACGCATGGCAAGAAGCGAGCTTCCGACCATCACGGCGGCCATCGCATAATAGATCACGTACGGGCCGTGGTTGTCGGTCATCCCAGCTCGATCTCCAGCCCATCATGCGCCGGCGCCGCCCACCCGGGCAGTTCGGCGACGAGTGTGGCGTAATCCATGCTGTTGTTAAGATGCGATAAAAAGACCTGCCCGACATTCAAGTCCTGCGCCCAGGCGAGAACGGCGTCCAGATGCGTGTGCGTAGGGTGCGGTCGTCGGCTCAGGCAATCGCTGATCCACACGTCAGCGTCCTGATAGAGCGTCCGCATGTCATCGGTCAGATCATTGAAATCGATCGAATAGACGGCTGAGCGATCGTGCTCCTCAATGCGCATTCCTACCGAGGTAATGCCGCCGTGTGGCTGATCGACAAAGCGGATCGTGGCCTTCCCCAAAAGCATCGTATCCAGAAGCTCGATCGGCTCTGCGACCGCTCGGTAAAAGCTCCGGCTCCTGAAAATATAGCCGAAGCGTTTCTGCAGGCCTTCGAGGACGTCCGAACGCGCGTAGAGCGGTACCGGCCGTCGCAGGACCTGCTCGATCGCGCGAAGCTCATCGATGCCGTGACAATGGTCGGCATGATCGTGGGTTATGATGACGCCGTCGAGCGTCGAAATGTCTGCTGCGAGCAACTGCTCGCGCAAGTCCGGACCGCAATCGACTAGCAGGTGTTTCCCGTTGCTTTCTATCAGGATTGACGAACGCAAACGGCGGTTGCGAGGTTCGTTCGGGTCGCAATCGCCCCAATCATTCCCGATGCGCGGAACTCCGAACGACGTACCGCACCCAAGAATTCGTATCCTCAAGCGGCCGCCCGATTGAAGAGACTGAAGAAATTGGCGGTTGTCCGCTCGGCGAGAGCCTCAGGTTCTTCGTCGCGAAGAGCGGCTACGAACGCTGCCGTGTCAGCGACGAACGCAGGCTCGCACGTCTGTCCGCGGTGTGGAACCGGCGCGAGGAAGGGAGAATCCGTCTCGACCAGCATGCGGTCTTCAGGAAGCCACTTCGCCGTATCCTGCAGCTCGACTGCATTCTTGAACGTCACGATGCCTGAGAGCGAGATGTATAAGCCTAGATCCAGTGCCTTGCGCGCTAGGTCTGCCGTGCCGGTGAAGCAGTGCAGCACACCGGTGACCCCTCCATCGCGCAATGCCTGGCCAAGGATTTCGGCTGTATCGTACTCGGCGTCTCGAGTGTGAACCACGAGCGGGAGGCCCGTCTGGCGCGCAGCGTCGATATGCGCCTGAAAGCGCTCGCGTTGAGCGCCACGTTCCGAATTGTCGTAGTGATAGTCGAGCCCGCATTCGCCGATCGCGATCACACGCGGATGTGATGCGGCCTCCACGAGTGCCGCCGCGCCCAAGTCCGGATGAGCGTCCGCCTCGTGCGGATGGACCCCGACGGTGGCCCAGACGTCCGCGTTGCGCTCGGCCGCGCTTAAAACATCACCCCACTCGCTTTGCCGGGTCGCGATGTTGAGGAAGCCAGTCACGCCGCGAGCGCGGGCGTTTTCTAGAACCTCCTCCTGCCGCTCGGCGAGTCCGGCGTAGTTGAGGTGGCAGTGGCTGTCGATCAACCTCACGCCGCCGCCTCCTCGTCCTCCGCCAGCTCGAGCCGGGGAAATAATGGCTGAGGTTGGGCAATTGGCTGACCGCCCTGTCCGCTATCGATCAAGGTCAGCAGCTTGTCGGCCGATGTCGGGATGATTGGTGCGACCGCGACTGCGAGCCGACGCACGGCCGCGACGAGAGTGCCGAGTACGGCCGCCATCCGATCAGCATCGGTCTTACGAAGTGCCCAGGGCGCCTGCGCGTCGACGTACGCGTTGCAGGCGAAGACGGCGCCCATCCAAGTCTCAAGTCCCGTTGAGAAGGCATAGTCGCTGAAGCGCTGCTCGAGATCGGAGCAGGCTGAGGCTACGCGTTCCAGCAGTTCGCGGTCCTCCTGAGCTTCCCCTGGAGCCGGAAGAATTCCGTCCAGGTTCTTGAAGATCATCGACAAGGTGCGCTGGGCGAGATTGCCGAAGCTGTTTGCCAGCTCGGCGTTTATTCGATTGACGATCGCCTCGGCGCTGTAGCTTCCGTCCTGCCCGAAGGTCACTTCGCGCATCAGGAAATAGCGGAGCTGATCCACCCCGAAGCTGCTCGCCAGGGACATCGGATCGACGACATTGCCGACCGACTTCGACATCTTCTCGCCTCGGCTCAGCAGGAAGCCGTGACCGTAGACCATCTTGGGGAGCGGGATGGCGGCAGACATCAGGAAAGCCGGCCAATAGACGGCGTGGAAGCGGACGACATCCTTGCCAATGAGGTGAATGTCGGCAGGCCAATAGCGGTGCCACAACTCCGTTTCGTCCGGGTAGCCCAAGCCCGTGATGTAGTTCGTGAGAGCGTCCAGCCAGACATACATGACGTGGTTGTCGCTGCGGGGAACCGGCACGCCCCAGTCGAAGCTGGTCCGTGAGATGCTGAGATCCTTCAGGCCGCCCTCGACGAAGCGAACCACTTCGTTCCGGCGGCTCTCCGGCTGGATAAACTCCGGATGCGCTGCATAATGGTCGAGCAGCGGCTGTTGATATTTCGAAAGCCGGAAGAACCAACTCTCTTCGACTGTCCACTCGACGGGTGTGCCTTGCGGCGAGAGCTTGCCGCCGTTCTCGGTGCTGGTGAGTTCGTCGGGCTCGTAATAGGCTTCGTCGCGGACCGAGTACCAACCCTCATAGCGGTCGAGGTAGAGATCCCCCCTCTCCTCCATCGCCTGCCAGATCGCTTGGCTAGCGCGATAGTGATCGGGTTGCGAAGTCCTGATGAACCGATCGTACGAGACATTAAGAGTATCGCACATCTCTTGGAAAAGAAGCGACATTTTGTCTGCAAAGGCGCGCGGTTCAACGCCTTCTGCGCGGGCCGTTTGGGCCATCTTCAGCCCGTGCTCGTCCGTACCGGTCTGAAAGCGGACGTCTCGTCCCTGCGAGCGCTGGAACCGCGCAATTACGTCGGCCGCAATGGCCTCGTAGGCGTGGCCGATATGCGGCCGACCGTTTGGATAGCTGATTGCGGTGGTGATGTAGAAAGGCTCGCCCATGTGCCTGCGGCGTTAGCGGGCGATACCCGCGGCTTCAAGGAACTGGGTCGGCAACCGAAGCAAGTATTCCACCGAGCTGAAAGACGGTCGCTGCCGGATCCAGTGACAGCCGCGGCGCGATTGTAACGAGCTCGCGAGTCTTGGCGTAGGCGTCGATCGCGCGTTGGCGCGGAAGGCCACTGAGCCCGCGCGCTTCTCGGGCAATCACCGCCGGCAGCATGTCGAGGAACGCCGCGTAGCGATCCGCCGCACCTCGCTTACCAAGTTCACCTGCCAGGTCCGAGCGCCGCGCGTTCGTCCGATCGCCTTCACGAAGGATCCTGACCGCTTTCTCTTCTAGGCCGACCAAATCGAGCTCCGCCAAAGCGAGCGCTCGTCCGGCGGAGCCTCCTGCGGCTGCAATCAGCCGGTTTCTCTCGGATTCTCTCTGCTCTGGCAGGGCCTTGGCAATGACTGACGTCATGGCTTCATCATTCAGCGACTGAAAATCGAGACGCCTGCAGCGCGATCGGATTGTCGGGAGAAGCTTCCCGGGCGCATGGCTGACGAGCAGGAACAGACAGTCCGCCGGAGGCTCTTCCAGCATTTTGAGCAAGGCGTTGGCGGCCGACTTCTCAAGGTCGTCGATGGAATCGATCACGACCACGCGCCAGGGCGACAAAGCCGGTGTTAGGTCGAAAAGATCACCGAGCGAACGCACCTGGTCCACCGTAATGTTTCGGGCAAGATTATCGGTCTTCTCGTTCACTAGCCGTTCGAGCCAGCGGAGATCCGGGTGGCTGCCGGCCTCCACAAGCTTGGCAATGGGATGATCCGCAGATGTCGTGAGTCCCGGGTCGTCGACGGGAGGACCTGCGGCTTCGGCAAGTACATGAGTTGCCGCTTCGCGAGCGAAAGTCGCCTTTCCGACGCCCCTCGGTCCGGCCAGCAGCCAGGCGTGGTGAAGCGCCCCCCGTTTCCAGGCCGCAAGGAACTGCTCGACGGCACGATCCTGCCCGACGGTCATGGAAGGAGGTCCATTAGGTTATCCAGAAGGCGCCGTGTCACTTCGTCCGGCCGTCCGGAAGCGTCGACCATTCTCACTCTGTCGGGTTCTTCAGCGGCGACAAGCCGGAAAGCCAGATCGACTTTCTGATGATAGCCCTCCGGGCGTCCTCCAATGCGGTCGCTTCCATCGCCGTCTCGGGCGCGGGCGCGCGCCCCGCCCTCGGCAAGCGCTAGAACCAGAGTGCGATCGGGAAGGAAGTCCCCGCACCCGAAGCGGTAGAGCGCCCGCACATTCTCGATACCCAGACTAAGGGCGCCGCCCTGATAGGCCAGCGAGGAGTCCAGGAAGCGATCGCTCAGCACCCATCGGCCGCTCTGAAGCGCCGGCTTGATCGTCTTTTCGACATGGTCGGCACGAGCTGCTGCGAAGAGCAGTGCCTCAGTTTCTGCCGACCAGCGAGAATCTTCGCCGCCGAGAAGCAGTTCGCGGATGGCCTCAGCGCCGTCGCTTCCCCCGGGCTCGCGGGTCATGAGGCAATCCACTCCGCGCTCGGCCAGAGCGGCTTGGAGCGCCTTTACTTGGGTTGACTTGCCGACCCCTTCCCCGCCTTCGAGCGTTATGAATCGAGGCCCACTGTTCACTTAGGCGCGCTCACGCCATCCCGAACAGCTGCTTGAGACCGATCCATACCCGGCCGAAGAAGCCGGCCTCCTCGATCGCTTCGCCCGCGGCGAGCGGCATGACCTGCTCACCGTCCGGCATCGATACGACCAGATCGGCGACGTGCTGACCTTTGGCGATCGGCGCCTTCACCGGCCCTTGATAGCGAATCTTCATCGCGCCGGTCTTGGAGAGGACGCCTGCCGGAATGGTAAGCGCCAAGTCGCGCGGTGCAACGAGCGGGACTTCGCTGCTGCTGCCCAACTGCACCTGCGCCGAGCCAACGTTGGTGCCCGCCTTGAAGAGTGGCTTCGACTGCCAGGCGTTAAAGCCCCACTGCATCAGCCGCACGGATTCGGAGATGCGTTGGTTGAAGCTATCGAGGCCGGCAACGACCATGATGAGGCGCCGCCCATTCTGCTCGGCAGATCCGGTGAAGCCGTAGCCCGCTTCCTCAGTGTGCCCCGTCTTTAGCCCGTCGGCTCCAGCGACCCGTCCGAGCAATGGGTTGCGATTCGCCTGAGTGATCGCCGCGCCGGAGCCTAAGGTCTGCCCATGAGTGTATTCGGTCAGGCTGTAGTATTTCTTGTAGAGGTCCGGATAGTTCTCGATCTCGGCACGAGCGAGCGTCGCCAGATCGCGAGCCGATACGTAGGTGACACCCTCGTCGGGCCAGCCGTTCGAATTACCGAAATGGCTGTTGGTAAGGCCAAGCCGCTTCGCATTGTCGTTCATGACGTTCGCAAAGGCTTCCTCGGTGCCGGCAATGCATTCGGCGAGGACGACTGAGGCATCATTGCCTGACAGGGTAATGATGCCCTTAAGCAGCTCATCGACGGTGACTTGCTCATTCGGGCTGAGGAACATGGTCGAGCCAGCCTGGGGGCCGTGCCACTTTTGCCAGGTCTCCGGCCGCACCGTGCATTTCTTGTCGAGCTTGAGGTCGCCCTTCTTCACCAGCTCGAACGCCACGTTGGTCGTCATCATCTTCGCCATTGATGCCGGAGGCATGCGGACGTCCGCATTCTTCGACAGCAGGACAGCACCCGACGAAAGGTCGATGAGATAGGCGACCCTGGCTGGGGTTTCGAACGGTGGGGCCTTTGCCGGAGCTGTGCTGGTCAGGGAAAAGGCGGCGGCGGTTGCAAGGAGAATGACGCGCTTCATCGACTCGGGATTTCGTCCTGACTGACTGGTTGAATGTCTTGTCTATCGCCCGTCCAAGGATCGCGCGAGGGCTGTTTTGCTGTTTAGCGACGGGTGATCGCGTTCGCGAGAAGGCCGACGGAGAGGGCGTAGAAATTCGAGCAATTGTAATCGAGGATCGCCCGATAATTGTTCGTCAGAAGGTAGCCGGTCCCGTTGGGGCCGTCAGGTTCGATGAGGGTGGCGACATCCGTATTCGAAAGCTTGCTGCCGTACGGAACGACTCCAAGCATTCTCCACTGGCCGACCGTGAGCCATCGGCTATGGCGTGCGTAGACCCGTTCGCATCGAGGCGCCCGCAGCGTCGATCTGATCGCCGAACGGTTGAGCGTCGATGGGACTTGTGCCGACACACCCCAGGGCAGGCCGGGCTTCCAACCGGCATTGCGGAGGTAATTGGCGATTGATGCCAGCCCGTCGGCTTCGCTTCCCCAAATGTCTGCGTAGCCGTCCCCGTCCCCGTCGGCTCGAAGCCTTAGCACCATCGATGGCATGAATTGGGGATAGCCGGTCGCCCCCGCGTAGCTGCCCTTCAGACGCCAGCGCGGAACGCCCATGTCGATCAGTTTTAACGCTGCGACGAACTCGCTTTCGAACATCGCCCGCCGACGCCCCTCGTAAGCGAGGCTCGCGAGCGCTTCGAGCAGGTCGAACCCACCCGTGACGGCTCCGAAGCTCGTCTCATGGCCGTAGATCGCGAGAAGGACGCCAGGATCGACGCCGTAGCGGGACTGGATTCGCGAAAGAGTCGAGTAGGTCGCCGAGTACCGCGCCTGGCCGCGACGGATCAGGTCGGAAGTGACATGCCTTCGCTCATAGGGTGAGAATGGCGGAAAGTAGTTGCTATTCGGCGGACCGCCGGGCTGCGATTGATCCAACTCCATCACACGGCGATTCAGATCGAGGCCGGGCACATTGGCCCGAATCGTTGCCTCCCTCACGCCCTGGCTTCGCGCGAGGCCCATCAGGTATAGCTTGTATCCTTCGAAGCCGGATGGAACCGCGTAGGTCGATTGCGCTGCCGGCTGAACCAGTGGCGCCAAAGGGTCCACCTGCGCGGAAGCAGGACTGACCGAAGCCACGGCCACGATGGCAGTCTTGAAAGCGTCCTTGAATCGCAACAACAACTTCACACCCTCCAATACGCGAGGCTACAGACCAAACCTTGATTAAGGCCATCCGGGTTCACCCCACGACTTGCACGGCTCATCCTGAGACGCGATATCGGAATGGCTGAACGACGGATGGGTGGCCGAGTGGTTTAAGGCAGCGGTCTTGAAAACCGCCGTGGGTGCAAGCCCACCGTGGGTTCGAATCCCACCCCATCCGCCAAATTCACGTTCGATGGTCCGTAGTTACCCGTCGGCCCTAGTCGAACCGTTCGTCGATTGATCGAAGCTCCGTCGCGAGGATGTCGCGCGTCTATTAGCCGCCTGCAACAGATAGGGGGTATTTGATGTCGCGAGCGTTCTTGCTGTGTACGATTGCACTGACGGCGCTTGCGGTGCCGGGGGCGGCGCGTGCTCAGACCCCCAGCCCTAACGACCCGCAATCTACTGCGGCGGTCACGCAGAACGGGAATACCTCGCGCATAACCACTTACGACGCCGTTTACTTCCAGCAGTTCGCGCCGCGGACCGCATTGGACATTGCGCGACGCGTTCCAGGCTTTCAGCTCGATCTCGGCGCGACACAGAACGATCTTGGAGCCGTCGACGTCCGCGGCTTCTCCGGAACGGCCGGCAATGTCGTCTTCAACGGGGCGCGTCCGAGTTCCAAGGCCGAAAACCTTCAGGATACGCTTTCGCGCATTCCGGCGCAGCGTGTCGTTCGCGTGGAGGTAGGCCCTGGTGACCTGTACGGTTCAGACTATGCGGGAAAGAGCCAAGTGCTCAACGTCATCATGTCAGCGGCATCCGGAATCGACGGGAATGTCACCGCGGCAACGATGCGCCGCTACTCGGGCTACATCAACACCGACATCCAGGGCTCGGCGATCATCCGCAACGGGCCGTCCACGTTCAACCTTTCTGCCGGCACAGGACGCAACAAGCAATATGAAGAAGGCACCGACACGCTGACGGACGAGTTGACGGGAGAGCCCGTCGAATTCCGCCGCAAGCACAACACTTACTTCAATCGGGACCCCTTCTTTGCCGGCAGCTGGGCGCTCGAACAGGCCGCGGACAGTGCGTTCCGTCTAAACGGACGGTGGCAGCCGAGCCGGTTCGACCTGACCCAGAGAAACCGCGTCACGCCTGAAGGCGGCGATCCGCGCGACGACAGCCTAGTCCAGGACTATGCGGACCCCGTCATCGAGCTTGGCGGCGACATTACCCGTCCCCTGGCCGGCGGAGCGATCAAGCTGGTCGGTCTGGCAACGCGCCGCAAGCGGGACGACATGGATACTTACCTTCAGCGGGATGGTCTGCTTGAGGAGGGAGCCGCTGTCGTTGGAGGGTTCGAGCAGACGGTGAAGGCGCATCGCAACGAGACGATCGCCCGCCTGAACTGGACCCGAGCCAACCTCGCGGGCTTTTCCTTCGAGGCCGGCGCCGAGGCGGCATTGAACACGCTCGACAGCACCGTCGAGCTTTTCAAGTTCGACGAGAACGGAGATCGAGTCCGGATCAACCTGCCGCTCGACGACGCGACAGTGAAAGAGAAGCGCGGCGAAATCTACGTCAGCCTGGGCAAAAACTTGAACCCCAACCTACGGATCGACGGCGGCGTCAATTATGAGTTCTCGAACCTCAAGGTGCGTGGCGATGCGCTTGCGGATCGCACTTTGAAGTTCTGGAAGCCTAACCTCGCCCTTGACTGGAAGCCCGGAGGCAAGTGGCACACGCGCTTTTCCGTGCGCAGGGTCGTGGCCCAGCTCGATTTCTACGATTTCATCAGCGTGGCTGAGCTTTCAACAGACCGAGTCAATGCCGGCAACGAGAACTTGCAGCCGCAGCGAACTTGGGAATTCCGGGCAACGGTTGAGCATCCGATCCTCGGCGAAGGGCTGTTCAAGCTCGACCTTGGCCATGACCTGATCAGCAAGCTTCAGGACCGCATCCTGCTCTGTGATCCCGACGATCCGACCAATCCAAAGAAATGCTTTGACGCGCCCGGGAATATCGGAACGGGGAAGAGGTATTTCGCGACGCTAACGCTCGATGCGCCGTTGACACGCCTTTGGAAGGGCCTCCGGATCAAGTTCGATGGGACGCTGCAAAGAACGCGTGTTGATGACCCGATCAGCGGTGATCCACGAAAGTTCAGCGGTTTCTTCCCCGCGTGGCAGTGGAATGTCGATGTCCGTCGCGACATCGGTGATTGGTCCTTTGGCTTCGCAGTCAACGATAACCAGCGCTTCACTTTTTATCGAACGGATGAGTTCGATTCGAACTTCAACGGCGGGCCCTATGGCACTGCATTTATTGAATATCGACCGACGACGCGCACGGCCGTCAGCTTCAATGTCGACAATTCCTTCGACACGAGCGGAAATCGCGAGCGCATCCTATTCGACCCCAACCGCAGCGCGCCGACGATCGTCATCCGCGAGTTCCGCGAGCGCAATCGTCACATCAGCGTTGGGCTGACGCTCAAACACAGCTTCGGCGGGGCAAGCAGCAGTGGGGTGGCGAAGGCGGACTGACGGAGGTAAGGAGCCGCCACCTCTTTCATCGCAGGGAACATCCCGTGGCCACTTCACTCAAGGCGGATGCTCATCACCCCGAGCCCGCCCTCCTCCCATTCGACTGGGCCGATCCGTTCGACCTAGAGCACCAGCTCACCGAGGAAGAGCGACTGGTTCGCGATACGGCGGAAAACTACGCACAGGAGAAGCTTCAGCCGCGCGTCACCAGCGCTTATCTTGAAGAACGCTTCGATCGCGACATTATGAGCGAGATGGGCGAGCTGGGCCTGCTGGGTGCCACGGTGCCAGACGAATATGGCGGCGCCGGCCTAGGTTACGTTAGTTACGGCCTTATCGCTCGTGCCGTCGAGCGCGTGGATAGTGGCTATCGCTCGGCCTGCTCGGTGCAGTCCAGCCTCGTGATGTATCCGATTCTTGCTTACGGATCCGAAGAGCAGCGCCGGAAATATCTGCCGAAGCTGGCACGCGGCGAGTTCGTCGGCTGTTTCGGTCTCACCGAGCCGGATTCGGGCTCCGACCCGGGCAGCATGCGCACACGCGCGGAGAAGACCGCGAACGGATACCGCCTCACCGGAACCAAGATGTGGATCACCAACTCGCCGATTGCCGATGTGTTCGTCGTCTGGGCCAAGTCTGACGCTCACGGCGGCAAGATCCGCGGTTTCGTGCTCGAAAAGGGCATGGCGGGCCTCTCCGCGCCCAAGATCAAGGAGAAGCTCTCGCTTCGGGCCTCGATCACGGGCGAGATCGTCATGGACA
>Ga0070664_100000815_pt1 | contig 23992 bp, 21 predicted proteins | sample KBSC73metaG_FD_65863 | JGI IMG/M metagenome (GOLD analysis project Ga0070664, IMG submission 65863) | Corn rhizosphere microbial communities from Kellogg Biological Station, Michigan, USA - KBS C7-3 metaG | ecosystem: Host-associated > Plants > Roots > Rhizosphere > Soil ... | reverse complement strand
AACGAGCGCCGCGAGTGAGCCTCGCGAACGGAGCGAGCGTGGCGCAGCAGCGAGCGAGAGAGCGAGTAGGGGAGTTCGAGGGGCGAAGCCCCTCGGAGTTGACATGAGCGTTAGCTGGCATATCGTTACCCCCGAGCTGCCACCCGACTGCGGCGGCGTTGGCGACTACACGGCGCAAGTCGCCGAGACTCTGGCCGGAAACGGCGATCGCGTTACCGTCTACTGCCCGCCTCCGGTGCGTTGGTGTCCTGGCAAGGGTCTCGACGTCGTTACGCTCGGCGATCGGTTTGGCCCCCGGGCCCTGTTCGAGCTGTCTGCGCGAATCGAGCGCAACCGAAACTCGCGCCTTCTGGTCCAGTACGTCCCCGCGGTCTTCGGCCGCCGTGGGACGAATGTCGCTTTCTGCCGATGGCTGCTCTCGAGGCATCGCGCCGGCCATGACGTCGCCGTGATGTTTCACGAGCCTTACCTGTACCTGCGCTGGCGTCCCGATCACATTGTCACGGCGTTCACTCAAAGGGCGATGGCAGCAATCCTGCTCGACGCCGCGAATCATCTCTATCTCTCGACCGACACGTGGCGCCGTTATCTCGCGCGCCTCCGGCCAGGAGCGGTGCAGGACGCGGTGACGCTGCCGATTCCGTCTGCCATCCCCTGCGTCGACGCGATGCACGCCGTAAACGCGACGAGGAACGCCTCGATCGGAAACGAAAAATTCCTGGTTGGGCACTTTGGCTCATACGGCGGTCACATCGCGCCGATCCTTGGTCGCGCCCTGAAAGATCTGCTCGCCTCAGACGATCGTGTGGCCGTGCTCTGCACCGGCGCGGGGAGCGACCGTTTTGTGAAACACTTCGCCGCCGACCATCCGGCGCTCCGCAACCGGGTGTCTGCCGTCGGGCGCGCTTCGGCGCACGACATCTCCGTCCAGCTCCAGGCCTGCGACGTCCTGCTGCAGCCGTATCCCGACGGTGTGACGACGCGACGGACATCGGTCATGGCGGGTCTCGCCAACGGGCGGGTAGTCGTGACCAGCGATGGCAAGCTCACCGAGGACGTGTGGCGGACGACGCAGTGTGTCGCGCTGACGCCGGCATCTGACGCGGCGGCTCTCGCGCACACGACTCGCGAGCTGCTCGACGACGCACCAGCGCGTGCTCTGTTGCAGTCCCGCGCCGCGGCAACTTATGCGTCGTGCTTCGCCCTTCAACACACCATCGACGCGCTGCGAGCCGAGCGCCTGCAAGCATCCTCCATCTGAGCCAGCTGGCACGTCATCCCAATGTCTCAGAGTTCGCCAAAGCTCACGGTCGGCATCACCACGCGAAATCGGCCCGTCTCCCTCCGAAGGTGCGTGGAATCGCTGAGCCACCTCGCTCACCTCGCGCCCGAAGTGCTGGTGTTCGACGACGCCTCCGAGCCGACCGCCGCGGAGTCGCTCACCGTCGATCATCCTCGAGCGCGCATTATCCGGAACGATCGCGGCCCCGGCAACATCGTCGGGAGGAACACGCTGGTGCGCGAGGCGTCTGGCGAACTGGTGCTGCTGCTCGATGACGATGCGGCGCTGCTCGATAGCGCGGGCGTGGAGCGCGCCATGGCGATCCTGGAAGGCGACCCGCAGGTCGCTGCCGTTGCGTTTGCGCAGGCCAATCTCGACGGGACGGCGTGGCCCGAGCCCATGCAACCAGGTCAGGGGCAATCGCCGCGCTACGTCGCCGCGTTCATCGGTTTCGCGCATTTGATCGACCGTCGTGTATTCCTGGAGCTTGGTGGCTACCGTGAAAGCTTCGTCTTCTACGGCGAAGAGAAGGAGTACTGTCTGCGCCTGCTGGAGCGCGGGTACCGTGTCGTCTACCTTCCTGACGCGCTCGTCGTTCACGCGCAGGACGCCGCGGGCAGAACGCCGCAGCGTTATCTCAGGTACGTGACGCGCAACGACTGTCTTCATGCTCTCTACAACGAACCGCTCTGGCGCGCACTTTGGCTGGTGCCGGCGCGGCTGGTGCTGTACTTTCGGATGCGTTCGCGCTGGGGCATCGACGATCCTGAGGGCCTGAAGTGGATACTGTCGGAGATCACGGCGAACGCAGGGGCGGCGCTGCAGTCGCGCAAGCCGGTCTCTCGTCAGACGCTCGCCAGGTGGCGCGATCTCCGTGACGGCGACGCACCTTACCTGCCGAAGGTGGCGCTGGGCACATTGCCGGGACGGAGCGTCGACTGAAGCGGCTGCTGACGATCGGTCACTCCTACGTCGTGGCCCAGAATCGCCGGCTGGCGCACGAGATGGCCCTGGCGGGTGCCGGCGCGTGGCAGGTCACCGCCGCCGCGCCTGCCCGGCTTCGCGGTGACCTTCGCGACATCGAGCTCGAACCGATTGCCGACGAAGCGTGCCGGCTGGCGCCTCTCGATGTGCGGTTTGGATCGCAACCCCATCTCAGGACATACGGTCGGCAGCTTGGGCCGCTGCTTCGCGAACGATGGGATCTCGTCCACTGCTGGGAAGAGCCGTATGTGATCGCCGCCGCTCAAGTCGCACGTGGCACAGACAGAGCCACTCGGTTCGTGCCGGCGACGTTTCAAAACATCCGCAAGACCTATCCCTGGCCGGTCAGTGCGCTCGAACACCGCGTGATGGCCAGGGCTGACGCCTGGATCGCCTTCGGGCAGACGGTCTACGACATTCAGCGCGCTCGCACCGGGTATGCGTCGAAGCCCGCCAGAGTGTTGAGTCCAGGCGTGGACATCACGTCGTTCCACCCGGATGCCGCTGCGCGGCAGAACGTTCGCCAACGCCTGCGTTGGGCGGAGCAGGACGTCGTCGTTGGGTTCGTTGGCCGTTTCGTCGAGGAAAAGGGTGTCGAGACGCTGATCCACGCTTTCGAGCGATCCAGCCGGCAATGGCACCTGCTTTTCGTCGGCGGCGGACCGCTCGCGTCACGCATCAAGTCCGTTCAGCAGCAGCATCCGGCCCGCGTGCGTCTCGTCGAAGACGCGACGCACGACGATGTACCGAGTTATTTGAGGGCGATGGATTTGATCTGCGCACCGAGCCGCACGACGACGAGGTGGCGAGAACAGTTCGGGAGAATGCTCATCGAAGCCATGGCTTCGGGCGTCCCCATTGTCGCCAGCGACAGTGGTGAGATCCCTCACGTCGTCCAGGACGCCGGTCTGTTGATCGCCGAAGACGATATCGCCAAGTGGACCGAGTCGATCGATCGCGTTGCCGGCGATGCGCCGCTGCGCTGCGGTCTGGCGGCTCGCGGGCTGGCGCGGGCGCGCGCCAAGTTCGCGTGGCCGATCGTTGCGCGACAGCATCTGGACTTCTTCGACGAGGTTCTATCGAGATGAACCGGCTGCGGGTGGCGATTCTCGCCGACTATCTCGAAGAAGGCTGGCCGAGCATGGATCTCGTCGCCGAGATGCTCGTCGACCGCCTCACGAGAGAGCACGCGGCCACGATCGACGTGACGATGATTCGGCCGCCGTTGCGCCGTCGGCTGTCCCGCATGTCGTCACAACGACTGGCGTTCGGAGTCGATCGGGTGGCGGCTCGCCTCTGGGATTATCCCCGGTTCGCGGCCGCACGTCGTGCCCAGTTCGATCTCTTTCACGTCGTTGATCACAGCTACGCCCAGCTGGTGCACGAGCTGCCGGCCGACCGGACCGTCGTCACCTGCCACGACCTGGACACGTTTCGCAGCATCCTCGAACCGGAATGGGAACGCCGCAGCGCTGCGTTCCGGGCAATGACAAGGCGCATCCTCAGGGGTCTCCAGAAGGCCGGTCACGTTGTCTGCGACACGGAGGCGACGCGGGCGCTGCTGATTGCCAAGGCGAGATTCAGCGAAGCGAGAACGAGCGTCGTGCACAACGGCCTGCACCCCAGCTTCTCGCCGGGTCACGAGGCGCCGGCGGACCGCGAAGCAGCCCGCCTGCTCGGATCGCGCCGGAACCACAGGGACATCCTGCACGTCGGCAGCGCGATCGCCAGAAAACGGATCGACGTCCTCATCGGCGTCATGGCGGAGCTCGGACGCGGCACGCGCCTGGTGAGGGTCGGCGGCGCCTTCACCGCCGAGCAAGCGGCGCTGGCCAGAGATCTCGGCGTCGAGGTTGTCGTGCTTCCCTTTGTCGACCGGTCAACGCTGGCGGCCGTCTACCGTCGCTGCGCGTTGCTGGTCATGCCATCCGAGCGAGAAGGCTTCGGCTTGCCGCTACTCGAGTCGCTCGCGTGCGGCACACCGGTCGTCGCGAGTGATATTCCGGCGCTGAGGGAAGTTGGCGGCGACGCGGTGACTTACTGCGGCGTGGCCGATATCGCGGCGTGGACGAACGTCATCGGTGAGCTGCTCGAAGAGCGGGAGCAGCGGCCCGACGAGTGGGCGGCGCGTCAAGACCGCGGGATACGCCGCGCGGAGGCGTTCAGCTGGTCGAAGTACGCGCGTGAGATCGCGTCGCTCTACGAGCAGGTTGCAAACGGAACAACCCATTCGTGCTGAGAGTGCTGCACGTTGGCAAGTATTACCCGCCGGTCACCGGCGGCATGGAGCGAGTTGTCCAGACGCTCTGCGAGGTCACCCGCGGCCGCCTCGACAGCCGCGTGCTCGTGTTTCACAGGAGTGCCTCGACCCTTGAGGAGGTCGTCGGCGGCGTGCCGGTGACGCGGGTCGGCACGCTGGGTCAGGCCGGATCGGTTCCAATCGCGCCGGCACTTGCGACCCATCTCGCGCGGGCGGATGCAGACGTCATGATCGTGCACGAACCAAACCCGTGGGCGCTCTTGTCGATGCTTGTCGCGACGAGGCGGATCCCCTTGGCCATCTGGTTCCACAGCGACGTGATTCGTCCACGCCTTCAGTATCGATTGTTCTATGCGCCGATCGCGCGTCCCGCGTACGAGCGGGCGCGACGTTTCGTCGCTTCGTCGCCGTCGCTGGCGGCAGCCTCTCCAATCCTGAGCCGATATCCGGGCAAGACCTCGGTCATACCCTTCGGCATCGATCCGGATGCGTGGGTGAGCACGCCTGAGCGGGCTCGACGCGCGGCGGAGATTCGTCGCGCCGTCGCTCGTCCCATCGTCCTGTTTGTCGGGCGCCTCGTGCCCTACAAGGGAGTCGACGTGCTGATCAAGGCGGCCTCGCCGCTGCCGGTGCACGTGGTGATTGCAGGCGACGGGCCGATGCGCGCCGCCTGGACGAGCGAGGCACGCACCAATGCAGGTCGCGCCACGATTGAGTTCGCCGGCGAGCTGCCAGACGAGCAGGTCAAGGACTGGATGCACGCGGCGGACGTTCTCGTGCTGCCGTCGGTCACCTCGGCCGAAGCGTTCGGTGTCGTCCAGCTCGAAGCGATGGCGGCCGGAACGCCAGTGATCAGCACCAGCGTTCGATCCGGCGTGCCCTGGGTCAATCGTCATGGCGAGACCGGTCTCGTCGTCCCGCCCGGCGACGCCGGTGCCTTACGCACCGCGTTCGAGACGCTTCTGTCCGATGCGTCCCTGCGTTGCCGGCTTGGCGCCGCCGGCGCCCAACGCGTGCGCGCGGAGTTCACGCTGAGCGCGATGGCCGACCGGTTCGTGTCGCTCTGCACCGAGGTTGCGACGACGTCGTGAAGCGGATGTTCGATGCGGCGCTGGCCTTCGGCGGGCTGGTCGGTTCGGCGCCGCTCTGGATTCTGTTTGCGACGGCGATCAAACTCGAAGACGGAGGGCCGGTGTTCTTCGTTCAGGAGCGCGTGGGCCAGGACGGCCGGATCTTTCAAGCTCTGAAATTCCGATCCATGCACGTCGATGCGGAACGCGGAACCGGCCCGCTGCAGGCGCAGGAGAACGACCAGCGGGTCACCCGCGTCGGGCGTCTCATGCGCGCGACGGCGATGGACGAACTGCCCCAGCTCTGGAACATCTTTCGCGGCGACATGAGCTTCGTCGGGCCGAGGGCGCTCCGGCCTGGCGAGATCGAGATCGACGGTGGCAGCGCGGTGGCGCTCGAAGCCGTGCCTGGATATGCGGATCGAATTCTCGTGCGTCCGGGCCTGACCGGCGTCGCTCAGGTCTACGCGCCGCGCGACATTTCCCGGCGGTCGAAGTTCCGATATGACCGGCTCTACATCCGCCGGCGATCGTTCGGCCTCGACGTACGTTTGATTCTCCTGTCGTTTTGGATAAGCTTCCGAGGCACATGGGAATCGAGGGGCCGCAAGTATTGACGCCGGATCGGCGCGACGTCATCGTCGTCGGCGGCGGTCCCGCGGGGCTTCTGACTGCCCGGGATCTGGCTGCGTCAGGGTTCAGCGTCGTGGTCCTCGAGGAGCACGACACGATCGGTGTGCCCGTGCACTGCACGGGCGTGCTCGGAATGGACGCCTTCGATGAGCTCGATCTCCCTCGTCACACAATCCTCCAGACAGTCCACGCCGCGCGATTCATTTCCGCCGATGGCTCGTCGGTCCTGATCGATCATGAACGCGTGCGAGCGGCGGTCATCGATCGCGGCGGCTTCGATGCGGCGCTCGCGTTGGACGCAGCCAAAGCTGGCGCGGAGATACAAGTGGGCTGTCGGGTGCGGCAGATCAGCGCCGACGCCGATGGCGTCGCGGTCTCAACCCCGCACGGAGAAGTCTACGGACGCGCGTGCGTCATTGCCTGCGGCGCAAACTATCGCTTCAACCGGCAGCTCGGGCTCGGCCTGCCCCGACTTTTCGTTCACAGCGCCCAACGGGAGATCTCGTTTCCTCAAACTGCGAGTGTCGAGGTCTTTCTCGGACGGCAGATCGCCGCGGGCGGCTTCGGCTGGCTCGTTCCGTTCAGCCGCGGCGGCGCTTCGCTTGCTCGCGTCGGCGTCATGTGCGAAGCACGTCCACGGGTGGCGTTCCACGCGTTGGCTGATCGGATCCGTCGCCGCTTCGACGTGGTGCTCGACGCGGATGAGCCGCGGGTCAAGGTGCTACCGCTCGCGCCGGTGGCGCGGACGTGGTCCCGCCGCGTGCTCGCCGTCGGCGACGCCGCCGGCCTGGTCAAAGCGACAACCGGCGGAGGGATCTATTTCGGCCTGCTCAGTGGCCGGATCGCCGCGGACGTGCTCGGTACGGCACTGCACGAGGATCGACTCACGGCGGCGCGGCTGCGGGAGTACGAGCGGCGCTGGCGCGCGCGGCTGTGGCCCGAGATTCGCGCCGGTCTCGCGTTTCGCGCCATGGCCAGCCGCCTCAGCGACAGGACGATCGACCGCGTCGTCGAACTGGCACGCGTGGATGGCATTGTCCCGCTGCTGAAGCAGACGGCGGACTTCAACTGGCACGGCGCCGCCGCGCGCTCGTTGTTGCGTCATCCGTCGTTCCGGCGAGTCGTCTTCAGCTCAATCTGGAGTTGAACTTGCGAAGGTGAACCGAGACCCAGCACGCTCGTTGCCGCAATGAGGCGACGTTCGTCCTTGCGTTTTCTCAATCGTATTTAACGTGTCTTCTTCATCCCAAGAGCTTCTCCAATCCGGGCACTACGCGCGTAAGCAGATCTTCAGCCGCAATCCGATCGTTGCCTGGAGCCACCGGCGGCGTTTTGCTCTGGCGCGCGAGCTCGCCTCGGCGGGCGCCGGTGGGGCACTGCTCGATTACGGCTGCGGCGACGGAACGTTCGTGGCAATGGCTCACCAGATGTTCCGGGAGACGGTCGGTGCTGACATCGAGAAGGAACAGCTGCGGGATTGCACCGCGAGACTTGGTGAGTTACAGGACATCCGCTTCGCTTCGATCGAAGCCCTGCGAGATCCGGAGTACCACGCTCGCTTCGATGCGGTCGTCTGCATGGAGGTGCTCGAGCACTGCCCGTCAGACGTCCAGCCCCAGGTCCTTGCCGATCTGGATCGTGTCGTACGGCCTCACGGTGTGATCGTCGTCAGCGTGCCGATCGAGACCGGGCCCACGCTCGCAGTGAAGCAGCTGGTCCGCGCGGCCGCTGCCACGAGCGGCCTGACCGAGTATGACGGCCGGGAGCGCTATCACCTCTCGGAATTCATGCGCATGGTGCTGGCCGGGGAGACGTCGCAGATTGAGCGCCCGGTAACGACCGCAAGGTCGGCCGACGGCGCGGCGATGCGATTTCACGGACATAAAGGGTTCAACTGGCGCACGCTCGCCTGCCTGATTGAACGCCACTTCGTCATCGAGCGGAAGCTGTACTCTCCGCTGCCGTTGACGCGTGCGTGGCTCAACAGCCAGGTCTGGTTCGTCTGCCGAAAGCGATGATTGCGAGCGACGCCGCTCAACCGACCGACTTCGCGTCGACCGCGTCAGGCAGCGGACGAACGGTACGCGGGTTGTGCGGGAGTGTTTCAGCGTTCTTCGGACGGAACCAGTCCGACAGCCGGATCATCTTTCCGCGCTGGCTCCGCAGCAGCTCCTCGAGCTGTTGCAGGATGGGCAGGGTTTCCCCGAGCGTCGACACGACGCCGACGCCGCGATCGATCGCGTGTTGCCGCATCGCCGGGTTCGGGTCACGCAGCATCAAGAGGGCCTTCGTCGGCCCCGCACCGATGATCTCAGCGCAGTTGACAAACTGATCATCAATGGCGAGGTCGAGCCGGAGCGCATTGGCCAGATCGCCGCGGGAGCCGGGAACTGTGATCACCGCCGGCAGATAGAAGCCCTGCTGCTCCAGCCACCACTGCGTCTGGAACTGCACGGTGTCGCCCGCGCTCGCCGGCCGTTTCGTCAGGAAGCACACCTCCCACTTTCCCGCCCGCGCCAGCGCGTACAACTGCGCGATCTGTGTCGGCTCGTAGGCGCGAACTCCCATCCACCAGTTGGCTGACCGGGCGATGTGGTTCCAGACTCGCTCGATGTCGACCGGATCGACGGTCGCCTGTTCATCACCTGAGTTCACGAGCACGTCGCGCCGGAGGCATTCGCGGGCCGTGTCCCTGAACGCTGACCGGAAATCTGCCAGCACCCCGTCGATGTCAATTCCAAGCCTCAATCCCATCGGTTCATAAAAATACTCTTAAACGGCTGCCTCCCGCTCGTACGACGCGATCGCGGCAATCACCGCCGCCAGCGCCGCGTTGGCGGGCATCACCAGACCGGTCTCCCACAGGCTCTGCAGCGCAACGGCTGTGAGGCCGCATGCCGCGCCGGCGCGAATCCAGTATGCGCCGGAACGATCCACCGAAAGCTGTGCACGCGTAGCTGCTGCCAGCGCAACGATTGCAGCGACCACCAGCGCCGCCAGCACGATGCCTCCCTCTGCGGCAGCCTGCAGATAATGATTGTGGGCCTGGTTGAATTGCACGACCCTGTCTGCCCGCTGGTAATAGAGCATCGCAGTCCGGTAACTTCCTACGCCGCTCCCGGTCAACCAGAAGTCACGCACGAGCGGCAGCGTGTCCCTCCAGATCTTCGCGCGATCTTGAACGCCCGATCCTGACTGCGCGAACCGATCCGCGAGTTCGGTGACGTCGACACCTGTGAACGCGAAGCCGGCAATCAACATCACGATCGCCAGAAACCACCATCCCCGGCCGCTGAACCGAACGCGGCGATGCGACAGCATCGTGAGGCACACGGCAGCGGTCAGCGAGAGGATGCCTGAGCGTGACATCGATGTCAGCAAAGCGGCGATCATCATCACGACCGCCGCCGACAGCCAGGCCATCCGCCCGTCGGCCGCACGCGTGAACCGGGCGCGGGCGCTGATGATTGCTGAAGGCGTGCTTTGCGGAGCGCTCGCGCGGGTCATCACGTAGCCGAAGCACACGGGTGCGGCCATGATGACCCAGGTCGCGAAATGGTTTCGGTTGACGAACGGTCCGAATGGAAGAGGCCCTTCGTATTCAGTGGGGAAGCGCCAGTAGATCGAGCGCCCCGCAGTCGCCGCCTGCGCGATCGCAATGGCTGAAAAGACCAGCCCGATGCCGCTGATACCGCGGACCGTTTGTCGTACGCCGCCCCACGCGAACATGGAGCGGGACGCGAAGAACAACGCGATTGCCCCGATGGTAACCGCTGCGGCCCACAAGGTCGACGATTCATCGATCGAGAGCGGCGTCCACGAAGGCGTCGACCGGTCGAGGGCGAGGGATTGCCGGACGATCTCAGCGTGCGGCGACAGGACGCCAACCATCGATAAGGGTAGCGGTAGGGTCTGAGCGACGGTAAGCAGGGCAATTGCGAGTAGAACGATATCGAGCGCCCGACGTCCTCCGCCTTGTGTCCGCCAGGATCGGACGACCAGTGCAAGCAGGAGGCAGCAGATGCTGAAGGGAATCGCGGTGGATGCTGAACGGCCGCCGAAAACCGCAAGCGGCCAGAGAATCAGGAGCACCAGCGCGGCGGCGCCGCGCCTGGCGGTGGCAGCGTCAGGCCGCAGGCGGCGCGCTCCCGTAGTAACTCTTGTAGTTGTACCCGTAGTAGCGCGCGTAGTAGTACTTGTTGCGATCGAAATCCACCCGGTTCAGCACGACACCGATCGATCGTGGCTTCCCGGCCCGCAGCGTCGCCAGCGCGCGCTCCGCATGGACACGCCTCGTCATCTCTGAACCCACGACGAACACCACGGCCGACACTTGGCCTGCCAGCACGACGGCGTCGGTGACGGCCAGGACTGGCGGCGTGTCGAGAACCACCCAGTCGAACGGGCCGTGCGCGAGATTGGCGAGAAATCCCTTCATGCGATCCGACGCCAGCAGTTCGGATGGGTTCGGCGGCGTTCGGCCCGCTGTGATCACGAACAGGTTCGGTTCGGCGGTCCGCTGCACCGCTTCGCGCACGCGCGATTGACCGACGAGCAGCTGCGACAGACCCTTCTCGTTCGGCACACCCATGACCTGATGCAGTCCCGGGCGCCGCATATCGGCATCGATCAGGAGCACGCGCGATCCGCCGAGCGCGAGCGCCGTCGCCAGGTTGCACGCGGTGGTCGTCTTCCCTTCGAGCGGCTGGCTGCTCGTGACGGCAATGACCCGGGATTCGCCGGCGCCAGCGGTGAAGACGAGCGACGTGCGGAGCGATCGGAATGCCTCGCCGAAATCATGCGGGACAGTTTCTGAGAGAAGCGGTGCCCGCGTGCCGCGAATTCCCGGGACCAGGCCGAGCAGGGGGAGGCCGAGCCGCCTGGTGACATCCTCCGGCGTCTTGACGGTGTCGTCGAGGTACTCGATGCCGAACGCCAGGCCAAACGCCACCAGGATGCCTGCCATCATCGCGGTGAACCATTCACGCCGCGTGTTCGGGGAAAACGGCGCTCCTGGCACTTCGGCCCGATCCATCACCTGCACGTTGTTCGACCGGCTGTTGCTGACGACCTGCAGCTCCTTCTGCTGCTGCAGCAGCGATTGCCACAGCTGACGGTCGCTGTCGGCCTGACGCTGCAGGACGACGTAGCTCCCGCTCTTTCGATCGAGATCCATCGCCTCGTGCTTCTGCTGTTCCAGCGACGAGGCAAAGCTGCGTTCTGCCGCGACGGCTGATTCGTAGTCGTTCTTGACCGACTCGATCACGCGCGCGCGCTGCGCCGTAAGCGTGTCGCGCGCGTTCTTGATCTGCAGATCCAGCTTCTGCATCTCCGGGTGGCTCGGCAGGTAGCGCGACGACAGTCGCGCGCGCTCGGCCAGTAAATCGGTCAAGCGATTCTTCGCTTCCACGACGCCCGGCGTCGCGGCGACAACGGGGAAGGCATCGGCGTCATCCGACGCGGGATCGACATTCTTGAGCTGGTTGTAGGTCGCTTCCTTCTGCAGGCGCTCGGTGCGCTGGCGGGTTACCGTCTCGTTCAGGGCGTTCAGCCTGGCAATCGTGATGTTCTGGCGATCGCCGAGCGACAGCGCATTCTGGTCGGTTCGATACTGCGTCATTGCCGCTTCGGCATCGGTGACCTTCTTCTCCTGTTTGGCCACTTCCTCGCTCAACCAGCGCAGGTTCTTCTGGTAGGTCCCGAGACGGAGCTCCAGATTCTGCGCGGTATATTCCTCGGCGAGCGTGTTGGCGGCCAGCGCGGCAAACTGAGGATCGGACGACTCGTAGACGATTTCCACCAGGCGGGTCTTTTGTTCTGGAACGACGCGCACGCCGCCCAGGAACTGACTGATGACGCCAGATTCCGCCGCCTCCTCATCCGGGCTTGGCGGTTCGACCGGCGCCGGCGGCTGTCGATGGAGCACGGACTGGACGGTGCTGCTGATCTTTCTCCGCGCGTCGGCGATCATGATGCCGATGCCCTGACGCTTCGGCGCGGATCCGTTGAACAACGGATGATTTTGCAGCTGCAGTCTTCGGACGACTCGTCGCGCGAGGCCGCGGCTCCTCAGAATGCTGTACTGCGTGTTGTAGTACGGATCCGATTCCTGCCAGAAGGCCGGATCATTCGCGTTGAGATTCCCGACGGCGGTCGTGCGCTCGTCCTGAATCATCACCCGCGAACTCGTCCGGTACATCGGTACCTGTGAGTAGGTCTGCACCATCATCACGCCGACGACGATGACGAAGGCGGCACCGGCGATTCGCCGGTGCTTCAGGATTGCGGCGATGCGGTCGAGCAGGTGAACGGGCTGCGAGCCGCCAGGCACCGGAAGCGAGCCCGCGTCAATTTGCGGGCCTGAGGCCGCCTGCAGATCCTGCGTATCAAACATCGCGAATCGCGCTACTGCGGGCTGATCGGCCGGCCGCCCGATCCGGTCGGACCGAGGGCCGTTACCCCGGCGTGCGAAGCGGCGGCAATGACGCCGGTTGCGGCATTCGAAAGAACAGCGGCCAACCATGGACGTCGCGGTGACAGCCGCACGAATGTCGCCACCGTTTCTCCGGCTTCCAGTCGGAAGCTTTGTCCCACGGCAATCACCCTGCCGTTCTCTCCGAGGAGCTCGACGACGTAGGACCCGGCCTCGACGGGACCGAACGTGAACTGGCCGTCTTTCCCCGAGACGCCATTTGCTTCGATTTTGCCCGAATGGATGTTACGCAGCCGGACTTTGGCGTCCGAAATGGTCGAATTGTCGCTGTTCCAGGCGACGCCGCGGACGGTTGCCGACCGCCCTGCTGCGTGACCGTCAACGGCGCTGCTCTGCAGGCCGACACATACGAGCGCGAGCCACACGAGGGACTGGACGATCGTGCGCGCAGTCGAATAGCTACGGCTCATCGGCACCTTTGCGGAGGCGAGCCAGAACTCGTGAGTTGTGGGGAATGCGTGGATAGTACTTTAGTGCAGAGTGACGGGCTGGACAAGCCAATAAAGCACACAACCACACTCATTTCACAACTTTGCAGCGATTTGGTCGTCAACCCGGCCGGTCCTGACTCCAGGGTTCTCATCCGAGAGTCCGGCACGATCCTTCCCCCGTGAATCGTGGGTTCCCGATTGAATGCTCCACGAACCTGCTCACTTTTTCCCGTAGCGACACAGTACACCGGCTTACGCTCTTGGCCCTCGACGGCGACGGATCCCTCAATGCGGGCAGACGATGGCGCCCGTTCCCCTGACAAGGACCGTCGCATCGCACGTGTACGTGCCAAACGTGAATGTGCTGAGGTCAGCCCGCGTGCCGAAGGTCAACTGGACGTCCGTTACAAAACGCCGCCGCTACATTCAGCGCAGCCAGGAGGAGTGTCAAGTTGTTTGCGGTTGTATTTGCGAAGAGGGGAGAACGTCTACTTCCGGCCTGCGAGGATCTTGAAGACGCCGTAAACACTTCGGTGCACATAGAGCACCGGAAGCAGGAGCACGCCGGATGCTCCAAGGCGGTAGCTGTCGAGCATGTACTGTGGCGACGGAAGCAGCACCTCCCGCACCAGCCGCACGCGATCGCGCCAACGGCCAAGACCACGAAGGTTCCACCACAACTCGTGATGCCATCGTCGTCGGTCTCGTAGGTAGACGGCCGACGGTTCAGGGGGCGCGGCTGCCGCGCGTTTCGACAGAAGATCCGGGAATCGCGTCCGCAAACACGCGGACGTTTTGGTCAACTGCCGCTCGCAAATGCCGGCAACGCGCTTGTCGATGGCGAGTGACGCGAAACGTTCAACCTCGAGGGCGGGCAAACGATTGACGAGCAGGTGAATGTCGTAGAACCAGATGAGACGATCAACATTCCGGTGATGCATCACCGGGTGAAGGCATGCAAGCAGCAGCGCGTGCGCGCCGCCGGCGCCTCGGGCATTCGCGCCGAGCGCCCGGATCGGCACCGCCGCCTCGCTCATCTCGTCGTAGGTGACGACGTCCGCGAAGAGCGATTGCGTGCTGACCTTCCAGTGAACGTCGAGTACGTGCTCGACGCCGAGGCGATCGGTCTTCGCCATTTGAAACTGGCAGAGCACCAGTTCGCCATCCGTCATCGGAGGCTCGGTGTACCCACGTTCCTTCAGGATGTCTCGAATGCGTTCGACGTCAGAGCGGCGCACGAAAAGGTCGGTATCGGTGTGCGGCCGGAGTGCTGGCGAGTCGTAGATCAGATGGCTGAGGGCCGCTCCTTTGAAGAGAATCGGACGAACACCGCACGACGCCAGCGCGTCGAGAGTCTCGGCAATCTCCGCGGACCGCACAAGCTGACGGGCGCTCGAATTGCGCGCACGTCGCGCAAGTTCGGTTCGAACGTCGGCTGGCCAACCGGGAAGCCGCGGATTACGGCTCAGCTGATGATGAAGGAGCTCGGACACCTCGAGCGTATCGCACGTCGCGAGCAGCGTCGCGCTCGAGACGTCCGGCGAACTCCACTCCACAGGCTGACCGCGCAGCGCCGCGCTCAGCCACTCGTCAATGATCATGCGCGTGCCACGACTGTGACGATCGCATGGTCCTCGGTCTGTCGCTGCGACACGACCTTCAGGCCAGCCGTCTGTGCCTCGCGCTCGATTTCACCTGGCGCGAACGCGTGCGTATAGGAATACGATGGAGCGCCCTGACGGTTGTTCCAGACCAGATCGCCGGGCTCGATGCGCCAATCGGACCGGCACAGCGCGCCGCTGAATCGCCCCGCACGAACGAGCCACGCGTGTGGGCGCACGTCGCTCGATCCGACACTCACCACGATGTGACCGCCGCTGTTCAGCAGGCTGGCGGCCTTCTGAAGCATCCCGGCTCGTCTCCTGGATTCGGGGATTACCGAGTAGCAGTAGTAGGAAAAGATCACCGCGTCGAACGCACCATCAAGCGCAACTTCTTCGAAGAACCCTTCAACCAGCGTGGCGTTCAGTCCACGTTCGGCGAGCATGCCGCGTGCGATGTCGAGGGAGGACCCGACGGGATCGAGCCCTGTGACCCTGCATGACCGTTCGGCGAGCGGCAGCAGATCGCGCCCGCTTCCACATCCGATCAGCAGAACGTCTGCGCCAGGTGCGATGAACCGATCGACCACCTCGGACTCCCACGGCAAAAGGCGTGAGTCATGTGAGCGATGCGTGTCGTAGAAAGCCTGCCAGCTCGCGAGGCTGTCGTGCCGCATGTCGGACAACTGGCGGGTACCGATCGCGAGATAATCAGTCACTCTGGCCACTCGCTGCGCCGTCCGGCCAACACTGAAAAGGAGGCTTGCTGAGAGCGTACGGAGTCCTGTCATCCTAATCCCGAGGGGCTTTGCCCCTAGGACTCCCTTACACGCTCTCTCGCGAGCCGCTTCGCCGGCTCGCTCCGTTCGCGTGGCTCGCTTCGCTGCGCTCGCTCGCGTCTTCTCTCGCGTCGCACTTCTGGTCGGTCGACACTGCGAGGTCAGCGAGCACGGCATCCCGCGCGCGGAACATTCCGTCGCCGCTCCGCGCGTACGACAGTGTCTTGATCGGCACGTTCGCGACCAGGCGCGCGGTGAATTCAAGCTGCCGCCGGAGCCGGTCGGGTTCGGATGGATAGTGGCCCGCGGTGTGTGCGAGTACCGCCGGGAACGCGTGGGCTGCTGACAGACGTTCCATCCGGACTTCCCCGGTCATGGTGTGGTCGACATCGCTCAGGATGTAAAGCCGGCTCAACGCGGTCGAGTCTTTCATCGTCTGAACAGGACTCAACGGGATAATCAGCTTCTCAGTGACGGTGTTCATCGGAATGCCGCCTTCGTCGCTGCCGAAGATCCGTGTCGCCAGTTCGCGATACAGCTTGATCCTGGGCGGGCCGGCTTCCGCGCGAAAACCCGACTGCTCGGGCGACAGAACGAGCATATCGTCGGTGACCAGTCGGGCTCCGCTCTGAACGAACGCGGCGGCCAGCGTCGATTTGCCGGCGCCGCTGTTTCCGAGAAACGCGGCGACACCGCGGTCGGTCGACACAGCCGTGGCGTGCAGAGGTTCCAAGCCGAGCCGCACCATCGAGAAGGACAAGGCATCGACCAGCAGATACGCCAGCATCGCCTCGTCCTCGACGGCGCCACAACTACGCACCTGAATCTGGCGCGCATCGGGCGTGACCAGGAATTCGAACAGATCCGTCCAGCGCCGATAGTGCGATCCGTCCGGCAGCACCGCCGATTGCGCCCAACTCGCCGACTGCCCGGCCGGAATGTACGACGCCGCGTGTGCGAGCGTCCGCTGATCGCCTTCCACGAACTCTACGTCACAGGGCGCGTCGGTGATGGGCACACCGGCCACGCGCCACGGTGTGCGGACGCGAATGCCGTACAGTGAGTGCACGACTGGTTCGTGCCACGTACCGATCACGCTGGCTCCCGATCGTCGCCGGCGAAGCGGCGGAGGAGCAGTTCCATGCCGCACAGGTCGATGAGGCGGTTCGTCAGCCGCGCGTCACGCGACCCTCGAATCAGCGGTCGCCAGTCGCGCAGGCCTTTCCACAGCGCCGGACCGTCGAGATATCCGAGGCGTACGGACATAGACGATGGGCCGAGGATGTCGGAAATCAGGGAGAAGTCGTTCTCGATGCTTTGATTCGCGAGCAGCGTGAATTCTCCCTTGCTGCGCCGATTGACGACCGGATCAGGGACCAGGCCGCGCATGGCCAGGCGCATCAGACCACGCGGCACCGCGTCGTGCGACTGAACGTCTCCGGGGATGGCCATGAGGAACTGAAGCAGATCGCAATCGAGGTACGGGAACGCGATCTCGAGGCCATGCATCGCTGCGAGCCGCGCGTTCCACTCCATGCACTGCACGTGGTACCCGCGGCGGCTCTGCTGATAAATCGCGCGGGCGTGAGTCGTCCCCGTGTGTGTCCTCTGGCGATCGTCGTCGAATCGTTCGCGCAGCAGGCGCCGAAAGCGATCGGTAAACCAGGGCGCACGCCAGGCCGCGTCGTTTCGACGTCGATACCGCCGTGCCGGACGCAGCCATCGCGCAGGAAGCCGGCGCGACACCACATCTTCGAGCAGCCGGGTCGCGAGCCGACGACCGCTGATCCGCCATCCACGCGCATGCTGTCGGAGCGCCGTCCACTGGCCGGATCGACACAGATCAATCAGATAGTCGGAGTCTGACAGCACCTGATCTCCCCAGTGACCGGTCAGCAGCCGCCCCGCTCCAGCCGCCCGCACCGACTGCAGCATCGTCTGACGCTGTCCGGCGAGCCCCTCGAGAAGCGGTGATTCAGAGTGCCAGATCTCGTCGCCGGCGCAGTCCATGAAGCCGGGGCGCTGGGGAATGCGCTCGATCGACGTGTCGCACGAGCGCTCAATCGCGTCGACGTACTCACGCTCGTCGGAAAGCGTCCCAGGCGCGCCGCAAAAATTGAAGCCCGCAACAGCGGGACACGACGAGTCCCGACGGACAAGGTCCTGTGCGACGCAGAAGATGTACGCCGAATCGAGCCCTCCGCTGACGGACACCGCGACAGGCTGTGAGCTTCTCAGCCGGTTGCGGACCGATGTGGCGAACAGCTCATGAAATGCGCTGGCGTATTCGCGAATGTCGCGGAGTCTGATCTCGGAGCCGGTGTCGAATTCCCAGTAGCGGCGGAGTGTTGAACCTGTCTCGGTGACGACCAGCACGTGCGCCGGAGGCAGCGATTGAATGTCGCGAAAGAAGGTTCGATGCTGGCTGTCGCTCGACAGAAACTGCAGCATGAAATCAGCCAGCATCACCTCATCAGGCGACGCCGTGACCCCGGGAAAGGCGAACAGCGCCTTGGCTTCGGACGCGAACAGGAATGTACCGAAGGTGTGGGTGTAGCAGAGTGGCCGGACGCCGAGACGGTCGCGCGCCAGCAACAGGCGCTTCAGCTGCCGATCGAACAGCGCGAAGGCGAAGTCCCCCTTGATCCGTTCGACACAGCCCTCGCCATATTCAAGGTAAGCGGTGCGAACGACACAATCATCAGGGGAGTGATCGCTGAGAGGCCACCGCTTCGAGAGCGCCTCGAGGAGCTCGACGCGGTTATCGATCCGCCCGTCGAACGAGCAGGCGACTCGCGCGCAGGTCATCTCACCCGGAGCATCGTGAGAGAGGCTGGAGGCTTTTTGACCCAATCCGATCGAACCCGCGAACCACGACTCGACAGGCGCCGGACCCTGCGGACTCAATCGGCGCAGGCACCGCTCGAGCACGCCGGCATCGACGGGTTGTCCATCGAGGTGCCAACAGCCGAAGATGCCGCTCATGGGAAGCTCGGGTGGGTGGGTGGGACGGACGCTCGACGCATCGCTCGGCGAGCGTCAGCGGTTGCTTTACGGCATACCTGAGTTGAAGGTTTTTGGTTGCCCGGCCTCGGTGCGGTCGCTCTGCTTCGCCGCAGTGATCGTCCGAAGATCGCCGTGAACGGTCACCTTCGGCGGCGAATAGGGCAGCTTCTCACGATCGTCGGCACGGGGTGTGACGGAGGTGTCCATAGCTTCTGTGACTCCGTGGGGCGAGGGCCGAAGTGGAGCGAGCCTATCAGAAAAGAATACGCGACTCCAGAATTCCAGCCCGAGCAGTTCCACTGATCCGGACTCGACATCCGCTGCGTCCTGCAGGAATCCCATCCGCCTGGCGGCGTTCAGCCCGATGTTGTGCATGACGATCCCACGGTCGCGCATGATTCCCGCATCGTCTTTCCAGCGCCGATCGAGAATGACGTCGGGAACGATCCCACGCATTGCGTCGCGCAGGAGACCTCGGGGGATGCCGTTGCGATTCTGCATCGCCCCAGGAATGCTCATCAGATACGCGATGAGATCCCGGTCGAGGAATGGTGTCACCGAGTCGACGCCGCAGCTCGCGGCCAGCTTCTCATCGGCTTCGAACTGCAGGCGATGTGACTGCATGCGGACGAACTGGTAGATGTCGCGCGCGTGGGCGGTTGCACAACGGGGTCGGCCAACCCGAGGGCGATCGCGGTTGAGGCGTCCGAAGAGCGAGCTGCTGACCATGCGTCCGGCCCAGTCTGGCGCGCGAGATGTGTGAAACCTTCGCAGCCGGACGCGCCAGTCGTGGTCCGTCAGATTGAGCAGCAGCTCTCGCTGGAAACGTGACCGAAAGTAGGCAGGGCTCGCATCGACGAACCATCGCGGGTATTCGCGCAGGTGGCGGACGACTTGTCGCCACGCGAATCGGGTGACGAGATCGCTCAAGTATCCGGTGACGAACAACAGCTGATCGCTCCACTGGCCGGTCACGATCGTCCGCGCGCCGAGGCTCTGTGCGCGAATCAGTATCGGCTGTCGCGTGTACCACGCCTCGTCCACGCGCGGCCATTCGGAGTGCCAGGTGACTGAAGCCAGCAGTTCCGGATCGCCGGGCCCGATCGCAATCCGATCGATCTGCAGCCGCCGGGTCGACTCCAGCGTGTGAGCGAATCGCTCTTCATCCGAATGTCGCGCCGGTTCCGCGATTGACATCATCGGCACGAGCGGCGCGCGAATGGCTCCATGCGTCAACAGGTGATCCGCAATGCAAAGCACCGCTGACGAATCCAGTCCGCCGCTGACAGCGATCGCGACCGGTGCGGTGCCTCGAAGCCGACGCTCCACCGCCTGAATCAGGAGCTCGCGAAATCGGGCGACGTAGTCTTCATACCTCCGGTATCGGGTCTCGAGCTGCGGGTTGAAGTCCCAGAACCGATGGCAGGCAATGCCGCGCCGTGAAAAGGTGACCCGATATCCCGGTAATACCGCGCGCACACCCTGAAAGAATGTTTCGCCCTGATCTTCGTAGGGGAGTTGATCGCGCAGGCAGAAGTCGGAAATCAGATCCTCGTCTGGCTCCGTCGGGACGCCGGGATACGCGAGGATGGCCTTGATCTCCGACGCAAAGACCGCGGTCCTCCCGTTGAACCAGTAGTACAGCGGTTTACAGCCGACCGGATCGCGCGCGAGCACGAGCCGATTCTCGTCAGCCCTGAACGCAGCCAGCGCGAAATCTCCCGACAGCTTTTCAAGCGCGCCATCACTCCAGGCGCGCATCGCCTCAGAGGCGACCTCGACATCTGGGATGTCGGAGACGTCACCCGTGGTTTGTAACTGCTGCAGTAGGTCGTCGCGATTATCCAGTCGGCCATCGAAGACGAGGGCGTTGCCGTGCGAATCGATCAGTGGCTGACGCTCGAGCACCGTCGCCGGCGCGACCCGGCGAACGTGAGCGGCGCAACCGAATGCGCCGCTGCACCACACGTCGGCATGGTCCTGACCCCGATGGGCAACTGTCGACCCGATACTGGCGATGCGTTTACGCTCTACGGGTCGTCCGTCGATATTCCAGACGCCCGCGAAGCCGCTCATGGCAGGTCAGGCTGCGAGGGAGGACAGGAGAAGAAGCGCACGTACTGCATGACCTCTCCGGCATTGCTGAGGAGCGATTGCGTTTCGTGCTCGACCCAGGCGTGCGCGGCGAATCGGCCGTCAGCCAGCCGGACGCCGATCTGAACACTCGAGTGATAGCCGCTCCGCGCGAGCAATCGCTGGAGCGCGAGCGCCTGTGTCAGGCATGTGGCCTGAGGGACGAATCGGCTTGCCGCACGCACCGCCCATTCGAGTCGATTGACCGCCGGTCTGTCGGATTGGACGTCGAGCGTGCCGACGGCGGCCGCCATGATGCGGTTCCAGGGCATCACCCACAAAAGGATCCTGATCCGCAAAAGGGTCACCAACGCTCCGCAGAGGAGCGCCACTCCCGAAGGTCCAATCGACAGCAGCCTGCGCATCCTGGCGATCACGTGATGTCGACCAGGCCGTGCTCGGCGAGGTCATTGAGGAACGCGCGCATGTCGGATTCGAGCCTCGAAGTCTCGACGTCGTAGCGATCCATCAACGCATCGCACAGGCTGCGAAACGTGACCGGCTCACGCAGCAGCGTCCAGATATGCGTGCCCATCGGATCGAGGCCGAAGTACACGCCGCTTCGAAGGTTGACGACCGCCGTCTCGCCGGCCAGGTCGCACGAGGCCTGGTCTTTTGACAGGGCTATGCGGGATTCGGGTGACAGCGTCGTCACAGGTGCAAGAATAGCCGTCTCAGTTTCCAGTTTCCAGTTTCCAGTTGGCGGAGCTAAAGCTCCGGCTGTGGGTGTCCGCTCAGCCAACAGCCTGTCGCGCCGTAGCGCGTCAGGGCGAAGGCGGACGAGCCGCGAATCCGAAACTCAGTGGTACAATCCCCACGCTCACATGGCTCGTGGCCTCGACGGTCTCACGTCCCTCACGCTGAAGCACGTTCGCGATCGTTGGTGGAACGACGCGTTCGCCGACTTTCTGGAACAGGCGCTCAAGCCAAGGGCTGGCAAGCGCATTCTCGACGTCGGGTGCGGCGTTGGCACCGCGGAGATCAGCCTCGCCCGTCTGCAGATTTCACAGCTTCGGCTCTTTGGCGTCGACATGATGGTCGATCGGGTGCGCGAAGCTCGCGATCGCGTGCGCGGGATCAATGCGCGCGCGGGATTCGCGGCGGCCGACGCCGGCCACTTGCCGTTTGTCGACGGCGCGTTCGACTGCACTTTCTGCGTCGCGGTTCTGCAGCATCTTCGCGACGTGCCGATGGCGCTCGCCGAGCTCGCGCGGGTCACGCGTCCGGGCGGGCTCATCCTCGCTGTCGAACCGGATAACGTCGGCCGCTACTGGTTCAGTTCAGTTCCTTCCGGCATGGAGGCCTTCGATCTGGGACGACGGTTCCTGACCGCGCTGGCGCTCGCGCGCGGCGAGGCGCCCCCAGCGGGGATCGGCCCGTCCTTGCCCGGTCTGTTCTCGGCAGCCGGCATCACGCCGTTGTCAGTCGACCTGTTTCCGGTGTCGGCGTCCTTCGTCGGCTCGCCTCCGGCGGCCGTGTGGAAGGCACGTGCCGAGGCGATCGATCAGGCCATCTCGCTCGCGCCGAATGATTCGCTGCGAAAGTTGGGCAGCGACTTCGCCGCCGCCGTCGCTCGCTACGGACGCGATGCGACGGCTGCCGGTCAGTCGTTCGTCGAGATTCAGAACGCCATGCTCTTTGCCTCCGTCGGCCAGCGGCCCGATTCCGCATGACCGAAGGCTGGCGCGGCTGGGACGACTACGCGCCTTTCTACGACTGGGAGAACGCCCGAACCCTTCAGCGACGCGACGTCGCCTTCTGGCAACGCCTCGCCGCGGCGCAGGAGGGAACCGTGCTCGAGCTCGGCTGCGGCACGGGACGCATCGCCATCCCCGTGGCCCGTGCCGGGGCGCAGATTGTCGGCATCGATCGCTCAGAAGAGATGCTGTCGAGGGCGCGCAGGCGGATCACGCGTGCCCGTCTCGCCGGTCGTCTCTCGCTCGTGCGCGGCGACATCCGATCGCTCCCCTTCGGCGCGCGCGCGAAGTTCAGCGCGGTCCTGGCCGCCTACGGCATTCTCCAATCGCTCACGCGCGAGCGCGATCTGACGAGCACGTTCGAGTCGGTCGCGCGCGTCCTCAAGCGCGGAGGCCTCTTTGCTATCGACGTCGTTCCCGATTTGCCGAAGTGGGAGGAGTATCGGAATCGCATCAGCCTGACCGGGCGCCACGGCCGTCACACGACACTGACACTCGTCGAAACCGTTCGTCAGGATCGCGCGCGGCGGCTGACGATTTTCGATCAGGAGTATCGGGCGCGAACCGCAGGCGAACGGCGAGTCCACCGCTTCTCGCTCACATTTCGGACCCTCTCGGTGCCGCAGATGACTCGCCGCCTCGAGCGCGCCGGGTTCCGCGTGACGGCCGTTCTCGGAGACTACCAGGGCGGCCCCTGGGATCCGCGGGCGGATGTGTGGGTAATCCTTGCGACCAAACAGTAGTTCCAGTCTCCAGTTTCCAGTTCGGGAGACCCAATCCTTGCCGGAGAGTGACCGGAACTGGCAACTGGGAACTGGGAATGCGTAAGTGATAAGATGAGCGGTCGAATTTACCGAATTCTTTGGGAGTTTCACCATGTCCGGCCATTCCAAATGGCACACCATCAAGCACAAGAAAGGGGCGGCAGACGCCAAGCGCGGCAAGATTTTTACGCGCATCATCAAGGAACTGACCGTCGCGGCTCGCAGTGGCGGCGGTGACATCGATGCTAACCCGCGCCTCCGCACCATCGTCGCCGAAGCCAAGTCCGTCAACATGCCCGCCGACAACATCAAGCGCGCGATCCAGCGCGGCACGGGCGAGTTGCCGGGTGTCTCTTACGAGGAAATCAGTTACGAGGGCTACGGTCCAGGCGGCGCCGCGCTCATCGTCGAAACGCTGACCGACAACAAGAACCGCACCGTCGGCGAAATCCGCCATGTCATGTCGAAATACGGCGGCAACCTTGCCGCGGAAAACAGCGTCGCCTGGATGTTCGACAAGAAGGGCTACATCGTCGTCGAAAAGGCGAAGGCCGCCGAAGACTCGTTGATGTCGGCCGCGATCGACGCCGGCGCCGACGATATGCGCGACGATGGCGACAGCTGGGAGATTGTGTCGCCGCCGGACGTGTTCCAGTCGGTGCTCGAGGCGGTCAAGGCGCTCGGAGTCGAGCCAGCCGCGGCGGAGATCGCCCTGTTGCCCCAGAACTACGTGAAGCTGGAAGGCAAGCAGGCGCAGCAGATGATCAGGCTGATGGACGCCCTCGAGGAGCACGAAGACAGCAAGAAAGTGTGGTCGAACGCCGATATCGAAGAAAAGGAGATCGAGGCCTCGTTGGCG
>Ga0070664_100000812_pt1 | contig 24032 bp, 26 predicted proteins | sample KBSC73metaG_FD_65863 | JGI IMG/M metagenome (GOLD analysis project Ga0070664, IMG submission 65863) | Corn rhizosphere microbial communities from Kellogg Biological Station, Michigan, USA - KBS C7-3 metaG | ecosystem: Host-associated > Plants > Roots > Rhizosphere > Soil ... | reverse complement strand
CGGGTGGAGGCGGTGCTGGCGCGCTTTCCCCGTCCGCAGGCCGTGCCTCGACCGGCCCGGGCCGAGGTGCGGGCCGCGGTGGGCCGGGACAAGAAGGCCAGCGGGGGGAAGATCCGGTACGTCCTCCTCGACGGAATCGGGCGCGGCGCGATGGAGCGGGCCCTCCCGGAGGAGCTCCTCGCCTTCGCGATCGACCGTGCGCTGGAGTCCCTCTGATGCGCGTGCTGGTGCTGCACGGCCCGAACCTCAACCTGCTCGGCGAGCGCGAGCCTGGCGTGTACGGCCGGGCGACTCTGGAGGAGATCGACGCGCGCATCGGGGAGCGTGGGCGCGCCCTCGGGGCACAGGTGCGGACCTTCCAGAGCAACCACGAGGGCGCCCTGATCGATCGGCTCCACGCCGAGCGCCGCTGGGCCGAGGGCGTTCTGTTCAATCCGGGGGCGCTGACCCACTACGCCTGGTCGCTCCGGGATGCGGTGGCGGCGGTGTCGCTCCCGTGCATCGAGGTGCACCTGTCGGACGTGAGCAAGCGCGAGCCCTGGCGGCGGACGAGCGTGCTCGCGGATGTGCGGGCGGCGCTCTGCGCGGGTCGGGGACTGGAGTCGTACCTGGAAGCGCTGGAGCTGTTGATGGAGATCGGTCCCGGCCCCGAGCACGACGCCGAGGCCACCGTGGCGCTCCTCGCCGAGCGGCTGGCGCACCCGGAGGACCGGAACGTGCTCGCCCGCGAGCTGGCGCAGCTCGTCCGCCGCGCCGGCCGGTTCCGGTGGGTGGGCCTCTACGACGTCGGGACGGAGGAGGTGGAGGTTCGCGGCTGGGCTGGCCCCGGTCCGCCAGCGCACCCGCGATTCCCTCGCAGCGACGGACTGACCGGGACGGCGATCGCGAGCCGCCGTGCGGTCGTGGTGCAGGACGTCCGGACCGACCCGCGGCACCTGCCGACGCTGGACGGGACCCGGGCCGAGGCCATCTTCCCGGTCATCGCGCCGTCCGGCGTGGTGGGCACCGTCGACGTCGAGAGCGGGAACGCACAGGCCTTCACCGCCGACCGGGTGCGGTGGCTCGAGCGGTGCGTCGTCGCGCTGGCCCCGTTCTGGGAACCACTGGTGAAGCTCGAAGCATGAACAGCCGCGGGCGCGTGGGGTTCGTGACCTCGGAGGAGCTCCGGGACCTGACTCTGGACGATCGCTCGCTCGTCCCGGTTCTGGCCGCGCGCGGAGTCGAGGTGCTGCCGGTCGTCTGGACCGAGCCACTGCCGGCGAAGCTCGACGCCCTCGTCCTCCGCTCCACCTGGGACTACCACCTGGCGCTGGCGAGATTCCTCGGCTGGCTCGACGCGGTCGAGGCGGCCGGTCTGCCCCTCTTCAATCGTCCCCCGACCATCCGCTGGAACGTGGACAAGAAGTACCTGCTCGAGGTCGCCGCCCGGGGTGTTCCGGTCGTTCCGACCCATCGTGCGGCGCAGGGCTCGGGGGTGGAGCTTTCCGCGCTGCTCCAGGAAGCAGGATGGACCGACGTCGTGGTGAAGCCCAGCGTCTCGGGAGGCGCGTACGGGACATGGCGTGCCGGCGCGAGCGACGAGGACGCGGCGCGCTTCGCGCGACAGCTGGAGACGATGGACTGCCTGATCCAGCCGTTCATTCCGGAGCTCGTCTCGGAAGGCGAGTGGTCGCTGCTCTTTTTCCGCGGCAGGTACAGCCACGCGGTCCTGAAGCGGCCCGGGCGCGGTGACTTCCGCGTCCAGGAGGAGTTCGGGGGCGTCTCCGGTCCGGCGGAGGCTCCGCCGCCCGTCGTCGAGGCGGCGACGGTGTCGCTCGATGCATCGGGGCAGGAGACCCTCTACGCCCGCGTGGACGGTGTCGTTCGCGGCGGTCGATTCGAGGTGATGGAGCTCGAGCTGGTGGAGCCCACGCTCTTCTTCGGGACGAGCCCCGGATCGGCGGAGCGCTTCGCCGACGCCCTGCTCGAGGCGCTCGGCTGAAGGCCCGTGCTCAGGAAGCGCGGACGGAGTGGACCGCCTCGGCCAGCGACCTCACCAGCGCCACCGGACCTTCCGGCTCGCCGCCCGACCGGGCGATCTCCGCGACCAGCGCGCTGCCGACCACCACGGCGTCGGCGTGCTCGGCGAGGGCGCGGGCCTGCTCGGGCGCGGAGATGCCGAAGCCCACCGCGACCGGAGCCCGGCTGGCGGCGCGCACCGCATCGAGCCGGGCGGGGAGGTCCGCGGGGAGCGCCGCCCGGGCCCCCGTCACCCCGGTGATGCTCACGAAGTAGAGGAAGCCCCGGGTGCGCTCGCCGATCGCGCGGAGCCGCTCGGGTGGGGTGGTGGGCGCCGCGAGCAGGACCAGCGAGAGCCCCTTTGCCGCGGCAGCGTCGCCGAGCGCACCGGCCTCCTCCAGGGGAAGGTCGGGAACGATGAGCCCGTCCACGCCGACCTCGGCTGCCCGGGCGACGAAGGGCTCGGGACCCATCCGGACGATGGGATTCATGTAGCCCATGAGCGCCAGCGGCACCTCGCAGCGCTGCCGCCGGAGGCGCGCCACCAGGTCGAGGATGCCGGAGAGCGTGGTGCCGGAGCGCAGGGCGCGCTCCGCCGCACGCTGGATGGTGGGCCCGTCCGCGAGGGGATCGGAGAAAGGAACGCCGAGCTCGATGACGTCGGCGCCCGCCTCGGCGAGCGCCGGAACCAGCCGCTCCGTTGCCGCGAGGTCGGGATCGCCCGCGCAAAGGTAGACGATGAGCGTTCTCCGTCCCCCGGCTCGCGCGGCGGCGAGCTGTCGCTCCAGCCGGTTCACTGGCGGGAGCCCCGCGCACCGGTCCGGGCGGTCAGCCACGCCTGGATGGCCTCGTCGGTCCGCTCGTGGATCGCCGCACAGCGCTCGATCCGCCCCAGCGCTTGCTGGAGCGCGAAAGGGCCTCCGTCGAGGCGTTCCATGACCGGGCCGAGCTTCCTTCTCGCCTCGTCGGCGATCCGCCGGTCACAGGCCCGACCGATGGTGGACAGCAACCGCTCTGCCTCGTCGTCGCGCATCCGGAGTGGGAGCGAGGCCGCTCGGTCCCGGAGCACGGGCCACGCCTGCTCCCGGGTCTCGCTGCGGGCGACCTGTTCGGCGAGCAGCGGGGCGGTATCGCGGATCTCGAAGCGCGGATCGTCGAGCAGGGCGCGGGCCTGCGCGGCCAGCTCCGGGTCCTCGAACCAGCCCAGGGCGGCGATGATCCGCGTGCGGTCGTTCCGCGCCCCGCCGGCCAGCGCCTGCCGCTCCATGAGATCGAAGAGCGTGCCGTCACCGCCGGTGGCGGCGACCCGGAGCACGGGCTCGAGCACGTCCTCGTCGAGCCCGGAGCGATCCGCGAGCCACTGTCGCGCGAGCCGGGTGGCCTCGGTCCGCAGGGTCCGGTCCTCCGCGCCCGTGGTCACCAGCGGGACCACGACCCGCCGCGTTTCCCGGACGTCGAGCGAGTCCCTGGCCCGGGACGTCCAGCCCACGGCGCGCGCCCTGGCCGCGCCCAGGCGGGCGAACAGCTCGATGCGGCGGGTGTGGCTCTCGCGCGAAAGGCGATCCTTCCGCAGCCACCCATCCAGCATCTCCCAGCCGGCGCTCGCCACGTCGGAGTCCGTCTGCTGGGTCATCGCCGCCGCGAGATCCAGCGCCTCGCCGACCGGGACCTCGCCGCGCTCGGCGAGGGCCGAGAGGTCGGAGGCCATCGCCACCTGCTCCTCGGCGGAGAGAGTCCCCGGAGCCAACGCCCGCAGCTTCTTCCGGAGCTCCGACGGGTAGGCCACCCGGTAGTAGCCGAGCCCGCCGTCGTTGAGGGCGACCCAGGCGGGGCAGCCGAGTGATGGGGGGAGGGGAAGGGATCCCGTCTGACCCTCGAGGAGGGTGCAGGCGCGCTCCACCCGCTTCCCGGTCCCGGCGCGGGCACACACCGGGAACTGCCAGGTGAACTCGGTCCCGGTGACGAACGGTTCCTGCGAAAGCTGGACGGTCGCCGCCCCCGAGCCATCGCAGGTGAGGGTGGCCCGGACGAGGGGAAACCCGGGCTGATCCACGAAGCTCGCCAGCGGGGTGGAGACCTTGCGTCCGAGCGCGGCGTCGAGCGAGCGGAAGAGGTCCTCGGAGGTCGCGTTCCGGTCGGCGTAGGTGGTGAGGTACGTCGCCAGGGCGCCCCTCCACGGGGCCTCGCCGATCCAGCGCTCGAACATGCCGATGACGGTGTGGCCCTTGGCGTAGGTGAGGGCAGCGTCGAAGGACGCCTCGATGTCCTCCCGGGTGTGGATCGGCTGCCGGATGCGCTTGGCGCCGGGCACCGCGTCGGCGTGCAGCGCTCGCTCCCGTGCGTGGAGCGATCTCCGCTCCCACCGCCATCCGGGCTCGAGGCGCGCGGTGACCTTTCCGTCGATCCAGCTTCCGAACGACTCGTTCAGCCAGGTGTCGTCCCACCAGGCGGTGGTGACCAGATCCCCGTACCAGTAGTGCGCCAGCTCGTGGATCGCGATGTTCGCTCCGCGCTGCTGTCGGGCGAGCTCGTCCCGTCCCGGGGCGAAGAGCATGAGCGGCTGACCGAGGGCGACCAGCCCCGGGTGCTCCATCGTTCCCCAGAAGCGCGGGACGACCAGGACGTCCAGCTTGCCATAGGGATAGGGAACGTCGGTGGCGTCCTCCAGGAGGGAAACGATCCGGGGGAGGATGCTCTGGGCGTAGGCCAGCTCCTCGCGGTGGCCTGGCGGGACGATGAAGCGAAGCGGTGTCTGGTGGTGCCCCGCGGGCGCGCCCGGGACGACGTCGAATGGCCCGGCGGCGAAGGCCACCAGGTAGCTGGGCAGTGGCCGGCTGCGCTCGAAGCGCACGGTCACCCAGCCGTCGGGACCCGTCCGCCGGTCGGCCTCCGCGGTGTTGGCGAAGGCGCCGCCCCCGGGTGGCACGGCGATCTCCAGCTCCCAGGGGATCTTGAACGAGGGCTCGTCGAAGCAGGGGAAGGCGCGCCGTGCGTCCACCGGCTCGAAGAAGGTGTAGAGGAAAGGACCGTCTCCCTCGTTCACCTGGTAGATCCCGCGGCTCCGCTCGCGATCGAGCGGGCCCTCGTACTCGAGGACCAGCTCTGCCTGGCCGGGTGCAAGACGCGTCCCGGGCCGGACCTCCAGCAGGTCGGGTGGAACGACGGCGGTGCGCACCGGCTGCTCGGCCCCGCCCTGGATCAGGATGGCGCGGCGGAGGGTGAGGTCCCGGGCGTGGAGCCAGAACACGGGAACCGGAGCGCCGACGACCAGCTGGATGCGCGCGGTCCCCGTGAAGGTTGCTGCTCGGGGATCGAGACGGAGCGAGAGGCGCTCGCCCGTCGGACGCACGTCCGTGGGCAGCCGGAGCCCGGGCGGGGGTGCGGAGACGGTGGAGGCCGTGCCGGCATCCGGCCGGCCGCCGCCTCTCGCCGGTGCGCTCGGCGTCGAGGCGCAGCCGACGAGGAAGGCCAGCGTCGCGATCCCTCCCGCGATGGGTCGCCGGCAGCGCCGGGGGTGCTTCACCTCCGTCCTCCCGGGGAGCGCCGCTCGATCTCCGCGAGGGCATGGACCAGGTCCTTGTCTCCGCGGCCGGAGAGGTTGACCAGCAGCCGCTTGCCCCTGCCGAGCTCGCGCGCCACCTCGGGTGCCCGCGCCAGCGCGTGCGCCGTCTCCAGCGCGGGAAGAATTCCCTCCAGCCGGCAGCAGTCCTGGAATGCCTGCAGGGCCTCGCCGTCGGTCGCCGTTCGCACGTCCAGCCGGCCACCGTCGCGCAGCCAGGCGAGCTCGGGGCCGACTCCGGGGTAGTCGAGCCCCGCGCTCACCGAGTGCGCCTCGGCCACCTGGCCGTCGTCGGTCTGGAGCACCGAGCTGGCGCTGCCGTGCAGCACCCCGAAGCGGCCGGCGGTGAGGGAGGCCCCGTGCTTCCCGGTGCCGAGGCCCTCACCTCCTGCCTCCACCGCCACCAGGCGAACCGAGGGGTCACCGAGGAAGGCAGTGAACGCCCCCATGGCGTTCGAGCCACCTCCGACGCAGGCGACCACCGCGTCGGGCAGCCCGCCGAGGCGCTCCGTCCACTGGGCGCGCGCCTCGTCGCCGATGACTCGCTGCAGGTCCCGCACCATGCTCGGGTAGGGGTGCGGACCGGCGACGCTCCCGATGACGTAGAACGTGGTCTCGACGTGGGTCACCCAGTCGCGGATGGCCTCGTTCATCGCGTCCTTGAGCGTCCGGCTGCCGCTATCCACCGGGTGCACCGTCGCCCCGAACAGACGCATGCGCTGGACGTTGGGGGCCTGGCGCCGGACGTCCTCGGCGCCCATGAAGACCTCGCAGGGAATCCCCAGCCGGGCGCAGGAGGCGGCGGTGGCGACGCCGTGCTGGCCGGCGCCGGTCTCGGCGATGACCCGCCGCTTGCCCATCCGCAGCGCGAGCCGGACCTGGCCCACCGTGTTGTTCACCTTGTGGGCCCCGGTGTGGAGGAGGTCCTCGCGCTTGAGCCACACCTCGGCTCCGCCGAAGGCGTCGGTGAGCCGGGCGGCGAAGGTGAGCGGCGTGGGGCGGCCGGCCCAGTCGCGCAGGTCCGCGGCCACCGCCGCGCGGTACGCCGGATCGACGCGCGCCTCGCCCCAGGCCCGGGCGAGCTCGTCCAGGGCCGGAATGAGGGTCTCCGGCACGTAGCGGCCCCCGTACTTGCCGAATCGACCGGTCTCCCGCCCCGGCGTGCTCATCGCTCCTCCTCGAGGCGCACCGCGGCCACGAAGGCCCGCACCCGCGCCGGGTCCTTCTCCCCCGGCCGGGCCTCGACGCCCGAGGCCACGTCCACTCCGAAGGGCATCGCCCGCCGGACTGCCTCGCCCACGTTGGCCGGGGTGAGCCCGCCGGCGACCCAGAAGGGCAGCCCGTAGCGCCGGGCATCGCGGGCGAGCGACCAGTCGAAGCTGCGCCCCGAGCCCCCGAAGCCCTCCACCTTCGCGTCCAGCATCACCTCGGCGGCACGGGCCGACACCGCCGTGGGCAGGGAGGACCCGATGCGCAGCACCTGCCAGAGGGGGACGCCGGCGCCCAGGTAATCGGCGGGATCCTCGTCGCCGTGGAGCTGGACCGCGCCGAGACCGATTGCGGCGACGGTGTCGCACACCTCCGTCGGCGCCGCGCGAACGAACACCCCCACCCGCAGCACGCCGGGAGGCAGGGCCGCGGCGATCTCCGCCGCCCGGGCGACGGCGACGTGGCGCTTGCTCCCCGGCCAGAAGTTGAATCCCACCGCGTCGACGCCCGCCTCCACGCAGGCCAGCGCGTCCTCGAGGCGGGTGATGCCGCAGATCTTGATCCGGGTCCTCACCCCACGGCCTCCACCAGCGCCCGCACCGCCGCGACCGGGTCCGCGGCCCGCATCAGGCTCTCCCCCACCAGGGCCGCTCCGGCGCCGGCAGCCGCGAGCCGCCGGATGTCCTCGGGGCGGCGGATGCCGCTCTCGGCCACGAGGAGGCGGCCCGGACGCCGGAGCGAGGGCGAGAGGCGCTCGAACCGGCTCTCGTCGACCTCCAGCGTCTCGAGGTCCCGCGCGTTGACCCCGACCAGGCTCGCCCCGAGCGCATCGGGCGCGTGCAGCTCGAACGGCTGCACCACCTCGAGGAGCACGTCCAGCCCGAGGTCACGCGCGGTGGCCCACAGCTCGGCCAGGCGCGCCGGCTCGACGGCCCCGGCGATCAGCAGCACCGCATCCGCTCCGGCCTCCACCGCCTCGGCGATCATGTGGGGATCGACGATGAAGTCCTTCCGGAGCAGCGGGACGTCCACTTGCTCCCGCACCGCGCGGAGGTGATCGAGGCTCCCGCCGAACCGGCGATGCTCGGTGAGGACGCTGACGCACCGGGCACCGCCATCCACGTAGGCGCGCGCTCGAGCGGCGGGATCGGTCGAGCGGATGAGCCCGGCCGAGGGCGATGCCTGCTTGACCTCGCAGACGAGCGGGAAGCCCGGACCGGCGCGCAGCGCGACCTCGAACCGCGGAGGGCGGCGAGGTCGGCTTGCCACCTCGGCGAGGAGTCCAGGGCGCTCGCGCCTGAGGCGAGCGAGGTCCTCGGTCGCCGCCGCCACGAGATGACCGAGCACCCCTTGCGGTGGCCTCCAGACCGAACCCTCGCCAGCTCGCGGGCTCACGCCGCCACGCCCGCCCGGGTCAGGGCGACCAGGCGCTCCAGCCGTGTGCGCGCGGCGCCGGAGTCGATGCTCTCCGCGGCCCGGAGCACTCCCTCGGCGAGGGTCTGCACCTCGTCCGCGACCCAGAGAGCGGCACCCGCGTTGAGGAGCACCGCGTCCCGGACCGCGCCGGGGCGCCCATCGAGCAGGTCGGCCAGGAGGTGGGCGTTCTCCTCGGGCGTCCCGCCCTGGAGCGCCCCGCGGGGGACCGGGTTCAGGCCGCCGTCCCCGGGCTCGATGACGACCTCCCGGACGTGGCCTGCCTCCACCCAGGCTCCTCGGGTCGGTCCACTGGGCGAGATCTCGTCGAGCCCCTCCAGGCCGTGCACCACGAGGGCCCGCTCCGTGCCGAGGCGAGCGAGAGTCTCGGCGACCACCGGAACCAGCGCGGAGGCGTAGACGCCCAGGAGCTGTCGCGGAGCACCTGCCGGATTGGCCAGGGGGCCGAGGAGGTTGAAGATGCTCCGCACGCCGACCTCGCGGCGGACGGGGCCCACGTGGCGCATCGCCCCGTGGAGCGCCGGCGCGTAGAGGAAGCCGATCCGGACGTCGGCCAGGCAGCGCTCGACGGTCTCCACGGGCGCGTCCACCGACACGCCGCAGGCGGTGAGCAGGTCGGCGCTGCCGCTCTGGGAGGAGACGCTGCGGTTGCCGTGCTTGGCGACGGTGATGCCCGCCCCGGCGACGACCAGCGCCGCGGCGGTGGAGATGTTGAACGTGCCCGCGCCGTCGCCTCCCGTTCCGCAGGTGTCGAGGACCACCCGGCCGGGAGGGACGCGGACCGGCGTCGCGCGGCGGCGCATCACCGTCGCGGCGGCGGCGATCTCCGCCGGGGTCTCCCCCTTCATCCTCAGCCCGACGAGGAAGGCGCCCATCTGCGCGGGCGTTGCCTCGCCCTGGAAGATGGTCTCGAACGCCTCCTCGACCTCCTCCGGGGAGAGGTCGACGCGGTCCACCAGCTTCTGGAGGAGGGCCTTCACCGACCGAGCCGTCCCTGGAGGAAGTTGCGGAGGAGCACCGGCCCATCGGGGGTGAGCACGCTCTCCGGATGAAACTGAACGCCCACCGTGGGGTGGTTCCGGTGGCGGACCGCCATCACCTCGCCGTCGTCGTCGGAGATCGCGGTGACCTCCAGCACCTCGGGGAGCGTCGGCCGGTCCACGACCAGGGAGTGGTACCGCCCGACCTGGAGCGGCCGGGGCAACCCGGCGAAGAGGCCGGTGCCCTCGTGCGAGACGGGCGACGTCTTTCCGTGCACCACGCGTCCCGCGCGCCGCACCACGCCGCCGAACGCGGCGCCGATGGACTGATGCCCGAGGCACACGCCGAGGATGGGCACCGAGCCGCTGAGGGCCCGCACCAGTGGAACCGATACACCCGCCTCGGTGGGGGTGCAGGGGCCGGGGCTGAGGACCACCGCGTCGGGCTTCATCGCACGGACGTCATCCACGGAGATCTCGTCGTTGCGGTGGACCTCCACCTCGGCCCCGAGGGACTGGATCGCCTGGACCAGGTTGAAGGTGAACGAGTCGTAGTTGTCGACGACGAGGATCACTGGCCCGCCTCGTCTCCGGCGATGGCCACCAGCGCGGCACGGAGCTTGTGCGCGGTCTCCTGGTACTCGGCCTCCGGTGTGCTGTCGTGCACGATGCCGGCCCCCGCCTGGAACCGCAGCCGGCGTCCGGCGAGGGCGACGCTGCGGATGACGATCGCCAGGTCCATGTCGCCGTCGAAGCCGACGTACCCGGCGGCGCCGGCGTAGGGGCCACGCGAGGCCGGCTCCAGCTCGTCGATGATCTCCAGGGCACGTACCTTGGGCGCCCCGCTGACCGTCCCGGCAGGGAAGGACGCGGAGATGACGTCCCAGGCGTCCAGCCCCGGCTCGAGCGTGCCCGAGACCTGGCTGACCATGTGCATCACGTGGCTGTACCGCTCGACGACCTCGCGCTCCTCGACCTTCACCGTAGCCGGGCGGCTGACCCGGCCGACGTCGTTTCGTCCGAGGTCCACCAGCATCACGTGCTCGGCACGCTCCTTGGGGTCGGCCTTGAGCTCGGCCTCGAGCGCGGCGTCCTCCGCGGGCGTGGCCCCGCGCTTCCGGGTGCCGGCGATGGGACGGACGGTGACCGTCTCGCCGGAGAGACGGACCAGCAGCTCGGGCGAGGCACCGGCCAGCGCTCGCTCCCCGAAGCGGAGGAAGAAGAGATACGGGGTGGGGGAGACGCGGCGGAGGGCCCGGTACAGCTCGAACGGGTCTCCCTGGTAGTCGCCGGTGAGCCGCCGGGACAGCACCACCTGGTAGCAGTCGCCGGCGGCGATGTACTCGCGAGCCCGGGCCACCGCGGCCTCGAAGCCGGCCCGTTCCCAGCCGTCGTCGAGGCTTCCCAGCGTCGGGGCCGAAGGGGGCGGCGGGAGTGGCCGCTGGAGGGCCTCGGCCAGCGCGTCGGCCCGGGCCATCGCCGAGCGGTACGCCTCCTCGACGGTGGCGTGCAGGGGCAGGTGCGCCGATGCCCAGATCCGCAGCCGGTGGCTCAGGTTGTCGAAGACGGCGCAGCGGTCGACGAGCATCCACTCGCCGTCGGGAAAGTCGGGATCCGGCCCGTGGCGCTGGGGAACGCGGGGCTCGAACCACCGCACGGCGCCGTGTCCGAGGTAGCCCACCAGGCCGCCCACGAAGGGAGGCGCACCGTCCGGCCGCACGAACTCGAAGGCGTCCATCAGCTCGCGGAGGGCGTCGAGCGGCGGCAGCTGGTCCTCGAAGGTACGGGAGCCGGCCTGCTCCAGCACGGTGCCGTCCGGGCCCTGGCGGACGAGCGCGACGGGCTCGTCTGCGAGGAAGGAGTACCGGCCCCAGCGCTCGCCACCCTGAACCGACTCGAGGAGGAAGGCGTGGGAGGGGGTGGGGAGCTTGAGGAAGGCGCTGACCGGCGTCTCGGTGTCCCCGGGGAGCTCGCGCCACACCGGGACGAGGTTCCCGCGGGCCGCGAGTCGCTCGAAGCTGGCCAGGCTCATCCGGGTGTCACGCATCGGCTGGGCACCCTACCGCAACGGCGGGGCAGGGGCCGATGCGGGGGACGCGACGGAGCGGCGAGCGAGCGTGCATGGCCCCGGGGACACCACGATGCCCGGGGAGTTGCTTCAGGCCTTCTCCAGCTCCTCGATCGACTTCTTCGGGTCCAGCCAGGTCTCGAACTTGTGGGTCAGGTACTTCTTCGCCTGGCCCCGGAGCAGAAGTCCCGGGTCGCTGGCCTGACCGCCGACGGTCTTCTCGGTGACCCGCAGGACCGCGTCGAGGTGGATGCCCATCACCTTTCCGTGGAGCTTCGCCTCGTCGCCGGACCACGTGGACTGGATGCCGTGCCTTGCCCAGTGCTGGGTGAGCTTCTCCATTCGCTTCTTCGCCTCGGCCAGCGAGAGCGTGTGTGCCACGTGGAAGTCGATCTTGCCCATCGTCGTTCAGACTCCTCTTGATCCAGCGGCGCGCCCCCGGCGTCCGGGGAGCTTCATCCCCGCCGCGTCGGGCCCACCGTAGCGGGCCAGGTAGGGCCCGAGGTCGACTTTCTGCGCGGTCCGGGCCGAGCTCATCGGCCGAACCTTGCCGAGCACGGGCCGTTCCTGGAAGGGCCTGTCGTGCAGCCCCAGGACCCACATGAAGTTGGCCACGCTCACCGGATCCCGGCCGTCCAGCGCGTACCGGTCATTGAGGTGCGCCAGCCGCGCCAGGGCCTCGTCCGGGGAAGGGCTCCACTCGAGGATCTTCTTCCCCCAGAGCATCCGCAGATAGCCGTGGATCCGGCCGTCCTCGCGCAGCTCGCGCTGGGCGGCATTCCAGAGCGCGTCGGCCGTCTGCCCTCGATCCAGCTGCTCGAGGGTATAGAGGTGCTCGCGGCGGTCCTTTGCATGGGCGTTCAGCGTCTGCTGCGCCCAGCGGGGAAGAGACGTGATGCGCAGCTGCGCGTGCACCGGGGTGTGCAGGCAGTAGTTGAAGCCCAGCTCCCGGCGCACCAGCAGCTCCTCGAGGAACGATGCCACCCCCGGCTGGGTCGCCCCGTGCGCCTCGATGCAGGCCTGGGCCACCTCCCCGGCGAAGAGTAGCCCCCAGTGGAGCGCGGGCGAGAGCCCCGACTGGCCATGCTGCCCCGGCTCGTTGCGCGCCTCGGCGAATCCCGCCACCCGGTCGCGGACGAAGGTGCGCAGAGTCTTCAGCGCCGCCGCTCGGCCTCCTCGCCGGTCCTTCACCGGAACGACCGAGTGGTCGATGTCGAAGCCGTCCAGCTGACCGACGAGCCGGCCCGGGTCCCGCTCGGGGGTGAAGCCCAGGTCCACCCCCTCGGCGGCCCGGGCCTTTGAAGGCTCCGGCCCCCGGGGCAGCTTCCCCAGAGACTCCGGCCACAGCTTCCGGAGCTTGGGACGCAGGGTGTAGGCCCCCACCTGCTGCTCGGGGATGCGCTGCATCGGAACCACGCAGGAAGCGTCCACCGCGACCAGGGGCACGTCGAGCACCTTCGCCGCGCCACGCAGGTGCCCGGGGATGATGAAGGAGGGGAACCAGTCGGAGACCACGGCAGCCGCCCGCTTCCCGATGGCGGCCAGACGAGGGACGTGCTGGCGGGTGGTCCGGGGAAGCTCGAGCCAGTAAGGCACTCCGTGGGCCCGCATCGCCCTCCCCAGCTCGTCCAGCCCCTGCAGCACGAAGGTGTGCAGCCGGTCGGAGGCGTGCGGGTAGTCCGGACGGAGCGCGTGGTAGCAGACGACCGGGAGGCCGAGCCTGTTTCCGAGCGCGATGGCCGCCTGCAGCGCGTGGTTGTGGGGGACGCGCTGGTTCACCATGCACCAGTAGAGGACGTACTCACCCCGCGAAGGCAGGGGAGCGTCCCGGACGACGCGCACCCGGGCGGGGTCGACGCCGATCTCGGTCCAGGAGAAGCCGCTGGGCATCGAGCACCTGTCCAGTTCAACGGGTATGCTGCTGCGGTAGAACGGAGCTCTCAAGGTATGGCCTTTCCGATTCACCGCCCACGCCGGCTGCGCCGCACCGAGGCCCTCCGGCGGATGGTGCGCGAGACCGAGCTCCGCCCCTCCGACTTCGTCTACCCGCTCTTCGTCGTGGAGGGCCGGGGAGTTCGCAAGCCCGTTCCCTCGATGCCCGGCATCGACAACCTGTCCGTGGACCTGGCGGTCGAGGAGGCGAAGCGCGCCCGGGCGGTCGGCATCCCCTCGGTCATCCTCTTCGGCATCCCGGCGCACAAGGACCCGCGCGGGACCGGGGCCTGGGCCGACGACGGCATCGTCCAGAAGGCGCTCCGGGCGCTGAAGGACTCGGTCCCCGAGCTGCAGCTGATCGCCGACATCTGTCTCTGCGAGTACACCGACCACGGCCACTGCGGCGTCATCCAGGGAGGCGAGGTCGACAACGACCAGAGCCTGCCGCTGCTGGCGCAGATGGCGGTGTCCTGTGCCCGGGCGGGGGCGGACATCGTCGGCCCCTCGGACATGATGGACGGTCGGGTCGCGGCGATCCGAACGGCGCTCGACGGGGCGGGCCTGTCCGGGACCCCCATTCTCAGCTACGCGGCGAAGTACGCCTCGGGCTTCTACGGGCCGTTCCGGGAAGCCGCCCAGAGCACCCCCCAGTTCGGGGATCGGCGCGGCTACCAGATGGACCCGGGCAACGTGCGCGAGGCCCTCAAGGAGGTTGCGCTCGACCTCGAGGAGGGAGCGGATCTGGTGATGGTCAAGCCCGCGCTCAGCTACCTCGACGTCATCGCCCGGGTGAAGGAGCGGTTCGATGTCCCCGTCGCGGCGTACAACGTCTCCGGTGAATACGCGATGCTGAAGGCCGCAGCGGCGAACGGGTGGATCGACGGGCAGCGGGTGATGATGGAGCTGCTCACCTCCATCAAGCGTGCCGGCGCCGACCTCATTCTCACCTACCACGCGGTGGAAGCCGCCGAGCTCCTGAACTCGTGACCCGCTCGCGCAAGGGCAAGGGCAAGGGCAAGGGCGCGGGGAAGCCTCCGCCCCGACCGGAAGCTCTGCATTACAGGGTGGTGGAGCTGTCCACCGTGGACGAGGGCAGCCTCGAGCACACGGTGAACGTCTGGGTTCGCCAGGGGTGGACACTGGAGACCGTGCAGTTCGCGATGCGCGAGTCCTCCAAGCGCCCGGCGATGGCCTTCGTCTTCTTCACCCGGGTGGGCGAGCCGGCGCCCGCCGAGGCGGCCCAGACGGCCGGGGCCCGGGCCGAGGCTTCGCCGGTCGATGCCTGGAGCCGGCTGGCGGCGCTGGCCGCCGAGGGAGAGGAACCATGAGCCGGTTGAGAGCTCCCTTCGGAGCGCCGAAGCTCCAGCTCGTCCCCGAGGACGGGATCCCCGAGTCCCCCTACCCACGCTGCTCCATCCTCCTGCGGCTCATGGCGCGCATCGCCGACATCGGCGTGGCCTGGGTCCTGGCGGTCGCGGCGGGGCGGGCCGGCCTGGTGGTCGCGCTGCTCTACCTGCTCCTGGCCGATGGCATCTTCCGCGGTCAGAGCGTGGGCAAGCGCATCTTCGGGGTGAAGGCGGTGTTCCTTCCCATGCGTACCGACGCCCGCTTCCGGGACAGCACGCTGCGGAACGCGCCGCTGGCGCTGGTCGTGCTCCTGCGCATGATGCCCGAGCCCCTCGGGCTCCGGGCCGCGCTGGCCGGCCTGGTGGTCATCAGCGCGGTCGAGGCCTGGAAGGCGCTCCGTGACCCGCTCGGCCGGAGGCTGGGAGACGTCTGGGCGCAGACCCAGGTGGTGGATGGCAAGGTCGTCTCCGGCTCGGAGGCACTGGCCCGGGGCCCCGGAGTGCCGGTGGGACCGGAGCGGTGGATGACCGGGAACGCCGACCGGAGGATTTCCCCAGGAGGACGCTGAACCCCGTGCGCATCGCGCTGACCTACAACCTCCGCCTCTCGGATTCCGAGGAGGAGGCGGAGTTCGACACCCAGCAGACGGTGGACGCCCTGGCCGGCGCCATCGACCGGCTCGGCCACCGGCTGGAGCGGTTCGAGGTCTCGGGGCCCGCTTCGCGGACCGTGGCCCGGCTCGAGGCCTACTCGCCGGACCTCATCTTCAACACCGCCGAGGGAAGGCGCGGACGCTTCCGGGAGGCCTTCTACCCCGCGCTCTTCGACGAGCTGGGGTTCCCCTACACCGGCAGCGACGCCTACGCCCTGGCCGTCACCCTGGACAAGCAGCTCACCAAGCTCATCCTCCGTGACCACGACATCCGGACGCCGGGGTGGCAGTACATCGAGAAGGTGGACGAGCTGAAGGCCTCCGCGCTGCGCTTCCCGGTCATCGTCAAGCCGAACTTCGAGGGAAGCAGCAAGGGCATCACCCAGGACTCGGTGGCGGAGACGGTGGCCGAGCTGGAGGAGAAGGTCGCCCGGGCGCTGGAGCGCTACCCGGCGGGCATCCTGGTGGAGGAGTACATCTCCGGGCGCGACCTGACCGTCCCCTACCTGGCCGCGGTGGAGAACGACTACGACGGGGTGCTCGCGCCGGTGGAGTACGTCATCGCCCCCGAGCTGTCGAAGCAGCGTCGCTACGCCATCTACGACTACGCGCTGAAGACGTCGGAGGAGAAGGCGGTGAGCGTGAAGGCGCCGGCGGCCATCTCGCCGGGCATCGCCGACGAGCTGCGGCGCACCGCCCAGACCGTCTTCCGGCTCACCGACTGCCGCGACCTGGGGCGGATCGACTTCCGCCTCAGCGACGCGGGCGTGCCCTACTTCCTGGAGATCAACGCGCTGCCTTCCCTCGAGCCGGGCGCGGGGATCTACGCCTCGGCCGAGCTGGACGGGCTGCACTTCGATGCGGTCATCGGCTCGGTCATCCAGGCCGCCGCCCGCCGCCACGGCATCAAGGACAGCTCGCGGCGACAGGGGAAGCCAACGCGGAAGACCGGTCCGCTCCGGGTCGGCTTTGCCTACAACGTCAAGCGCATCAAGCCGACCGACGACGGAGTGGAGGACTCCGAGGCGGAGTACGACAGCCCGAGCACGCTGCAGGCCATCCGCGAGGCCATCGCCTCCTGGGGGCACGAGGTCATCGACCTCGAGGCGAACCAGGAGCTACCCACGGTCCTCGCGGTCACCCCCCTCGATCTGGTCTTCAACGTCGCCGAGGGATGGAAGGGGCGGAACCGGGAGGCCCAGGTCCCGTCGCTCCTCGAGCTTCTGGACATCCCTTACACCGGCAGCGATCCGGCCACGCTCTCGCTCGCCCTGGACAAGGCGCTGGCGAAGAAGATCGTCCGCCAGCACGGCATCCACACTCCCAACTTCCAGCTCTTCACCACCGGCAAGGAGCGGCTGAATCGCGAGTTCGACGAGTTCCCGCTGATGGTGAAGCCCGTGGCGGAGGGCTCGAGCAAGGGCGTGGTGAGCAAGAGCGTGGTGCAGAACGAGGCCGAGCTGCGCGAGGTGGTGCGGGAGATGGTCTCCAAGTACCAGCAGCCGGCGCTGGTGGAGGAGTACATCCGGGGCCGCGAGTTCACGGTGGGCCTGCTCGGCGAGCGCCGCCCCCGCGTCCTGCCTCCGATGGAGATCGTCTTCGTCGACACGGACGACCCGAACCCGGTCTACAGCTTCCAGCACAAGCTCGACTGGAACGATCGCATCCGCTACGAGGTCCCCGCCAAGCTGGAGCCGAGCCAGACGGAGAAGCTCCGCACGGCGGCGCGCGGGGCGTTCATGGCCCTCGGCTGCCGAGACGTCGCCCGGATCGATTTCAAGATGGATGCCCGGGGCCGGTTCTACTTCCTGGAGTGCAATCCGCTTCCCGGCCTCACCCCGGGGTGGAGCGACCTGGTGCTCATCGCCCAGGGCGCCGGCATGGACTACCGGGCCCTCATCGGGGAAATCCTGAGCGGCGCCATCCGCCGCTACAAGGAGCGCGAGCAGTCGCGGCGCGCCGCCGCGGACCCCTCGCCCCAGGCGGCGAACGGCAACGGAAACGGGAGCGGGCTCCAAGGACCCGACCTCGTCGGGTCGGAGCTGCGTGAGGGCAAGGGATGAGTCCGGTCACCGCCCATGGCCAGCTCACGGCGATGGAGCTCGCGGTGCCCTTCGTGGAGGAGCTGGTGAGCATCGTCGACCGCATCCTCATCGAGGGCGCGCCGGCGAAGGAGTAAGCTCGGCGGTCATGGCCGAGGAGACCGCCGCTCCGCGGGTCCGGGCCCGCGCGCTGGATCTGCCACTGGGGCGTTTCCGCACCGGCCGATTCAACGCCATCACCGACGTGAACGGGGTGCTGGTCGGGCACACCACGCTCATCGAGGGCGAGGGCCCGCTTCGCCCCGGGAAGGGCCCGGTGCGGACCGGGGTCACCGCCATCGTCCCCAGCGGGGGGAACATCTTCATGGAGCGGCTGCACGGCGGGGGGTTCGTCCTCAACGGCGCCGGAGAGGTCTCGGGCCTGACCCAGGTGATGGAGTGGGGCCTCCTGGAGACCCCGATCCTCCTCACCAACACCATGTCGGTCGGCGCCGTCTCCGACGCGATGGCCCGCCTCATGGTGGAGAAGTACCCGGGCATCGGCGACGAGCACGACGTCATCATCCCGGTGGTGGGAGAGTGCGACGACAGCTGGCTGAACGACATCACCGGCCGGCACGTGCGCGAGGAGCACGTCCGTGCCGCCGTGGCCTCGGCGGCAACCGGTCCCGTCGCGGAGGGGAGCGTGGGCGGGGGCACCGGGATGGTGACCTGCGACTTCAAGGCCGGGATCGGCACCTCCTCGCGCAAGCTTCCCGAGTCGCACGGCGGCTACACCCTGGGCGTGCTGGTGATGTCCAACTTCGGGAAGATGCACAACCTGAGGGCGGGCGGGCTTCCCCTCGGCGAGGTGCTGGAGCAGCGGTACCGCGAGGTTCCCCGCCGCACCGCGACCTACGGCAGCATCATCGCGGTGGTCGCGACCGACGCCCCGCTCCTGCCGAACCAGATCAACCGGCTCTGCCGCCGGGTGGCCCTGGGCATCGGTCGGGTGGGGAGCTACGCCGCGCACGGCTCGGGGGAGATCGTGGTCGGCTTCTCCACCTCGAACATCATTCCCCGCCGCACGCGGAAGATGGTCACCAAGGCGAAGTTCCTCCTCGATCAGCGGCTGGATCCTCTCTACGAGGCGGTGATGGAGGCCACCGAGGAGGCCATCCTCAACTCGATGTGCATGGCCGGCCCGATGACCGGCATCAACGGCAATCACTGCCCGGCGCTGCCGCTGGACGAGGTCCGTCGCTTCGTCGAGGCGGTGCGACCGGCGCTCGGGCTGCGCCGACGCCCGCCCGCCCCGTCGGGCCCTCCGCCGGACCGGGATCGCGAGGGGACGGTGCGGGTGGCGGAGGCGCTCCCCACTGCGGTGCGGGGCGCGGAAGGCATTCCCTTTCCCACCCGTCCTCCCGACGACCCGGAGTGAGCCTGGACGATGGCGCGCCCGCCACCGCTTCTGGTAGGAGCGGCGCTCCGCAACCACAGCAGAAGGAGCACTGGATGGCCCGCAGCAGGAGCAAGCACCGCCGCAAGCGCATGACGATCAGGCAGCACTGGAAGAAGCGTCGCGAGCGGAAGAAGGCTGCGGCCGCGAGCACGAAGTAGCCGCAGCCCCGTCGAGTCGCGGAGGCATCCGGCCCTCCGACCCATCGCGGCGCGGGCGGCACGAGCGCTCGTCTTTCCGCACCGGGGCGTGCGGCCTCTCGAGCGTTCGGGCGATGTCCGCTGCCCGGGCCGTTGCCCTCTGAATTCTCCCGTCGAACGTTCGTCTCGCCCGGAGAGCAATCCAAGGAGGCGGCATGGGGAGATGGTCGGTGGTGGCGGCGGTGTTGTGGGCTGCGGCGGTCCAGGCACAGGGGTCCGGTTATCCGCAGGGCTACGGATATGGCTTCCAGCAGAGCTATCCGCTTTCCGGCAACACCCCGCCGATGAATGCGCCTCCGCCTCCGCGGGCGGCCCCGGTGGACGAGAAGAGCTGGCTCGAGGGCGTGAGCGTGATCCTCGGCGGTGGCGTGGAGGGGTACACCGGATCGCTCTCCTCACGGGTGGCGGTCGGACCGGGCTGGAGCGTCATCCTCGGGCTCCGGCCGAGCCCGGTCTTCGGCATCGAGCTGGCCTACGTGGGCGCGCTGAACAGCGTGAGGTACGAGAGCTTCGGAATGGACCACGCCGGCGGCGCAGACATCGTGCGCCACGGAGGGCAGGCGAACGTGACCTTCGCCCTCGGCGCCTGGCAGGTGCAACCGTTCGTCCTCGCCGGCGTGGGGTTCAACCACTACTCGGTCAGCGACGCCGCGCAGGCCGTCGGCTTCTCGTCCACGACCGCCGGGTACATCCCGGTGGGTGGCGGGGTCCGCTTCCGGCTCCAGGGCGTCACCGTGGATCTCCGTGGAAGCTGGCAGCTGCCGTTCAGCGACGAGCTGTTCGCCGGCGGAACCGGCCAGGACACCCTCGGGCTCGACACCGGGAGCTACCGGCGGTGGAACGCCACGCTCAGCATCGGCGGAACCTTCTGAAGGATGCCTTTCTGCCCGCCGCCCAGCAGGGCAGGCGGCCCCCCACTTGACACTATGCCGCGGCGCGTTATGAGGGCGTGGCGCTGGCAAGTCAGCCAGACCCACGAGGATTTCCCCAGGAGGCGAGGTGTCATGGCGAGGAACACGGAAGTTCCGGCGTTCGTGAAGGAGCAGCTAGTCGAGGCGCAGAAGCGGTTCGCGGTCATCCAGTTCCAGGCCGAGAAGACCATCAAGGAGTGGGTGGCGAAGGGCCAGGAGATCCAGGCCACCACCGCCAAGCGGACCAAAGCCCTCAGCCACGAGGTCCGCAAGCAGGCCGAGTCGTTCCAGAACCGTCTCATCCAGGCCGCTGGCGTGGCGACCCAGAGCCAGATCAAGGCGCTCAGCCGGGAGCTGTCGAAGCTGTCCAGGAAGGTGGACGCCCTGGTGGAGAAGAAGGCCGCGGCCAAGAACGACGTCCGGGCCTGAGGGGGTCCTCGGGTCGCAGATGACCCGCACATGCCGTCCCTGGCGTGGTTTACACCGGGCGCGGCGCTTATGTTTTGGCAGTCAACCGGCACCTTGCCCGATGGCCAGGCAGCCGTGCTCAGGGTGGGAGTCCGACATGGCTGGCGAGGTTCCCAAGGACAGACGGCCGGTTGTAGAGGCTCTCGAGCGCATGTGGGCGCAGGCGGTCACCGCGATGTCCAGCGTGGAAGACGAGGCGGCCCGGGTCGTGCAGCGAGCTCAGACCGTGGCCGGGTGGAGCCAGGATGAGGTCCGGCGCCAGATGACCGACCTGGCGGAGCGGCTTGCCGCGCAGCGCCGCGAGCTGGAGCAGGGACTGGAGGAACGGGTCCGTGGCGCGCTGCAGCGGCTCCGGGTGCCCAAGCGGGAAGAGGTTCAGGCGTTGACCGCCCGGGTGGAACGAGTGGCCGAGCGGCTGGAGAAGCTGGAACGAGGCGGGTAGCCCCGGGGGGCGGCTCGTCACCGAAGGAGCGGAACGAACGGTGCGACGGCTGTTGTTCCAGATGCACGCGCTGAGCTCGCACTGCGCGGTGCTGCCGCTCGTGGCGGCCGTCCTCCTGCTGGGAGCGGCCCGTATCGAGAGCACCGTTCAGAGCCGGGCCCGGGACACGGCCGAGCCGGCCGTGGCGGCGCTGTATCAGCCGGTTCCGGACCTGGCGCTCATCGACTCCGTCCTCGCCAAGCGCGCCCCCGAGCTGGGCCTCGTGCTCCGGGCCCAGGTGAGCCGGGCCATCGCCGAGGAGGCTCGTCTCGCCGGCTACGACCCGCTCCTCATCCTGGCCATCATCGACGTGGAGAGCGATTTCGACCCCGAGGCGGTGAGCTCCCGGGGCGCCCGCGGGCTGATGCAGATCCAGCCGGCGACCCTCCACTGGTTCGCGCAGAAGCAGGGGCTGCGGCTCTCCCGGGAGGAGATGGCCGCCGACCCCGGGCTGTGCGTCCGCCTGGGCGTTCGCTACCTCCGCTCGCTCCAGGATCGCTTCGCGGGTGACCTCCCACTGGCCCTCATGGCCTACAACGCCGGCCCGGACCGCATCCGCCAGGCGCTCCGCGAGCGCGGCCTGGAGCCGTTCCGCTTCTACCCTCGGCGGGTGAAGCGCGACTTCGAGCGCTTCCGTCGGGGAGCCGGCCTGGGCGGGGACTGGGCCTACGCCGTCCGCGACCCCGAGCGGGCCGCTCGCTAGACTGGTCCGCCTCGTGGCATAAGCTGCCGATCGTTCCCGTGTTCTCGCTCGACGATCAGGCGCGTGGACTGGAGGCCGCTCGCGAGCAGGTGGCGGCGCTCTTCCAGAGCATCAACGCGCCCCACGTGGTGGTTCCCGGCCGGCGCGCCGGCCCGGCCCAGGCCTTCATCGCCTGCCTTCGAGGGACGCACGGGTTCTCGGTGGGTGTCTACCTCTGGCTGTCCGAGACCAAGGAGTGCGCCGTCTACACCACGCCCGCCACCGCGCAGACTCCCGAGGAGTACCGCGCGCTCCAGACCGAGGCCCTGGGCTTCGTGGAGTCCATGGGCTTCATGATGGACAACCTCAACTTCCGCTCGCTCTCGCCCGAGCACCAGGCCGAGCTGCTGCAATCGGTTCCGGTGTGGCGGGGCGGGAGGGCCGCCACCGGGAGCACTCCGACCGTGCCCCCACCCGGGCAGCAGCCAGGAACGCCCGCCGCGCAGACCGGGGCGGCGCTGGCCCGGCTGTTCTCCTCGTTCTAGCCACCTGTCCCGAATGCTCCGCACCCCCACTGCCCTCCTCGTCCTCGCCGCTGCAGCGCTGCTCGGCTCCTGCGTGCACATCCCCACCGAGAAGGAACGCCAGGGCGCCGAGGCCCACTACGACCTGGGCATCAATGCCCAGAACGCCGGCGACGTCCGCAGCGCGCTGAAGGAGTTCGAGGAGTCGCTCAAGCTCGACCCCGACTTCGCCGAGGCCCACAACGCCATGGCGGTGCTCCTCCACCTCTCGTTCGACAAGAAGGACGATGCGGAGAAGCACTACAAGCAGGCGCTGGAGATCCGCCCGGCATTCTCCGAGGCCAAGGTGAACCTCGGCAACCTCTACCTCGACCAGGGACGACTGGACGAGGCGATCGCCCTCTACGAGCAGGCGCTGAACGACATGCTCTACGCCACGCCCTACATCGCCGAGGCGAACCTGGGCTGGGCGTACTTCAAGAAGGGCAACAGCACCCAGGCCATCGAGCACCTCCGGGCCTCGGTCACCCACAACCCGCAGTTCTGCCTTGCCTACAAGGACCTCGGGCTGGTGCAGGACGGTCGCGGAGACCTCGCCGCGGCTTGCACCGAGTTCACCCGGTTCGTCCAGGCCTGCCCCAAGGTGGCAGAGGCCCACCAGCTCCTGGGCAGCTGCCAGGTCCGGCAGGGACGGGCCTCGGAGGCCCGGGCCAGCTTCGATGCCTGCGTGGAGAACGCCACCGGCGCGCCCCAGCAGCGGATGCGCGAGCAGTGCATCCGGCTCCGCGACGGGCTGGGAGGGCAGGGCAGCCGGCCCTGAACCTCACTCGGCCGTGGAACGCTGGGAAGACGAGGCGCTGGTCCTGGGCACGCTGGACTACGGCGATGCGGACCGGCTGGTCACGCTCCTGACCCGCGGCCGGGGCAAGCTCACCGCCTTCGCCGCCGGAGCGCGGAAGAGCCGTCGCCGCTTCGCCGGAGCGCTGGAGCCGGGCACGCTGCTGCGGGCGCGCCTCGTCGAGCGGCACGGCTCCACGGTCCGCCTCGACGCGGTGGAGGTGGTCCAGGCCTTTCCCCGCATCCGCGATGAGCTGCCGCGGATCGCCCGGGCCCTCTACGCCCTCGAGCTCTGCCGGGAGCTGCTGCGGGACGATGAGCCGGCGCCCGAGCTGCTCTCTCTCGCGGTGGAGTGGCTCGGCCGCCTCGACGCCGGCGAGGCCGGACCCACCTCGGTGCTCGCCTTCGAGCTGCAGGCGCTCGCGCTGGCCGGGCTCATGCCCCGCTTCGATGCCTGCGCCCTCTGTGGCCGGCCTCCGGGCGAGACACCCCGGTTCGACGTGGACCACGGCGGCGCGGTGTGCGCCGGCTGCGCGCCGCGCGCGACCGGCCCACGGGTCGACCCCGCGGTGCTCGAGGGGCTGGCGGCGATCCAGGCCGGGGCCCGGCAGCCGTTGCCTGCTGCCCTCCGCGCCGAGGCCCGGGGGCTCCTGGCCCGCTTCATCGAGGCACAGCTCGGGCGGCGGCTGAAGAGCGTCGACTTCCTGCGCAGCGTGGGAGTCGACTGATCGAGGCGGTTTGTGCTTCAAGGGCCCCGCTTGGCGATGACCTTCCAGGAACTGATTCTCGCGCTCCAGCAGCACTGGGCGGCCCAGGGCTGCATCCTGACCCAGGCCTACGACGTCGAGGTGGGCGCGGGCACCATGGCGCCGACCACCTTCCTCCGTGCGCTGGGCCCGGAGCCGTGGAACGTGGCCTACGTGCAGCCCTCGCGCCGTCCGGCCGACGGCCGGTTCGGGGACAACCCCAACCGGCTCTTCCAGCACCACCAGCTTCAGGTCATCCTCAAGCCGTCCCCCAAGGACGTCCAGTCGCTCTACCTCGACTCGCTGAAGGCCATCGGCATCGACCCGCTGGACCACGACCTGCGCTTCGTGGAGGACGACTGGGAGGCTCCCACCCTCGGCGCCTGGGGTCTCGGCTGGGAGGTGTGGTGCGACGGGATGGAGATCACCCAGTTCACCTACTTCCAGCAGTGCGGCGGGTTCGAGTGCCGGCCGGTCTCGGCCGAGCTCACCTACGGCCTCGAGCGCATCGCCATGTACCT
>Ga0070664_100000811_pt1 | contig 24038 bp, 13 predicted proteins | sample KBSC73metaG_FD_65863 | JGI IMG/M metagenome (GOLD analysis project Ga0070664, IMG submission 65863) | Corn rhizosphere microbial communities from Kellogg Biological Station, Michigan, USA - KBS C7-3 metaG | ecosystem: Host-associated > Plants > Roots > Rhizosphere > Soil ... | reverse complement strand
GATCAAGTCCGGGCAGCGATGGCCCCTTCGTCTAGCGGTCTAGGACGTCGCCCTCTCACGGCGAAAACACGGGTTCGAGTCCCGTAGGGGTCACCACTTTCGTGAAGGTGTCATTCTTTTTGAGGCGCTTCCAACTTTGATTGGCTAACTTGGCCTCACGGTTAGCCAAATCAGCTGCGATGACGCGGCTCAGAGTCGCATCAGCAAGCGTGGCTTGGTCTACGGCCGACGTGTAGATCTCGATCCCTATTGCTCTCTTGACGACGCGGGATATGGTAGCGCTAACAGGAGGCGTCCATGCGCAGGATGATGATCGTTGCGGCCGCGTCGTTGGCTGCCGTCTTTCCCGAATCCCGGGCAGGAGCGGTAATCCACGCCATGGCTACCGTCGATACGCGCGCAGCGGGAGTCAGGATCGCGCCGGAGATTTATGGCCAGTTCTCCGAACAATTGGGCGAGGGGATCACCGGCGGCATCTGGGTCGGCGAGGATTCTCCAATCCCGAACATCCGGGGCTACCGCCGCGACGTCGTCGAAGCGCTGAAGGAGCTGCACGTGCCCGTGCTGCGCTGGCCCGGCGGCTGTTACGCAGACACTTACCACTGGCGCGACGGTATCGGCCCGCGAGCCCAGCGGCCGATCAGGCTCAACAAATGGTGGGGCAACAATGAAGAGCACAATGCCTTCGGGACGCATGAATATTTCGACTTCGCCGAGCTGATCGGGACGAAGACCTTCCTCAGCGTGAATTTGGGGACGGGGACCGCGGGTGAGGCCAACGACTGGGTCGAATATGTGACCTCCCCAAGTCACTCAGCTTTGGCTCAGCAACGGCGATCGAACGGCCACGAACAGCCGTGGAAGGTCGATTATGCCGGCCTAGGCAACGAAAGCTGGGGCTGCGGCGGCAATTTGACGGCCGCGCAATATGCTCCGCTGATGCGGGTTTTCGGCACGTTCCTGCGGCAGGAAGATGGGCCAAAGCTTGTCTCGGTCGGGCCGTCAGCCGACGATTACGCCTGGACCGAAGAGATCATGAAGTCGCACGACAAGTACGATATGCTGTCGCTGCATTATTACACGCTGCCGACCGGCGACTGGTCGCACAAGGGCGCGGCGGTCGGATTCAGCGAATCCGAGTGGCTCGGCACCTTCGTTCAGACTCGCAGGATGGAGGAGATGATCGCCCGCCATTCGGCGATTATGGACAGGAGCGATCCCCAGAAGACAGTCGCACTTGCCGTCGATGAATGGGGAACGTGGTACGATACGCCTCCGGGTGCGCCTGCGCTCCGGCAGGAGAATACCTTGCGTGACGCGCTAGTCGCTGCGACCAATTTCAACATCTTTCACCGCCATGCCGATCGCGTGCGCATGGCCAACATCGCGCAGACAGTGAACGTGCTGCAGGCGATGATCCTGACCGACGGCGCACGGATGGTGCGGACGCCGACCTATTACGCCTTCCTGATGTACCGGCGGTTCCAGGGCACGTCGGCGCTTCCGGTCACCACCAGCTCGCCGGATTATGTCGTTGGCGGAAGCAAGGTTCCCGCGATCGATGTGACCGCAGCGAAGGGACGCGGTGGAGCCATTTACGTCAGTCTGGTCAACGTCGATCCGACGCAGAGCGCGAGTGTTGAACTCGCTATCGACGGGGTCGGGAAGCGGGTTGCGGGACAAGTGCTGACCGCGGCAAAGATGGACTCGCGCAACCTGTTCGGCGCGTCGGAGGCAGTTCGGCCTGCGGCATTTACCGGCGCAAGGTGGGTACGCGGAGGGCTGCGGGTGGAGATGCCGCAGAAGTCGGTGGTCGTGCTTTCGATCAAATGACAAAGGCGGCCGATACGGACGGCCTGGGCGAGAGCGTGTTTTCGAAAGTTCATTGGGCTTGAGCGATTTCGTTATCGAGTGCTCCGCTCGAGCTGAACCAGCAGTACGTCGTTAGTGCGGATGGGCAAGTCGATTGTGAACGAGCCGCCGCGCGCGATCCGTACGATCCGAATCTGCTCGGGTTTGTCGGAAGTCAAAGCCTGCAGTGTGCGCAACTGGTCGCGGCTGAGCGCCCTGGGCGCCCCCATCTCGAGATAAGCGGTCTGCGGATCGTTGGCGCGAAACCCGGTGCGCCGCACCTGGAGCCGGTAAATGCCAGGGCGGAGTCGCGCGAATTGAACTCGGACGCTGCCGCGCGATGCTGCCGGAAGGATCTTGGTGAAGAAGGGGCGGTTGCTGGTAGTCTGCTTTGGCTGCACCCAGTTCCAGATGATCGCAGTGGTGTTCGTCTCGTCGGTGGAGGCCCAGCTTTGCCCATCGGATGTCGCGATCTCGCGGCCGCTTAGCGCATGCAGATATTTGTAAGCGAACCAGGCCGGCTTGCGAATGCCCTCGCGGTTCATCAGCCCGAAGCCGCCGTGGAACGGCGTCGGCGGCGGGCCGGATTCCTCGAACAGGTCGCTGTACGTCCAGTAGCTCATCGCCTGCGTGTACGGCGCTGACCCCTTGAGCTTGGTCAGGATGTAGGGCGCGCTGACGTAGGAATCGTGGACCGGGTCGCGCGGATTGTAGCTCGCGCTCCACTCGGTGAAGAACAATGGCAGGTCCGGATATTTCGAACGGGCGATCTGATCGCGTACCTTCCGGACGTCGCCGACGATTGCGTTGGGATCGGTCGACAGCTTGTTGTCGTCCTCGCCCTTTTCATCGAGGAATCCGCCGTCGACTCCATAAGTGTGCGTGGTCACGAAATCGACCGCTGAGCGGCTTCGGCTGACATGCTCGAGGAATTCGGGCACCCAGTCTGCGCCCGCGGTCGCGGGCCCGCCGACGCGAAGGGCGGGATCGATCGCTTTGATCGTCCGCGCGGTCGCGTCGTACAGCGCGAAATAGGCCTTTCGGTCGGCGCCCTCCCAGAAGCCGGCGAGGTTGGGCTCGTTCCACACCTCGAAATACCATTTGCGGACTTCTTGCGCTCCGTACCGGTCGCGCAGGTGGGCGACGAAGGCGCGGACCAGCTGCTGCCAGCCGTCCAGCCGCGGATGGGAGGTGTTCCCCTTCCAGTAGAAGATCGTCTGGTCCGACGTCTTCAACACCTCAGGCGTGAAGCCCAGCTCGACGAATGGCCGGACCTTCTTTGCAAGCAGCGCATCGTACAGCTCATCGATCTTGTGCCAGTCGTAGACCGGTGCGCCGTTCGGCATGCGCGCGGTGCCGAGGACGTCGTGGAAGATCGCGTGAAAGCGGACGTTGCGGAAGCCGAGCTCTCGCGATGCGAGGGCGAGCTGCGCCTGGCTGTCCGGGCGGATCAACGTGCCCGGGTAATCCGACCCGACCGACAGGTCGAAAAAGCGGCCGACCGGCTTGCCCGCCTCGGACAGATCGATCTCGATCCTCCGGGCGGGACGGCGTGTGCAAGCAGCTTGTGTCGAGCCTGGGACCAATGCCGACAAAGCAAGAAGAGCCGCGATCATATCCGTTGCCCGCATTCGCCCTCCCGACAGCAATCCGTCTTGCCGAAGTGGTAGCGCTATCATAAACCGCTCGTTGCTTGGGAGAGGGAATCTACATGGGCTCGCGTTCCGTTGCTGTTCGGCTGCTCGTGGCGATCGCCAGTCTGACCGTTGTCCCGATGACTGCGCTCGCGCTCCCCAAGCAAGTCGGTTCCGAGCAACGGGTCCATTGGCCATCCGTGACCAGCAAGGTGCCCCGCGACCCGGCGATCGAGGCGCGAATCGAGCGTATCCTGTCGCGCATGAGTCTCGAGGAGAAGGTCGGCCAGATCATCCAGGCCGATATTTCATCGGCCACGCCGGACGACATTCGCAAATATAAGCTCGGCTCGATCCTCGGCGGCGGCAACAGCGCGCCCGGCGGGAACGAGAAGGCCGCTCCAGTCGAATGGCTGAAGCTTGCCGACCGTTACTGGCAAGCGTCGATGGACGCCGATTGGTCGGGCGAGAAGATTCCGATCCTGTGGGGAATCGACGCTGTGCACGGGCACGCGAACGTGGTCGGAGCGACCGTCTTTCCGCACAACATCGGGCTCGGCGCCGCGCGTGACCCGGCGCTGATCCGCAGGATCGGCGAGGTCACCGCTGAGGAAATGGCCGTGACCGGAGTGGACTGGGATTTTTCGCCGACCATCGCAGTCCCGCGCGACGACCGCTGGGGCCGGACGTACGAAGGCTACTCGGAGGACCCGTCGGTCCAGCGCGCTTACGCTCCGGCGATGGTCGAAGGCCTGCAGGGCAGAGCCGGAACCAAGGCATTCCTCGGCCCGGGCAAAGTGATCGCGACGGTCAAGCATTTCGTCGGGGACGGCGGTACCGCCGGCGGCAGGGACCAGGGTGACAATCCGTCCACCGACGAGCAGATCCGGGACATCCACGGCGCAGGCTATCCGCCGGCCATTGAAGCCGGCGTGCAATCGGTAATGGCGAGCTTCTCCGCCATCGGCGGAGTGCGGATGCACGGCAACCGCGCGCTTTTGACCGATGCGCTGAAGGGGGACATGCATTTCGATGGACTGGTGGTCGGGGATTGGAATGGCCACGGCCTGGTGCCTGGCTGCACCGACACCAGCTGCGCTGCATCGATCAACGCCGGGCTCGACATGTTCATGGCGCCCGACAGCTGGAAGGGGCTGTACGAAAGCACGCTGGCGCAGGCGCGGTCGGGCGAGATCCCGATGGCGCGACTGGACGATGCAGTGCGCCGGGTGCTGCGGGTCAAGGCGCGCTACGGGTTGTTCGACAAGCCGGCACCGTCAAAACGGCGGACGGCCGGGCAGTTCGCTCTGCTGGGATCGCCGGCGCATCGCGCGGTCGCCCGCCAGGCGGTGCGCGAGAGCCTGGTGCTGCTCAAGGACCGGGGCGCTCTGCTGCCGCTGTCGCCCAAGCTCGACGTGCTCGTCGCCGGGGACGGCGCGGACAACATCCCAAAGCAATCGGGTGGGTGGACCATCACTTGGCAGGGCACTGAGGTCAGCAATGCCGACTTCCCGCACGGCCAGTCGATCTGGGCTGGGATCCAGCAGGCGGTGGCCAAGGCCGGCGGGCGGGCGACGCTCAGTGCAGCCGGCGATTATTCGCTCAAGCCCGACGTCGCGATCGTCGTGTTCGGCGAGAACCCCTATGCGGAGATGGTCGGCGACCGCCCGACGCTTGAATATAGCGCGGCCGACAAGAAGGACCTCGAGCTGCTGCGGAAGCTCAAGGCCGCGGGCGTGCCGGTCGTCTCGGTGTTCCTTTCGGGCCGGCCGCTGTGGGTCAATCCGGAGATCAACGCGTCCGACGCATTCGTGGCGGCCTTCCTCCCGGGCAGCGAGGGCGGCGGCGTCGCAGACGTCCTATTCCGCGATGCGAAGGGCCGGGTGGCCAATGACTTTCGCGGCAAGTTGAGCTTCAGCTGGCCCAAGCGCGCGGATCAGACTCCGCTCAACGTTGGCGACGCGAATTACGACCCGCTGTTCGCCTTCGGTTACGGGCTTCGCTACGGCGAGAAGGGCGATGTCCCGCAGCTGTCGGAGGAACGACCGGCGCCGTCGTCGACCGGCGCCGATGGCCTCTATTTCGCGCGCGGTCGGATGCCGCCGGGGTGGACGCTGACTGCGGGCGGCGGAGCGACCATCCGCGGGATTGATCGCCGGGCACAGGAAGATTCGCGGTTGATCACATTCACCGGCGCCGGCGAGCAATCGTCCGCGCTTGCGGCGACTCAGCCGCTCGATTTGTCGCGTGAAACCAACGCTCAGCTGAGCCTGATCGTCGACTATCGCGTCGACCTCAAGCCGAGCGGTCCCGTATTCATCGGGATGGACGAAGGGCGAGTGCCTGTGACCGCCGCATTGAAGTCGGCAACCCCGGGCCAGTGGCAGACGCTGGCGATTCCGCTCGGTTGCTTCATGGGCGCCGGAGCGGACATGAGCAAGGTGATGCGCCCGTTCGTAGTGGCGAGCACAGGCGCGCTTCGGCTTGCGGTCTCGGACGTTCGGGTCGCGAGCGCCACCGTGCCGCAAGACCGCTGCAGCCTGTGATGCGCGGCGCTCTGCTCGGGCTCGGCGTCTTTGCGGGAAGCGCCGCAGCGGCGCCGCACATCGATCCGATGTTCTCCGATCACGCGGTGGTCCAGCGAGGGCTTCCGGTCGCGGTTCGCGGAACTGCTGGCGTAGGCGACCGGCTGACGGTCAGCTTTGCTGGCAGGACTGTTTCGGCACGAGCGGACAAGCAAGGGCGCTGGGTCGCGCAGTTCAAGTCGCTCGAGGCTGGCGGGCCTTACCGTATCGAAGCTCGAGCCTTGGACGGCGCCGCGGCGTCAGACGACATCATGGTTGGCGATGTGTGGCTGTGCTCGGGCCAATCGAACATGGAGTTCCCGCTGAAGAACGCGCTTAACGGCGAAGGTGAAGTGTCGGGCGCGAGCGACCCGCAGCTGCGTCTGCTCAAAGTGCCGCACAACGACCAGCTCGCGCCGCAAACCTCGTTCGGCTCGCTGGTGTCGTGGAAAGCGGCGACGCCGGAGTCTGCGAAAGACTTTTCGGCGGCCTGCTACTTCATGGTGCGGGCGCTCAAGCAGTCGCACGGGGTTGCGATCGGAGCCGTGGACTCGAGTTGGGGCGGAACTGCGATTCACAGCTGGATGGACGAAGCCGCCGCACGCGCGACCGGCGGCAGCCCGGACGTCGAGCTGGTCAAGCAATATCGTGCCAATCCGAAAGCGACGGTGACCGCCTTCTCGGAACGTTGGGCAAACTGGTGGCGCGAGCGCAGTGGCGACAAGCGCGGCTTCGAGCCGTGGCACGCAAGCGATCGGCTGCAGTGGCATCGGATGCCGGCAATGACTCTGTGGGAGCAGTGGGGCGACCCGGCGTTCGCCGATTTCAACGGCGCGATCTGGGCTCGCCTGCGGTTCGATCTGACGCCCGGGCAAGCCGCCGAGGGCGCGGTCCTGCACCTTGGCGCAATTGACGATTTCGACCGCACCTTCGTCAATGGCGAGCCGGTCGGGCAAACGTTCCGCTACGACAAGCCGCGCGACTACGCGCTTCGGCCGGGGCTGCTCAATGCCGGTCCGAACGAGCTCGTCGTCTATGTGCTCGACACTGGCGGAGGCGGCGGGTTTTGGGGAGCGCCCGGCCGTCTCAAGCTGAGCTTCGCCAACGGGAACGAAAAGCCGATCGGCGACGGCTGGGAATATTCGGTTATGCCAACCGAGATCGGCATTCCGCCGCTGCCGCCGTGGGATCAGTATCCGGGGGTGACGACGCTCTACAACGGAATGATCGCGCCGCTCGGGCGCGTGGGTCTGAAGGGCGTCGCCTGGTACCAGGGCGAAGCCGACGTCGGGAAAGCGCATTACGATCAGCGGCTCGCCGCGATGATGCGGGTGTGGCGGTCCCAGTTCGGCCAACCGGACCTGCCGTTCGTGATCGTGGGACTGGCGGGTTACGGGCAGCCGCCGGCGCAGCCGGGGCCGAGCAGCTGGGCGGCGCTGATCGACGAACAGCGCAAGGGCGCCGACGCCGACCCTCATGCAGCGCTGGTCAGCGTCATCGACGTGGGCGAACGCAACGACATCCATCCGCCGAACAAGCAGGAGGTTGGCCGCAGGCTGACGCTTGCCGCCGAAGCGCTCGCCTACCGCGACTCCAAAGGTGTGACTGAGCCGAGGCCGCTCGACGCGCGGCGCAGCGGCGGATCGATCATTGTCCGCTTCGACCGCCCGGTGACGGTTTATGGCGGCGGTTCCATTCTCGGAGTCGAGCTGTGCGGCGACACGCAGGTGAGCTGCCGCTATTCCGCCGCCCGCGCCTCTGCGCAGCAGATGATCATCGCCGAGGACGGCCAACCAGTCACGCGCGTGCGCTACGCCTGGGCCGATTATCCGATCGTCAATCTCTATGGGTCAGAGCGGCTGCCTGTCCCGCCGTTCGAGATGTCGCTTAGCCGTTGATGATCGCTACCGCGGCCGCGGGATATCCCATTCAGCCCTCCATTTGCTCGAGTTCCTTGCCGCGGGTTTCCTGCACGAGCTTTTGGACCAGGAAGTAGCTGATCACGGCTGATACCGCGTAGAAGGTGTAGCTTCCGGCGAGACCAAATTTCGCGGCCATCGACGGGAAGGTGAACGAGATCAGGAAGTTCGCGAACCACTGGAAGAAACCGGCGACCGCAAGCGCAGAGCCGCGAATCTGGTTCGGGAACATCTCGCCGAGCATCACCCACATGACTGGGCCCCAGGAGACGTTGAAAAAGATCACGTAAAGATTGGCCGCGACGACGGCGACTTTGCCGAGATTGGCCGACAAAACGAGATTGCCCTGCGGGTCGAGCGAACCGTGGCTGAAGGCGTAGACCATCACGAACAGGGTCACGGCCATGCCCGCAGAGCCGACCAGCAGCAGCGGCTTGCGGCCGATCCTGTCGATGACCGCAATGGTGACGAAGCAGGCGGCGATCGAAACCGCACCCGAGACGATGTTGATCAGCAGCGAGTCGCTCTCGCTGAAGCCGGCCAGCTGCCACAGCGTCGCGCCATAATAGAAAATGACGTTGATGCCGACGAGCTGCTGGAACACGGCGAGCATGATCCCCGCCCAGACGATCGGACGAATTCCGAGGAAGTTTCGCGCTCCCGCGGGTGCGAGGACGTCGGTCAAGCGGGGGCGGTGATCGGCGCTGAACGAGGCGCGGATTTCATCAAGCTTGGCGCGCGCTACGTCGGCTCCGAACAGCCGGGTTAGGACGACGCTCGCTGTATCGTCACGGCCCTTCGACACGAGGTAACGCGGGCTTTCGGGAATGAAGAACAGCGCGACCAGGAAGATCGCGGCCGGCAGCGATTGCATCAGATACATCCACCGCCAGGCTTCGAGGCCGAGCCAGTAATGTGCCGTCGAAACTCCGGCGGACGCAGCGAGAAAATAATTCACCAGGAACGCGGCGGTGAGGCCGGTGATGATCATGATCTGCTGGATCGTCGTCATCCGCCCGCGAATGCTCGCCGGAGCGACCTCGGAAATATAGGCCGGCGAGAGGACGCTTGCGGCGCCGACCGCCATTCCGCCCATGATCCGCGCGAGCAGGAAGATTAGATGGTCGTGCGCGAAGCCCTGGAGCAGCGCTCCGATCAGGAACAGCAGCGCAGCGACGCGCATCACGTTTCGGCGACCCGCCAGATCGGCGAGGCGGCCGGCGAAGAAGGCGCCGATGAAACAGCCGATCAGCAAAGATGCGACTGTGAAACCCAGGCCATTGCTCGGCGAGAAGCTGCCGGGAACGAGCCCGAACGCCTCGGTGAGGCCGGGCTGGGTGCCGTTCACAGCGCCGCTGTCATAACCGAATAGAAATCCGCCGATGGTCGCAACGGCAACGATCGCGCCGATGAACCCCATGTTCGCGCGCTGTGGGCTCGCCTCGGTCATTCGCCTCTCCCCTGCTTGACCGTGTGTGACATTGTTAGCGGTAACGTGAGGCCGGCACCTTGTCGATGGGCCTCAGGAGCGGCGCTTGCGCGGAACGCCCGGGGGCGCTGCGGAATCGCGCACCACAAGCTCATGCCGCAGGATCCGTTCGCTCATGCTTTGACCTTCTGCGTCGCCTCCGTTGCGCAAGGCTTCGACGAGCAGCTCGATCGCCGCTTGGGCCATTTCCGCGATGGGCTGGCGGATTGTCGTCAATTCGGGCCAGACGGTCGTTGCCGGTGCCGTGTCGTCGAAGCCGACAACGGTGATGTCGCCCGGCACGTCAAAGCCGGCGCGGTGCGCTACGTTCACGGCGGCCGCGGCCATATCGTCGTTGCTTGCGAAGATCGCCGTCGGACGCGGGTCGCGGCCGATCAGGCGCTCGGCTGCGACGAGACCCGAGCGGTAGGTGAAATAGCCCTGCTCGATGATCCCCGAGTCGGGATCGAGCCCGAACTCCTCGAGCGCTGCAACGAACCCGCGGTAACGCTCAGAGCTCGCGCTGATATTGGGATGGCCGCGGATGAAACCGATGCGTCGGTGACCCTGGTCGAGCAAATAGCTGGTGATTTCCTTGGCCGCCGCGAAATCGTCGATGCGCACATTGAGGTTCGCCTCCTGCGGCAGGCCCATCGCGACCGTGACCATCGGAATTCCCGAAGCCGCAACTTCGGCATGGACCGCGAGCGAGTCTGACAGGGGCGGCGGGAGGATCACCCCATCAAGCCCGGACTGGAGGAATTCCCGCGCAGTCTCGGCCTGCTCGCTCGCGCTCTCCGACTCACACGCCTCCAGAACGAGATGCGCCCCCGTCTTGCGCGCGCCCTCGAGCGCTCCGACCAGGAATTGGCTCAAATAAGCCGCGCTTGGGTTGGCATAGAGGAGACCGATGTGGGTCGCTTCGCCCGCGGCAAGCGTTCGAGCTGCGGCATTGGGTGAATAGTTGAGTTGCTCGATCGCCTGGAGAACCGCAGCGCGCGTGGTTTGGCGAACATTGCGCTTTCCGTTGATCACCCGGGAAACGGTCATCGCCGAGACGCCGGCATCGCGCGCAACATCGGCGATCGTCGCTGTGCCCCGACTCCTGCGCCTTGCCTTGGCCATCGATCCCCCTTTGGACGCGCCCTGCTATTGGAGGCTTGGGCCGTTTGCAAACGGATCGGCGGATTGTCTGCTCGACTTGCAGGCGAATTTTGTGTTAGCGCTACCGTTCTGGGAGGGGTTCCGGCGAATCCCGTTTCGCGAAGGATTCGGCTGGCTTGTTCCTCGGAATCGACATCGGCACGTCCGCGGTCAAAACCGTCATCGCCGACGAGTCCGGGGAGATCTTCGAAGAGGCTTCCCGGCCGCTGGGTATCTCCCGTCCCAGGCCGCTGTTTTCCGAACAGGATCCCGACGAGTGGTGGAAGGCCGCGAGCGAGGCGGTCGGTGCGCTGAGCGCCGATCGCCGGCGCGCCGTCCAGGGCATCGGACTTGCTGGGCAGATGCACGGCGCCACCTTGCTCGACTCTGCCGATCGCCCGGTTCGGCCGGCGATCCTGTGGAATGACGGCCGCTCCCAAGCGGAATGCGCCGAACTCGAGGCTGCGGAGCCGCGCTCGCGCGAGATCGCCGCCAACATGGCCTTCGCCGGCTTCACCGCGCCCAAGCTGCTGTGGGTCCAAAGACATGAGCCCGAAGCGTTCGCTGCAACAGAGTGCGTGCTCCTGCCCAAGGATTACGTGCGCTTGCGAATGACCGGTGACAAGGCAACCGACGCCTCCGATGCCAGCGGCACTTTGTGGCTCGATGTCGCGGCACGCAAATGGTCCCACGAAATGCTCGCAGCGACCGGGCTCGAGGAGCGCCACATGCCGCGCCTTTACGAGGGCACGGAGGTGACCGGACTGCTCCGCTCGGAGGTCGCCCGCGACTGGGGCATGGACGAGGTGCCCGTCGCTGCGGGGGGCGGCGACAATGCCGCAGCGGCGATCGGCGCCGGGGTTGTCGCAGATGGCGACGCGTTCATCTCGCTCGGCACTTCGGGCGTGTCGTTCGTCGCGACGGACCGGCTGCGGCCGAACGCCGACAGCGGCCTTCACGCTTTTTGCCACGCGTTGCCCAACCGCTGGCATCAGATGTCCGTGATGCTGAGCGCAGCGGCCTCGCTCGACTGGGCGGCGAACCTGCTGGGCATGGACGTTCCAGGGCTAATCGATTGCGCAGCACGAGCCAACGAGCGCTCGACCCCGATTTTTCTGCCCTATCTTACGGGCGAACGAACCCCGCATGCAGACCCGCACGCCAAGGGGGTGTTCTTCGGAATGACGGCCGACACTGATCGTGCGGAGCTCGCTCGTGCCGTGCTCGACGGAGTTGCGCTGGCGCTGCGCGACGGGTTCGACATCATCGATGCGGCAGGCTCGCGCGTCGAGTCCTTCACCGTCGTCGGCGGCGGTTCGCGCTCCGCTTATTGGGGTGCGCTGATTGCCTCGGCTCTCGGACGGCCGCTGGTCTTTCGCCGGCATGGCGCAGTCGGGCCTGCCCTCGGCGCGGCGCGGCTTGCGCAGGTCGCCTGCGGCGCCGGGACCGTCCAGGGGAGCTGCGCTCCGCCAGCGGCGATCGAACGAGTCGAGCCCGACAGCGACCTTACCCAATATTACGCCGACCGGCAGCCGCGCTTCCGGTCGCTCTACGCCGCCCTCAAATCATCGTTCCGGGACTGAGCATGCTGACCAAATCCACTGCTTCCGACCGCATCTTCTCCGAGTTCGAACCGATCCGTTACGAGGGACCGGACACCGACAACATGCTCGCCTTCCGTTTCTACGACGCGGAGCGCGAGGTGCTCGGACGGAGGATGAAGGATCATCTGCGCCTTGCGGTCTGCTACTGGCACAGCTTCAACTGGCCCGGACAGGACATCTTCGGTGCGGGGACGTTCGACCGGCCGTGGAAGCCGGGCCAGCCCTGCACGCAGGAGCTGGCCGAGCTCAAGCTCGACAATGCGTTCGACTTCCTCGAGCGGCTCGGCGTCCCCTTCTTCTGCTTTCACGACGTCGATGCGATGGCGGTTGCCGAGACTCCCGCGGAGCATCAGCGCAACCTCGCAGCGATCGCCGACAAGATGGCGGGCCGGATGGAACAGACCGGAGTCGGCCTGCTGTGGGGCACCGCGAACCTGTTCTCGCACCCGCGCTATGCCGCGGGCGCAGCGACGAGCCCTGACCCAGAGATCTACGCCTGGGCCGCGCTCCAGGTCCGCGAGATGCTGCGCACGACGCACCAGCTCGGCGGCGCCAATTATGTGCTGTGGGGCGGCCGCGAGGGTTATGACACGATCCTCAACACGAACCTGTCGCATGAGCTGGATCAGCTCGGCCGCTTCCTCAGCAACGTCGTCGAATATAAGCACAAGATCGGCTTCGACGGCACGATCCTGATCGAGCCCAAGCCGCACGAGCCGGCCAAACACCAGTACGACCGCGACGTCGGAACGGTGTACGGCTTCCTGCAGCGCTACGGCCTCGAGAATGAGATCAAGGTCAACATCGAAGCCAATCACGCGACGCTCGCCGGCAACAGCTTCGAGCATGAGATCGCGACGGCAGTCGCGTGCGGCATCTTCGGCTCAATCGACATCAACCGCGGCGATCCGCAGAACGGTTGGGACACCGACCAATTCCCCAATGACGTACCCGGGCTGACGCTCGCGCTTCTGTACATTCTCGAGGGCGGCGGGATGACCAATGGCGGGTTCAACTTCGACGCCAAGATCCGCCGCCAGTCGGTCGATCCGGTCGATCTATTCTACGGTCATGTCGGCGGGATCGACGTGCTCGCGAAAGCGCTGCTCAACGCCGAGGCGATCATCAGGGACGGAACCCTGCAACGCTTCGTCGACGACCGCTATAGCGGCTGGCGCACCGACTTTGGGCAGCGGGCGCTGAAGGCGCTCAGCCTCGACGAGCTGGCCGAGCATGCACTGCAACAGACTTCGGATATCCGTCCACAGTCGGGTCGTCAGGAATATCTCGAGAACCTGATCAACCGCTTCGCCTGCTGATCAGCGCGGATCGCCGTAGAGGATGCCGCGGCCGTCGGTCGCCACATAGACTCGGCCGAAGATCCGCGGGTCGCCGGTGATCGCTCGAAAACGCAGGCCCCACTGGTGCTGGTCGTCGTTGATCCGCGACCAACTGCGCCCGGAGTCGTCGGAGCGCCAGAGGGCGGTCCGTTTGTCCTTCGTCCCGGCAGCATAAAGTGCGGGAAGGATGCGGCCTGGTGCGCCGGCGCCGAGACCGAACAACATGATCTGGACGTCATCTCCGCTCGCTCGGACAAAGGTGCCGGCGGCGTCGGTGCTGCGATAGAGTTTGCCGGCGATTAGCAGCCACAATTCGCCGGCCTTGCCCGGCGTCGCCTGCAGCGGAAACTGCGACTCGGCGCGCGGGCGGTCCGCCGCGAAGGTCGGCGGCAGGCCGGCAGCGGCGACCCGCTCGAAGTGATGTGCGCCGTCACGGCTGACCAGGAGCCGGCTCGCGTCGAAATCGACGGCGTAGAGCAGCTTCGGATCGGCCTTGTCCGGGGCGACTCGCGCGTGGAGCGGCAGACCTTCGCATTCGAACCAGGTCTTGCCGCGGTCGCTCGTCGCGATCGGGACCGGCGTGCCGACGACGAACGTGCTGCCGTCGGCGGTGACGGTGATCGTGGCCTCGCCCAAGTCGTATCGTGCGAGCATCTCGTCGTCGATCTTCAGCGGCGGCGCAATCAGCGGCTGCCACGTATGGCCGCCGTCCTCGGACCAGGCGAGGAAGGCGCCGGTCGGGTCCGGTTTATGGAGTGACCCGCTGCGCACGATCACGTTGGGAGCAAGGCCGGCGTAATCGAGTGAGTTGGTGTTGTTGAGCTTGGGGTTGAGAAACATTGACGGAGGCGACCGGTCGAGCCGGTCGTGGGCGAAGCCGGCGATATCGCCGAACCCCGAGATGAGGTGTGGCCCGCCGGTCGGACTGATCAGAGTGATCACCGCGGTTTGCTCGATCCCGCGAACCCAAGGCCGCCAGGTCAGCTTCGGCTTGAGAGCATCATCCGTCCGGTAGAGAGTCGCACCGGTAGTATAGGCGACCGTCGCGTCGTCGAACGGATCGATTGCGAGCCCCGCGATCCAATGCCCGAACTCAGCGTCCTTCTGACCCCAATTCAGGTATGGCGAAGCCGACGTGTCGCGGCCGCTCGACGGCTTGAGATCGGTCCAATGGAGTCCGTAGTCGTTGGTCAGCCATACGGTGTCCCCGGGAATCCAACGGTCGACGCTGGACACGGCTAGCCGGCCTGGACGGGCACGGTCGACGCTGAGGCCCATGTAGCCGCCCTCGGACGAACGATCCGGGGTGATCTCGGTCCACACGTTCGAGCGGGTGTTCAGCCGCCAGACGGCGCCCGCCGTGACCCCATTCGGGCCGATTCCGTTCGAATAAGCGACGTAAAGGTTCGCCGCGGCGTCGAAGTCGGCTTTGACCGGAAGCATGTCGGCTGCGGGGCCGCCGGCGACCGCCGACCAGTGCGCTCCGCCATCACTCGAGGAATAGAGATGTTGCGTCGTCGGATCGGCGACCCCCGCATAGAGGGTGCCGGGTTTCCCCGGATCGAGGATGACGAAGCTGACACCACCGTGCGTCGAGCCGAGGTTGGGCCGGCCAAGTCCGGCATAGGGAAAGCTCGCGACCTTCCGCCAGGTCGCGCCCGAATCATTGCTTCGCCACAGCCCGTCGTGGCGAGAACCAAAGAGCAGCGTCGACGTGCGGAATGGGTCGATCGCGAGGCGCTCGCCGAGTCCGCGGCCGTCTTCGTTGCCGCCCATTCCGAACGGCACGGCGGTCACCCGCCAAGTAGCCCCGCGATCGGTCGAACGGAGGATCGCCGACGGCTCGCGCGAATACATTCCGGCGGCGAGATAAACGACGTTCGGATCGCTCGGATCGGCCGCGAGGCTTTCGATGCCCATGTACGAGCTGACCGGCGTCGAGTCCTGGAGCGGGACCCAGAGCTGGGCTCTCGAGTCCCAGCGATAAGCTCCACCCATGTCGGTGCGCAGATAGGCGAGCCCTTTCTCGGCCCGGCTGAAGACGATGTCGGGCGTAAAACCGCCACCGCCTACGGTGACGTTCTGCCACACGTAGGGTGATTGCTCAGCCGCGGACGGAGCCGGCGACGGCAGCGTTAGCGCTAAACCGGTAACTAGTGACAACAACGTGAATTGCGGCCTTTTCACAACAGTTCGCCTCTGCGTCGTCACGGACCTGTAAGAATTGGGCTAGCCTAGTCTCAATCATGATGGTAGCGCTAACGCAATTCCCGCGAAGTCGGACTAGGAGGCCGGCTTTGGGGGATGAGGGGAACAGGGGTCGCAATCCGCTTGCTTCGGCGAGCATCCGGTTGGCAAACTCCATCTCCCCGAGTGCGTCGCGCGGTGTCCGCAACGGCCGCCGCTTGAGGAAGGAGAGGGCCTCAGATGACTGACGTCGGGTTTGATTCGGGCCGACTTGGCGCCAAGCTCTTTAGCGGAGCTTCGATCATCGCACTGGCAATCACTGCGACGCCTGCCTGGGCACAGGCGGCGCCGCCGCCCGCGCCGGCGGACTCAACCCCTGGCGCGGCGCCGCAGACTGACGAGCCTAATCCGCAGGTCGAAGTCGCGACTCCGGAGAAGGACGCGATCGTCGTTACCGGCATCCGGCAGTCGCTGCGCAGTTCGCGCAACATCAAGAAGAATTCCGAGCAGCTGGTCGACTCGATCACTGCGCAGGACATCGGTGCGCTCCCCGACCGGTCGGTTTCCGAAGCATTGCAGCGCGTCCCTGGAGTGACGCTGCAGCGCACGAACGCCAACCGCGACCCGGCACGACTTTCGGCCGAAGGCGGCGCGGTGTTCATTCGCGGCCTTTCGTGGGTTCGTTCGGAGTTCAACGGGCGTGACACTTTCTCGGCCAACAGCGGCCGCTCGCTGAGCTTCGAAGACGTTCCGGCCGACCTGCTCGCCGGCGTCGACGTTTACAAAAATCCAAGCGCCGACCTGATCGAGGGCGGAATTGGCGGCCTCGTCAATCTGCGCACGCGCAAACCGTTCGACCAGTCCGGCCAGCTGATCGCATTTTCAGCCGACTATAATTATGCCGACCTGCGCAAGAAGGGCTACTGGTCGGCCAACGCGCTCTACAGCAATCGCTGGCATTGGGGCATCGGCGACATTGGGATCCTGCTTTCGGGCAGCATCAACAATATCGGCAACCGCACCGACAGCGTCCAGACGGGTGACTATACGGCGCGCGGTACGGGCGCAGGCACCGTCTATGTCCCGATCACGCTCGGATTCCGGCGCATCGACTGGCAGCAGCGGCGCACTGCGCTCGACGGTTCGATCCAGTGGAAACCCGCGGAGAACCTGCAAATCACCGCCGAGGCGATCTACGCCAAGGCGACCCCTAAAGACATCGAGTATAACGTCGGCGATTATTACGCGGCCCTTCCAAACAGCGACGCGAGCTACGAGTTCGACGACCGCGGAGTGCTTCAGTCGGGAACTGTTCCGGGACGTCTGCTCGATCTCGACACCCGCTTTGGCAAGCGCATCAACGAGACTCGCGACTATTCGCTCAACCTGCAGTGGCAGGCCGCACACAATCTGAAGCTGTCGGCCGACGTCCAGCGCGTCGTCTCGTCAATGGACCTCTACAGCATGACTGCGTTCAACGAAGCGCAGGGTCCGTACACTGTCGACTTCGATCTTGGCGGCAACACGCCCAAGCTCGTCTATTCTGCGCCAGGAGATCCGCAGCTCGACCAGTCGAAATACTGGTGGGCCGCTGCGATGGATCACTTCGAGCATAATGACGCCGACCAGTGGGCGTATCGCGCCGACGCCGAATATGAGTTCGGTAACAATGCGTTCCTCAAGTCCTTCAAGTTTGGTGCCCGGGCAACCGATCGCGGCGCGATCAGCCGGTCGACGGGCTGGAACTGGGGGATCCTCAGCAGGCAGCATTGGTCGTGCCCGGACGAATTCACCGAGTGCCAGCCGACCACCTTCCTGAACGAGCAGGGTGGCGACGGATTTGCGCCAGGCGGGCCCAATCCCGGATTGCCGAACCAGTCGTCGCTGTTCGGATTCAACAATTTCTTCCGCGGCGACATCCAGCAGCCCGGCGGATTCTGGTTCCCGACCGCGGACCTGGTCAGCAACGGCACGGCGAACGCCTATGATTTCCTCAAGTCGACCGAGTCTGGCGGCTGGGGCTGGACCCCGATTGCCGACGGTGCCTACTCGAGCGTCAACGACCAGAAAGAGAAGACCTACGCGGGTTACGGCCTGCTGCGCTTCGGGATGGACGGCCCGCTGCACTTCGACGGCAACCTCGGCGTGCGCGTCGTCAAGACCGACAACGACGCGGGCGATCTGCAGCTGGTCGCGAGCCTTGCCAATATCCCCCCGCCGCTCGCGACGTGCCAGAGCGCTGCCGCGAACTATACGTTCGATCCCGATGGACCGTCCGGGCCCCAGCTGCCGGTGGCAGCGCCGTTGCCGGCGTCGATCTGCACCCCCTTGCAGCAATTCTACAATTTCGCCGGCGGCGGGACTGCGGTGCCGACGCTTGGCGACATCGTTCCAACCACGAACAAATATACCGACGTCCTGCCGACGCTGAACCTGCGCTTCTTCCTGCAGGACAATATGTTCCTGCGCTTCGCCGCCGGCCAAGCGATGATCCGGCCGACCTTCCTTCAGCTTCAGGCGACGACGAACCTCAGCTTCAACTTCGAAGGAGCGACTGGATTCCCGACCGGGTGCAATATTCAGTCTGTTCCTGGGGTGAGCACGTTCACCTGCCCAAGCGCGTTCCGCGGAACCGGCTCGGCGCCGACCTTGAAGCCGACCAAGTCCGACCAGTTCGACGTCAGTTGGGAATATTATTTCGGCCACGAAGGCCAGCTCAGTGCCGCTCTGTTCTACAAACGGGTGAAGAACTTCATCTTCGCCGGGAATCAACAACTCCAGGTCACGGCCAACGGGCAGGCGCTCGATTTCGACGTGGTCACGCTCCAGAATGGCGCGCACGGCACGATCAAGGGTTTCGAGCTCGGCTACCAGCAATTCTACGATTTCCTGCCCAAGCCGCTCGACGGGTTCGGGCTCGCGGCCAATCTCACTTATGTCGACGCCAAGGGCGGGCGGAACACGACCGACGCGCCGAGTGATCCGACGCAGGTGGGTGGGTCAACCGATTTGTCGCTGCCGCTCGAGGGCATGTCCAAATGGGCCTATAATATCGAGCTTCTCTATTCGAAATACGGGTTCGATGCCCGGCTCGCGTGGAACTGGCGAGGGAAGTATCTGCTGACGACGTCGGCGGCGAACATCAACCGACCGGTGTGGTCGGAGAATTACGGCCAGCTCGACGGGTCGATCTTCTACCAGCTGACCAAGAACTTCAAAGTCGGGGCGCAGGCGACCAACCTGCTCAATTCGAGGACCTATCTCGATGTCGGCGGTGCGGCGCTTCATCCGCGCTACAGCTGGAACGTCACTGACCGGAGGTTCGCGGTCGTGGTTCGGGGGCAGTTCTAGAAGCTCCGGAACGCTTTTCCGATGCGGCACCCTCTCCCCTACAGATGGCCGCTCGGTGGGGCAGCTGAAGAGGGGCGGTTTCGACCGCGCCTCTTCAGCCATGCCCGAATGCGTTTCGCCGCTGCAGGGCGTAGGATGGGCAAATGAGTGAGAACCTCATCCGCAATATCCTGGTGGTCGGCGGTGGCACTGCCGGCTGGATGGCTGCGTCGACGCTCGCGCGGCTGCTTCCCAAAGGCCAAGCGACCGTGCGGCTGATCGAATCCGAGGACATCGGGATCATCGGGGTTGGCGAAGCCACGGTTCCGTTGATGCAGATCTTCAACGGGATGCTCGGGATCGACGAGCGCGAGTTCGTCTGCGCGACCCAGGGCAGTTTCAAGCTCGGAATCGAATTCGTCGACTGGGGCCAAATCGGCAATCGCCACTTCCACGGGTTCGGTGATTATGGCGAGTTCATCGATGGCATTGCCCCCCACCATTATTGGCTGAAGCTGCGCGAGCTCGGCGACGAAACTCCGCTCGGCGCTTACTCATTCCCCGAGGTGCTCGCCAGGAAAGAGCGCTTCGCGCCTTCGCCGGTGGGCAGCCGCGCGCAGGCGCATTACAAATATGCCTTTCATTTCGATGCGTCGCTCTACGCCCGCTATCTGCGCGCCTTTGCCGAAGCGCGCGGGGTCGAGCGGCTCGAGGGTCGAATCGTCGACGTTTCCCAGAATTGCGAGACCGGGTTCGTCGAGGCCGTGACCACGTCGGACGGCCGGCGCATCGAAGCCGATTTGTTCATCGATTGCACCGGGTTCTACGGCCTTTTGATCGAGCAGACGCTGAAGGCGGGCTATGAGGATTGGTCGAAGTGGCTGCCGTGCGATCGGGCGGTCGCTGTTCCATGCGAGCATGGCGGCGGGTTCACCCCGTACACACGGTCGACGGCGCGCGAGTCGGGTTGGCAATGGCGCATCCCGCTGCAGCATCGGATCGGCAATGGCTATGTCTATTCGAGCGCGCACGTCAGCGACGACGAGGCTGCCGCGACATTGCTTGCGACCCTCGACGGCAAGCCGCTCGCCGACCCTCGGCTGCTCAAGTTCACCGGCGGACGGCGCCGGAAATTCTGGGACAAGAACGTCGTCGCGCTTGGGCTCGCGTCGGGCTTCCTCGAGCCGCTGGAATCGACCAGCATCATGCTCATTCAGACCGGAATCGCGCGGCTGATCGAGATGTTTCCCAGCAGGGATTTCGATCCGATCCTGGCGGACGAGTACAACCGGATGAGCATCCGCGAATATGAGAAGATCCGCGACTTCATAGTCGCTCACTACTGCCTGAGCCAGCGCACCGACAGCGAGCTGTGGCGCTACGTCGCGAGCATGGAATTGCCGGACTCTCTCCGGCGAAGGATCGAAATGTTCGACGCGCGCGGCATCGTGTCGGTCGAAGGCGACGAGAGCTTCCTCGAGCCGAGCTGGATCGCGATCCTGTTCGGCCAGGGACGCTACCCGAGACATTATGACCCGATGGTCGATCGGATGGAGACCGAGCGGCTGAAAGCGGGCATGCGCAATCGCCGCGAGACGATCGAGCGATTGAGCGAGCGAGTGCCCCTCCATTCCGACTTCATCGCGCGGACGTGCGCCGCTCCGCAGGTTGCGGCGGCTTGACCGAGGACAACCGAATCCGGTCGGTGGTGATCGCCGGTGGCGGAACCGCCGGCTGGATGGCGGCCGCGATCCTCTCACGAGCACTGCCGCGCGAGCGGCTGCAGATCAGCCTCGTCGAATCCGACGAAATCGGGATCGTCGGCGTCGGCGAAGCCACCATTCCGCTGATCCAGAACTTCAACGCGATCCTTGGCATCGACGAGCTGGATTTCGTGCGCAAGACGCAGGGCACGTTCAAGCTCGGCATCGAGTTCGTCGACTGGCACCGCGTCGGAAGCCGCTACATCCATCCGTTCGGCCGCTACGGCGATGATTTCGGAATGACTCCGTTCCACCAGCAATGGCTGCGCGCGCGCAGCTATGGCTATGACGCGCCGATCTCCGATTTCTCGCTGACCATCCAGGCGGCGCTTCGCGGGCGGTTCGACAAGCCGGCCAAGGGCTCGCCGTCGGTCTTTTCGACCTACACCTACGCCTATCATTTCGACGCGAGTCTCTACGCCAAATATCTGCGCGGCTATGCCGAGCAGCGCGGTGTCGAGCGCATTGAGGGCAAGATCGCCGACGTGCTTCTGCGAGGCGAAGACGGGTTCATCGAAGCGCTTGAGATGGAAGACGGCCGGCGGTTCGAGGCCGACCTGTTTATCGACTGCACCGGCTTTCGCGCGCTGCTGATCGGCAAGGCGCTGGGGGTTGGGTACGAGGATTGGTCCAACTGGCTGCCGTGCGACCGAGCGCTCGCGGTTCCGACGCAGCGCACCGAAAACCCGATCCCGTACACCCGCTCGACGGCCCGTGCTTCGGGGTGGCAGTGGCGCATTCCGCTGCAGCACCGCACCGGCAACGGCTACGTTTATTCGAGCCGCTTCATTTCCGATGAGGATGCTCGCTCGGAGCTTCTCGCCAACCTCGACGCGCCCCCGACAGCGGAACCGCGGCAGCTGCGGTTCACGACCGGGCGGCGGACCGATGCGTGGGCCAAGAATTGCATCTCGCTCGGCCTTTCCTCGGGCTTTCTCGAACCGCTCGAATCGACCAGCATCCATTTGATCCAGACCGGCTGCGCAAAGCTTCTGACCTGGTTCCCCGAACGCGATTTCGATCCGCTCGTCGTAGCCGAATACAACCGGCAAGTGCGCGAGGAGAGCGAATCGATCCGCGACTTCCTGGTGCTTCACTACCACGCGACCGAGCGGGACGATTCGCCCTTCTGGACTCATTGCCGGACGATGGACGTGCCGGACAGCCTCCGTTCGAAAATGGAGATATTCCGCAGAACGGGACGCGTTCCCGAGCCCTCTTACGACTTGTTCCACCCAGCGAGCTGGGTCGCAGTGATGCTTGGCCAGGGCATGGTTCCGCAAAGCTTCGACCCGATGGTCGACAGCGTGGCGCCGCGCGAAGCCGCTGCGGTGCTTGCCGGAATGCGCAAGGTCATCGCCGAAGCCGCCGAGCACATGCCGATGCAGCAGCAATTCATCGATCTTCATTGCCGTGCGGAGCCGGTCGAAATGCCGGCCATCGCGGTCGCAGTTTCAGGGAGTTAGAATGGACGTTGTCAGGCGTGCATTGTTGCCGCTTCTGCTGCTGTGCCTTGCTGCGCCGGCGGTTGCCGAGACAGTGCAGCTTCCGCGCATCGCGAGCAAGGACGGAAAGCACGCATTCCTGGTCGACGGCGCGCCGTTCCTGCTGCTCGGCGGACAGGCGCACAATTCGAGCAATTATCCGGCGATGCTTCCGGGCGTCTGGTCGGGTATCCGCGCGCTTCACGCCAACACGCTCGAAATCCCGGTGGCGTGGGAGCAGATCGAGCCGGTCGAGGGGAAGTTCGACTTCTCCTGGCTCGACACTTTGATCCCGCAGGCGCGCGCGAATGGAGTGCGCCTCGACCTGCTGTGGTTCGGCACTTGGAAGAACACCTCGCCGAGCTACACGCCCGAATGGGTAAAGTCGGATTGGAAGCGCTTCCCGCGAATGAAGACCCGGGATGGCAAGACGCATTATGTGATGTCGCCGCATTCACGCACGACACTCGAAGCCGACAAAAGGGCGTTCGCGGCGATGATGCGCCACATCCGTGAGATCGATCCGCAGCACACGGTGATCTTGGTTCAGGTCGAGAACGAGGTCGGAAGCTACGGCAGCCCGCGCGATTTCTCACCCGAGGCGAACCGCCTGTTCGCTGGGCCGATCCCAGCCGAACTCGCGCGCAAGATCGGCAGGAGCGGGACTTGGACCCAGCTGTTTGATCGCAAGGCCGATTCCGCGTTCAACGCCTGGTACATGGCGCGCTACATCGACGAAGTTGCCGCTGCCGGCCAGGCCGAGCTCGACCTGCCGATGTATGTCAACGTCGTCACGAGTGACCCCTTCGATCCCAAGGCCGGCGAAGGCACCGCCGCGAGTGGCGGCGCCGACTGGCCGGTGCTCGACGTGTGGCAGGCGGCGGCGCCGCACATCGCAATCGCCGCACCCGACCTCTACGACCGCGATTATAAGATCGTGAACGCCAAGCTCGACCGAATGGCGCGGCCGGACAATCCCTTGTTCGTGCCGGAGAACGGCAACGATCTCGATTTCGCCCGCTTCTTCTGGCTCGCGCTGGGGAAGGGGACGATCGGCTGGGCGCCGTTCGGAGTCGACCCGACCTATAGCAACTACCCGCTCGGCGGTCTCAATACCGCCGAGAATCTCGATGCCTTCGCGTCCAAATATGCGCTGATGGCGCCGATTGCGCGCGACTGGGCGCGGCTTGCGTTCGAGCATCCCACCGTCGGCTTCGCTAAGGGCGAGGATGCGTCCGACCAGACGCAGGTGGTCGGCCGGTGGAAGGTCAAGGCGCAATATGGGCTGTGGTCGTTCGGCGATCCGACCTGGACGTGGATGAAAATCCCGCCGCACCCGAACAAGGATCGCCCCATCGGCGGCGCGGCCCTGATCCAGCTCGGCCCCGACGAGTTCCTGCTCGCCGGATCGGACGTGCGCATCAGCTTCGCGCTCGCCGCTCCGCAGCCCGGCGACAACGTCCAGTTCGCAAGCGTCGAAGAGGGCACGTTTCAGAACGGCCAGTGGGTGATGTGGCGGCGGTGGAACGGCGACCAGACCGATTATGGCCTGAACCTCGCGCAACCGACATTTCTCAAGGTGCGGATGGGGACCTACCGATGAAAGCTCTTGTTGCGTTGCTTGCCTCGGTAAGCGCGGCGGTCTCGGCGCAGGGGGCGTGGCAGCGCACAGACACGGGCATCCTCGTCACTCCCGTGCATGGACCGCAATCAGCGGTCCGGCTCGAGGTTTATGGCGAGGGCATCATCCG
>Ga0070664_100000810_pt1 | contig 24042 bp, 20 predicted proteins | sample KBSC73metaG_FD_65863 | JGI IMG/M metagenome (GOLD analysis project Ga0070664, IMG submission 65863) | Corn rhizosphere microbial communities from Kellogg Biological Station, Michigan, USA - KBS C7-3 metaG | ecosystem: Host-associated > Plants > Roots > Rhizosphere > Soil ... | reverse complement strand
CTCGGCGGCTCGTCGTCGAGCTGCTGGATGCGCTCGCCGAGGTCGGTCTCCATCGTCTCGATGCCGCGGTTGGCGAGGAACGGCCGCATCTCGCACTCGTCGGTCAGCATCGACTTGCTCTTGACGAGCGTGGTGACGCCGTGCGCCTGCAGGATCTCGTAGACGACCTGGTTGTGCTCGGCGGCGTCGCGCGCCCAGTGCACGACCATGCCGTTCGCGGTCGCGTTGCGCTCGAATTCGACGAGGTAGTCGCCGAGGTGGCTGAGGGTGTGCTCCTTGATCGCCGAAGCGAGCGAGCGCAGCTCCTCCCATTCCGGGATCGCCTGCGTCTCGGCGTCGCGCTTCTTGCGCAGATCCCAGAGGCGCTTGTCGTGGAACTCGGCGTGGTCCTTCGCCTCGATGAAGCGCGACGACGCCTCGGCATGGTCGACACGGCTCATGGCGCCCCCACGCTGGCGGCTGGCGCCGCAGCGCTGGCCCCCGTCGGGGCGCCGCCCCGCTTCGGGCGGCCCGGCGCCGGGCTCATGCCGCGCTCCCGTTCAGCACCTGCGCGATGTGGAGGAACCGAATCGGCGCGCCGGAGCGCTGTGCGCAGCCGCGCTGGTGCATCAGGCACGACATGTCGGGCGACACGATGACCTCGGCGCCAGCGGCGAGATGGTCGGCGACCTTGTCGTGGCCCATCTTGGCCGACACCGGCTCCTCGTCGACCGAGAAGGTGCCGCCGAATCCGCAGCATTCGTCGACGCGCTCCGGATGCACGATCTCGATTCCCTTCACCGCGCCGAGCAGGCGCGCCGGCTTGCTGAACGCGGGCTCGCCGATCTCCGACGCGCTCGCCTCGCGCAGCCGCCGCAGCGTCGCGCAGCCGATGTGCAGGCCGACCTTGTGCGGAAACTCGGCCCACGGGAACTCGCGAACGCCGAGCACGTCGTGGAGGAACTCGACGAGCTCGCGCGTGCTGCGGCGCACCGCCGTCACCTCGGCCGTCTGCCCGATCGCTGTCAGCTGGTCGCGGACGTGGTGCGCGCAGCTTCCAGAGGGCGTGACGATGTGCTCGTAGCCGGCGAAGTTCCTCGCGAACAGCGCCTCGGTGTCGCGCGCCTCGGCGTGACAGCCGCTGTTGGCCATCGGCTGGCCGCAGCACGTCTGCTCGAGCGGATAGTCGACCTCGCAGCCGAGTCGTTCGAGCAGCTCGAGCGTGGCGATCCCCACCTCAGGGAAGAAGGCGTCGACGTAGCACGGCACGAAGAGCGCGACCTTCATCGAAACCACCTTGAGTTCGCCGGAGCGGCGCAGCGATTGCCGCGCACTGTCGGGCGATCGGCAGCAACCGCGCTTGCGCCATGTCAAGAGGCGTGCACGCCAAGCGAAGCCGCCCGCGGCGACCCTGCGGTCGAGCGAGAACCGGTTTGCTCCAGATCAACGGTCGGGCCGGCTGCAGTCGTAGGCTGCCCGCATGGTCCACCGCACATCCCCACCCGAATCGCGCGAATCCCGCGCGCCGGCCGCGGCGACGCCGAGCGCGTTCGGCGTGCTCGACGACTGCCATCGCCGCACGCTCGCAGCGCTCGACCGGCTCGAGGCGATCGTCGACCGCATCGACGGCGGCGTCGACGCGCAGACCCGAATGCTCGCCGCCGAAGTCGTCCGCCACTTCTCGATCACCGCACGCGAACACCACGAGGACGAGGAGCGCCACCTGTTTCCGAAGCTGCTCGCGAACGCCGAGACCGAGCAGACCGTCCTTCGCCTGCAGCAGGACCACCACTGGCTCGACGAGGACTGGCGCGAGCTCGCGCCGCACCTCGACGCGATTGCGCGCGGCCACGGCTGGTACGACGTCGCGTTCCTGCGCGACGGCGTCACCGTCTTCTCGGCGCTCTCGCGCGACCACATCGCACTCGAGGAAACATTTCTCTATCCCGCTGCGCGCGCGCGGACGGGCGCGCTCGAGGCAGAAGCGATGGGACGCGAGATGGCAGCGCGGCGTCGTGCCGCGCGGCGCGCCGCGGCGAACGGAGTCGCACCACCGCCCCGGAGCTAGTGACGAGCGTCAATCGCTCGGCGCGCGATGCAATGGATCCCGCGATCGGCCGCCGTTGACGTGGCGCAAACCGCGCACTCCGGTCGCTGCCTACGCTTCGCGCCAGTCGGAGACGCCGGCAGCGACGGGAGGCAAACGCGATGCTGCAGATCAGGTTCCACGGCCGCGGCGGCCAGGGCGTCGTCACTGCTGCCGAGCTGCTCGCGATCGCCGCATTCGAGCAGGGTCGGCACGCGCAGGCGTTCCCCAGCTTCGGCTCCGAGCGCACCGGCGCGCCGGTCGTCGCGTTCTGCCGCATCGACGATCGCGAGATCCGTCTGCGCGAGCCGATCGTCGCGCCCGACGTGCTGATCGTCCAGGACCCGACCCTGCTGCACCAGGTCGACGTCTTCCAGGGCCTTCGGCGCGACGGCTACGTGCTCATCAACAGCCGGCGCGGCTTCGACGAGCTCGGCCTGGCGGAGATCGGGCAGCGCTTCCGCCGCGAGCGGCTGCTGACCGTGCCGGCGACCGAAATCGCGCTCCAGCACCTCGGCCGGCCGTTGCCGAACGCGGTGCTGCTCGGCGGCTTGGCCGCGCTGACCCGCATCGTGACGCTCGAAGCGGTCGCGCACGCGATCCGCGACAAGTTCAGTGGCAAGGTCGCCGACGGCAACGTGGCCGCCGCGACCGCCGCGTTCGCTGCCGTCCGCCACGCACTCGTCGAGGCCGCCGATGCTCCAGCAAGCTGAAGGCTCGCACGCCGTCGCAGAGGCGGTCGCCCTCTGCCGTCCCGACGTCGTCTGCGCCTACCCGATCTCGCCGCAGACGCACATCGTCGAAGGCCTCGGCGAGCTCGTGAAGAGCGGCCGGCTCTCGCCGTGCGAGTTCATCAACGTCGAGAGCGAGTTCGCGGCGATGAGCGTGGCGATCGGCGCGTCGGCGGCCGGCGCGCGCGCCTACACCGCGACGGCGAGCCAGGGCCTGCTCTTCATGTCCGAGGCGGTCTACAACGCCTCGGGGCTCGGGCTGCCGATCGTCATGACGGTCGCCAACCGCGCGATCGGTGCGCCGATCAACATCTGGAACGACCACAGCGACGCGATGAGCCAGCGCGACAGCGGCTGGCTGCAGCTCTACGCCGAGACGAACCAGGAAGCGCTCGACCTGCACATCCAGGCGTTCAAGCTCGCCGAGGAGCTGTCGATGCCGGTGATGGTGTGCATGGACGGCTTCATCCTGACGCACGCCGTCGAGCGCGTCGACGTCCCCGAGCAGTCCGAGGTCGACGCATTCCTGCCGCCGTACGCGCCGCGCCAGGTGCTCGACCCCGACGAGCCGGTGTCGATCGGCGCGATGGTCGGCCCGGAGGCATTCATGGAGGTGCGTTATCTCGCCCACGCCAAGCAGCTCTCCGCGCTCGAGCACATCCCGCGCATCGCGGCCGAGTTCGGGGCGCGCTTCGGCCGCGACTCGGGCGGTCTCGTGCGCGGCTATCGCTGCGACGACGCCGAGACGATCGTCGTCGCGCTCGGCTCGGTGATCGGAACGCTGAAGGAGACGGTCGACGCGCTGCGCGACGACGGCATGCGCGTCGGCGTCCTCGGCATCCAGTCGTATCGGCCATTCCCGCTCGCAGCGGTCCGCGCCGCGCTGCAGGGGGCGCGTCGCGTCGTCGTCGTCGAGAAGAGCTTCTGCGTCGGCCTCGGCGGTGTCGTCTCGACCGACGTTCGCCTCGCGCTCTCCGGCCTGCACCTGCACGGATACACCGTCGTCGCCGGCCTCGGCGGCCGCGCGATCACGCGCGCCTCGCTCGAGCGGATGCTTGGCGACGCGGCTGCCGACCGGCTCGAGCCGCTGACGTTCCTCGACCTCGACCGGCGCATCGTCGATCGCCAGCTCGAACGCGAGGCACGGACGCGAAGGAGCGGCCCGATCGCCGAGAACCTGCTGCGCGACGTCGGCACCGTCGCCGCGAAGGTCGCGTGATGGACCAGCAAGTCAAGTTCTACCAGACCGGCACGTTCACGGTCGGCAATCGCCTGCTGTCGCCCGAGCTGCGCACGGTGCAGGCGTCGACGGCACGCAGCAACTCGCTCAACTCGGGCCACCGCGCATGCCAGGGCTGCGGCGAGGCGCTCGGCGCACGCTACGCGATCGACGCGGCGATGCGCGCGACGTCGAAGCGGCTGATCGCCGCCAACGCGACCGGCTGCCTCGAGGTCTTCTCGACGCCGTACCCGGAGTCGTCGTGGCAGCTGCCATGGATCCACTCGCTGTTCGGCAACGCCGCCGCGGTCGGCACCGGGATCGCCGCCGCGCTGCACGTGCGCGCGCTGAAGGCGGGTCGCAGCGCGAGCGACGTCCGCGTCATCGCGCAGGGCGGCGACGGCGGCACGACCGACATCGGATTCGGCTGCCTCTCCGGGATGTTCGAACGCAACGACGACGTCCTCTACATCTGCTACGACAACGAGGCGTACATGAACACGGGAGTGCAGCGCAGCTCGGCAACGCCGCCGGCGGCGCGCACGGCGACGACGACGGCGGTCGGCGCCGCGCCCGGCGCCGAGTTCGGCAAGGGCAAGAACGTGCCGATGATCGCGCTGGCGCACGAGATCCCGTACGTGGCGACCGCGACCGTCGCCGACCTCCACGACCTCGAGGCCAAGGTCGGGCGTGCGATGGCGATCCGCGGCGCGCGCTACATCCACATCCTCGTGCCGTGCCCGCTCGGCTGGGGCGCGGCGAGCCACGACACGATCAAGCTCGCGCGGCTGGCGCGCGAGACCGGCATCTTCCCGGTGTTCGAGGCCGAGCGCGGCGAGATCACGCGCGTCGCGAAGATCCGCCGTCGTGTCCCCGTCGACGCGTACCTGAGGCCGCAGAAGCGCTTCGCGCACCTGTTCGGCGCGAACGGCCGCGCCGACCTGCTCGCGCGCATCCAACAAGGCGCCGACCGCAACATCCGCCGCTTCCGGCTGCTCGACGAAGAGAGCGCAGCATGACGATGACCAAGCCGTTCGCGATCACGCTCGAGCCGGGGTCGTCGCTCGCCAACAAGACCGGATCGTGGCGCACCGAGCGGCCGGTCTACGTCGACCGGCTGCCGCCGTGCAACGCCGAGTGTCCGGCCGGCGAGGACATCCAGGGCTGGCTCTACCACGCCGAGAGCGGCAGCTACGAGGCGGCGTGGCGCCACCTAACGCGCGACAACCCGTTCCCCGCGACCATGGGCCGCGTCTGCTATCACACGTGCGAGGGCGTGTGCAATCGCGCCAAGGTCGACGACGCCGTCGGCATCAACTCGGTCGAGCGCTTCCTCGGCGACGAGGCGCTCAAGCAGGGCTGGCGGTTCGTACGGCCCGAGCACGAGACCGGCAAGCACGTGCTGATCGTCGGCGCCGGTCCGTCCGGGATGGCGGCGGCGTATCACCTGCGCAGGCTCGGCCACGCGGTCACCGTGATCGAGGCCGGGCCCGTGCTCGGCGGCATGATGCGCTTCGGCATCCCGCGCTACCGGCTGCCGCGCGACGTCCTCGACGCCGAGCTGCAGCGCATCGTCGAGCTCGGCGTCACGGTGCGGCTCGGCACCAAGGTCACCGACATCGTCCAGACGATGAAGGACGGCGGCTTCGCGGCGGCGTTCCTCGCCGTCGGTGCGCACATCGCCAAGCGCGCGTATATCCCGGCCAAGGACTCGGCGCGGATTCTCGACGCGGTCGCCGTGCTGCGCTCGATGGAAGGCGAGGCGCCGCCGCAGCTCGGCCGCCGCGTCGTCGTCTACGGCGGCGGCAACACGGCGATCGACGTCGCCCGCACGGCGAAAAGGCTCGGCGCGACCGAGGCGATCATCGTCTACCGGCGCACGCGCGAGAAGATGCCGGCGCACGACTTCGAGGTCGAGGAGGCGCTCGAGGAGGGCGTGCTGGTGAAGTGGCTCTCGACGATCAAGCAGGCCGACGACGGCATGCTCAAGATCGAGAAGATGGCGCTCGACGCCAAGGGGCACCCGCAGCCGACCGGCGAGTTCGAGACGCTCGCCGCCGATTCGCTCGTCCTCGCGCTCGGCCAGGACGTCGACCTCTCGCTGCTCGACCGCGTCCCGCGCCTGCAGGTCGAGGATGGCGTCGTCCGCGTCGACCCGGAGACGATGATGACGTCGTATCCCGGACTCTTCGCCGGCGGCGACATGGTCCCCGCCGAGCGCAACGTCACCGTCGCGATCGGGCATGGCAAGAAGGCGGCACGCCACATCGACGCGTGGCTGCGCGGCGTCAAGCTCGCGCCGACGGCGAAGCACGCGCCGGCGACCTTCGAGCGGCTCAACCCGTGGTACTACAGCGACGCGCCGAAGACGGTGCGTCCACAGCTCGACCTGGCGAGGCGGACAAGCAGTTTCGACGAGGTCCAGGGCGGCCTCACCGAGGACAACGCGCTGTTCGAAGCGCGCCGCTGCCTGAGCTGCGGCAACTGCTTCGAGTGCGACAACTGCTACGGAGTCTGTCCCGACAACGCCGTCGTCAAGCTCGGTCCCGGCAACCGTTTCGCCTTCAACTACGACTACTGCAAGGGCTGCGGCGTCTGCGTCGCCGAATGCCCGTGCGGCGCGATCGAGATGGTTCCCGAGGACGTCTAGCCGACGCGTCTATGCGGGCGCGCCGTCGAGCACGCGCTGCAGGCCGATCGCGTCACTCACCTCGATCAGGCGCTGGCGGACGACGAGCAGGCCGCTGGCCTGGAACGCCGACAGGGTGCGGCTCACCGTCTCGGGCGTCAGGCCGAGAAAGCTGCCGATCTCGTCGCGGCTCATCCGCAGCAGCAGCGAAGTGGCCGAGAAGCCGCGCACCGCGAGCCGGTGCATCAGGTTGAGCAGGAACGCGGCGACGCGCTCCTCGGCGTGCATGCTGCCGAGCTGCAGCATCGCCTGGTGGCTGGCCGCAATCTCGTGGCTCATCACCTGGTGGAAGCGCATCTGCAGCGACGGCACCTCGCGCTCGAGCGCCTCGAGCTCGACGAGGGGAACGACGCAGACCTGCGAATCCTCGAGCGCGACCGCGTCGACCTGGTGGACGCCGGAGTCGATGCCGCTGAGGCCGATCAGCTCGCCGGCCATCTGGAAGCCAGTGATCTGCTCTTCGCCCTGATGCGAGCGCACGAAGGTCTTGAAGAATCCCGTCAGCACGGCGAAGAGCGCGTCGGCGCGGTCGCCGGCGCGAAACAGCGTAGCGCCGCGCGTGACCTTGCGCTGCGCGACGACGAGACGATGCTCGATGCGCTCAAGCTCTTCGCGCGTCAGCCCGACCGGAAGGCAGATCTCGCGCAGGTTGCAGCTCGAGCAGTGCACCTGGCACTTGGCCGCGTGCAGCGAACGGAATGGGCTGGGGCTGAGGCTGCCATGGGTCGAGCTCATCGGAGGCACTGTATGCGGGGGACGCGCGTGCTCCCTTGACGAGCGTCGACCGCGGCCGCGCGCGTTCTGATCTGCGTCAAGCGGCGGCCGCAGGGCGCTGACTAGAGTCGCCCCACCCAGCGAGGACGCGCCATGCTGCCCGACGCTCATCGCCAGCTGCGCAACCAGCTCGCCGTCTTCCTGCCCGCCGACCGCCTCGTCTGCGATCCGCTGCGGCTGATCGCCTGGGGCACCGACGCCAGCTTCTATCGCCTCGTCCCCAAGCTGGTCGTCGTCGTCGACGACGAGGCCGAGCTTCGCCGCGTCCTCGCGTGCTGCGCGCGCCTCGGCACGCCGGTGACGTTTCGCGCCGCCGGGACGAGCCTCTCCGGTCAGGCGGTCACCGACTCGGTGCTCGTCCTGCTCGGCGACGGTTGGCGCGGCATCCGCGTCGCCGACGACGGCGCGACCGTGGCGCTGCAGCCGGGGGTGATCGGCGCCGCCGCGAACCGCGCGCTCGCGCCGCTCGGCCGCAAGATCGGCCCCGACCCGGCCTCGATCGATGCCGCGATGGTCGGCGGCATCGCCGCCAACAACGCGAGCGGAATGTGCTGCGGGACGGCGCAGAACAGCTACCACACACTCGCCGGAATCCGCGTCGTCCTGGTCGACGGCAGCGTCCTCGACACCCGCGACGCGGCGAGCTGCGCGGAGTTCGCGCGGACGCGGCCCGAGCTCTTGGATGGTCTCGCCGAGCTCGCACGCGAGACGTCCGCCGACGCCGGTCTCACTGCCCGGATCCGCCACAAGTTCAGGCTCAAGAACACGACCGGCTACAGCCTCAATGCGCTGGTCGACTTCGCAGATCCGATCGACATCCTCGCGCACCTGATGATCGGCTCGGAGGGGACGCTCGGCTTCATCAGCGAGATCACGTATCGAACGGTCGAGGAGCACGCGCACAAGGCGAGCGCGCTCGTCCTCTTCGACCGCCTCGAGACGGCATGCGGGGCGGTGATGCGCCTGAAGTCGACTCCGGTCGCCGCGGTCGAGCTGCTCGACCGAGCGTCGCTGCGCTCGGTCGAGGCCAAGCCCGGCATGCCCGAGGCGCTCGCGGCGCTCCCGGCCGACGGCGCGGGCCTGTTGATCGAGACGCGCGCCGCGACTGCGGCCGCGCTCGCCGTGCGCATCGACGCGATCGCCACCGCGCTCGCGGCCTTCGCGCTGGCACGGCCGCTGCGCTTCGCGACCGACGCAAGCGAGGCGGCGGCGCTCTGGAACGTCCGCAAGGGAATGTTCCCCGCCGTCGGCGCGGTGCGCCCGACCGGAACGACGGTGATCATCGAGGACGTCGCGTTCCCGGTCGACCGCCTCGCCGCGGCGACGCTCGACCTGCAGACGCTGCTCCGCGAGCACGGCTATCGCCAGGCGATCATCTTCGGCCACGCGCTCGAGGGCAACCTCCACTTCGTCTTCACCCAGGACTTCGGCAGCGCCGCCGAGGTCGAGCGATATCGCCGCTTCATGGACGCGATGTGCGCGATGGTCGTGACGAAGTACGACGGCTCGCTCAAGGCCGAGCACGGCACCGGTCGCAACGTCGCCCCGTTCGTCGAGCTCGAGTGGGGCGCGCAGGCGGTCGCGACGATGCACCGGATCAAGGCGCTGTTCGACGCCGATGGGCTGCTCAACCCCGGCGTCATCCTCAACGCCGATCCGCTCGCCCACCTCGCGAACCTGAAGCCGCTGCCCGCCGCCGATCCGCTCGTCGACACCTGCATCGAGTGCGGCTTCTGCGAGCCGAAGTGCCCGTCCCACGGGCTGACGCTGTCGCCGCGCCAGCGCATCGTCGCCCGGCGCGAGATCGCGCGGCTCGAGGCGAAGGGCGACGAGCCCGAGCGCGCGGCCGAGCTCGAGCAGCTCTACGACTATCAGGGGCTCGAGACGTGCGCCACGTGCGGCCTGTGCGCGACGTCGTGTCCGGTCGGCATCGAGACGGGGCTCCTCACCAAGGCATTGCGCGCTCGCCGCGCCGGGCCGCTCGCTCGCGGCGTCGCCGGCGTCGCGGCACGCAATTTCGGCGCGGCGACGGCTGCGGTTCGCTTCGGCCTCGCCGCCGCCGACCTCGCGCACGGCGTTGTCGGCACGGCGGCGATGAAGGCCGGCCTCGACGAGTTGCGCAAGACGTCCGGGGGACGGCTGCCGAAGTGGTCGCCGCAGCTCGCCCGTCCGGTCCGCTTCGTTCCGCGGGCGCGCGCGCCGACGACGAGCGAGCGCGTCGTCTACTTCCCGAGCTGCGCGGCGCGCAACCTCGGCCCGCCGCGCGGCCGCGACGCCGAGCCGCTGCCGGTCGTCGCCGAACGGCTGTTCCGCCGCGCCGGTTTCGACGTCGTCTATCCGCGCGCGCTCGACGGCCTGTGCTGCGGCCAGCCGTTCGAAAGCAAGGGCCTCGCCGACGCGGCGGCGCTGAAGTCGGACGCGCTCGCCGCGGCGCTGCAAGAGGCGAGCGACGGCGGACGCTGGCCGATCGTTTTCGACACCAGTCCGTGCACCTTCCGGATGAAGAAGGCGCTCGGCGGCACGCTTGCGATCCACGACAGCATCGACTTCGTCCACGACACGCTGCTGCCGCGGCTCGCGATCGCGCCGGCGCGTGGCGCGGTCGCGGTGCATCCGGTCTGCAGCGTGCGCAAGATGGCGAGCGTCGACAAGCTCGTCGCGATCGCGCGCCGTTGCAGCGAGTCGATCGTCACCGTCGACGCGGTGCAGTGCTGCGGCTTCGCCGGCGACCGCGGGTTCGTTCGCCCCGAGCTCAACGAGCACGCGTTGCGCGACCTGCGCAACGCGATTCCGGCGGGCTGCAGCGGCGGCGTCTCGAGCAGCCGGACGTGCGAGATCGGCCTCTCCGAGGCGGCCGGCGTTCCCTACGAGTCGATCCTCTGCCTCGTCGAGCGCTGCTCGGCGGCCACGAGCGTCGCGTCGCCCGCCGGCGCCGCCGCGGTTGCCTGAGACGCGCGCGGGCGCAGCGCGTCGGCGACGAGCTCGGCGACGTCGCGGGTCGCGACTTCGCCGTCCTTGCCGAGCGAGCCGAGGCCGTCGGCCATCATCACCGCGCAGTACGGGCACGCGGTCACGATCGTCCGCGGCGACTCGGCGAGCGCCTGCTCGACGCGGAGCACATTGATGCGCTTGCCGATCGTCTCGTCGATCCACATCCTGCCACCGCCGGCGCCGCAGCACATCGACTTCTCGCGCGCGAGCGCGAACTCGCGCGGCGCGTCGCCCGACAGCCGCGCGACGATCGCCCGCGGCGCGTCGTACTCGCCGTTGTGGCGACCGAGGTAGCACGGGTCGTGGTAGATCGCGCCGGACAGCTCGGCATCGACATCGATCCGGCCGTCGGCGAGCAGCTCGGCGATCAGCTGCGTGTGGTGGACGACCTCGACGTCGAGGCCGAACTCGGGATACTCGTTGCGCAGCGAGTTGAGCGCGTGCGGGTCGCAGGTGACGACGCGGCGCACGCCGAGCTCGCCGAGCGTCGACGACAGCGCCGTCGCGAGCTGCTGAAACAGCACTTCGTTGCCGACCCGGCGAACGCACTCGCCGGTCGAGCCCTCGCGGGCGCCGAGGATGCCGAAGCGCACGCCGGCATGCTGCAGGATGCGCACGAAGGCGCGCGCGATGCGCTGCCCGCGCGGGTCGTACGACATCGCCGAGCCGACGTAGAAGAGAACGTCGAGCGAGGCCATCTGCGCCGCGTCGCGAACGACCGGGACGCCGAGCCCGTCCGCCCACGACCCGCGCTCGCTCGCCGGTAGCCCCCACGGGTTGCCTTCCGCCTCGACGACCTCGAACAGGTGCTTGAGCTCGTGCGGGAATTCGCCCGCGATCAGCACCTGCTGCTGGCGCATGCGAAAGAAGCGGTCGAGGTGCTCGAGCTCGATCGGGCACGCCGCCTCGCAGTAGCCGCACGTCGTGCACGCCCAGAGCGTCTCGTCGGCGATGACGTTGCCGATGAGCGCGGGCAGCGCGCCGCCCGGATCGCCGGCGACGATGGCGTCGGCGCACTCGACGAGGTGGCGCTTGACGTGGTCGTTGACCATCTTCAGCGACAGCGGCTTGCCGGTCAGGTGGGTCGGGCACGCGTCCTTGCAGCGGCCGCACTCGGTGCAGGTGAAGACGTCGAGCCCGTCTTTCCACGTCAGGTCGACGGCGCTGCGGACGCCGGCCTTCATGTGTGCCTCGTCCTCGGCGGCCATCAGCTTGTCGAGGTCGACCGTCGGGACGCGGTGCGCCGGCCGGCCGCGGCGGAACCACAGCGTCGGCAGCGCGGTGACGATGTGGAAGTGCTCGCCGAGCGGCAGGATGACGAGAAACGAGAGCACGACCGCCATCTGCGTCCAGTAGGAGATCGCGTAGCCGGCCGCGAGCGCCTCGGGCGACAATCTCGCGAGCGCATCCGCGACTGCGCTGCCCGCGAACGCGTACGCACGCTCGTGCGCGATCTGCGGAACGCGGTCGGCGAGCAGCGCGAAGCGAAAGCCGTCGAACGCGAAGTCAGTGACCATGATCGCCAGGATCAGGCCGAGGACGAGGATCGCCTCGCGGTTCGGCTCGAGACGCGGCGGGCGGGCGACGAAGCGGCGATGCAGCGCATAGAGCACGGCCGCGACGACGGCGATCTCGATGGCGTCCTTGAACGCCGCGAACGCGCCGGCGAACCATGCCGGGAACGACGCCAGTTCGTCGTAGCCGATCGCGAGCAGCTGGAGCTTGCGCAGCAGGAGGGAGAGGAAGCCGAGGAAGAGCACCGCGTGCATCACGCCCGGCCGCCACTCGCGCTTGACCATGCGACGCTGCAGCAGGCCGTCGAGCGCGACGCTGCGCAGGCGCGCGAGCGGCGCGTCGAATCGGTTCTCCGGCTGCAGCGCGTTCACGATCCGCAGCTTGCGCCAGGCGAGCGCTGCGAAGCCAGCCGTGGCGAGCAGCAGCAGCGAGGTGATCGCGCCGGGGCCCATCGTCGTCGTTCCCGAGACCCGGCGCGGCGCCGCGCTCAGTAGCGCCCGTGCTGCTTGACGACGTAGTTCGTCAGCTCCATCGCCTGCATCGACAGCCGCGTCTGCAGCGCGTGCGTGGCGCGGACGATCGCGCGCATGACCGCGTACAGCGTTCGCGGCTCGCGGTCGATCAGCGTCTCGAGCCGGCCGCGCTCGAGGAGCAGGACGTGGGCGGCGCTGGTCGCGACGAGCGTCGCGTAGCGCGGCGTGCTGTCGAGGAAGCCGAGCTCGTGCGCGAGGTCGCCAGCGCGCAGCGTCGCGAGCACCGTCTCCTGCGGCGTGCCGCGGTGGCGGACGACGTCAAGAGTGCCGTCGACGACGACGACGAGCCGGTCGTCGACGGTGCCCTCGCGCGCCAGCACCTCGCCGGCGGCGAACGTCTCGCGCTCGACGATCCCCGCGAGGACCTCGACCTGCTGCTGCGAAAGGCCGGCGGCGAGCGGGCTCGCGCGCACGGCGTCGTGGACGGGTGTCTGTCGGGCGTTCATCGCATCTCCCGGTGCAGCTGCTCAGCGCGCTGGACGAAGGCATCGACCATCGTGCGCGCGACGAAGTCGACGGCGGGCCTGGCGAGCCGGTCGAGCAGGACGTCGCCGATCTCGTAGGCGACATCGAACTCGACCTTGGAGCCGAGCTGGCCGAGCGGCGTCAAGAGCCAGTCGCCGTCGAAACGGCGAAACGGCCCTTCGACGACGCGGACGCGCAGCGACTCGGGCCGCCGCTTGGCGTTGCGGGTGACGAACGAGAACCGCAGCTCGAAGAACGAGAAGTCGACCTTGCCCGCGACCCAGTCGTCGCTGCGCTCGAGGATCGTCGCGCCGACGCACCACGGCATGAACTGCGGATAGTGCTCGGCCTGCTCGATCAGGTCGAACATGCTCTCGGCCGGGTACGGGACGAGCACCGAACGGCGGACGTGCACTGTGCTGGCTCGGCCGGCCAGGGTCCGGCCTGATGCGATCGGGAACGGTCATCTTGCCACCTGCCCCGAGCTTGCCGGCCGTCGGGCCGGCGCGCGCTGATGCAGGTCAAATGCGACGCCTGCTGCGCCAGGTCAGATGCGCTGCGGCGGGGCGCTGCCAGACTGCGCCGGCGACGAGTAGACCTTTGGGTCACCTTCCCATTTCTTGCGCGCTGGGCCAGACTCCGCCCGGCGGCGGGGAGACAGCCGTCGTCTCATGCCCTGCGCGCCGCGTGGCACGCCGGGTCGGAAATCCACGTGACCGCTTGAAGGAAACCGAGACCATGAGGAAGCTTCCGATCACCATCGCCGCCGTCGCCGTGTGCGCGTTCGCCGGCAATGCGTTCGCCGACTCCGCCGACGACATCATGGCGAAGAACAAGTGCAGCGGCTGCCACACGGCCACCACGACCAAGAAGGCGCCGTCGTTCGCCGACGTCGCCAAGAAGTACCAGGGCAACGCCGGCGCCGAGGCCAAGCTCGTCGACATGCTGAAGACCGGCGGCCCCGACGACCACAAGAAGATCGCCGCGAGCGACGCCGAGCTGAAGGCGGTCGTGCAGAAGGTGCTCGCGACCAAGTGATCCGGGAGAGCACGGATGCCTGAGCCGCGCCCACCGGGCCGCATCCGCAAGGCCTGGCGCTGGCTGTTCTCGCCGTCGGCCCGGTGGTCTGTGTTCGCGCTGGTCGGGATCGGCCTCGTCATCGGCGCGCTCGGCGTGATCGGCACGGGCGTCATGGTCGCGGCGACGGGAACGACCGAGTTCTGCGGCACGACCTGCCACTCGCACCAGCAGTTCGTCTACCCCGAGCACCAGCAGAGCGTCCACTACACCAACCGGACCGGCGTGCGGGCGTCTTGCACCGACTGCCACGTTCCGCATCACTATCCGGCAAAGCTCGTCTACAAGGCGAAGGCCGGCATGCGCGACGCCTGGGGCGAGCTGCGCGGCACGATCTCGACGCGCGAGAAGTTCGAGCGCGAGCGCTGGCGGCTCGCCAACGAGGTCTGGGACGAGATGCGCGGCAACAACTCGGAGAACTGCCGCTCGTGCCACAACCCGACGGCGATGTCGAGCACGAAGCAGTCCGAGGACGCGCAGAAGCAGCACAAGAAGTTCGCCGCCGGCAAGGCGACGTGCATCGACTGCCACACCGGGGTCGCGCACAAGGAGCCCGAGGAGCCGAAGGAGCCGGCGAAGGCCGAAGCGACGAAATGAGCGAGGCGCGCGCCTCGCTCGCGGCGATCCGTGCATTGGCGAACGCCATGCGCCGACGCCATGGGACCAAGGTCCCATTGGACCGGGTTGGGGTGCGCCCTATGGTCGGCGAGCACCGTCGTGCCGCAGTCGCATCGACGCGGCGACAGCGACGACTCTGATCCAAATCAACCGATGACGGGAAGGTGCAACCCTAGACTGGCCCGATCCACGCGGCGTCCACCCTTGGTGGCGCCTTCGAGCCAGTGAGGCACCTGCTCAGGAGGACGACGATGGACAAGCAACGGACTCCGCGCTGGATTGCGGGCGTCGTCGCTGCGATCCTCGCTGCGTCGATCGCCGGTTGTGGCGGCGGCGATTCCGGACCCGCGGGCCCGGCCGGCCCGCCGGGTTCCAGCGGCCCTCCGGGTCCCGGCGGTCCTCCTGGCGGCGGCGGCGGGGGCGGCGGTGGCTCGGGAACCACCAATGTCGGCAGCAATGCGTTGACGAACCCGGCGGCGATCCAGGCCAACGCGGACGTCTGGGCCAATCTGCAGCCGACGGTGACGATCACGAAGGTCAGCATCGCGAGCCCCCCCGTGGTCGACTTCACCGTGGTCGACGCCTTCGGCAACGCCGTCGTCGGCCTCGGCAACACGAGCAAGAGCTCGACGGCGACCGTCGCCAGCTACCCGAATCTGTCGTTCGCGATCGCCAAGCTCGTTCCAGGAACGGTCGGCTCGCCGAGCAGGTGGGTGAGCTACATCGTGACGACGGTGCCGAGCACGACCACCGCCGCGGGGCCGCAGCGTCCCGGCACCGACAACACCGGCACGCTCGTCGACCACGGCGACGGCAGCTACACGTACACGTTCTATCGCGACATCACGACGATTCCGGCGCAGCTCGCCGGAATGACGGTCAACCCGCCGAACAACATCGCCGACCTGGGCGACGTCTCGTACAACCCGTCGCTGACGCACCGGGTGACGATCGCGCTCTCGGGCAGCGCGCCCGCCACCGGGTCGAACACCCCGACCGGCGCCAACTCGGCGGTCGCGTCGGTGCCGATGAAGCATCCCGCCAACGCGATCTACGACTTCATCCCGTTGACCGGCAGTCCGGTGACGGCGACCAACTTCTCGCGCGACATCGCCGCCAACGCGAACTGCGAAGCGTGCCACCGCAAGCTCGGCGGCGTGCCAGGGCTGAGCGAAGCCGAGGACTCGGCGGGCTTCCACGGCGGCAGCCGCAACAACGTCCAGTACTGCGCGGTCTGCCACACCGACCAGCGCCGCTACGGCCAGAGCGAGGCGACCTTCACGCTGAACGGCGCGATCAAGACGTTCACCTCCGAGACGCGCGTCGTCGACGGCCGCACGATCGGCAACCTGCCCAACTACATCCACAAGATCCACATGGGCCCGCTGCTCGTCAACGTCAACTACAACTACGCCGGCGTCCTGCCCGCGGACACGACGTTCCCGCAGGACATCCGCAACTGCACTTCGTGCCACGATGGCTCGAGCACCGTGTCGCGGACGACCAAGACCAAGGACGGCGACCACTGGAAGACGAACCCGAGCAGGCTCGCCTGCGGCTCCTGCCACGACGGCATCAACTTCGCGACCGGGACGGGCGTCACGCTGGCAGACGCGCAGAAGGGGCTGACGCAATCGCCTGGTCTGGCCCACGCCGGCGGCGCGCAGACCGACGATTCCATGTGCGCCACCTGCCACTCGGCATCGAGCATCGACGTCGACCACCTGCCGGTGACGCCACCGAACCCGAACAACGCGCTCGCGGTCACCGGCGGCAACGCCAACACCAACTCGGCGTGGATCGCTTCGGGCGGGTCGGTCGGACGCCTCCCCGCGGGCGCGATCACGGTGAAGTGGGACGTCAAGAGCGTCTCGCGCAACGGCAGCAAGCAGCCGGTGATGGTCTTCCGCTGGCTGCAGAACGGCACGCCGGTGGCGATCAATCCCTTCGCGACCGCTGCCGTCAACCCGGCGACCGGACAGAAGGAGATGTGGGACAACTTCATGGGCTCGCCGAGCGCGCAATTCGTGTTCGCGGTCCCGCAGGACAACACCGTCGCGCCGGCGGACTTCAACGCGTCGGCGTCCGGATATCTCCGCAAGATCTGGGACGGCACCGCGACCGGCACCGGTGCGGGCACTTTCACCGGTCCCGACGCCAACGGCTACTACACCGTGACGCTGACGGGAGTCACGGTTCCCGACAACGCCGTGATGCTGACCGGCGGGATGGGCTACTCGTACAACGCGGTGAGCGCGCAACCGCTCACGCAGACGAACGTGGCGGGCTACCCGGTGACCCCGCCGACCGCAGCCGGGCAGACGAACATGCAGGGCGGCCTGATCGTCATCGCTCCGAACGCGCAGGTCGTCGGCACCGGCTACAGCGGCCGGCGCGCGATCGTCGAGGACGCGCGCTGCAACGCCTGTCACCAGGAGCTCGGCACGTTCACCGAGGACGCGTTCCACGCCGGACAGCGCAACGACGGGACGACGTGTTCGTGGTGCCACAACCCGAACAAGACGGGCACCGGATGGGCGATCGACTCGACCGTCTTCGTGCACGCGATCCACGCTTCGGCCAAGCGCACCGTTCCCTACAACTACCAGGCGACCTCGGCGACCGACGGATTCTTCAACGTCACGTTCCCGGGCATCCTGAACGACTGCACGACGTGCCACCTACCCGGCACGTTCGACTTCAGCGCGACCACGCAGTCAGCGATCGACAATCGGCTCTATCGGACCACGGCCAACGGGACGTACACCGCGTCGCCCGCGCTCTCGCCCTACGTCGTCGCTGGCACGAATTACGGCAGCGGGTTCTCGTTCAACGCCGGCACCGGAGTCGCAACCCCTGCGGCGGCGACGACGCTCGTGACCTCGCCGACCGCTGCGGTGTGCTCGGCGTGCCACGACAGCAACCAGGACATCGCCCACATGAGGGCGAACGGCGGGTCGTTCTACCAGGGGCGCACCGCGGCGCTGGGAACGACCGAGACGTGCCTGATCTGCCACGGCACCGGCGGCATCGCGGACATCGCGGTGGAGCACTCGAAGAATCGCTGAGCGAGACGGGACACCGCGGGAACCCGACGCCAGGATCGGCCCCGCACGCCAAGCGGCCGGGCACGTTCGGCCGCGGGAGGATGGGCGATGCAGCGGAGCTGGATCGGCGCGACGGCGGCGGTGGTGATCGCACTGCCCGCAATGGCTGACCCGAACACCGTGGCGGCAACCACCGCCGCCAGCGTGCCGGCCGTGCGGCCGCAGGCGCGCGGCGCGTCCGCAGCGATCGAGCATCGCGTCGACCTCAACAGCGCGAGCAGCACCGAGCTCATGACGCTTCCGGGGATCGGCACCGCCGAGGCGACCCGGATCATCGCCAACCGCCCGTACCTCACGAAGTCCGAGCTGGTGACGAAGAACGTGCTGCTGGTCGGACCATTCGTCTCGGTCAGGCACCTGGTGGTCGCGATTCCCAAGACGGTGCCGAAGGCCAAGTCATGACGGCGCCTACGATCGCCCGCATCTTGTTCGCCGTCGCGGCGCTGCTCGTCGGCAACGCGGTGCAGGCACAGGCCGCGTCGGCGCCCGCGAACGGCGCCGCGGCGGCTGCTGCGCCGGCAAGCGGCGCGAGCGCACCCGCGAAACCGCGCAAGCCGTTGCCGCCTCGCGACCAGTACAGCGACGAAGGCGCCGACACGTGCCTCGGCTGCCACGACGACGTGAGCTCGACCTACTCGGCCGGAGCGATCTTCAAGACCAAGCACGCGTTCCGCAAGGACGCACGCGCACCGTTCGGACCCGGCGGACTGCAATGCGAGGCGTGCCACGGACCGGGAGCGCGCCACGCAGCGAGCAAGAACCCCGAGTCGATCAACAGCCTGAAGCCGACGTCGTCGCAGACGCCGCAGGAGCGCAGCCAGCCGTGCCTCGCCTGCCACCAGGCCGGCGCGCGGATTGGCTGGCACGCGAGCTCGCACGAGCGCAGCAACCTGGCGTGCAGCGACTGCCACAAGATGCACCAGGAACACGGTGACCCGGTGCTCGTCAAGGCAAGCCAGCCCGAGGTCTGCTTCACTTGCCACCGGCAGAAGCGCGCCGATTTCCAGAAGACCTCGACGCATCCGGTCCGCTACGGCCTGATGTCGTGCAGCGATTGCCACGCCGTCCACGCGCCGACGTCGAACACGGCGCTGCTCGTCAAGCCGAGCCTCAACCAGACGTGCACCAGCTGCCACGCCGACAAGCGCGGGCCGCTGCTCTGGGAGCACCAGCCGGTGACCGAGGACTGCAGCCTCTGCCACAGCGCCCACGGCTCGGTGCGCAACGCCCTGCTCACCAAGTCGCCCCCGCTGCTGTGCCAGCAGTGCCACTCGCCGGCGGGACACCCGTCGTTCGCGCTGACGAACCAGCAGCTGCCGGGCGGTACCACCCCCGCCCCGATCTACCTCGTCGCCGGCAGCTGCACGAACTGCCACTCGCAGGTGCACGGCAGCAACCACCCCGCGGGAGCCAAGCTGATGCGTTGACCGGTCGCAGCGCGACGACGCGCGCGACACCACCGGAACCGATGCGATGAAGATCTTCAGCTCCCCTCACCTGCTCGCCACCCTCGGTTGCCTCGCCGTCGCAGGCACGGCGTCGGCGCAGGTCGACACGTCGCAATGGAAGTGCTCGTCGTGCCCGTACCCGAAGGGCACGACCGGCAGCGTCGACGCCGGCGTCGGCTACGTCAGCGACAAGTCGCAGAAGTTCGGCGACTTCACCGGCCTCGACAATCAGGGCGCGTTCCTCGACCTCGGCGGCAACGTCAGCCGGCGCGGCGACGACGGCTATTGGGCCGACCTCTGGGGCCGCGACCTCGGCCTCGACAGCCGCCAGCTGTACGGAGAGTCCGGGCGCGAGGGACGCTACACGCTGCGCGTCGGCTACGCCGAGATGGTCCGCAACCTCACCGAAGGCGCGTCGACTCCCTTCCTCGGCAGTGGCAGCTCGCTGCTGTCGCTTCCGGCAGGCTATCCCGCCGCCGACACGACGGGAATGCCGCTCGCAACGACGCTGCAGCCGATCGACATCGGCTTCAAGTACAAGCGTCTCGACCTCGGCGGCACCGTCGTCGGCGGCCGCGACTGGAGCGTCGGCCTGAACTATCGACACGACGAGCGCAACGGCACCAAGCCCACCGCCGGCTCGTTCTTCTCGACTGCATCGCAGTTCGCGGCGCCGGTGAACGAGAAGCTCGACCAGGGCGAGATCGGGCTCGCCTACGCGACGCGCAAGTGGCAGGGGACGCTGAGCTACCACGTCTCGTCGTTCCGCAACGACAACCCCGGGGTGACGTGGTCGAACCCATTCTTCCCGGTCGTCGCCGGCGCGGCCACCGGGCAGCTCGCGCTCGCGCCCGACAACCTGTTCCAGCAGTTGCGCGCGACCGGAGGCTACGACATCGCGCCGACGGTCCGCTTGACCGGAGACTTCGCGTTCGGCAGGCTCACCCAGGACGACGCCTTCCTGCCGGCGACCGAGAACGCCCTGCTCGCGCCGGCGGTTCTGCCGCTTCCTTCATCGTCGCTCGGCGGCCGAGTCGATACCTACAACGGCGGCCTCAAGCTGACGGCGACGCCGCTGGCCGGGCTGAAGCTGATCGGAAGCTGGGACTACGACAAGCGCGACAACCGCACGCAGGTGCGCGCCTGGCCGGTCGTCTCGACCGACATGTTCGTGACCGGTGCGACGCGCACCAACACGCCCTTCAGCTACACGCTCAACCGACTCAAGGCCCTCGGCGACTACTCCAGCGCGAGCCTGCCGTGGGCGATGCGGATCACCGGCGGCCTCGAATACGACCAGCGCGATCGCACCTACCAGGAGGTTGTGACGACGCGCGAGTGGACGATCTGGGGCAAGGCCGCGGCGCAGCCGATGGAGAAGCTCACGACGTGGTTCAAGCTTGCGCACTCGTGGCGCGACAACTCGACCTACGGCACGGCGACCTGGTTCTACGTCGAGAACCCGCTGCTGCGCAAGTTCAATCTCGCCGACCGGACCCGCAACAGCGCCGAGGTGCACCTCGACTACGCGGTGAGCGAGAAGATCTCGCTCGGGCTCTCGGCAGACGTCGCCGACGACGACTACAACAACTCGCCGGTCGGTCTCACCAACTCGCGCAGCGCCAATGTCGCGCTCGAGCTCTCGGCAGCGATCACGGAGAAGACGCACGCGCGCGGCTTCGTGCAGACGCAGCAGATCCGCTCGGACCAGAACGGCAGCCAGGCGTTCGGGGTCGCCGACTGGAAGGGTCGCGTCAAGGACAAGTTCGACACGCTCGGCGCGGGCATCAAGCACACCGCCATCGAGAACAAGCTCGACCTCGGCGCCGACGTCATGTTCTCGCGATCGCGCAGCGACACGACCGTGCAGGCCACGTTCGGAGGCTCGCCCTTCCCGACCGCGAAGACGTCGCTCGACAGCCTGACCGTCTACGGCAACTACAAGCTGAAGGACAACCTCTCGATCACCGGCGGCGTCACGTTCGAGCACTACGACTCCGACGACTGGCGGCTCGACGGCGTCGCGCCGGGCACGGTGCCGAACCTGCTCGCGCTCGGCATGCAATCGCCGCACTACTCGGTGACCGTGCTGCGCGTCGGTCTGCGCTACCGCTTCTGAGCGAGGCGGCCGCGCCGCCGCGCGTCGTCGACGCGACGTCCTGCCGGCACGCTTGATCTTTCGCAAGAGCGCCGGCAGCGGCGCTCGCTACTCTCGTTCCGTCGCGTGGCGCCTCGCAGGGCCGCGTCCAGACCGCGGAGTGGCAGCGCTTGAACCCCTACGTCGTCTTCCTGCTGTACCTGCTGGCGATCCTCTCGTTCGTCGCGATCACGCTCGCGCTGAACGCACTGCTCGGGCCGAAGCCGCAGCCGTCGAAAGTCAAGCTCGAGCCGTTCGAGTGCGGGGCGACGCCGATCAGCACGCTCAACGTCAAGGCGGTGCCGATCAAGTACTACGCGATCGCGGTCGTCTTCATCCTGTTCGACCTCGAGACGGTATTTCTCTTCATCCTCGCGCTCGGCGCGCAGCCGGTCACCGGCTTCATGCTGTTCACGTTCCTCCTCTTCGTCAGCCTGCTCGTGCTGCTGCTGCTCTACGTCTACAAGGCGCGGCTGATCGAGGCAGTGACGCAGTAACGCGATGGACGCGCGCACGTTCCCGATCACGACCGCCGCGCCCGCGGCACGCTCGACCAAGGACGCCGCGTTCGAGTACCTGACCACGCGCAAGGACGAGCTGATCGGCTGGGCGCGCAAGTTCTCGCTCTTCCCGTACCCATTCGTCACCGCGTGCTGCGCGATGGAGTTCATGGCGGTGAGCGCGTCGCCGTACGACACCGACCGCTTCGGCGCGGCGCTGCCGCGCTTCTCGCCGCGCCAGGCCGACCTGTTGATGGTCGTCGGCACCGTGACGCACAAGCAGGCGCCGATCCTGCTCAAGGTCTACGAGCAGATGTGCGAGCCGAAATGGGTGATGGCGTTCGGTGTCTGCGCGTCGAGCGGCGGCTTCTACCAGAACTACGCAGCGCTGCAGGGCATCGACAAGATCATTCCCGTCGACGTCTACGTTCCCGGCTGCCCGCCGCGCCCGGAGACGGTGATCGACGGAATCATGCAGCTACAGGACAAGATCGCGCGCTCGCGCCATCCCGTCGTCACGGAGCGGTTCTGACGTGGCCGCCAACGACCTCGGCACGCTGCACCGCGAGCTCGTCCCCGCGGCCGGACCGGCGTCGGTCTCGCACGGCACGATCGTCCTCGTCCTCGCGCCGGGCGAGCTCGCGACGACCGCGCGGCGGCTGCGCGACGAGTTCGGCTTCGACGTCCTCCTCGACGTGACCGCGGTCGACTGGCCGGACGACGCGCTCCGCTTCGAGGTCGTCCACCACTTCTACTCGACCGCGCACCGCGTCCGCGTCCGCCTGAAGACGCGGGTCGGCGCCGCAGAGCCGGTGGTCGACTCGCTGTGCGCGCTGTACGGCTCGGCCGCGTACATGGAGCGCGAGTGCCACGACATGTACGGCATCGTCTTTCGCGGCAACCGCGACCTGCGGCCGATCCTGCTCTATGAGGGATTCGTCGGGCATCCCCTGCGCAAGGACTACCCGAAGCTGCGCGAGCAGCCGCTCGTCGCGTACCGGGAAGGCTGACGACGATGGACACCGCGACGATCGCCAACCCGATCCGCTCTTCGCTCGGCACGGGCGCCGACGACGGCTCGGTCATCGTCAACATCGGACCATCGCACCCGGCGACGCACGGCACGGTGCAGATCGTCGCCGAGCTCGACGGCGAGAAGGTGCTTCGCACCGACGTCCACTGCGGCTACCTGCACCGCGGCTTCGAGAAGGAGTGCGAGGACCACACCTGGCACAACCTCATCCCGTACGTCGACCGCCTCAACTACGTCTCGCCGCTCGTCAACGACTTCGCCTACTGCGACGCGGTCGAGCAGCTGATGGGGATCGAGATCACGCCGCGCTGCCGCTATCTGCGCACCCTGCTCTCGGAGTATTCGCGCGTCGTCGATCACCTGACGTGCGTCGCCGCCGCGCTGATGGAGATGGGCGCGATGACCGCGTTCCTCTACCTCGTCATGGTCCGCGACTACATGTACGAGCACCTCGCCGCGCTCACCGGCGCGCGGGTGACGCACAGCTACGGGCGGATCGGCGGCCTGGCGCGTGACCTGCCCGAAGGCTGGCTCGTCCGCCTCGAGGAGATCCTCGTGAAGTACGAGGAGTTCGTCGGCCGCGTCCACGCCCTCGTCGACCGCAACCGCATCTTCATCGACCGCCTGCGCGGCGTCGGCACGATCACGACCGCCCAAGCGCTGAGCCTCGGCTGCACCGGCCCCGTCCTGCGCTCGACCGGAGCGGCGATCGACCTGCGCAAGGACGCGCCGTACCTCGCGTACGCCGAGCTCGATTTCGACGTGCCGGTCGGCATCCAGGGCGACAACTACGACCGCTACTACGTGCGCATGCGCGAGATGGACGAGTCGGTCTACATGATCCGCCAGCTCGCGCAGATGCTGCCCGCGGGGCCGGTCAACGTCGACGACCGCCGCTGCACGTTCCCCGAGAAGACGTTCGTCTACGGCCAGATCGAGTCGCTCATCAACCACTTCAAGCTGGTCATGGACGGGCCCCTCGTTCCCGCCGGCGAGGTCTACTGCGCGCACGAGGCGCCAAACGGCGAGCTCGGCTTCTACCTCGTCTCGACCGGCGGCGGCACGCCGTACAAGGTCCACGTCCGCTCGCCAAGCTTCGTTCACATGGGCGCGGCGAGCCGGATGCTCGACGGCGGCCAG
>Ga0070664_100000809_pt1 | contig 24063 bp, 11 predicted proteins | sample KBSC73metaG_FD_65863 | JGI IMG/M metagenome (GOLD analysis project Ga0070664, IMG submission 65863) | Corn rhizosphere microbial communities from Kellogg Biological Station, Michigan, USA - KBS C7-3 metaG | ecosystem: Host-associated > Plants > Roots > Rhizosphere > Soil ... | reverse complement strand
GCTCGGGATGACAAAGAGGCTCGGGATGACAAAAGGGTATGATATGGACAGACTCATTCGAAACGCCCGCACGGGGCTCCGCAGTCTCCGCCGCACGCCGGGGTTCGCGAGCGTCGCGATCCTCACCCTCGCGCTCGGGATCGGCCTCTCGACGGCAGTGTTCACGATCGCCAACGCGCTCCTCCTGCGACGCCTGCCGGTGCGCGATCAGGATCGCATCGTGCTCCTGTGGGGCGAGACGCGCGACAAGCGATTCAGGAACTTCCCGCTCGATCTCGACGACGCCCGCACGTTCATCCGCGAGAGCCGCTCGCTCGAGCGCGGCGCCTTCTACGGCTACGAAGGCGCGAGCAAGATCGCGGCCCGCGTAGGCGACCGAACCATCAATCTCGGCCAGACGGTCACCGGCGGCGACTTCTTCGGTGTCCTCGGCCCTCGTGTGACGTTAGGCAGGACCCTCGTTTCTACCGACGATCAGTTCGGCGCCGAGCCCGTCGCGGTGTTGAGCTACTCGGCGTGGCAACGTGAGTTCGGGGGTGACCCCGGTGTCCTGGGGCAACGCTTCAGTGTCCACGAGACCGCCAGGACTTACACGGTCGTTGGCGTGATGGGGGAAGGATTCGATTACCCGCGCGGTACCGACTTCTGGGTCTCCGTGTTTCCAGGGTATCCGCCGGACGCGCTCAAGCTTCGGTCGTTCGACATCATTGGCCGATTGGCACCCGGCGCCACACCGCAGGCAGCGCGTGCGGACCTCAGCGCCCATTTCGGCCGGTCGTCGGAAGCGTTCCTGCGCAACGTGCTCGGTGTGGTTCACACGTTGCCGGAGGTTGCCATCGGCGAAACACGGCCGGCGCTCATTGCATTTGGCGCGGCCGCCGGGTTGTTGCTCCTGCTCGCGTGCGCGAACGTGGCGAACCTGCTGCTCGTGCGCGGCATTGGCCGCGGCCGCGAGGTTGCCGTTCGATCCGCGCTCGGAGCATCGCGCGGGCAGTTGATCGCCCAGCTCATCACCGAGAATGCGCTGCTCGCGGTTGCCGGCGGGATCCTTGGCGCTGCGCTGTGTGCGAGCGCGGTACGCGTGTTCGTCGCGTTCGTGCCGGCTGGCTTTCCGCGGGCGAGCGAGATCCACGTCGATGGCGTGGCACTGCTCGCCGCCTTCGCGCTCACGCTGAGCGCAACGCTCCTGTTCGCGATCGTCCCCGCCGTCGTGACATCGCGGGGAGAGCTTCTGCAGACGTTAGGCTCGGGCGCGCGCCACAGCGTCGGGCGGAGGTCACGGCTCGCGACGGAGCTGCTCGCGGCGGGGCAGCTGGCAATTGCGGTGATTGTCCTCGCGGCAGCGGCAGTCATCGCACGCAGTTTGATCGCGCTCGAGCGCGTGAACCTGGGCCTGGAAGCTCCTCGCCTGCTCGTGGCGCAGCTGGCGTTCGATCCTGACCGCTACGATGACGCGAAGCAGCAGGCCCGCGTGCTCGAGACGGTGATCGAGCGGCTGAGCGTCGTGCCGGGGATCGAAGGAGTCTCCACGTCGGTGTCCGTCCCGTTCACGCAGGGATGGGAAGGTCGCCCGACAGCCGAGGGTCAAACGGCGGAACAGATCGCGGCGGACCCGGTGCTCGCGATTGACGTGGTGGATGCCCGTCACTTTGCCACGTTAGGCGTCCGGATGCTGCGTGGACGAGCCTTCACGTCGGCGGACGGCCCCAATCAGCCCAAGGTTGTGATCCTGAGCCAGTCGGCGGCCGAATACTACTGGCCTGGCCAGGACCCGATCGGCAAGCGAATGCTCGGGGCCGGCGACACGACGACGGTGGTGGGCATTGCGCCCGATTCCCGCTATCGCGATCTCCGTGAGCCACGACGTGCCATCTACTATCCGCTGGCGCAATCGGTCTTCCCATTCGCGCCGACGAACCTGATCGTGCGCGCCACCGGATCACCCGCGGCGCTGGTTCCGGCGGTGCGCCGGACGCTGGACGAGGTCGCGCCGGGCGTCATCCTCGCCAATGCGTCCACGTTCGAGAGCTACCTCGACGCGCCACTCGCGCAGCCGAGGCTCAATGCGCTGCTGCTGGCGGTGTTCGCGGTGGCGGCGACGGTCCTTGCCGCGATCGGGCTGTTCGGTGTGATGGCGACCATGGTCAGGCAGCGCACGCGCGAGCTGGGTGTTCGCATGGCCTTGGGCGCGACCGCGCGCGACATCCGGGATCTCGTCGTGGGTCGCGGCCTCACCATCGCGCTTGCGGGTGCCGCCGCGGGTTTGGCGGGCGCCATCGCAGCGAATCGCCTGCTGTCGGCGATGTTGTTCGAGGTGAGCCCCGCCGATGCCGTGAGCCTCGCGGCGGTTGCGGCATTCCTGCTCGGCGTGGCGTTGATTGCGACGCTGATTCCGGCGCGGTCGAGCACGAGAATCGATCCGGTCGTAGCCCTTCGCGCCGAGGGGTAGGCGGGAGACGGGAGACGGGAAAAGTTGTCATCCCGAGCCGTCAGGCGAGGGACCCTCATCATCCCGATGGAGAACTCTCTTTCGGGACGATGAGGATCCCTCGCTGCGCTACGCTGCGCTCGGGATGACACGCTCTTTCGTCCGTCGCCGGCCGCCGGCCGCCGGTCTACCGTTCGTAGAACGCCGGCGGTTCGATGCCTAACGTCCTCAGGTAGACGTAGCCCTGACCCCGATGGTGAATCTCGTTGTCGATCACGTACATCAGCAGGTCACACGTCTTCCCCTCGTATGCGCCGAACGCCTTGATCGTCTCGTGAAACCGGTCCGCCGGGATCTGCGGCCAGAGCTCGTTGATCTGCTTCGTGGCCTCGTCCCACAAGCGCAGCACCTCCGCACGCGGCCGCGCCTCGCGTGACCGGTTCTGCTCCCACTCGTTGGTGATCACACCGCGAACCATCGGCACGCCCATCAGGAGCATCTCCAGGGCCAGCTCGCCGAACGTGCGCATGCCGCCGAGCGAGTAGGTGAACAGCTTGTCGTCGGGGAACGCCTCGATCATACGCCGCGTGAGGCGGCGATGGCCCTGCCAGTGATTGAGCAGAGCGTCGGACGTGAGAACCGGGGCGTTTCCGTTAGCCATCGAGTCCTCCTGGGGTATTCTCGTCGGATGCGGCCGGGTTTTCCTGGCCCTTCTGGTCCTGAGTCTTGAGGAGCAATTTGAACGGCTTCCCCTTCTTTTTGAAGACTGCCGTTTCTGGCGCGATGATATCGCGTGGGGCCGGAGCGCCCGTCGCTGGCGGTGCCGTCGATAAGGCTACGGGCGGCACCGCGACGGGAGCCAGGTACTGCTGAATGGCGTCTCGAATCGTGGGCTCGAGAAAATAGCGGACGTGCGAGCACGAAAGCGTCTGCTGTGGTGTGCCAAACGCCAGCGCGGATGCCGTCGGCACGACGAGGTCGTTCGGCTCGCTGCCTAACGCGCCACGCAGCGCGCCGGACGCGGCCGGCCCGAAGCCCGACTCCTTGCCGTGAATGTCGAACGCACTGCCCCACGACCGCGCGTCGGCGGGAGCAACGAGGTCCTTGAAGGCCTCGACCTCGCCGTTCTTGCCCATGTCCTTGATCCCGGGCGGGAGATCGACCGAGTCGAGCGTGTAGCACATCGCCTTGTTCAACGGCGTCATGATCGGAAGCGGCGCGTTCGTCATGAGCTCGTGCGATGCCTTCACCAGGAGGTTGAGCGCAGTCTTCCCGATGTCGACGAGCGGTGTTCCCTCGTGCGGCGCCCCGAACGTGTACACGCTCACGTCGCCCCGGTACCCGCTGCGCTCCAGCATGTCGGCGGCGAGGCGCGCAACACACCCACCGCGGGAATGTCCCGCGAGCAGCAGGTGATCCACCGCAAGGCGATCCGTGATGAGATCCCGGAGCTCCCTCGCGTTGCGCCGCATCTTGAGGAACGTGTCGTGCTCGAACCGGAATACGGCCCCGCTGATCGCCGGCGGCAGGTGCCCGAAGTGCGGCATGAGCAAGTCTTTCAGTCCGACCGTCCCACACGACACCGTCCCATGGACCCACACGAGAGCCCGATCCATCCGTGGAGGGCGAATCTTGGCGAGGTCCGGGCACTCCATCGCGACGAGTGGATACCGTTGCTCGGTATCGACGCATCGTGTCTTCGCCCACGGGTCCGCCTCCAGCGAAACAGGAGGCGTCGTTAGGCGACGCAGCACCGTCCCGACCACGAACCCGACCTCGCCGACGAACGATGCGGCGTACCCCCGTCCGCTCTCGCGCATCATCGTCCAGCCGTCGAGGATCCCGCTGGTACGGCCGAAATAGCCGCGCCAGTCGAGGATGGTCTCGAACGCGTGCTGCGGCGTCGCGTGGCGGTAGCGCAACCGCTCCATGCGATACGCATCTCGCGGCTCGGGGACGTACTCGACGCGAATCTCGGCGCCACCATCCGCGATCGGGATGATGACGCCCGTGTGATCGTGCCACGCGAGCGTCGTCGGCTTCTCGGGCAGGTCAGCACCGCTGGCCGCCGGCATGAACGCCGCGATAGTCTCCTCGATCGCGCGAATCCGCGGCGCGCCGGCCCAGTCATACGCGGCAGCCTCGTTCTCCGCATCGCTGGCCCAGGTGTCGATGGCGTCGCGAGACTGATCACGCCCTTCTGCTTCCTGCCCGAGATAGTTACGGAGATGAGGCGGCAGGGACATCTCCGATGCGGTACGGACTGCGTCAGCGCTGCGAAAGGGCCCCGTTGTCGGAACCGGGGTGACCGCAAGCTCAGCCCATTCTCCTCGGGCTGTGCGCGAGAAAGCCTTCCACATGTCGCTATCGCTCGGAGGGTTCGTCTGCGTACGTTACTCGCCCACCCCGCGATGGTGAGCGGCCCCTTGCCGTTGTGCCCACACGGTGCTGTGGCAGTCACATGATAGTAGTGGATCGTGGGGAGGTGTTGATAGCCGGTCGCACCGTCGATATGGCAGAGCTGCTATGGCCGGTTGAGGGCTCGGCGTAGTTGACGAGCAGCGTCTAACAACGAGGGAACGCAGAACGCGCTGAACGCCTGCTGGCGCGGGCGACGCAGAATGACGCAGAAGGGCTTCGTGTGGGGAGAAAGCTTTGGTCGCAACCAGCCGATTTTGAAAGGAACTGCGTCGAGCGGCTATGAACCGACCGAGGCAGTCCCCATCAGAAAACAGGCTCGTGGCGTGTGAAGTCGGAAGTGCCGAGCAGTTTTCCGCGTCCTTCTGCGTCGGCGCAAAGCGCCGTTCTGCGCGTTCTGCGTTCCCCTGGTTTGAAAGCCGGCCCTAACGCGAAACCAGATCAGGGAGACAGGATATTCGACATCCTCGCCGACAAGTCACCACCAGCTCGCGACACTGCCGGTGGTACCGGCTGCCACTTCGGCCATAACGCGGTCTTCCCCCGACTGCGAGTTGGCGGCATACTCGCGGCCATGACGCGACTTCGCCCTTCTCGGTGGCGTGGACTCCAACGAGCCGGCCACATCGCCCTCGCGGCGGCCGGCTGGATCATCGCGGGGAACGCAGTCGCGGCACAGAACCCTGCACCCCGTACGCCGGGTTCGCCGAGCGCCGTCGATACGACGACGACAACTGTACCATTCTTCCCGCTCGGCACCTCACCGCTCGAGCTTCGCGGCGACGCTCGCCCCGGGATCTACCTCGCGGCCGTTGGGCGTCGTGCCATCGCGATGGGTACGGAGGATGGCCGGCTCGAGCTCTGGTCGTGGCCGATCAAGTGGATGCACGACCTCCAGCTGTCATTTCGCATCCCGAAGTACACCGAGCCAATCTCGGGCCGAACGGTCGCACACTCCGTCATCGAGCGCCCGGAAGGCGTGACCGTCGAGTACGCGTACGAGCAGTTCACGGTTCGCGAGCACATCTTCGTTCCGCTCGATCTGCCCGCGGTGATCGTCCTGCTCGAGGTGGACGCGATCCGACCGCTCGACATCATCGCCACGTTCGCGCCGGACATCCACTTCGCCTGGCCTGCGTCACTCGGCGGACAGTACCTCGTGTGGGAGCAGGACGCGCGCGCATTCCTCTTTTCGGAGGGCAAGCGGTCGATCAACGCGTACTTCGGGTCACCCGCCGTCACCCAGGCGTCGGACGTGCCGGCGCACATGCTCGCTGCCGCGCCGCCGCAGCTCGTGTTAGGCGTCGGCAGCGGGACCGACCGTTACACCGCGCCGCGACTCGGCGAGCCGCCCGGGCACAACGTGAACCTTCGCACGGCGTACATCCCGATCGTGCTCGCGGGCGGCGCGATGCCGCGCGACTCCGCACTCGCGATGTACCGCGCGCTGATAGCGCCCGGTGCGGCCGAGCGTGAGTGGAAGCGGCGGGTGGCCCACGCGGATTCGCTGCGACGCACGACGTTCTCGCTCCACTCGCCGGATTCGCTGCTCGACCGAGCGGTGGAATACGCGAAGGTAAACCTCGACGAGTCATTCGTCTGCAATCCCGACCTCGGCTGCGGACTCGTAGCGGGCTACGGACTGTCGGGCGCAGCGAGCGATCGGCCGGGCTTCGGATGGTTCTTCGGAGGCGACGCGGCGATCAACTCGTTCGCCATGACGGCTGCGGGCCTCGCGCCGCTCGTGCGCGACGGTGTCTTCAGGTTCTTCGCGCAATTCCAGCGGGCGGACGGCAAGATCCCGCACGAGATCTCGCAGGGCGCGAAGCGTGTGGACTGGTTCGGCTACCCGTACGCGTTCTACCACGGCGACACGACGCCGTTCTGGTTGCTCGCATTCGGTGAGTACTGGCGGCAGACCGGCGACACGGCGCTCGTCCGGGAGCTGTGGTCGAATCTGAAACGGGCGTACGACTGGTCGCGCAAGACCGACACGAACGGCGACGGTCTCATGGAGAACCCGACGGCCGGCGCCGGCGCGCTCGAGGTGGGCGACCTCCAGATCGGCATCCTGTCCGACGTCTACCTCGGCGGCGTGTGGGTGGCGTCGCTGGAGCGGTTCGCCGCCATGGCGCGTGCGTTAGGCAATGCTGCCCTCGCCGACAGCGCGCTGGCGATTCGATCGCGCGCGATTCGCACACTCGAGACAAAGCTGTGGGCGCCGGCGCTGGGACAGTATGCGTTCGCGCTGCTGCAGGACGGATCGGTGAACTCGAACCTCACGGCCTGGCCGGCGACGGCGATGTCGTTCGCCGTGTTCGATACCACGCGCGGCGCGCAGATGGGCGCGCGACTCGCGTCGTCCGAGATCATGACCGACTGGGGCGCGCGGCCCCTGAGCGCGACGAGCACGCTGTTCGACCCGCTGCACTACAACAACGGGGCCGTGTGGCCGTTCGTGACGGGCTTCGTGTCTCTTGCCCAGTATCGGTATCACAACGCGCCGGCGGGCTTCTTCGCGCTGCAAGCGATCGCGCACACCGGGTTCGATCAGTCGCTCGGTCGAAATCCGGAAGTGATCTCCGGCCGGCTCTACAAGCCGCTCGACACGGCGGTCCCGCACCAGTTCTTCGCGACGTCAATGGTGCTCACACCACTGCTTCGCGGGCTACTCGGTATTGACGTCGATATGCCGCGCGGTCGGGTGACGCTTGCGCCGCATTTGCCGCCCGGGTGGGACTCGGTGAGCGTGGACAACGTGCCTGCTGGCCGAAGCACCATCTCGTTCACGCTGCGCCGCACGGACGGCGGGATCACTACGGCAGTGCGACGACGTGGCCCGGATCGATCGCCACTCGAGCTGGTATTCTCGCCGGCCTTGCCGTTAGGTGCTCGCGTCTCCGGAGGTGGGACGACGACGGCGACGCCCGGCGACGTCCACGCGATGGTGAGTGCACGGTTTATTGACTCATCTGTCGTCGAGGTACGGTATGCGGGCGGCTGGGCGATCCTGCCGCCCGTCATGCCGGCGCTCATCGGCGGGCGCTCGCGTGCGCCACGAATCCTCAGTGAACGCCTGGAAGGATCGGGCTCGGCTGGCGACCGCTACGTGGTCGCGCTCGAAGGGCTGAGTGGGCAGCGCTACACGTTTCGGGTGCACGCGCCTGACGAGGCGAAGGCGACGGCGCTCGACGCGACGGTGAGCGCAGGCGCCTCGGTGCAGGTCGGACCAAAGAAGATGGCGACGCTCCGGGCCATAGAAGTTATCTTCCCGTCCACCGGAGCGAACGCGGACGGCTACACGAAAACAATGTTGACACTTACTGGCGCACCGAAACCATGAGCATGTCCCACTCTCGCGGCGCGATCGGTGCGCTGTTGCTCGCCCTCGGAGCTGTCGCGTGTGCGAGAACCGATACGTCGTCCGACTCGACACGACCTTCCGCCAAGACCTCCGACGTGAGCACTCTCGATTCGATCGTGGCGCCGTCAGGCGCCCGAATCACGCGCGCGACCTACGGCACCCTGCCGACCGGTGAGCAGGTTCACGAGTTCACGATGAAGAACGCTCGCGGGATCGAGATGCGCGTGATCGACTTCGGCGGAATCATCGTCTCTCTCCGCACTCCGGACCGCTCGGGCAACCTCGGTGACATCGTCCTCGGCATGGATGACCTCGAAGCGTACGTGAAAAGCAGCCCGTTCTTCGGCGCGATCATTGGCCGCTACGCAAACCGGATCGCCAAGGGGCAGTTCACGCTCGACGGAATGACCTACAAGCTCGCCGTGAACAATGGGCCTAACGCATTGCACGGTGGCCTCAAGGGGTTCGACAGGGTCGTATGGCAGGCCGAGCCGAGTGCGGATACGGGAGGCGCGCGGCTCGTGATGCGGTACACGAGCGCCGACGGCGAGGAAGGGTATCCCGGTACGCTGCACGCGACGGTCACGTACACGCTGACGGACCGGAACGAGCTCGCGATCGAGTACCAGGCGACGACCGACAAGCCCACGCCTATCAACCTGACGAACCACTCGTACTTCAATCTGGCCGGCGAGGGCTCTGGCACGGTGCTCGGCCAGGTCGTGACGATCGACGCGGACCGCTACGTCCCCGTGGATTCGACCTTCATTCCGACGGGTGACCTGGCATCAGTCAACGGAACGCCGTTCGACTTCCGCAAGCCGACGGCGATCGGGGCGCGGATCGATCAGCCGAATCCCCAACTGAAGAACGGCCACGGCTACGACCACACCTTCGTGCTGAACCGCCCGCAGGGAGGCCCGGCGCTCGTCCACGCCGCGCACGTGGTGGACCCGACCAGCGGCCGCACGCTCGACGTGGCGACGACGGAGCCCGGCGTGCAGTTCTACACCGGGAACTTCCTCGACGGGAAGGTGGTGGGGAAGAACGGCCATGCGTATCCGTTCCGAGGTGGCTTCTGCCTCGAGACGCATCACTTCCCGGACTCGCCTAACAAGCCGCAGTTCCCGTCAACGATCCTGCGGCCCGGCGAGACGTTTCACTCGCGAACGGTGTACACGTTCGGCGTTGCGAACTAGCTAACGGCTGTTCATGTCCTCCGCGGATCAAAAACGCACTTGTTGTGCACTCGAGGCATCGGAGTCTCTACCGGGAGGACCTGACGACACTCGTATACTCCGGCTCGACGTTCTCGACGAACAGCCCCCGGAATTGCCCCGGCCGCACAGTGGGAATCTCGAGCTCGAACCGATGCGGACGGTCCGGCGCGAGCCGAGAGACATCGGCGTAGAACCCGACGAACGTCGACGGTACTACGCGCACCGCCGTGTAGCCTTTGCGCATCTCGACCGGCTGACCGTCGATGCGTAATCGAACATCCCACCTGTCGTTAGGCTCGGCGAACTGCGCATAGAGCAGCAGGCGGTCCGGCACGAGCCAGGTCGTCAGTGAATCCTCGGCCGTCCACGGAATCGGCCACGAACGCTTCCGCGCCGCGAGCTGGTCGAACACGCGCCTCGGAATCGTGAGCTCTCCTCGGACCGTACCGCCGGTGAATGTCGATTCGCCAACGGTCACTGCCTGCAGTCGCCCGAACTTCGCGCCGTCGAACGCGATTGGGAGCTCCACGACGCCACCCCGGCGTGTCGGCTGAACGTCGACGCCGTTGACACTCGCTCGAGTGACCCGCGCGCCAGGCGGCACCGCGACGAGGAGTGTCGCTGTGGTACCGACCTCCCCGCGCACGTCGCGCACCCTGAGCACACCGTTCTCCAGTGCTACGTGACCAGGCGCGTTGAACAGCACGGGAGCGGTCGCAGAAGTCGCCGGCTGAATCTCGAGCACGCGGGCCGATCCGCCATCCACCTGGAGTGTCACCGCGTCGCCCGCGCGCCACGTGCCCTCGTTGGACTTTCCGATCCGTGTCCCGTCCGTCGGATACAGCTCGCGCAGCACGAACCCGCCGGTGCCGCGAAGTCCGATGGACTCATCGAGCGTGAAGCTCGCCGTCAATCGGCGAGCGTCCGGGTTGAAGAGGAAGACGAAGCCGCGATTCCCGACGATCGCCGACGTGCCGTCGATTTTGCCGAACGCCGGCTGACCCAGGATCGTGCGCGTGTGACGCAGGTACTCCTTGTTCGCGACGGTCCAATCGAGCCAACGGCGCAACCAGGCAGGATCGCTCTGCGAAAAGTTGAAACGCTCGGCGCTGTCACGTGCGGGGATCATGTTGAGGACATTGTTCCATCCACCCACCGCGATCGATGACAGCAGCGAGTATCGCCAGCCGAGGTAGTCCCAGTCGCGCACGCGGTAGGGGAGGAGGACGACGCCGCGGTCCGCGGTCTTCATCGACGGCATCTCGTCCTGATCGTTGGATCGCGACGTCTGGTGCGTGATGAACCCCGGCACGATCTCGCTCGGGGCGAACTCGTAGTTGCGATAGCGATAGGCCGTGTAGCGCTCGCGATCCGCGGACACGCGGTCGAAATGAAGGTCGGGGTAGGGTGTGAAGCTCTCGGGCTGTTCGTCGTGGAACGTGGGGTGCGGGTAGCTGCCGGCGAGCCAACCCCATGGTCCATACAGGTGATACGCCTGGCGGCCGTCGATCACGATGTCGGGGACACGGCGTCGCAGCTCCTCCATCACGCGTCGCCATCCGAACCATTGTGCATAACGACTGCTGCCCTCGAACGTCAGGAAGGTATGGTCGAACGCGTAGCCCGCGATGCCTGTGCGATGGTGGAACGCGACGAGCTCGTCGATGAGCCAGTCCTGCAGCGCCCGATTTGCCAGGCTCGCGCCTTGCCGTTTTGGATCGCTGCGCGTGGGAACGAGCCATTCCGGGTTTTGCGAGAAGGGCAGAACGGGGTACACATACGCCAGCAGGCCGACCTGCTTGCCTCGAGCGTAGTCGAGCATCTCCTTCACGCTCGGAGGGACTGGGCTCGTGCGCGGGTTCCACTCGTTCTTGCGGATCTTCTGGCCGAGTCCGAGCCAAAGGACGTGCTCCCAACTCCAGTCGTCCACGCTGTCCTCGCGGCGCGAGAGCGCGGAGTTCGACGGCGCGTACAGGACGTACTGGGAACCTAACGCGGCTGCCTGGTCGATCAGGTGGCGATATTCCGCGCGACCTTCGGGAGTTCCGGCGTCGATCTGGTAGTCGTTCGCGCACCAGCCGACGAACACGTTGATGGGCTGAGTCGGATGGTGGAGCAAAAAGGCGCGGACCATGTCGGTGAATGCGGTAACCTCTGCCTCGTCGAGCCCCGGCCGCCCTGGCTCGGAGGGCGCGGACTGCCACTCTGGAGTCATGGTGGCCGGAACGGTGCGACCCGACAGGCGCACCGGAGCGATCAGCGCGCGGTCCGACGCGAACGGACCATACGCGGCTCGCCATTGCATGTCCGGCGCATAACGAATGGCGAGTGCGCGACCGTCGCGCCGCGTGGCGAGAAACGGGTTCTGGACGACGACGAGCACCGAATGTGATGGATCGAAGCGCACCGCCGAGCCGTATACGCCGGTCTGGAGGTTCGTTCGTGCGCTTGGCGGCTCGTATACGCTCGTGGGCGAGTCGTCGAATATCTGCCGAATGAGCTCGATCTCTCCCACGCGGAAGCTGTCCGCTGCGGCGACGCTCACTTCGATCTGTTTGCTGAGGAACTTCCAGTCGGGGCGGAGCTCGTAGCGAACCGTGAGCGTCACCGGCGATGCTTGGTATCGATAGGTCACGCGCCGGGCCTCGACTTGAATGGTCGCTGGTGCGTCGCTGCTCGTCACCGTCTGGTCGTTGACCGTGACGCTGAAGCCGTCGGCCTCGAGGCCATAGCGATGGCCGTCGGCGAGATCGGTCAGCGCGCGAAGCCCTCGCCTGTCGAACTCCGCGCGGACATGCGTGTTCGCCAGCGTCTGAGCGGCTGTGCCGCGAGTCGTGGCAGCGAGGGCGATGCCGATCGCCCATCGATGAATAGATTGGAGGGTCATGTCGACATAACGATGTACACGACCTGCATCTTCTGCCACGAACCGCTCGGCACGAACGAGGCTATCGAGCACTTCCCGATCGGGCGACGACTCGCCTTCGATTCGGCGAAGGGGCGGTTGTGGGTCGTCTGCCGCAACTGCGCGCAGTGGAATCTCACGCCGCTCGAGGAGCGGTGGGAAGCGGTGGAAGAGTGCGAGCGTGCGTACCGCTCCGTCCGGACGCGGGTGTCGACCCCGGAGATCGGGCTCGCGAGGTTGGCTGAGGGACTCGATCTCGTTCGCATCGGCGCGCCCTTGCGCCCGGAGTTCGCCGCGTGGCGGTTCGGCGATCAGTTCGCGGCGCGCCAGCGGCGATTTCTCCTCCGAGCCGGGGGCGGACTCGGTGTCGCCGTTGGCATTGGACTCACGACCACGAGTGTGCTCGCGGCACCGATCGTTGGACCAGCCGTGATGATTGCAGGGTTCGTCGCTGTGGCCGCCGGCGCGAAATCGCGCGACGCGTACTCGCTCGCCCATCCTGTCTCGTTGAAGCCTGATAAGGGCGCCCCCGTGGTGCTTGGTCGTCACGAATTGCTTGGCGTCGCGATGCGCCCCGACAATTCGCCGCACGGATTTCGCCTGACGATGGACGTTGCAGAGTTCGAAGACGGGGGCTGGGGCTCGCGGACCCAGACCGTTCGCCACGCGTCGTTCTCGGGAGCAGAGTCGCTGCGCGCGGCACGGCTGCTTCTGCCCCGCATCAACGGTGCGGGTGCCACCAAACGAACGGTGCGTGACGCGGTTGAAGTGATGGAGACCGTCGGGTCAGCCGAGCGAGTCATTCCGGACGCGTTGGCGCGTCTGTGGAAGGCGGGATTCGCTTACAGCCCGATACACGCGTACCCGCAGCCCATGCGCCTTGCGATCGAGATGGCGCTGCACGAGGAAGCCGAGCGCCGCGCGATGGAGGGCGAGCTGGCCGAGATCGAGGCGGCGTGGCGGGAGGCGGAGCGGGTCGCGGGCATCGCCGACGACTTACTCTTACCCCCTCACGTCGCCGCTTTTCTGGACAGACAGCGGAAGCGACCCCAATGAACTAGCAAGAGAACCACGAACGCTGGGAACGCAAACGGCGCTTCGCGCCGGGCGCTGAGGACTCTGGAGTGCTTTCGAGAAGGGTTCTCGGAGGAATTGCCCCAGGAAAGCAACTCAGCGTCTTCCGCGGTGGCGGACCGCCATCAGCGTTACCAGCGTTCGTGGTTCCGGTCTGAAATCACAGTCAACGGGTCGTACCTGCGCGACTATCCGGTCATGACCTTCGCGAGATCCGTCTTCGCGGCGCGTCGCGCCGGAATGAGGCTCGCGCCGATCGCCACCACGGCCGTCACGCCGACTACCGCGGCAAACGTCAACGGGTCCGTCGGCGTCACACCCTGCAGCATCGACGTCATCGTGCGCGTCAGCGCGAGCGCGACCACCACACCGACGATCAACCCCACACCCGCCTGACGCACGCCGCTCGCGAGGCTCAGCAGCAGCAGGTTTCGCGGCGTCGCGCCTAACGCCGCGCGAATGCCGAACTCCGGCGTGCGGGACGCCACCACCTGCGAGACGATCCCGAAGATCCCGATGGCCGAAAGCACCAGCGCGAGCACACCGAAAAGCCCGAGGAGCTGCATCGCGAACCGGGGCGCCGCAATCGCTTGCTCCACGACCTCGTTCATCGTTCGCACGTCCGAGATCGGCAGCCGAGGGTCGAGTCCCTTGATGACGCCCCGCACCGGGTTGATCAATTGTTCCGGGCTCCCCGTGCTGCGAACCACCAGCGTCATGTTTCGGCTCGTGTTCCCCGGGCTGGTCGCGAACTGCGGCTGCGGGGCGTAGAACTGAGCTTTCACCTCGCGGGTGAGCCCGTTGTGTTTCACGTTGTCCACGATGCCGACGATCGTGTATGGCGGATCCTTCGCATCCTGTCCGCCGATCCTCACATGGGCACCTAACGCCTGGCGGCCCTGCAAGTAAAGCTCAACGAATCGCCGGTTGACGATCATGGCGGGCGGTGCCGTCATGACATCGCGGTCATCGAAGAACCGGCCCTCCACACGGCGCAGGCCCATGGCCTCGAAATAGCCAGGCGTCACGATCTGCCAGTCGGCGGGCGTGCCCTGGTTAGGCGGCGGCGTGTACCCATCCACCCGCAGGCCCCAGTCGCCCATCTCGGTCGCGAGCGGCAGGATGCGCACGAGCCCCACCGCCTTCACCCCGGGCAGCGCCGCCACGCGACGACGTAGCTCGTCGTGGAAAGCTGCGACGCGGACCGAGTCCGGGTACCACGCGGCGGGCGTCGACAGGCGCATCGTCAGGACGCCATCAGGCCGGATGCCGGCATCGATCGCGAAGAGATTCACGACGCTGCGGATCATGAGCCCGGCGCCCACGACGAGCACCACAGCCAGGGCCACTTCCGCGGCCACGAGCGTCTGACGCCAGCGGAGCCGTGCGTTACCCGCAGTGGCGGTGCGCCCGCCGTCGCGCAACTCCGTCTGCGGGGCCACGGATGTGGCCTGCAGTGCAGGCAGCAGCCCGGCGATCAATGCGGCAAGCGCCGCGGCCCCCAACGCGAACCCGAGCACCCAGGGATCCAGCCGGGCCTCGGCCACCCGAGGCAGGGCCGCCGGGGCGTTGTGTCGGACCAGCCACACGCCGACCGCGGCGAGGGCGACGCCTAACGCGCCACCCAGCCCGGCGAGGACCCCCGTCTCGGTCAGCATCTGCCGCGACAGCCGCTGGCCGCCAGCGCCAAGCGCGACGCGCAGCGCCATTTCGCGGCGTCGCTGTTCGCCACGAACGAGCAGGAGCCCAGCGACGTTGGCGCAGGCGATGAGCAGGACGAACCCGACGGCCGCGAACACGACGAGCAGTACGGGCTTCAGCCGACCCGTCACCTGATCCTCGACGCCCACGGCGAACGCCCGGAATTGCTGCTCCTTCGGATACACGCCTTCCTTGCCGAGCTGGGCGACGCGATCGGCGAGCTGCTTGTTGGCTTGCGCGACCGTTGCCCCGGCCCGCAGCCGCGCGAGCCCGTAAAAGCCATGGTTCCCGCCGCCTTTCTGGAATTGCGGTCCCGGAATCGCCCCGTTCGACTCGGCGTCGGCGCCTAACGGCAACCAGATCAGCGTCGTACCGCTGGCGCCGAAGTCGAGCGGCAGCTTGAACCCGGCGGGCATGACGCCGACCACCTGCGCTGCCTGACCGTTTACCTGGATGGATTTGCCGACGATCGACGGGTCGGTTCCGTATCGGCGTTCCCACACATCATGGCTGAGAATCACCACGCGCGGGCCGTTCGGAATGTCCTCTGCGGCGGTGAAGCCGCGGCCTAACGAGGGCTTGACGCCCAGGATTGGCAGGATGTCGCGATCGATGTACCCGGCGCGGAGTCGTTCCGACTCCCCGTTCTCCGTGAGATTGATAGCGCCGTCACTGTAGATCCCGACGTTCGCGAACGCTGGAATGTCAGCCTTCCACCCCTCGTACTCATCGTACGAGAGCCACGTCTGGTCGAATCCCTTCCACGAGCTCCAGAGGACGGCGATGCCCTCCGGACGATCATATGGTAGTGGCGTGAGCAGCACTGCTTTCACGACGCCGAACAACGTCGTGCTCGCGCCAATGCCAAGCGCGAGCGTGAGTGCGGCGACGGCGGTGAAGCCGGGACGCCTGCGCAGCGTGCGAACCGCAAAGCGCGCGTCCTGGCCAAGATCTTCTACGAACGACGTTCCGCGCTCGTCGCGCACGGAATCCTTGTGGCGCGCGACGCCGCCGAATGCGCGTTGTGCTGCGTGGCGCGCGTCTTCCTCGGATAGTCCATTCTCCTTCACGAGTCGCCGAGCCTCCATCTCGAGGTGGAACTGCATCTCGTCGTCCATCTGTCGTTCTTCGCGGCCGCGTCGCGCGAGCGCGTTGAACGCGGTGGTGATCGCATGGTACCAGGCCACGAGCTTACGCCCCCTGCGTGGCGAATCGCAGCACGCGATTCACGGCGCGCGACGCATGGTCCCACTCGGCCATCTGCTCTTCGAGCTGACGACGCCCGTCGCGGGTGATCTCGTAGTAGCGTGCTCGCCGGTTGTTCTCGCTGTCGGCGTAGTAGGCGCGGATCCACCCGCGCCGCAGCATGCGTTGCAGTGCCGGGTAGAGTGAGCCCTGGTTGACGTCGAAGACGTCGCCCGAGATCTGTCGGAGTCGGATGGAGATGCCCCACCCGTGCATGGGCTGGAGCGTGAGGGCCTTGAGCGTGAGCATCTCGAGCGTGCCCTGGAGGATCTCGGCCCGTGATGGCGTCCCGGCGTCAGTCATGCTCCTTTAGACCGGCTAGAGGTCGAAATGGTTTATTGGGAGTTTCAACGGGGGCGACTGGCGACTGGCGACTGGCGACTGCCGGGGACGGGCGACGGGCGACGGGCGACGGACGGAAAGGCGCAAAGGCGCAAAGGCGCAAAGGCGCAAAGGGCAAAGGGGCACAGGCGTGTGTCATTCCGAGCGAGCGGCAGCGAGTCGAGGAATCGCCGTCGTCCCGATAGAGGGGCTCAGTTCCCAGTTCCCAGTTCCCAGTTCCCGCCCTCGATGCATCTTCCCGGGCCATGACCCCGACGATCGGTCTCGGCTGCATGCGCCTCTCCACGGCAGCCGATCGCGACGACGCGCGTTCGCTAGCTGTCATCCACGCCGCGCTGGATGCCGGGGCGACCCTGCTCGACACGTCCAACGCCTACTGCCACGACGACACCGAGACCGGTCACAACGAGCGGCTGATCGCCGAGGCGCTGCGGAGCTGGGCGGGCGATCGATCGAAAGTGGAAGTCGCCACCAAGGGCGGCCTCCATCGACCCGGCGGAAAATGGGTTGCCGACGCCAAGGCCAAAGCACTTCGAGCAGCATGCGAGGCGAGCCGACGCGCACTCGACGTCCAGGTCATCGACCTGTACCAACTCCACGCCGTCGACCCGAAAACGCCATTCGAGACGAGCGTGCGAGCGCTGGCATCGCTGCAGAAGGATGGCCTCATCCGGCGCATCGGGCTCTGCAACGTGACCGTTGGACAGCTCACAGCGGCGCGGGAGATCGCGGAGATCGCGTCGGTGCAGGTGAGTCTGTCGCCGCTTGACGACGAGAGTCTCCGGAATGGCGTGGCCGAGTACTGCCGGGACAACGGGATTCGCCTGATCGCACATCGGCCACTCGGCGGCGAGCGCGTGAATCGGCTGGCGAAGGATCCCATGCTCGCCGAGGTCGCCCTACGACACGGTGTGACTCCGGCCGAGGTCGCGCTCGCGTGGCTCATGGATCTGAGCTCGGTCGTCACCCCAATTCCTGGCGCGACTCACGTGGACAACGCGCGATCCATCGCTCACGTGCTCGGCGTTAGGCTGACCGATGATGACCGCCGCGTGCTCGATGACGGATTCTCCGGCCGCTTGCTTCGCGTGCCTCGCTCGGAGCGACGTCCGCCTGACCAGAGCGACGGCGAGGTCGTGCTCGTGATGGGAATGCCCGGCGCGGGGAAGAGCACGATCGCGCGAGAGCTCGAGACCGCAGGCCACGAACGGCTGAATCGAGACGAGCGAGGCGGATCGCTGGCGGATCTCGTCGCCGAGCTGGATGCGGGTCTCGCCATGGGCAAGCGACGCTGGGTTCTCGACAACACGTACCCGTCGCGTGCGTCACGCAATGAGGTGATCGAATGTGCGTGGCGGCATGGCGTGCCCGTACGATGCCTGTGGGCTGCGACCGAAATCGGTCACGCGCAGATCAATGCGATCGGGCGCATGATCGAGGTGCACGGATCCTTACCGAGTCCCGAGGAGATTCGCGAACGCGGGCGAACTGACACGCGGTACCTCGGACCCGACGCGTTGTTCCGCTATGAACGCAGCGTCGAGGCGCCGGTGTCCGACGAAGGCTTCTCGGCGGTGGAGGAGCGGCGGTTCGTGCGAGGCGGGCGATCTGACGAGCAGAATCGCGCGATCATCCTCGACTACGATGACCTAACGCCGGAACGGCGTGACACGCTCGCACGGTATGCCGCGGACGGTTGGCTTCTGTTCGCCCATGCGTGGCGGCCGCAGGTGGCGCGCGGTTCGATGGCACGTGAGGATGTCGAGGCTGAATTCGCGAAGACCCGCGCGGACCTCGGCCTCGATATCACGTTCGCGTGCTGCCCCCATGACGCCGGCCCGCCGATCTGTTGGTGTCGAAAGCCGTTGCCCGGGTCGGTCCTCGAGTTTGCGATCTCGCGAAGCATCGCGCTCGATCGAAGCATGATTGTTGGAACATCGTCGACAGATCGAACAATGGCTCAGCGCCTGGGTATTCCATTCCACGACGCGAGCCACGTCTTCTGAATCGTTCAACGCCATGCGACGCATCCGGGATGTCCTCGATGTCGTGATGGTTGTTTGCACAGTCGGTGTTGCGCATGCGGTCACGCCACCTCGACCGCGGTGATTCCGGGGGCCGCTCGAGATCAGCGAAGCGAACGCGCGCGCACAGGCGGTTGGGTGGGCGCGTATGATCGCCGGGCGGCAGTGGGCTCGAACGGCCGGAGTCTTTTTAACCACAGAACGGACGCTGGCATGTCACGCTCGAGTCGCCAGTCCACGGGGTCGGCGCCGTATCGGCTGATGCGCCTCGAGAGGACACGGTGCGCGTCGTCGTTCGCAAGCCTTACCGCTTCGAGGTGTTGCGTGTCGGCCGGGGCTAATTGGGGTCAGAGGTCAGAGTCGAATTTCACCGTTCGTTGCTTGGCGTCGCTGGACGACGCCATCCGCGTCCACAACGCCGCCGTCGCCTCTGGTTCGGGACGGGTACGGTTCCATCGCCGGTTGGGGAAGCGCTTTCTTCTGCCGCCTGCCGCCTGCCGCCGGAATCTGGGGGTCAGATGAAAAAAGGCCGGCGCGTGACGCGCCGGCCTCGTTCATCAAACCCCCAATCTCCTTACTGCCTCCGAATCGCCACGGCCGGATCGATCCGCGCCGCCCGCACTGCCGGCAGCCAGCACGCCGCGATGCCCACCGCCACCATGAGCACCGCCACGCCGACGAGCGTCGCCGGATCGTTAGGCGTCACGCCGAACAGCAGGCCCCGAATCAACCGCGTCCCGATCAGCGCGCCCGCGACCCCGAGGAAGAGCCCGTAGCCCAGCAGCGTCCCTCCCTCGCCCAGGATCATCCGCTGCACGCGCGCACTATCGGCGCCGAGGCTCATGCGAATCCCGATCTCGTTCGTCCGCGCGCTCACCGAGAACGCGAGCACGCCCGCGATCCCGACCGCCGCGATGATCACCGCCAGCACGCCGAACGACGACACCAGAATCGCATTCAACCGCCGAGGCGCTACGCTCTGACTCTTGAACTGCGCGATCGTCTGGACGTTCTCGATCGGATCGTTCGGAACGATATGCCGGACGATCCGCGTCGCCGCCGATGCGAGCGCCGCCGGATCGCGCTGCGAACGAATCACCAGCCCGCCACCGAACATCGCTTCCTGCTTCATCGGCTGGAACATCGCGCCTCGCGGCGCCGCATCCAGTCCGCCGTCCTTCGTGTCGCCAACGATCCCGACGACCGTGCGCCAATCGTCTTCGCTCATTCCGATGAATTTCAGGACCTCGCCCGTCCACGCCACCTTCTGGCCAATCGGGTCGCGATCCCCGAACAGCCTGTCAGCCAGCGACTTGTTGAGAATCGCGACCTTGGCCGACGTCTTCCCATCGGTCTCGGCGAATTCACGCCCCTTGAGCAGCGGGATGCCCGACGCGCGGAAGTAGCCGGGGCTCACGGTTCGGTAGTCGGCGCGCGGAATCGCCTCGCCGTTCGCGAGCGGTCTGCCATCCGCCTTCACGTCGAGCATCACTTCGGTCGCGCGCAACGGCATCGTCGACCCGATGCCGACCTCACTCACTCCCGGGATCGCCGACACCTCGAGTTGCATGCGCTCGAACAGCGCCTTCGCATCCTCGTCCTTCTTCGCCTCGAAGTCGAACGGGACTTCCATCGTCAGGATGTTCTCGGTGTTGAGACCCGTCTTCACTTCGGACAGCTGCAGCATCGTTCGCGTGAGCAGTCCCGCGCCCGTCAGCAGGATCACCGAGACGGCGATCTGCGCCACGACGAGGCCGCGCTGCAGGCGCTGCCGCCTCACGCCGCCGCTCATTCGATTGACGCCGGCCGCCACCCATGCCGCCAGCGAGCCTTCCTTCGCGAGCTTCGGGGCGTACGAGAGGATCACGGCGACGACCAGCGACAATAGCAGCGTGAAGCCGAGCACCATACCGTCGAGTCGGATCTCGTTCGCCCGCGGCGAATAGCGCGCGGCGAGCGAGATGAGGAGCTGGACGCCGGCGACCGCGATGATCAACCCCAGGACCGCGCCGGCGAGCGACAGCACGAGATTCTCGGCGAGCAGAAGCCGCCGGAGCCGACGCGTCCCGGCGCCTAACGCCGCACGCACCACGAGCTCATGCTCGCGACGCACGGATCGCATGAGCGTCAGGTTCGCGACGTTCGCGGCCGAGATGATCATCACGAACGCCGCGGCGCCCATGAGCAGCCAGAGCGTCACCTTCGCGTTCTCGCCGAGGACTTCGTGGAACGGGATGACCGAGATCTTGTACTCGGAGCCCGGATCGTAGTCTTGTGGAAACGCCTTCACGACGCGCGCGTTGATGGTGGCGGCTTCCGCTTTCGCCTGGGCGACGGTCGCGCCGGGCGCGAGGCGGGCGATCATGTCCGTCATGCGGTGACTCCGCCCCTGGATCATGAGCGCGCTCGTGTGATGCTCGCTCATGATCATGTTGAGGAGGCCGTCCATGGGCCGCGGAAAGTACGGCGCCGGCTGTACGACGCCGACGATCTCGACGGACTTGCCACCGAGGACAACGTGCTTGCCGATGATGCTCCGGTCGCCACCGAAGCGCTTCATCCAGTACTCGGTCGTGAGGACCATGACCGGCGGGACGTTCAGGCCGTCGTCGCCTTCGTTGAGCAGCCGGCCGGCGATTGCGGACAGTCCCATGATCTTGAAGTAGTTCCCGGTCACGAGACCAACGTTCATGCGGACCGCGTCCTGCTTCCCCTGAAGTGTGTAGACCATTTGCGAGTACTCGGCGATCCCGGCGAGGCTCTTGGCGCTCTCGCGGAAGTCGTTGATCTCGGGAACGGAGAAGGCCACGTTTTCGCCGCCGGGTCCTTTTATGGAATGGCGGAGGTAGACCAGCCGGTCTCCATCCCTGTGGGGCAGGGGGCGAAGCAGGACGCCGCGGACGACACTGAAGATTGCCGTGTTGGCTCCTATGCCGAGCCCGAGCGTGAGAATCACGGTCAGGGCGAATCCGGGAGCGCGGAGGAGGGTGCGAGCGGCGTAGCGAAGGTCGGAGAGCAGCATGGCGGTATCCGTCGGGTAATGGTCTAGCTGACTGCGCCTACTCTACGTCGAATCAGGGTTCGGGGAATCGACATGTCCGAGTCCCGATGTCCCGTTCAACTCCCACCCTCCCGTCCATTAACGGCCGAACGTCATCTCCGTCCGAACGTACACAAATCGACCATTATAGCCGAACGGTGAGGCCCCCGCCCACGGGAAGATCCCATACCCGTTGTCCAGCGATTGCTTGTCCGGGAAGACGTTGAACAGGTTCCGCGCGCCGAGCGCCCAACGCATGGCTCCAAGACGGTAACCGGTCTCCAGGTCGAACAGCGTCTTCGCACCGAACAGCTGCTCGCAATTGTCGCACAGTCCCGGGGCCGAATAGAACTTGCCGTAGTAGGAGCCGCGCGCCAGGAGGTCGGCCTTGCCGCGCGAGAGGTTCGCCGTCAGCGTTCCGCGCCAATCTGGCCGCTCTTTCTCGATCACGAGCGTCGTGAACTTGTCGACCAGCTCCGCGCCGGTCCCCTCGAGCTGCGGAGGAAGGGGGCGCTGGTCGGAGATCTCGTTCTTCGTGAAGTTCGCTCCGGCCGTCAGCAACAGCGAGCTGAACGAGCCGAGGGTCGTCCGGTAGTTCCCCGTGAGGTCGATGCCCGTCGTGCGCGTATCGATGATGTTCGTGAAGTACTGCGCCGACGTGATCGGGAGCCCTTTCGCCTCGAGAATCTTCTCGACGCTGTCGCCTCCAATGTTGCCCGTGAGCAGAATGCGGTCGTGGAGGTCGATGAGGTAGCCGTCCACCGTCACGTTGAACTGGTCGGTCGGGCTCCAGGCGAAGCCAGCGCTGTAGTTCAGCGACGTCTCGGGCTTGAGCGGCTTCGCGCCTAACGCCTGCGCGACGTCGCTCTGAACCGGGAAAATGCCGACCTCGAACGGTGCCTGCTTTCCCGTTTCCGGGTCGAGCCGGAAGTTCGTGATCCGGCTACCGTAGAAGCTTTGCGCCAGTGACGGGGCGCGGAACCCGGTGCTGAACGCACCGCGGAGGACGAATTGCTTCGCCGGCTGGAATCGCGCCGCGAGCTTCCAACTCAGGTTGGATCCGAAGTCGGTGTAGTCCTCGAACCGGGCGGCCGCGTTCACGAGCAGCTTCTTCGTGAGGTCCGTCTCGAGGTCGACGTACGCGCCCGTGTTGCCGCGGGACTCGTCGGCCGCGGTCGTAGGCAGGAAGCCGCTGAACACCTGGGAGCCTGGCGGTGCGGGATCGCCGTACTGGTCCATGTGACCACCTTGGATCCACGACCCCTTCTCGCCGGGCACGAGCTCCCACGTCTCCTGCCGGTAGGTCGCGCCGACGGCGACGTTGAGCGCGCTAGGCAGCCCGATCTGGACTGGTCTCGCCATGCTGGCTGAGAACCCGAGCTCGCCCGCGCGCAGGCCGCCGGCGTAGAAGTGCGTGCTGTTCGGGATGCCGGGGTCGTCGGCGGTCCCCATGACCCCGTCGAGTCCGGGCGCGCAGGCGGCATCGAGGCACGGGCCTAACGACGCGTTCAGCGTGTGTCGGAGCTGGTAGTCGAACAGGTTGTGGCCATAGGACGCGGACACGTCGTAGTTCCACTTGGCGGCGATCCCGCGAATGCCAGTCGCCGCCGAATAGTCCACGACAGTCGGCCGGAACTCTGGCAGGAAGCCCTGCGGGTAGATCTCCGGCCAGTTCCGCTCGGAAAGCCCCTGGCGAAAGAACCCGTTCCCTGTGCCAATGCGATGGGTGTAGCCGCCGAACCCGTAGAGCTCCATCGTCCCGGCGGCGTTGAGTGGCAGGCGCAGGTTCGCAAACGAGAGCGCATCGTTCGCCAGCCCGTCGCCCGCGTGGTGGTTCGGCTGCGCCACCGGGTTGTTCTTCTTGATGATCCTGCCGTTTGCGTCGACTTCGTCGGCGTCGCCTGGCGTGATCTGGTCAGCCGCCTCCGGCCACGCACGGTTCGTCGCCTGCCGGTTCCGATACTCGGCGAACAGGCCTAACGAGCCGCGGCCAAGCTTGAACCCCCAGCCGCCGTTCACGTTGAACGTGTTGCCATCGTCGGGATAATCGGGCAGCACGTAGCGACCGAAATCGGCGTTCACGAACGGGGCGAACTGGCCATCCTTGATGACGAGGTTGAGCACGCCCGCGATCGCCTCGGAGCCGTATTGCGCCGAGGCTCCGTCGCGCAGCACTTCCATACGCTCGATCGCGCTGGCCGGCATCGCGTTGAGGTCCACGCCCGTCGCGCCAGCCGGCTCGCCGAACGCGAACGTGTGCACGAGGGAGCTTCGATGGCGTCGAATGCCGTTCACGAGCACG
>Ga0070664_100000808_pt1 | contig 24076 bp, 21 predicted proteins | sample KBSC73metaG_FD_65863 | JGI IMG/M metagenome (GOLD analysis project Ga0070664, IMG submission 65863) | Corn rhizosphere microbial communities from Kellogg Biological Station, Michigan, USA - KBS C7-3 metaG | ecosystem: Host-associated > Plants > Roots > Rhizosphere > Soil ... | reverse complement strand
TCGTCAATATCGGTTGCGGATCGACGTGGCATCCGGCGTGGGTCAATCTCGACCTGCGGCCGGTCAGCCCGCAGGTCCGGTCATGGGACGTGGCCGGAGGGTTGCCGTTCGGCGACGCGGAAGTCCAGGCCTGTTATGCCTCACACGTGCTGGAGCATCTCTCCCGCCCGCAGGCGAAAGCGCTGCTCAACGAATGCTGGCGTGTGCTCCGTCCGGGAGGCGTGCTCCGGCTGGCGGTGCCTGATCTTGAGGCCATTGCACGGGAATATCTGGACGCCCTCGCATCGGGCGTCAACGGCGAACCGGCCGCTCGGCGCAAGCATGAATGGATGACGATCGAGTTATTGGACCAGCTGGTCCGCAAGGAATCGGGCGGCGATATGGCGCAGTTTTTGAGCCATGCCTCGTTGGATGACGCGGGCTTTATCAGTAGACGGATTGGCTTGGAAGGGGAAGCGTACATGCGGCAGGGTCAGCGAGACGCGGATCCTCGCCCCCTCAACGGCCATCACGGTTATGGGATGCGAAAGGCTCTGCGGTCGCTGAAGTCGATGGGGACACGCCTGGCCGACGTCCGGCGAATCACGAATGGCGGCAGAGACCGCCTCGCGATCTGGCTCAGCGCGCTGCTCCTGGGTGAACGGGGCAAACAGGCGATGCAGGAAGGTCTCTTTCGACAATCCGGTGAGAGTCACCGCTGGATGTACGACCGTTTGTCGCTGGCCCAGGTGCTGCGGGAAGCGGGATTCACCACCGTCAGGGTGTGCACGGCCTTCGAGAGCGGGATCGACGCGTTCGAGAGTTTCGGGCTCGACGTGATCGGAGGGAAGATTCGGAAGCCGGACTCGCTGTTCATGGAAGGGAAGAGGGCCTGAATGCCGGACACCAGCGTCGTCGAAGACAAGGGATGGACGGTTCCGCGCATCCTGACCGCGGAGAGACGGCGGCTCTTCGAACGCTGCCTGGTCGTCCTTGCGTTGACGGTGCTGCCGCTGGCGGCCTATCTGCTCTCAAGCGTGATGCTTGAAGAAAAGGGCCCCTATTGGCTGGCGGAAAATTCAGACCCGGAATACGCGTACCTGCTTAATGCCTTGAATGTGTTAGAGGGTCGACCTCCAGAACATGTGGACCATCCCGGCACCACGCTTCAGATGCTTGGTGCGGCAGTCATCGGCCTCCTGACCATGGGCCACAGTGCGTCGGACCTCAAGGACCTCGTCCTGGAAGACCCGGAATTCTACCTGTCGGCCATCAATCGGACGATGCGTTGCCTCATTCTGGTGTCGCAAATTGCGGTGGGGGCGATGTGCCTTGCGTTGACGCAGAATATCCTCCTGGCATGGCTCATCCAATTCCCCGTCGTGTCTTCGGCCTATGTGCTCGAGGCGCTCGGCCGTGTGGCACCCGAGCCGCTCCTGCTCCTGACGGGCATCGGGATGTCCGCTGCTCTCCTCATGATGCTGCTGCGCCGGACGACGTTGTCCGAGTCTCGTTGGTCCGTCATGCTGGCGTGCATTTGCGGGTTCGGGGTTGCGACCAAACTCACCTTCATTCCGGTCCTCGGTCTCGCGCTGGTCATGCTGACAGGTCTGAGATCTCGTCTCACGTTTCTTATCTGGACAGGCATCTTCCTGCTGCTATTCACCGCTCCCATTATTCCGCGGTATTCCGCCCTGCTGGATTGGACGACGAATCTTGTCATGCGATCGGGTCATTACGGGACGGGCGAGTCCGATGTCATCAGCAATTTCTGGCCTAACCTCCATGCCGTGCTGCTCTATCAGCCGAGTCTGTCCTGGCTGCTCGCTGGGCTGGTGATTATTGTCGTCGTGGTGTTCTTTCAAGGCTCCACGCAGCAATCCTCAGACAGGATGACGCGACTCCTTCCGCTTGCTGCCGGACTGGTTCTGGTCCATGCCATGCAGCTGTTGGTGGTTGCAAAACACCCGGGGTCGATCGCGTATTTGATGCCGAGTATTGGATTGTCGGGGCTGACGATCGTGGTGGCGGTCATGATGTGGAAGGAACTGCAGATGCCGTTTCCGGTTCGCGCCATTGCTTCCGGCCTGATGCTTCTTGCACTCGCCATGACGGTGATCGCTCAGGAGCACCGGTGGGCGGGCACGATGGATGAGTATCGAGCAAGACGAGTCGAGTCTGCACAGCTTGAACAGATCAGGAACAGCCAATTCAGCGAGTGTCACACGGTGTACTACTATCGGGCATCGTCGAAAGCCTATGCCGAATATTTCGGGGCAGAATTTTCCGGCAGACAGGCGTTTGGCTCGCAGATCCGGCGCCAAGCCGGCCCGCAGACGCTCTTCTATCAGGTCTGGTCCAAGCGAATGTTCTCGAGCGACGGCACGCCTGTCGATCTGACGCAACTTGCGGCGAGACCGAACACTTGCACGGTATTTCAGGGAACACCGTTCGAAGGCGAGTATGCCCGCTTTCGACCGGCCCTCGTGTTTACAGACCGATGCGGCGGCACGCGTGAGGCGTTGTACGTGATCGGCAGACAGTGCCCTCGTCCTGATTCGTCCCGCGAGGCATGAACGCTCGATGAAAGCCATCGTGAAAAAAGGATTGAGATGCCTCGGCATCGAAGTGCGACGGGCAGCACGAACGGCCACCGGTACCTTGGCGCTGAGGCGGGACTCGCTCGAAGGGCTTCTCAACCAGGTTCAGAAGCTTGGGTTCAGTCCAGCCACCGTGATCGACGTTGGGGCAGCCAGCGGCACCTTTTCGAACCAATGTCATCAGGTCTTCCCCGCGGCCACGTACCTATTGATCGAGCCGCTTCAAGAGTTTCTTTCACCACTGAAACGACTGTTGAAGACGATCCCTCAAGCCCATTGTGAGCATGCCGCTGCCTCGTCCTATGAAGGCAGCATGCGCCTGAATGTGCACCACGACCTCGTCGGTTCGTCTCTCTATAACGAAGTGGAAGAAGGCACGGACATCAATGGGACGCCTCGGGAAGTCAGGACGGTCACGATCGACGGAATGGTGGCCAGACGACAGGCTCGACCTCCTTACCTGATCAAGATTGACGTGCAGGGCGCAGAACTCGACGTCTTACGTGGGGCCGAGAACGCCTTGAAACACACCGAATACATCTTGTTAGAAGTGTCGTTGTTTCAGTTCTTTAAAAACGGACCGTCGTTCAGTGACGTCGTCGCGTACATGAAGGACAAGGGATTTGTCCCCTATGACCTCTATGAACTGCAATACCGTCCTTTGGACTGTGCGCTTGCCCAGGTGGATATCGCGTTCGTGAGGGAAGCAGGAGATTTTCGCAAGACGCATGCGTATGCCAAGCCTGAGCAACGCGCCGAGCAGAACCGTCGCTTTCTCAGTTATCTACGGCGTCTGTGCCAGGGATAAGAGATACGAAGATGCCGCCTCCCAAAATATCCATCGTCACGCCTTCCTACAATCAAGCAGAGTTTCTTGAAGATGCCATCGAATCCGTCTTGGGGCAGCGATATCCGAATCTCGAGTACGTGGTCATTGACGGCGGTTCCACGGATGGAAGCGTCGACATCATACGCCGTCATGCCGATCGGCTGAGCTATTGGGTGAGCGAGGCGGACAAGGGACAATACGAGGCCATCAATAAAGGCTTCGAGAAAACCTCAGGCGAGATCATGGCCTGGCTGAACAGTGATGACAAATTCACACCCTGGGCCTTCTCCGTCGTCGCGGAAATCTTCTCATCCTTTCCTGAGGTCCAGTGGGTCACCACGGTCCAACCCTTGAGTTGGAACCGGCAGGGGCAGGCCTCGAGCATCATGTTTAACGGAGGTTTCAACCGCGCGTCCTTTTTGAAGGGCGGCAACCTGCCGACCAAGGGTTCGTTCGGGAGACGATTCATTCAACAGGAATCCACATTCTGGCGTCGGTCTCTCTGGGAACAAGCCGGAGGACGCGTTGAGACCTCCGTCGCACTGGCGGGAGATTTCGAGTTATGGGCCCGCTTTTACCGGCATACAGAACTCTACGGCGTGCTGACCCCCCTCGGAGGGTTTCGTGCGCATGGTAACCAGAAGTCGGTCTTGCAAGGCGAGGCCTACGTCGAAGAGGCGGCGAGAGTCCTCAGTCAGTACAACGGACGTCCCTGTAGGGGACCAGAAGCCCTGCTGCGGGGGATGCTGTGGAAGGTGGGACGGCATATGTCGCTCAAACCGCTTCCGTGGTGGCTTCGCGGGATCCTGCATCGCTCGGGGCTAACGTTTCCGACCAAGGTCTTCGCCTGGACAGGACAAAAATGGGAAATCATTTCGGGCTTTGTGGTGTGAGCATGTATCCTGCCTGAATGAGGATTCTGCATGTCAGTACGTATGATCAGGGGGGAGGAGCCGAAGCGGTTGCCTGCCAACTGCTCGACGAACATCGCCGCCTCGGACATGACTCTTTCATGGTCGTCGGCGAAAAGCGAACGAGTCATCTCCACATTCATTCCCTTGAACATCAGCAGTTCTCGGGCGTTTGGGATCGATCCTGGCAGGGCGTCGCAGACCGCCTGCTACCCCTCGAGGGGAGACTTCGGGGGGTCTGGAGGTTCCGCCGGTGGCTACAAACCGTCGTGGCCGACCCGCAGCGCTGGATAGACCTCTGTCGGGGAAGGGAAAATTTCCGCTTTCCCGGGACCTGGCACCTGCTCAATGGCTCCCTCGACCGACCCGATATCCTGCATTGCCATAACCTGCACGGCGGCTGGCTTTCGGCAGGCGGATATTTCGACCTCCGCGCATTACCGTGGCTCACCAGCCAGGTTCCCACCGTCTTGACCCTCCACGATACGTGGTTGCTGACCGGACATTGCGCCTACACGCTCGGGTGTGAACGGTGGAAGGACGGTTGCGGCAGCTGCCCTGATTTGTCCATTTACCCTCCGGTCCGGCGCGATAGCACGGAGTTTAATTGGCAGCGCAAGCGGGATATTTTTGCCAGGAGCCGGCTCCATCTTGTGACACCGTCTCAATGGCTGATGGACCAAGTCAATCAATCCATGCTCGCGCCGGGCGTGGTCCAGTCACGCGTCATTCCGAACGGAGTGGATTTGAGCGTGTTTCGTCCGGGCGACAAGTCGGAGGCCCGCCAACATCTGGGCTTGCCTCAAGAGGCCAGCATTCTGCTCTATGCCGCGAATGCAGCCAAGAGCAACAGGTTCAAGGATTATCCCACCGTGGAAGCGGCTGCGACCAAAGTGGGAGCGGCGTCTCATGGTCAACGAGTGATCATGATCGTCCTCGGAGAAGGCGGCACGGTGTTTCCGATTCCGAACGGCGAAATTCGTTACATCCCCTTCGTGAAAGATCGCCGCACGACGGCCAGGTTTTATCAAGCGGCGGATCTGTATGTGCATGCGGCAAGATCCGATACCTTCCCCAATACCGTGCTCGAGGCGCTCGCCTCCGGCGTTCCGGTCGTGGCCACGGCGGTCGATGGCATTCCGGAACAGATCGATGAAGGCCGCACGGGTTTCCTGGTCCCGAAAGGCGATGCCGAGGGTCTGGCGAGCAAGGTGGTGCAGTTGATCTCCCAACCAAGGCGGCTGCGTGCAATGGGGGAGAGCGCGGCGCAGACCGCGGCGGCCAAGTTCAGCCTGGAAACGCAGGCGAATGCGTATCTGCATTTCTACGAGCAGATGAGGCAATCGCACGCGGAGGTGGCGGCGTAATGCGCATCAAGCTGATGTTGCTCGCCATCGGTCTTGGGGTCGGAGGCACTGAGACGCATATTCTGGAGCTGGCGTCCGGTATCGACCGCTCGAAGTTTGACGTCACAGTGTGTTCGCTCAAGCCCGGAGGGTGCGTGATCGACGAGCTTCGCCGTCGGGGGATACGGGTCGTCTGCCTAAACGGCGCCGGCAAGTTCGATCTCCGGGTCCTGTTCCGGCTGTGGAGGCTCGTCCGGGAGGAGCGGCCCGACGTCATGCAATCGTTTCTGTTCTGGGCGAACGTGTCGGCCAGGGTGCTGGGGCGCGTGTCGAAAGCCGTGCGGGTGGTGTGTTCCTACCATGACGAGATCGTGAGCGAGGGACGACTCATGCGCATGATCGACCGTCTCACCTTTCGATGGTCCCATGCGGTGGTGTGTTGTTCGGAAGCCGTACGCCGCTCGGTGGTCGTCCGTCTCGGCGCACCCGCTGCCGGGCAAACGATCATTCCGTTCGGCGTCGACGTCGAGCAGTTTGCGAGAAACGATGTCGCGACCAGAGGGGAGTTGGGTATGCAGAGCAACGGGCCGCTCGTCGGGACCGTATGCCGGCTCGTCGAACCGAAAAAGGGTTTGAGCGTGCTGTTACAGGCGATGGCGGAGCTGAAAGGAGCCGGAGCCGATCGAGGCTGCCAGCTGCTGATTGTCGGGGAGGGGCCGGCCCGCCAATCGCTCGAGTCGCTGAGCCAACGGTTAGGACTTTCACCTTGTGTACGGTTCGTCGGCGCGCGGAGGGACATTCCGCGCATCCTGCCCCTGTTGGATCTGTTCGTGCTTCCGTCTCTCTATGAAGGATTCGGCATCGCGATTTTGGAAGCGATGGCTGCGGGTAAGCCTGTAGTTGCCACGACGGTGGGGGGCATTCCGGAATTCGTCGTACCGGGTGAGACGGGGCTGTTGGTAGAGCCCGGACATTCGCCGGCATTGGCCGAAGCCATCGGATGTCTCCTGCGCGATCCCGAGCGAGCCAGACGCATGGGGATCCGGGGCCGAGAGAGGGTGCGCTCCGGATTTCAGATGGCCACCGTGGTCCAGCGCCATGAACAGGTGTACGAAGCCTGTCTGGCCCACGTCTAGAGCGAAACGATGTCTCTGCTGTTGCTGACAATCCTGCTGTCGTTTTCGATTGCCCTGTACGGCGTGCCGATTGCGAGACAGGCGGCGCTGAAGTACGGCATCGTGGATGCAGCGGACGGGCGGCTGAAACACCAGAAGGAGCCGGTACCGTATTTTGGAGGCCTGGCGATCTACTTGGCGTTCCTGATGAGTCTGGCCTTCACCTTCGAGTTCCGCCATGACGTGCTCGGGATCATTTTGGGCGGCACGATCGTCGTGATGCTTGGGCTCATCGACGACTTCGGCGTGCTGACGCCCTGGACGAAGCTCGCCGGTCAACTGCTCGCCGTGTTCGTGTTGATCAAGAGCGGAATCAGAATAGAGATTGCCGCCTTTCCGGAGTGGGTGGATCTGGTCCTGACTGTGTTCTGGATGATCGGTTTGATCAATGCCTTCAATCTCCTCGACATCATGGATGGGCTCTCGGCCGGCGTCGGAGCCGTCAGTGCGATGGGGCTCTTTGTGGCGGCCTGGCTTCAAGGCGACCAGACCATCGTCTTCATGCTCGCGGCGTTGCTCGGCAGCCTCGCGGGATTTCTCAAATACAACTGGCAGCCCGCACGGATCTACATGGGCGATACCGGTGCGATGTTCATCGGGTTGTTGCTCGGTGCAATGGCCATGATCGGCAAGTATCCCAGCGACCATCCACTGTCGGTCCTCACGCCGGTGTTCATTCTCGGCATTCCCATTTTCGACACCCTGTTCGTCATGTGGATTCGATATCAGCGGGGGCTTCCGATCTTTTGGGGCAGTCCGGATCATATCGCAATCCGCCTGCGGCATTGGGGCATGCCCGTTCCCCACATCGTGATCGTGAGTTACGTCGCCACGGCCTTTGTCGCCGGGATCGGCCTCTCGTTAATGATGGTCGGACAGGACATGGCCTGGGCCCTCTGTCTGGCCACAGTCGGAGTGCTGCTGGCCTCGACCTTCGCGCTGAAACGCATCGATGTTCGAAAGCCGCGTGCCATCGCCGTGACGTCCCCCACTCCGGAAGGGTCTTCCGCATCATGATCGTCATTGTCGGGGCCGGACTCGCCGGACTCAGCACCGCGTATCACCTGCCGGCCACCTCGTATCGGCTGTACGAACGTGAAGCAGAAGTGGGAGGGCTGTGCCGCTCTTATCGCAAGGACGGCTTTACATTCGATTATACCGGCCATTTGCTGCATTTCCGTCAACCCGAGATCAAAGCGCTCGTCGAACGGTTGCTGACCGGAAAGCTCCAAAGTCATCGACGGCAATCGTTTATCTATTCGCACCGCACCTACACCGAATACCCGTTTCAGGTGAATACGCATGGTCTTCCCCCTGAGGTCGTGCGGGAGTGTCTGTTGGGGTTCATCGCGACCCTCACGGCGACCCCGGCGGCCGGAGCGTCGAAAGACCGGTCGTTCCAACAATGGATCCTGGACAACCTCGGCGAAGGCATGGCCAAGCACTTCATGGTGCCATTCAACGAAAAGCTCTGGCAGGTCTCGTTGGACGAACTCACCTCCGATTGGGTCTCCTGGCTTGTGCCCAAACCGGAGCTCAAGGACGTCGTCAACGGGGCCCTGGGCATCAAGGACAAGGCGTTCGGGTACAACCCGTCATTTCAATACCCGGCTGCGGGCGGGATCCGGGTCCTTCCCGAATCCTTTCTCTCCGGGATTGCTGCGGTGCAGAACGGTGTGGAACTCGTGGAAGTCGATACCAAACGCCGCCGTGTCCTGTTCAGAAACCTTCAGAACGGCGACACCCACACCGAGCACTATGAATCGCTCGTCTCGACGATTCCCGTCCCTGAACTCCTGCGGCGGTGTGTGGACATGCCGGCCCATCTCAAAGAAGCGGCTGAAGGCCTGCGCTGGGTATCGGTCTACAACCTCAACATGGGCGTCGCGCGCGAGCAGGTCTCGGACAAGCATTGGCTGTATTTCCCCGAACCGGAGTATCCGTTCTATCGCCTCGGGTTTCCCATGAATTTCTCGCCAGCGCTGGGACGGCCAGGCTGCAGCTCCATGTATGTTGAAATGTCGCACCGGCCGACGGAACATCGCTCCGTCGAAGAGCTCATCGCACAGGCGCGGAGCGGAATGGAACGGGCCGGCATCTTGCGACCGGACGATGAGATCGTCGTTGCCGATGTCAAAGATCTGCGGTACGCCTATGTCTACTTCGACCGCCATCGGGCGCGCGCCGTGCCCGCGATTCTTGCCGAATTGGAACGGCGTGGCATCTATTCGATCGGCCGCTACGGGGCGTGGGAGCACACCTCGATGGAAGATGCGATCGGCCAGGGCAAACGGCTGGCCGAACGGCTCACAGCGCAGGGGGCACAGCCCCGGTCCGCCTAGGCGCATCGTGGATACCATCTGTCACATCATTACCAAGCTGGAGCTGGGGGGAGCGCAGGAAGTCGCCCTCTATGCCGTCTCGCATCTGGATCGAGCCAGGTTTCGTGCTGTCCTCATCGCCGGTCCCGGCGGCCTGTTGACGGAGGAGGCGCGCCGGCTGCCCGGCGTTCAAACGCTCATTGTCCCTACGCTTGGGCGGCGCATCCATGCCATCAGCGATGCGCTTGCCTTCGTCCACCTCGTGATGCTGCTGCGCCGGCTCAAGCCGGCCATTGTGCACACCCACAGTTCGAAAGCCGGCGTTCTTGGCCGGTGGGCAGCCTGGTGCGCGCGGGTCCCGCTGATTGTGCATACGGTGCACGGGTTTGGTATTACCCCGAGCCAACCACGCTGGATGCAGCGTCTCTTCATCGTTCTCGAACGGATCACCGGCTGGATGACGACTCACTGGATTACCGTTGCCGACATTGATGCCATCAAGGGACGGCAATGGGGCCTCTTCGATTCGAATGTGTCCACGATCAGGCCAGGGATCGATCCCGTGCCGTTCTACCGGCCGCTCGGTCCGGGGGCTCGCAACCAACTGCGAAACGAATTGGGCATCGGCTCAGGCGAATATTTGATCGGAACGGTCGCCTGCCTCAAGCCGCAAAAAGCGCCGGAAGATGTGGTCGCCGTCGCGAGACTCGTGTGTGCCAGGATTCCTGGAGCCAGATTCGTCCTGATCGGAGATGGCGACCTGCGGCCCCGCCTGGAATTGCTGGTGCGCGAATACGGCTTGCAAGATAGGGTGCGTCTGGCCGGCTGGCGGCGGGACGTGCCTCGGGCGATGGGCGGCTTCGACCTGCTGCTCATGACCTCACGGTGGGAGGGTTTGCCGAGAGTGATGCTTGAAGCGGGGTCGGCAGGCTTGCCCATTGTGGCGACAAGAGTGGGCGGTGTGGAAGAGGCGGTCGTGCAGCGCGACCGTGTCCGGTTGTGCGAGCCAGGTGACATTGCCGGTCTTGCGGCAGGTGTCGAGGCGCTACTCTTCGAGACCCGTGGAGCAGCTGCGGGAGACGAACATCGGCTGCCACAAGAGTTCCACATCGAAGAAATGGTCAAGCAATATCAATCCCTGTATGATAGGCTCCTGTCGCAGCAACGAAACAAGTTTGTCTCCCGATCATTAAGCCCGGCATCGCCGTAACTACGGAGTTATCGTGAACGTTCCATTGTTGGATCTGAAAGCCCAGTATCGGGGAATCAAGGCGGAAGTGTTGGCCGTGATGGAAGCGGTCTGCGATGAACAGGGCTTCGTGCTGGGACCGCGCCTGGCGGAATTCGAAAAAGCCACGGCTCACTACGTCGGCAGCCGCCACGCGATCGGCTGTGCGTCGGGCAGCGATGCGCTGCTCCTGGCACTGATGGCCTTCGGCGTTGCCCCGGGCGATGAAGTGATCACCGTGCCGTTCACGTTTTTTGCCACTGCCGGAGCCATCTCACGACTCGGGGCCAAAACGGTGTTCATCGACATTGAAGCCGACTCGTTCAACATCGATCCCCATCAGATTGAAGGTGCGATCACGTCGCGGACCAAAGCCGTCATTCCCGTCCATCTGTTCGGCCAATGTGCCGATATGACCGCCATCAACGGCATCGCCAAGCGGCGGGGCCTCCGCGTCATCGAAGACGCCTGCCAGGCGATCGGGGCGGTGCAGAACGGCCGGCTTGCGGGCATCCTGGCCGACGTCGGGTGCTTCAGCTTCTTTCCGACGAAGAATCTCGGCGGATTCGGCGACGGCGGGTTGATGACCACCGACAACGACGGGCTTGCCGAAGCGCTCGCCATGCTGCGCGTCCACGGAAGCCGTGTGCGCTATCTCCACGAAGCGGTGGGCATCAACAGCCGGTTAGACGCCCTGCAGGCGGCGGTGCTTCATGTGAAGCTGAAGTATCTCGACCAGTGGACCGAAGGGCGCCGGCGCAATGCGGATCGCTATCAGCGGTTGTTCACAGACGCGCAATTGCTCGATCGTGTAATCCTGCCTGTCACCACGCCGGGAAACTTTCATGTCTACAACCAGTATACGGTCAGAGTCCGGCAGCGGGACGACCTCAGAAATTTCCTGAAAGAGAAAGGCGTCGGCTCCGAAGTCTACTATCCACTGCCCATGCACCTGCAGAATTGCTACCGCGATCTCGGCTATCACAAGGGGTCGTTTCCCGTATCGGAACGCGCGGCGGAAGAAGTGCTGTCATTGCCCATCTACGCTGAACTGACGGAAGAACAGCAGGCCTATGTCGTTCAGATGATCGGTGAGTTCTATCGCCGGACCTAGTCCGTGCGTTGCGGCGCCGGACCCACGCGTCAAACCATTCGTTCTTCGCCCAGAGCCAGTGCACGGGACAGCCATCGGTCGGAGGTCGGCATGAGATGGATCTTGGCGGGATTGTGCATGGGCAGTCTCTTGGGGAGCGGAGACCTTCCGGCGAAGGAGCTTTCGCCCCGCGATATCTATGAACAGACCTCGCCCGCCGTCGTCATGGTCATGGGCCATCCTGAGAGCGGCAAAAGCGGCAGCGCTGGAACCGGATCGATCATTCAGGCTGACGGATTGGTCTTGACCAATGCCCACGTCGTGATCGAGGAGCGAACCGGCAGGCCTTATCCGCGGTTGTCCGTGTTCTTGAAGCCGCCGCGCGTGACGGGGGACAATAAGACTGATCTTTCCCGGGTGGTGCGCGCACGAGTGGTGGCTTACTCGAGCCCGCTGGACCTCGCCCTGCTCAAGCTCGAGTCGGCGCCCGCGCCCTTGCCGGTCCTCACCTTCAGCGAGTCCGCGCAGGGCCGGATCGGTGATCGCGTCGTCGCAATCGGACATCCCGAACAGGGTGGGCTGTGGACGCTGACGACCGGCGTGATCAGCGCCGAAGTGGATAATTTCAACGGAGTGAAGGGCAAGGACGTCTTTCAGACCGAGACCGGACTGAATCGCGGAAATTCCGGCGGTCCCCTGCTGGACAGCGACGGACATATGATCGCGGTCAACACGGCGATTGCCCGTGTGGCGGCCGACGGCCTTCCCATCACCAGCATCAGCTTCTCTCTCAAATCGAGCGTGGCGGCGCAGTGGCTCAGGGAGCAGGGGCTGAATCGTCCCCAGCCGACGAGTCCGTCGCCGGTCGTCTCGGCGCCAACAACGAATGCCGCGTCCGAGCTTCCGCCCAAGCCGTCTGCGCCTCCAGACATGAAACCCTCCCCGCCGGCGAAAACGCCGACCCCCTCGCCGGTCAAGCCCGAACCGCCCCAAGCCCGTCCCTATAATCTCGATGCTCTCATCAGCGACAGGGCCAAAGCGGAAGCGGATCTGGAAGGGATGATTTCCGAAATGCGCGGACGGATGAAGGGACGATAGTCCGTGTCTCAGACCTGCGCGGCATGAGGATCTGGTGTCACGGTCTTCGGCATACCTGCCCCGTCATTCTTCTCTGGTGCTGCTTCCTGCTCGCCTCAACTTCAGCAAGCGAAGCGAGAAGCGATCTGGACCGTTTCGATCTGCAGGGACACGTCCGCACGGTCGTCACCACATATCCACAGTTGACCACCACCCATCATTTTGATCGCGGCGGCCGCCTGAGCGCGCTCGAGCTGCAACCGGGCAATCAAGCCGGTGCCGTCCGATACGTCTACGTATATGACGACAACGGGCGGCTCATCGAAGAGGACACCTTCGAACCGGACGGCACTGTTGCTCACCGGAAGATCTTTCGGTACGAAGTCGACGAACAGGGGCGTCCCTCTGCACAAGTGGCCGTCGGGGAACACGGGCTGTTCGCTCAAGCCGAATTCACGTTCTATGACCGCAGGGGATTACTGGCGGAGGACATTATGGTCACCGCCCAAGGCGTGGCAGAGAAGAGCCTGTTTGACGCTCGCGGCAATCTCGTGTACCACGCGCGGTATCATCACGGACGGCTGGTGTTGGAGGCAACGCATCACTACGACCCTCTGGGCCGCCTGAACGAAAGCCGCTTCTACGGAAACGATGGTGATCCGATGCGGACGGATCGTTACCGGTACGGTCAGACGGGACATCGCATCGAGCAATCGAGCGAGTATTTCCGTCAGACCCATCTTCGCAGAACGGTTGTGGGCTATGAATTCGATCAGGAGGGCAACTGGATCAAGGAAACGGTCCGGCGATGGACGCAAAAGAACGGCTCGATTGCGCTGACTGAGACTGTGGTCAGCCGCGAACGCGTGATTACCTATTATTGACGCTCAATCGGTTTTAGCCTAGCTGGTAATTGCGCCCTCGGAGGCGGAGGACACGTGGCGTGCATACTTCGCCATGACGCCGGACGTGTAGCGGGGTACCGGCAGCTTGACCTTCTTCAGCCGCGCCTTGATCTCCTTCGCCGACAGCTCGACGTTCAACTGGCGCTTGGCAATGTCGAACACGATGGTGTCGCCGTTTTTAACCGCCCCGATGGGCCCGCCTCTGACCGCTTCGGGGGCGACGTGGCCCGCCATCAGGCCGTGCGTCGCGCCTGAAAACCGGCCGTCGGTCAAGAGCGCGACTGAGTCGCCCAATCCTGCGCCGACGATCGCCGCCGTCACACCCAACATTTCCCGCATGCCCGGCCCGCCGGAGGGTCCCTCATAGCGGATCACGACCACGTCGCCGGCCTTGATCTGTCCCGCCTTGACGGCAATGAACGCATCCTCTTCCCGGTCGAAGACCTTTGCCGGTCCGCGGAACTGCATCATGGAATGGCCTGCGACTTTGACGACGCAGCCCTCCGGTGCCAGATTCCCCTTGAGAATGACCAGGCCGCCGGTGGCTTTCATGGGATTCGCAAGGGACCGCAACACTTGTTGCCCGGGGGTCTCGACGGCGTCTTTCGCCTCTTCGCCGATGGTTCGCCCGGTCACGGTCGGTTGATTTCCGTGCAGGAGACCGGCATCGAGCAACCGTTTGGCCACGAGGGTTGTTCCGCCTGCCGCGTACAGATCTGCAGCGGCGAAGCGGCCGCCTGGCTTTAAGTCGGCAAGAAGGGGAACCTTGCGATTGATCTTGTCGAAATCGTCCATGTTCAGCTTGATGCCCGCTTCGTAGGCGATGGCAAGCAGATGGAGCACGGCGTTGGTCGAGCCGCCGGTCGTGGCGACGGCTGCGATGGCGTTCTCCAGCGACTTTCGCGTAATGATCTGCCGGGGGCGAAGATCCTGCTTCAAGAGGTCCATGACCAGCTTGCCGGATTCGAAGGCCACGTCGTCCTTGCGTGTGTCCATGGCGGGGACACCGTTGCGTCCCATCGGCGACATCCCCAGAAATTCGAATGCGATGGCCATCGTATTGGCCGTGAACTGTCCGCCGCAGGCGCCGGGCCCTGGACAGGCATGATCTTCGAGATCCTTCAATTCGGCGTTGGTCATCTTGCCCGACGCGTGACGGCCAACGGCTTCGAACACGTCCTGAATGGTCACGTCATGCCCCTGGAACTGCCCCGGCATGATCGACCCGCCGTACAGCATCAGCGATGGGACATTCAAGCGGGCCAGTGCCATGACCGTGCCGGGAATGGTTTTGTCGCAGCCGGACAAGGCCACCACGCCGTCAAAGAGGTGCCCCCGCGCCACGAGCTCGATCGAATCAGCGATCACCTCGCGGCTGATCAGCGAGGCCTTCATGCCTTCCGTGCCCATGGAAATGCCGTCGGAGACGGCGATCGTGTTGTATTCGATGGGGGTGCCCCCTGCGGCCTTGATGCCGGCTTTCACCCGCTCCGACAACCGACGCAGATGAAAATTGCAGGGCATGACCTCGATCCACGTATTGGCGACGCCGATCAATGGACGAGTGAGATCCTCGTCCGTGAATCCGACGGCCTTCAGCATGGCCCGGGCGGGCGCCCGGCCGGGACCGACGAGGAGATCGTGACTCTTCAGCTTGATTTCTTTCGGCATGACATTCTTACTTCTTCTTTTTCTTGTCTTCGTGTTTTTCTTTCTTCGCTTCCGTGTCGATGACCGTCCCTGTCGCGGCATCGATATGGACTTCGGTCACCTTGCCGTCCGCGCCCAGGATCTCGACTTCCCAGACGGTCTTGCCGTGCTTCTTTTCGAGTTCAGCCTCGACCACGGTACCGGGGACCTTTTCCATAGCGGTTTTGATGGCCTGCTCCGCCGTCACTTTCGCGTCCTTTACGAGATCGGCGATGTTGCCTTCCTTATCATCGCTCCAGGCGGTGGTCCCGAAACCCAGAAGCAGGCTGCCCGCCAGTAGACCGCTGATTACAAGTGCACGCATGGGTCCTCCTTTCGGTCGGAATGCGTTACTGCGCCTTCATATTCGCAGGCGGCATCGGAGCGGCGCCTCCCTGGTGTGGATTGCCCTGCACCGAGCCGTGCGGATTTGTCATGCCGCCGCCGTATCCCTTGCCGCCCTCTTTGTGCTGCTCCATGACCTTCGCGTGCTCGGCCTTCTCCTTGGCGCGTTGCTCGGGCGTCAACAGCGCCATGACGTCTCGCCGTGTCTTGATGGAGGTCATACGCAAGGCCACCTGCATGTCTTCGCTCTGCTTCAGCTTCGCCTCGATCGCTTTGAGATCGGACTTCTCATCATCGGTCAGCGCCTTGAGTTCGCGTTCTGCCACCTGGATATCCGCTTCCGATTTGATCCGGGTCTTATCGAGGTTCAACTGGATGTCCTTGAGCTTCGTGACCTGGTCGGGGGTGAGGCCGATTTCTTGTTCATGCTTGAGCAGATGGCGAATCAGATGGCCGGTGCTGCTGTGCATCATGCCCATGCCGCCCATCATGCCGTGGCCGCGCCCTCCATATCCGTCTTTCCCGCCCCCATGACCGTAACCCGGTTCGTTGGCTGATACGCCGGAGGCTCCCATGGCGAATGTGAAGACTGCCGCCATGACCAGCGCCGACATTCTTTGTGTTCCGTTCCTCATGCGAAACCTCCTTGTGTTGACGTCCTTCATGCGAGTGATCACAGAACATTATCGCACAAACAAACCGCCCTCGCCCTTCAGTCCGTTGAACAGGAACTGAACGGCCAAGGCGGCGAGCAGCAAGCCCATGAGGCGCGTGATGATTTTTTCCGCCAGGGGGCTCATCCACTTGGCTCCGGATGTCCCCAGAGCCAGGATGCCGTAGCTTGCCAGACCGACCAGGCCAACGCAAGCCAGCAGAATACCTCGATAGAGCCACGACGACGCCTGCGCGTCCAGCAGGATGATGGTGGAGATGGCGGCGGGTCCCGCCAGCATCGGTACGGCGAGCGGTGTGATCGCGATGTCGTCTTTCGCCGCGCCTTCCGCTGTCTCCGCAGCGGTTTCCTGCACGGGCGAACGCTGGGCACGCAGCATGTCCAAGGCAACGAGCAACAGCACGAGCGCTCCGGCGACCTGAACGGCGGCCAGTGAAATGCCCAGGAGGGAGAACAACCATTGGCCGGCGAGCGCGAAGCCGCTCAAGATCATGAAGGCGACGAGACAGGCGACGCGCGCCATCCGCAATCGTTGCGCGAGCGTATAGCGGGAGGTCATGGCGAGGAACGCGGGAACGGTCGCGATGGGATCGACAATCACGAAGAGGGAGCTGAAGGCCAGCACCCCGTATTCGATCGGAGTCATGCGGTCATCGCGTTCGGGTTTGCCGCAACAGCTCCGCACGCGGGTCGGGGTGCGTGCCTTTGGCCAATCGCTGGAAGAGTCCTCGTTCGTCTTCCGTCACGGTCGGAGGAACCACAATGTGCAGATTCAAGAAGAGATCTCCATATCCTCCCCCGGCCGACGGGAGACCCTTATCTTTGAGCCGGAGCTTGCCCTCCGCCTTGCTGCCGGGGGGCACCTTCACCTTGACCGGCTCGGCCAATGTCGGGGCCATCACTTCCGCGCCCAGGACCGCCTCCCACGGATACACCGGCAGGGTGACGTGAATGTCGCTACCCTGGCGGCGAAAGATGGGATCGGGTTTGATCGTGACATGGAGGTAGAGGTCCCCGCGCTTTCCGCCGCTCGATCCCGGCTGTCCCTTGCCCCCAACGCGCACGCGTGTGCCTTCCTGGACGCCGGCCGGGATTTTGACCTCGATTGTCTTCAATTCCGTCGTCGAACCGGATCCATAACACGTGGGGCACGTCTGCCCGCGCAGGGTGCCGCTGCCCTGGCAGGTGGGGCAGGGGATCGGTTCCCGGAGGCTGACCCGTTTGGTGACGCCGCTCAACACCTCCCGTAGCGTGAGTTCGACCTCCGCCTCGAGATCTTCGCCGGGCACAGAAAAACCGCGGGCCCCTCCGGCGGTCCGACCCCCGCCGCGAAAGAGGTTTTCAAAGATGTCCGAAAAGGCTTCGTTATTGAAGTCCGCTCCGCCTCGTCCTGCCTGTTCCCAGCGGAATCCCTGAGCCCCGGCCCCGGCTTGTTGCCGCGCCTTTTCGAAGGCTTCAGCCTGCTCCCATTGGGCGCCGTATTGGTCGTATTTCTTGCGCTTGTCCGGATCGGAGAGGACTTCGTTGGCTTCGTTGAGTTCCTTGAACTTTTTCTCCATTTCGGTCTTCTTCGACCCGGAATGGAGGTCGGGATGGTATTGGCGGGCCAGTCGACGATAGGCCTTCTTGATGTCGTCGGCCGAGGCCGTTCGAGAAAGACCGAGCACCTGATAGAAATCGCGTGGGGTCGTGGCCATGGTGAAGAAATAACGACGATTTCGCCTAGATCAACCTTCCGGCCTCTTAGCCCGGCACTTCACGCTTGGCGCGCGCCATCAGCTTACAATACGAGCATGTTTCTGCCGTCGTCGGTTGCCCGCACGTAGCGCAGGGATGAAGGAGGGCCTGATCTTTTGCCGCCATCGTGTCCGGTGCCGGCCGCAGTTTCCGCTGCTTCTCCAGAAAACCCCAATAGAAGTACTGTTTGGTGCCCGGCGATTCAGTTTCCAGCCGGTTGAGCACCTCCTTATAGAGCAGGGTGCGTGCGCCCTGCGCCATCGGACATTCGTCCACGATGTATTCAATCTTATTGAGGATGCAATACGCGGCAAGTTCCCGCTCGGACAGGCGGTAGAGCGGTTTGACTTTTTTCGCGAACCCATCCACCGAAGCGGGCAAGGTCGGTCCTTGCTTCTCCAAATAGTCTTCCTGCCAGTGCAGGACATTACCGAGCAATCGGGCGGCTTCGTCGTCCAGATTGTGGCCGGTCGCCATCACGGCATACTCTTGCTCGATGGCTGCGCGATTGAATTGATAACGTTTGATGGTCCCGCACGTGGAGCAGGTAGGACGATGAGCCAACTGAGCGAGTTCTTTGATGCCTGCCCCTTCCTCCTGTTCCACCGTATGCGTGTGCAAGGCCGCACCAAGCGGGGCGGCGATCACCTCGGCAAACCGGCGAACCATTGTATGAGACCGTTCGGAGTAGGTGCCGATGCCCAGGTGGACATAGAACCCGTCCGCTTTGTAACCGAGTTTGAGGAGCATATCCCACAGCGCCAGACTGTCCTTCCCGCCTGAGACGGCCACGAGAATGCGATCATCTTTGCCGAACATCTTTTCGGACTTGATCGCCCGCGCCACCTGGTCATGCATGAAACTCGTAAAGCAACCCTTGCAGAAGGCCGCATGGTGCCTGGGGATCTTGATGACCGCCTTGGTTTTACATTTCGTGCAGTTCATGTCACTTCGATGATACGGGCAGCCTAAGGGGGATTGCAATTGGCAAGAGCTCTGTCGGGGCGCCTGGCAGACAGACTTGCACAGATAACGAGGTTCATTGCCTTCTCGATATGAAAAGGTATCCTTAAGCTGCCTTGATATCAACGTTAAGGGCCTCATGGCTGTTCCTCGTCAAAACACAATCATTGCAGGCATTTGGTTGCTGACACTCGCCGATGCTGTCCGTCAAGGCATCTATTTCCCTGGCGTTATGGCCGAAGGCATTGAGAGATCGGTTCCTGTTCATACATTTGTCTGGGAAATAGTCGTGTTTGGGCTATTGGGTCCGCCATTCCTCATTCTGATGCGAAGTTTGTTAGTAAAGTACGTTCCAAAGCTTCGTCGGAGACGTGGCGGCTTGTTTACTCGCTGGATGGATAGACGATGGGGGGCAGGCTCTGTTGAGCTATTTGTTCAAAACCTCCGTCCAATGGCGCTCATGGCATTGACAGGTGTCGTTCTAGGATTGGTGGCTTTGCTCTCGTGCCTCTATTTCGAAGCATCCCCCGTCGCATTCAGTTTTGCTTCGTTCTTTCTATCCTCCGGTATTGGTTTTTGGATCGCACGAGGCCTTGCCGCGCAAGTCAGTCCAGATGGGGCTATGGCCTGGTAGTACGGATGCGCCATACAAAGACCATTCAGCGCCTCAATTCCCCTGATTTCTTTACAAGTTAGCCCCATTTGCTACAGTTCAACAGAGCTGGCTGACATGCCGTATGCAATGTCCGAACTGTCACAACGATCTCGTCGAGATTCCGACGCTTGAAGGGCCGCAGCTCGACGTCTGTCCCGACCAACATGGTCTCTGGCTGGATAGAGGAGAAGTCAACCTGTTCGTGGAGAACTACCGCGCGCTGGGAGAGACGTCGTCCAGGATGGTCACCGGGGCCATCGCCGTGCAAACGACGAGCTGCCCGAGATGTCAGGGGGCTCTGGATGAAGAAACGGTGCTTACCACGGCCCTCTTTGAGTGCCGTACCTGTCGGGGGTGGTGGCTTCCCAAAGGCAGCCTCACGCAACTGAATACGACGGCCCGCGGCGGCGCCGCTCAGATCCTTCTTGATGAGGCGGATTTTTACCGTCGAGCCGGGAAGCGAGCGTTGCATTCGCAGACGAAGCGGCCAGGAGGCGTTCCTCAGCCTTGCCAGGAGCCCCGCACTCAACACGTATGGTTCTGGACGCTGTTCTTGTTGGCCGCTTTGTTCGTCGCCGGAGCCGTTCTTGCGGCCGGCATCCGGAAGACCGCCGCGCTGGGCCAGTGGGTTGTCCCGCCAGACACGACGGGGGTGTTCCTGGCCTTAGGGGCGCTCGCGGGCATGGGACTTACGCTGTATGGGTTCGTGATCAACAACCGCAAGCGACTGATTGAAAGCATTCCCACTTCTCCCGTTCGCTCATTGGCAGTCGGTCTGGTGGAAGTGAGCGGCCGTGCTCAGGCTGAACGTGCGCTGTTACGTGCCCCGTTCAGTGGAATGCCCTGCGTGCTCTTTTCCTACAGCGTCGAGGAGCGGCGGACATCCGGAAAGGAAACCAGGTGGGAAACAATTGCAAAGGGTACGTCCGAGGAACCTTTCTACGTGCGGGATGAGACGGGCAAGGTGCTCGTCGTCCCGTTTGATGCCCAGTTGATGCTGCCCGACACGAGGACGACTCGGACCAATTGGTCGGGCACGCTACCCGAAGCCACCATCGTAGGACTCTTGAAGTTGGGCATCGCGGTCGACGGATGGTTTGGGGATAAGACCATCCGCTGCAGCGAAACGTTCATTTTGCCTGAGGAGCGCGTCTACGTGATGGGGACTGCGCAGGAACACAAAGGCGCAATCGACAGCGCAGAAAATGCCGCACGACTGTATATCGGTAGCAGCCGGGACAACGAATTCATCATCTCTGATCAGAGCGAGAAGGAGTTGCTCTCTCGCTTGCAATGGCAAGTATGGGCGTCCATCGGCGGAGGGCCTGTGTTGGCAATGCTCTGCCTGCTGTTGATGTTCAAGCTGTACGGCACGGTGCACTAGTCATTCACCAGGAGTGAGATATGAACGGGACATTATTGGTCGGCCTTGGACTCACCTTCGTCGTGGTCAGTCTCATCGTGTATGTCGTGGGCCTTTACAACACGTTGGTTCGGCTCTCCAACAACGTTGATAAAGCATGGTCGAATATTGACGTCATTCTCAAACAGCGTCGCGATGAACTCCCGAAACTCGTGCAGGTATGCAACAGCTATATGAGGCATGAACGGGAGACACTGGAAAGCGTCACGAACGCCCGAAGTGCCTACGGTCGAAGCACGAGCGTAAACGACAAGGCGAAGGCGGAAAATCAGCTCACGAGTGCTCTTGGCAGGCTGTTCGCCGTCGCCGAACAGTACCCGGATCTCAAGGCGAACCAGCAGTTTCTCATTGCCCAGCAGCGGATCTCTGCTCTGGAAAACACGATTGCAGACCGGCGCGAGTTTTATAACGACTCGGTCAATCTCTACAACATCAGCATCGAGCAGATCCCCGCGGTATGGGTGGCGCACCAGATCGGTTACCCGGCAAGACCCTTATTGGCGGTGGCGCAGTCGGAGCGAGCCGACGTCGAGCTGGCCTTCGCCAACCGCGCGGCATGACGATCCTAGGCTATTTCCCATAACGCGGTCGTCCATCGAGCTGGCGGCCAACCGGGCGCAATCCCGTGAAGGTCGCTTCGGTGGTACGACCGCATGAGCTCCAGGCAGTCGACCAGCCGGCCATCGTTCGCATTGTCCAACATTAGATAGCCACCTTTTTTTATCTTCGGTACTGCTCGTTTCATGCAGGCAAGTCGTGCCCGGCCATCCACAAGGACCAGGTCGAACGTTTCAACTGGGTGAATATCGATGGCGGCAATATAGGAGTCGAAATGTACTCCTGGATTTTCCCGTTCGCTTGGATCGGCGATGAGCGTTCGTACACGATCGCCGGAGGACGTGGAAGGTCCTTCCTGATCGAATGAAGGCTCCCGAAGCTGGTAGACGCAATTGGTGATGTCGCGTTGTTGCAGCGCTTCTGAGACCACTGCATGCCACAGCTTATCGTGCTCCACCGTGAAGACCTCTCCGGCCCGTTGTGCCATGAAAATGGTGGAGGCTCCAGAGCCATATTCAAACACTTTCATGTCGGGTCGAAGATACGTCCTCAGCCAGTTGGTGGCGACAAACGGCAGCCAAGGGGTCGGCTTTTTCAAAAACGAATAGCCCGGACGAAATGACGCAACCCAATCTGGATAAGATTTCCATGATTTCACGTCATCGACGAAGAGGTAGACAAAATGTGCTGGGTGAAACAACGGGCTCAGGAGGGTAATGATGGTCGACTTGCACTGTGGTGTCATAGGCCCGCAATTGAAGTTTGCACAGTCCAACTGGATGCTCACCACGAGATTCCGGCTTACGCTCCGCCGAGGTGTGAGTCAAATGCTTTCCCGGTATTCGATTCTCTTGATCAAGACTCTCCACAATTGACCCAGCCATCTGGGTTGTTAAGCGTAGTAAGCTGGAACAATAAAAAAAGGGCCCGCGCCATTGCTGGAGCGAGCCCTTTCCCTCTTTGGATTTGGCAATGTTTCCATTGCCGTTTTCTAAAGATGCCTCATCTTACCGTAGCCTCTTCAGGGAACACGCTGGGAAAGCGCCCAGTACGCCCGCCAAAACTTCCTAGCCGGCAGGAGCAGTGGAGAGCAGGCGCACCTCATGCTGAGGATAAGGAATATCAATATGGGATGATCGAAAGCGTTCAACGAGAGCCTGGTTTAACTCGCCCTGCACTCTTCCGAAATCCGCCACCGAGACCCAGGGATCGACAGAGATCGTAATTCCCGAATCGCCCAGTTGGGAGATGCCAACCGCCGGCCCTGGCTCTTTGAGCACACCGGGATTCGAAGCCAGGATAGAACGGACGAGTGCGAGCGCCTCGGTCAGGTCGGTAGCATAGGAGACCGTGACCGCGAGATGGAGTTGCCGGATGGTGCTGAAATTGTGAAGGATCTCTCCGACGATTTTTTTGTTGGGAATGACCACACGCGAGCGGTCTGGGTGCAGGAGCGTGGTGGAGAAGAGGTTGATGGTCAGGACATCGCCCTGGACCCCGAGCAGCGAGATGTGTTCGCCGACTCGATAGGGCTTGGTAAAGATGATGGAGAGTCCGGCGATGACGTTGCTCAACACGCCTTGGAGGGCCAATCCGACGCCCAGGCCGGCGACACCGATCCCGGCCAATAACGGCGCAATTTGCACGCCCAACTGGCCCAACGCGGCCATCGCCGTAAACACCAATATCAAGACCTGAATCACTTTGACGAGCAGCATGCGAATCGGCGGCTCCATGTCCTGACGCTCGAGCCACTGCTTCGCAAGCCTGCCGGTCCACCGGGCGACCAGCGCACCGATGGCAAAGACCAGGGCTGCGCCAAGGACTTGAAACCCATAACGAATGACGTATTCCATGATCAGATCCATTGTCGGCATGAAAACACCTCCTTGATCCACGTTAGTTTTGCTCGAAAAAGTACTTGAAGCTGATGTTCGGATAAATCGCCCTGATGTCGTCCTGCCCCGCCACGGTGAACATCACGCCAATGGCTCCGACGAGCTTCGCGCCGGACTCGTACCGTGCAAAGGTGTACTCGAGACCCGGTTGAATGCCGACGAGCCAAAACGTGGTGGGAGTCGTATTGACGGCATGCCCGTCGAGCCTGCTGTTGAACTGTTGGAGTGTCGCCATCTCCACGAGATAGCCGAATCCCGTGTGCTCGTTGAGAACGTGCTCGAACGCCAGGTGTGTGCTTAACAAGTCGCCTCCATAGACGGTGACCCCCGGTTCGGACCCCGATCCGGGGAAATTGTACGAATAGTACACATTGCCGGTGATCCGGAACGGTTCCAGGTTTTTCCGGACGAGGATGCCCTCCGTGACGGCAACCGCGCCGAAGCGGCTGGAGGGTACACGCGAGAGCGGCGTGAATCCACCCGGAATCTCCGGTGTGCCGAACCACTTGTTGGTCGGGAGAGACAAGCGGCTATAGATCGAAACCGAGGGTTTCCAAGAATCGGGGTCCTGCACGATCGGCCGGTATTTGAGAATCATATTGGTCGTGCCGATTCCCGCCCCGGACGTTCGCCCGTCCGGCTCAGGCGTGCTGGAACTCCAATAGACCGCA
>Ga0070664_100000807_pt1 | contig 24083 bp, 16 predicted proteins | sample KBSC73metaG_FD_65863 | JGI IMG/M metagenome (GOLD analysis project Ga0070664, IMG submission 65863) | Corn rhizosphere microbial communities from Kellogg Biological Station, Michigan, USA - KBS C7-3 metaG | ecosystem: Host-associated > Plants > Roots > Rhizosphere > Soil ... | reverse complement strand
GCGCCCGGGCGGGGCGGCGCCCGGGCGGGTCGGCGCCCGGGCGGGTCGGCGGGGGGTAGGTCGGTGGGGCGTGGGTCGGCGGAGTCCGCCCCTGGCGTCGATCTTGCAGTCGTGGCGTCCTCCAAAGCCGGACAAGCCCATAGAAAGCCGGCGCCGAGACCGCAAGATCGCCGTATGGCCAACGCACCAATGCACCCGCCGCGCGGCATCCCCCGCGATCTTGCAGTTGTGGCGGAACAAAACGCCACAAGGTGGGACTGGAATCTCGCCACAACTGCAAGATCAACGTGATCTTGGGGTGCGTGGGGCACGATAGGGACCGTGCGGGTGACCTGGTGGGGCCACGCCACCGTGGCGATCGAGGACGGTGGCACGAGCGTGCTCACCGATCCGGTGCTGCGCAACCGGCTGGCCCACCTCTACCGTCGCCGCGGGCCACTGCCCCGCCCGACGGTGCCGGACGCCGTCGTCGTCTCGCACCTGCACGCCGATCACTGCGACCTGTCCTCGTTGCGGGTGCTCCCCGCGTCGACGAGGTTGATCGTGCCGCGCGGCGCGGGCGCGTTCGTCGAGCGCAAGCTCGGCGGCGGCCGGGACCTCGTCGAGGTGGTCGCCGGCGACGAGGTGGCGGTCGGCGGGCTGCGGATCCGGGCGGTGCCGGCGCGGCACTCGGGCAGCCGCGGCCCCGGCTCGCGGGTGAGCGCGCCCGCACTGGGATACGTGGTGGCCGGCCGACGCACCGCGTGGTTCGCCGGCGACACGGGTCTCTTCGACGGGATGAGCGGGATCGGTCCGGTCGATGTGGCGCTTGTACCGGTGTGGGGCTGGAGCTGGACGCTCGGGCCCGGTCACCTCGGCCCGGCGGAGGCCGCGGAGGCGGTGCGGCGCGTCGCGGCGGCGCGTGCGGTGCCGATCCACTGGGGCACCCTGTGGCCGGTGGGCTGCCACAAGATGCGGCCGGACCGGTTCGCCGAGCCCGGCCCGGAGTTCGCCCGGTTCGCGTCGGCCGTATCGCCGGCCACCCACGTGACGGTGCTCGACCCGGGCGCCACGCTCGCGCTGGACGACGTGCGGTCGCAACCGTGACCACTACCGGCGCCGTGCTCGCGGCCCTCGGGTCCACCTTCGCCCTGGTACTGCTCGGCTCGATCCTGCCGGTCGTCCCGACCGGCGCCGTCGTCAGCGCCACCGCCGTCGTGGCGGCCCACCGCGACCCGGTGACGCCGGTGCTGGTGATCGCCGCCGGGGCGCTCGCCGCGTACCTCGGCGACGGCGCGGTGTACGCGTTGTGCCGGCGCGGCGGCGAGGCGGTCACCAGGCGGTTGCACCTGTCGGCCAGACCGGTGCGGGCGGCGGAGGCGGTGCGTCGCCGCCTGATGCGCCGTCCGGTGACGGTGCTGCTGGTCTCCCGGCTGGTCCCGGCGGGGCGTATCCCCGTGCTGCTCGCGGCCGCCCTGGTGGACCTGCCGTGGAAGCGGTTCCTGGTCGCGAACGCGCCGGCGTGCGCGCTGTGGTCGGCGTCGTACGCGGCGGTCGGGGTGCTCGGCGGCTCGGTGTTTCCCGAGCCGTGGCAGGGCGTGGTCGCGGTGATCGTGCTGGTCCTGCTGGTGACGCAGCTCGCGTCGATGGTCCAGCGGCGGCGCGAACCTCAGGAGGAGGCGGGCACGGCGTCGGGTGCCGGCTCGGGTGACGGCGATGGTGCTGGCGCCGGCGACCCCGCCTCGACCGACGCCGGCGGCTCGCGCAGCCCCAGGTCGTCGAGCCAGTCCACGAGCTGACGGTAGACGGCGTCCGGCCCCACGAGATCGGACCCGTCGCGCCGCCACGTCGCCGGGTACACGAGCACCGCCTCCGTCTGCCAGCCGCCGATGCCACCGTGCGACCCCACGAGCTCCTCGAACGCCGCGACCTCCTCGGTTCCGGGGTCGAGCCGGCTCACCACCACGAGGTCGCCGACGTGCGCCATGCCCTGGTGGACGAGCAGGTCGCGGGCCGCGTGCGGGCCGTACCTGGCGAGCGGGTCGATGCCCTCGACGCGGTCGTCGCGCAGCCAGCGCCGGCCGGCCTCCCCGACGGCGACCGGGCCGGCCGCGCCGGACCCGACCACGAACCCGACTCCCGGGTGCCGGGCCAGGCCGGGCAGCAGGTCGGGGTGGATCTCGGAGATGTGCTCGAGGGTCAGCCGCTCGGGATGGTCGGCGAGGTAGAGCATCGCGAGGTTGCCCGAGGCGACGGTGACGATCGAGGGCTTCGCGCCTTCGGCAGCGCCGTCGCGTGGGGAACGGCCGTTGCGCGCGGCCCGGCCGTGCGGCGGCTCCGGCGCGCAGGCGCGCAACTCGGCGTCGAGCCGGTCCCGGCGGCGCCCGCCCGGCCCGCCGAGCAGCACGTTGACCCGGCCCCACTCCTCGGCCTGGTCGGACGGCTCGACCTCCTCGGCGACCGGCGCGCGCACCAACTCCGCCACGACGTCTTCGAGCGCCTCGGTGTAGCGCTGGCGGAACGTCGCGCCCTGGCTCTGCCCGTGGTCGGAGACCACGACGATGTCGTAGCGGCGGGCGGCGCTCGCGGCCAGCCGGTGCAGTGTGCCGAGCACCCGGTCCAGGCCCTCCAGCGTCTGCATCGACTCCGGGCGCAGCGGGCCGGCGTGGTGCGCCACTTCGTCGTAGTCGACGAAGTCGCAGAAGATCACCGGCGCGCCCTTGCTCATCTGCTCGGCGATCAGCGAGACGTTCAGGTCGCGCAGCACCACGTTGGTCACCGCGCGCAGCGCGACGTACGCGGCGTGCCGGGTGACCCGCGGGTACACGTTGCGCCGGCGCTGGCGGCGGGCCTGCTGGACCTCCTTGAGCATCTCGCCGATCGAGAGCACCAGCGCCCGGGCCAGGCCGTAGGGGCTGGCCACGAACGTCAGGTACCCGCGCGCGGAGCGGCCGGGCAGCCCGGCGTTGCTGAACGTCAGCAGGCTGGTCGGGGCGTCGCCGGAGAACACGTTGCTGATGCTGACCCCGCCGTCGGCGAGCAGGCCGCGCCCCGTCGAGATCCGCTTCTCGACGTCGGCCGCGTCCCGCGGCCGGTTCGTGACGACGAGCCGGCGCGTCTCCTTCTCGTACCAGCGGAACGCGGGTACCTGGGTGGCGTCGCCGTGCATGATGCCGGCCTGGCTGGCGGGGGTGGTGGCCGGCATGCCCGTGTGCCAGCCGACCATCGTGTGCGTGCCGGTACGCACCCAGCGCCCCAGATTCGGCAGGTTCCCGGCCTTGACGGCCCAGCTCAGCAGGGGCTCGCTCAGCCCGTCGAGTTGAATTATCAACACGCCGGGGCGGTCGGCCTTCGCCTCGAAGCGCCGCGCGCGGGCCATCCGGCGCAGGGTCTGGCGCAGGAAGACGTCGTCGCTGCCGGCGTCGGCGAGCCAGTTGATCCAGGCGGCCAGGATCGCCGCGAGCCAGCTGGCGATCCAGGCGTCGAGGAAGCTGTCGACGCTGACGCCGTCGGCCAGGCGCAGGCCGGTGAACATGACGATCGTCTGCAGCACGGTGCCGAGCAGCAGCACCCCGACCCCGCCGACGAGCACGGCGACGCCGAGCAGCACCCAGCGCATGGCCATGCCCACCAGGGCGAGCACGATCATGAGGTTGACCAGCCCCATCGGGCCGCCGCTCGCGCGCACGCCGGGCAGCAGCCAGAAGACGATGGTCAGGACGACGAAGTTGGTGACGCCGGTGCGTGCGAGCGACCTGATCCAGGGGACCGTCGGCCGCCACTCGCTCAGCAACTTCACCGCGAGCATCAGCCGCCGCCGCACGCTCCCGGACGCCCCGCTAGTCACCCGTCAAGATTCTCACAGGACATGACCGAGCGAAGCGAGGTATCTCCCGGCTCAGTCGACCAGCGCCGAGTACACCAGTTGTCGCAATTGGGGACGAAGCGGCCACCGGCTCGACGGCACGAGCTGGGTGAACAGCATCGCCGTCAGCTGCTCGACGGGGTCGACCCAGAACGCAGTGCTGGCCAGCCCACCCCAGTAGTACTGGCCGACACTGCTCGGCACCTTCCACGGCACCGGGTTCTCGACGACGGCGAACCCGAGCCCGAACCCGATCCCCTTGAACGTGGTCTCGGCGAAGCCGCCGCTGGAGAACGCGTCCAGGTCGACGCCGCCGGGAAGGTGGTTGCGCGTCATGTAGCGGACGGTGTGCGGCCCGAGCAGGCGCACCCCGTCGAGTTCGCCCTCGCGGAGCAGCATCTGGGTGAAGCGGTGGTAGTCGGCGGCCGTCGAGATCAGCCCGTGGCCGCCGGCCAGCATCGCCGGCTCGTGCCGCGCCCGCTCGCCCATCCGCGACGCCGGGACGGCTTTGCCGGTCTCCGGGTGCGCGCTGTACAGCGAGGCCAGCCGGGGCGCGTCGGCGTCGTCGACCCACCACCTCGTGTCGGTCATCTTGAGTGGGCCGAGGATGCGCTCGGCGAAGAACTCGGCCAGCGTCTGCCCCGAGATCACCTCGACCAGCCGGCCGAGCACGTCGGTGGAGACGCCGTAGCCCCACTTCGAGCCGGGCTGGAACAGCAGGGGCAGGTTCGCCCACGCGTCGCAGGACGCGGCGAGATCGAGCTCGCGCTCCGGGTCGAGCTCGAAGCCGGCGGCCCGGTACAGGCCGTCGACGACGGACTCCTGGAAGAAGCCGTACGTCAGCCCGGACGTGTGACTCAGCAGGTGCCAGACCCGGATCGGCTCGACCGCCGGCACCGTGTACGGGCGCAGCACGGAGCCCTTGTCGTAGACCCGCACGTCGGCGAACGCGGGTAGCCACCGGCTGATCTCGTCGGTCAGCTCGAAGTGGCCCTCCTCCCAGAGCATCATCGCGGCGACCGACGTGACCGGCTTGGTCATCGAGTAGATGCGCCACAGCGTGTCCGCCTCGACCGGCGCTCCGGAGGCCACGTCGCGCCGCCCGTACGTCGCCGAGTACGCCACCTGCCCGCACCGCGTCACCGCGATGTGCCAGCCGGGGAGCCGGCCGTCGTCGACGTAACGGGCGAAGTGGGTCTCGATGCGTGCCAGCCGCTTCGGGTCGAGGCCGACGTGATCGGGGTCGATGGTCCGCTCCAGCGTCACCGGCGCAGCCTACTCAAGATATTTGGCCACGTCGTCCCGGTCGTAGAAGCGCGCCCACTCCACCGCAGGGTGGTTGAACTCGGTGTCCCTGATCGTCCGGTCCGCGCCGTGGTCGAGCAGCAACTGAACGAGGTCGATGTCGCCGGCACCCGCCGCGTAGTGCAGTGCGGTGACGCCGCCCGACGCGTTGACGTCGAAACCCAGCTCCACGAGCAGCCGCACGGCGTCCCAGCGCCGGTGCCCGGCCAGCTCCGCGATCAGCGCGGCGTGCCGGGTCCGCAGGCCGGGGTCCTTCCGCGCGAGGTCGGCGGCGGCCGCCAGATCACCACCGAGGCACGCCGCCACGAACGGGTCGGTCTGCCGGGTGGCCCGGTACATGTCGCGCATCGCGGCGATCTCGGACCCGTGGTGCACGAGTTCGTCGAGTTCGTGCAGGACGAACGCGGCCCGGGTGTCCTTCGCGTAGAAGCCGGCGATCCGGCCCATCGGCTCGGTGAGCGTCTCCGGATCGGCCGCCTCGACGTTGCGCCGGAACAGGTCGAACGCCTTCTCCAGGAGTTCGATGGCCTCGTGTGCGGTGGCCGGCTCGCCGGTTTTGTCCAGCTTTCCGACGGGCGACGCGCCGATCCATGTCGCGTTCCGCTCGCCCGCCAGCACGTCGGTGAGGTGGCACAACCGCCACGCGATCGTGGTCAGCGGCGCGGGCTTCATCGGCCACTCCGACCGGTCGGCGCGCCAGGTTCCGCCGTCCTGCCGCCGGATCGTCCAGCAGCCCGGCGCGGGCTCCCACAGGTACTCCTCGTCGGTGAGGCCGGCGAGCCGGGTGTGCAGCCGCTGATAGGCGAAGTCCGCGAGGCCGAGCAGGTCCAGGTGTATCCGTCCCATGGTCATGTCTCGACCCTAGGATCAATCGCGGACCGGATGAGTCCGCAATAGGATCCGTGTTCGTGGAAGCCGCCGCGCGCCTGCTCAGGCTGCTCACGCTGCTGCAGACCCGGCCGCACTGGCCCGGCGCGGACCTGGCCGTCCGGCTCGGCGTCACCGCGCGCACCCTGCGCCGCGACGTCACGCGCCTGCGCGATCTGGGCTACCCGGTCGACGCCGACCCGGGCGTCGCCGGGGGGTACCGCCTGGGGATCGGCGGCCGGCTGCCCCCGTTGCTCCTCGACGACGACGAGGCGGTCGCGATCGCCGTCGGGCTCCGGGTCGCGACCGCGAGCGCGGTCGCGGGCGTCGAGGACGCGGCGGTCGCCGCGCTGGCGAAACTCGACGGGGTACTGCCGGCCCGGTTGCGCGAACGGGTGGACGCCGTCCAGGCGGCCACCGTGCAACTGCCCGGCCGCGAGCAGCCCCTTGTCGACACGGACGTGCTTGTCACTCTCGCCCGCGGCTGCCGCAACGGCGAGGGGCTGCGGTTCTCCTACACCGACAACGCCGGCGCCGTCTCGGCCCGCTCGGTGGAGCCGCTGCGCGTGGTGCACACCGGCCGGCGCTGGTACCTCGTCGCCCGCGACCGGGACCGCGACGCGTGGCGGACCTTCCGGGTGGACCGGATCGAGTCGCCGGCGCTGACCGGGGTGCGCTACACGTTCGTCGACCCGCCCGACCCGCTGGCGCTGGTGTCGGAGGGGACGACGGTGGCGCCGTACCCCGTCCAGGCGAAGGTGCTCGTGTTCGCTCCGGCCGAGCGGGTGCGCCGGACCTATCCGCCGACGATGGCGGTGGTGGAGCCGCTGCCCGACGGCCGTTGTCTGGTGCGGGTCGCGGCGTGGGAGTCGGGCTCGCTCGTCGACTTCGTGCTGCGGCTGCCGTTCGACCTGGAGGTCCTCGAACCGGTGGAGCTGCGGGCGAGGATCGGCGCCATCGGCCGGCGGCTCGCGCGCCGGCACGCCTCCCGGCGTCTGCAGGGTTGATCCGGCGCCGCGCGGGAAATACTGAGCGATGTCGAACGACCAGGGTGGGCTGCGCGCGATCCTCGCCGCGCTCGGTGCGAACGTCGGCATCGCGATCAGCAAGTTCGTGGCGTTCCTGTTCACCGGGTCGTCGGCGATGCTCGCCGAGGCGGTCCACTCGTTCGCCGACTCCAGCAACCAGGTCCTGCTGCTCATCGGCGGGCGCCGCGCGGCCCGCCCACCGGACGAGGAGCATCCGTTCGGCTACGGCGCCTCGCGGTTCCTGTACGCGTTCCTCGTCGCGGTCGTGATCTTCCTGGCCGGTGGCGTGTTCGCCATGTACGAGGCCTGGCACAAGTTCGCCGACCCGCACCCGCTGGAAGAGCCGGTGTGGGCGTTCGGCGTGCTCGTCGTGTCGATCGGGCTGGAGGGCTTCTCGCTGCGCACAGCGGCCAAGGAGTCACGCAAGCGCCGGGGGCGCCTGTCGTGGGCGCAGTTCGTGCGGCGGACGAAGGCGCCGGAACTGGTCGTGGTGCTGCTCGAGGACCTCGGTGCGCTGACCGGCCTGGCGTTCGCGCTGGTGGGGGTGACGCTGGCGGTGGTGACCGGCGACGGTCGCTGGGACGCCGTCGGCACGCTGGCCATCGGCATCCTGCTGGTGCTGATCGCGATCGTGCTGGCTGGGCAGACGAGCAGCCTGCTCGTCAACGAGGCCGCCGATCCGGTGATGGTCTCGCGAATCGAGGAGGCGCTGGGGGAGGAGCCGGGCATCGAGCGGGTGATCCACCTGCGCACGGCGCACCTCGGGCCGGACGAGTTGCTGGTGGGCGCGAAGATCGCCGTCGACGGGTCGGCGAGCGGTGCGGACGTCGCCCACACGATCGACGGAGCCGAGGAGCGCGTCCGCGCCGCGGTCCCCTACCGGTGCATCATCTACCTGGAGCCCGACCTGTACCGCGCCCCGTGAGCCGCGTACTGGGCACGGGGCCATCTCCAAGATCGGAGAAGGAACGGGTCACGGGCGGACGCCGACGTGGACGCTTCTGGCGTCGAGGGTGTAGAGGTCGTCGCGGTTGCCCAGGTACGCCTCGTCGTTCGGGTCGAGCAGGCGGCGCCAGGCCGCCGCGTCGTCGTCGGAGATCAGGCCGATCTCGTGCAGCCGGCCCGACCGGTGGCCGAACCGGTCCGTGAGCATCGGCAGCACCTCCTTCGGCAGCGGCGGCGGCACCTCGATCAGCCACGTGCGCGTCTGCGCGCGCAGCCCGGCCCGGCGCAGCGCCTCGGGCCAGCCGTACGGCATCCGCACCGACCCCGGCAAATTGGCCCGCATCTGCACGAACCACGCCTCCTGTGCCGCCTGGAGCCGGTTCTCGAGGCCCGGCTCGCCGACGCCGACGTCGTACGGCAGGTGCTTGGCGGCGAGCCCGCCCTCGGCCAGGGCGAGCCGCCCGCCGGGCCGCAGCAGGGTCGCCAGCGCGTCGACGGCGGCCTGCTGATCGCCCAGGTGGTGCACCGATGCGGACGCCCAGATCACGTCGGCGCCGTCGGGCACGTGCCCGCGCACCGGGGCCATGCCGTGGTGCAGGTCGGCCAGCACGAACTCGACGGTGTCGCCGGCCAGCTCGCGCGCCTTCGCCAGCACGTCGGGCGCGCCGTCGACGCCGATCACCCTGGCCTGCGGGCCGAGCGCCGACGCCAGCACCATCGCCATTCCGCCGCCGCCGCACCCGACGTCGACGGCCACCCGGTCGCCGGGCCGCACCAGCGTGGCGACCACCGACCGGTACCACTCCTCGTCGTTGTGTGCGGACGCGGCCAGGCGGTCGGCCGCCTCGGCCCAGTCGATGTCGAACGGCTCCGTCACGCCGGGTCCCCACTTCGTGGTGACCCGCCCTGACCGGGTGGGCTCTGCCTGATGGTGCCCTCGCTTCGCTCGGTCACGCCATAGAACCTACCGGCGCGCCGCCGACGCCACCTCGTCGACCGCCGAGAGCACCAGACCACGGGTGTGCGACGTCATCGCCGCCTGCTCGGTCATCACGCCGCGGATGTGCTCCTGCAGCGTCGTCACCGCGGCCAGCCGCTCGGCCACCTCGCGCACGGCCGCCGTCACGTTGGACGCCTGCGCCTTGACGTCGTTGACGGTGTTCTCGATCCGACCCGTCGCGCTCGCCGTCTGCGAGGCCAGCTCCTTGACCTCGCCGGCCACCACCGCGAAGCCCTTGCCGATCTCGCCGGCGCGCGCCGCCTCGATCGTCGCGTTGAGCGCCAGCAGGTTGGTCTGGTCGGCGACGGCCTGGATCAGCCCGGCGATCGTCGAGATGTCGGCGATGGCCGAGCCGAGGTGGCCGATCGCGTCGACGGCCTGGTTCGCGGTGTCCAGCGCCGCCCTGATCTGCTCGGTGCCGCTGTCGACGGTGCCGCCGGCGTCACCCAGCGCCCGCTCGAACGTCAGCAGCGCCTCACCGGCCTCGGATCCGAGGCGTTGCCCGGTGCCGGCGACGCGGGCCAGTACCCGCTCGAGTTCCTGGGCCAGCTCGGTGTTGCGGGCGACCTCGTCGGCGGCCGCCCGGGCCGCCTCCGCTTCCCGCCGGCTGGCCTCCTGCGCGGCGGTGCGCAGCGCGTCCTCGGCGGCCGAGGCGGCGTCCTCGCGCTGCCGGTCGGACTCGGCCTGAGCGGACGCGGCAAAGTGCCAGTACGCGATCTGCGCGGCGCTCATCGCCAGCACGAACGCGGCGTGCAGCAGCGCCCACAGCAGCGGGCTGGCCACGGCGCGGGAGTCGGAGAAGACGGTGCTCGGCGCGAACATGCCCACGCCCAGGTGGTGCACGGCGACGAGCCCCACCGCCGCCGCGAACGGCACCCAGTCCTGGTAGAGGCCCACCAGCGCGAGCACGACGAAGAAGTGGAAGTGCAGGTCGGTGAGGCCGCCGCCGCCGTGCACGAGTGCGTCGGCACCGAGCAGCATGCCCAGCGCGACGGTGACCGCGTTGCCGCGGCGGGACTTCACGATCCCGGCCAGGATCCCGCACAACACGATGCCGACGATCACGGCCCACAGGGCCGTCGCGTGCTCGCCGGACGTACCCTCACCCGTCGCGATCGCAACTCCCGCCACCAGCGGCACGTGCAGCCACAGGATCACGCGCATGACGCGGTGCCGGGCGGCGAAGGCGGCGTCGGACAGCCGGATGTCGGGAATCAGGCCGTAGAGCATCGAAGGAGCACCCCCGCGCGGCGGTCGGACGTTGCCGGTCTATCGGCAAGAGCCGAACCGACCTGAGCACTGGCGGACAAATGCGTCGATCCTCGACGAGGTCGTCACGCGAGCCGCGCCGTCAATTCGCGTACGACGTCGACGAACGCGTCGATGTCGGAGCCAGTCGTCCGCCAGTTGACGATCGCCGGCCGCAGCGCCACCACCCCGCCGTACACGGTGGTGCCGGCGAAGACCCGGCCGTCCGCCAACAGCGCCGCGCCGAGCCTGCGGTTCAGATCGTCAAGATCTTCCTTCGCGACGCCGGGAGGCGCCGCCCGGAAGCACACCACGCACAACTGCGTGTCGGCGAGCAGTTCGAGGTCGGGGGCGGCCGTGATCAGCCGGGTGAGCCGCTGGGCCAGGTCCAGATGGCGCTCGACCATCGCGCGGTGGCCGTCCCGGCCATAGGCGGCCAGGGTCGCCCAGATCGGCAGCGCCCGGCTGCGCCGCGACGACTCCGGCCCGTACAACCCGTAGCCGCCGCCCGGGTCCTGCGGTCCGGGGAGGTACGCCGCACCCGGCATGCCGAACGCCCGGCCCAGCCGCTCCGGCTCCCGGACCAGGGCGAAGCCGCTCTCGTACGGCACGTTGAGCCACTTGTGGCCGTCGGCGGCGATCGAGTCGGCCCGCTCGACGCCCGCGGTCAGGTGCCGCGTGCGCGGCGAGAGCGCGGCGAACAGCCCGAACGCCCCGTCGACGTGCAGCCAGGCGCCGTGCCGCTCGGCGAGGTCGGCGAGGTCCGCGATCGGGTCGAAGTCGCCGGCGTTCACCTCGCCGGCGTTGCCGATGATCACGGCATGCTCCGTCTCCGACAGGCGGCGCGCCATCGCGTCGAGGTCGACCCGGCCGACCGCGTCGCGCCGGAACACCTCGACGGTGTCCTTGCCGTGCCCGAGCATCTGGAGCGCCTTGCGGGCGCTGGAGTGCACGTAGCCGCTCGAGAGGACCGGCATCCGCGGCAGCCCGGCGAGGCCCTGGCTCGCGACGTCGATGCCGTGCCGCTCCGCCCACCAGTTCGTGGCGCAGGCCAGCGACGTGAAGTTGGCGAACGTGGCGCTCCCGACGAGCGCGCCGCCCCAGCCCTCCGGCAGCCCGAAGAGCTGGCGCAGCCAGTCCAGCGCGACGGTCTCCACCTCGTGCGCGAACGCCGAGCTCACCCGGGCGAACGCGTTCTGGTCGAGCAGGGCCGCGAGCCAGTCGCCGGCCAGCGCCGCCGGGGTGGCGCCGCCGGTCACGAAGTGGAAGAACCGGGGACCGGCTGACGCCGTCGCCGCGGCCGTCCCGACGGCCAGCAACCGCTCGACGGTGGCCGACCCGCCGCGACCGACCTCCGGTAGCGGGCCGGCGAGGTCCGCGAGCAGCTTGGCCGCGTCGTGGTCGACCACCGGACGGTCGGCGAGCGAGTCCAGGTACGGCCCGGCCGCCTCGGCGACCAGGGCGAGCGGCGCGGCGGCGAATTCGCGTTCCAGCAGCGGGTCGGTCATGCGAACGATCCTGCCCGCTACGACCGCTGGAAATCTCCTGTCTCCCAGATGCGCTGGGCGAGATAGCCGCGAACCTTCGCGACGTACTCGTTGCCCTCCTCGACGTACCAGCGGCCGCTCATGTAACGCCCGGCACAGCCCCACACGTCGCCGGCGCCGTACTGGCGGCCCCGCTCGACGTCGTTGAGCCAGCCCTCGTAGCCCTCGAAGCAGGTGCGCAGGTTGGCGTAGCCGAGGTCGGCGCCCATGGCCGTGGACTGCCCGATGCCGGGCCAGCCGTACGTCATGTACGGGTAGCGGGTCTGTACGACGCCGAAGCTCTCCGGACACTCGCCGGGCCGGCCGTCGGCGCCGAGGCCGTGGCCCGGCGCGCAGCGGGACGCGTCGCCGGTCCAGTCGCCGAGCGTGCTCTGCTTCCACCAGCTTTCGACGGCGGCCTGCGCGAACACGAACTCCTCGTCGAAGCCCCACTTGCAGGCCGCCCAGCGCAGGATGTCGCGGGTCGAGCCGGTGAACTGCCCGTCGACGCGGGGCGCGATCCGCTGGTTGGCCCGCGCGTCGGTGGTGCTGAACCGGGACGCGTCGATGCGGTGTCCGGTGCGCTGGTTGGCCGCCGCGTTCGCCGGCTTCGTCTCGGCCGACGGGGTGCCGCGCACCCAGGCGGCACACTGCGTGCCGGTCGGCAGGGCGCCGCCGGGTGGGATCAGCGTGAAGCGTTGCGGCCCGGGGGAGCTCCCGGCGGTTCCGAACCCGGAGCGGCCCGGATCGGCCGGCTGCGTGGCCGTGCACGTGGCGGGTGGGCAGTCGTGCTGCGGGCCCGGTGCGGCCTGCACAACGGTCGCCGGCCCGCCGTGCGGTGCGCCAACGGGTGCGCCGGCCGGCGCACCCGCCGGCGCCGGGCCGGCCCCGCCGGCCCGGTCGGCCCGGTCGCGGCCGGCGCCGGGTCCGCCGGATCCGCCAGGCACGCCCGGCCCGCCGGTCAGGGCGAGCGCGCCGCCGCCGGCCAGCGCGACCGAGAGCGCCGCTAGCGCGACGACGAGCGGAACGTGACGGCGGCTGAGCCGGGCGAGTCGCCCGAGCCGGCGGACGCGGCTGGCTCGCCGGGCCCGGCCGCTGCGGGGGAGCCGGCCCGAACGGGAATGGGACGCGATCACAGTTCCGCGACGCTAGTGACGCGTGCGGGCGGTGTCCGGGCGATCGGCGCGACTTAAGGCGCAGGAAAGGCTTCCGACCCGATCGGCCGACCCCGAACCGGGCCGAACCGGGCCGCTCCGGTCGCGCGCGACGCCCCCATGATCGCGTTGATCTTGCATATATGGTGCCAGATTTTGTACGCCTTTGGTCCGCTTTAATAGGCACCACAACTGCAAGATCAACGCGATCATGGGGAGCCGGACATGGACAACCCCCGGGGCGCTTCCGCTTGCGCGGGCCGGCTGGACGTGCCGGCGCCCCGGGGGTCGGGTAGTTGTCGTGAATTCGCTGAAGCCGCCGCGCGGCCACACGGTCGGACGGGGGCTAGCGGACAGCCACCTCACGTGTCCAATAAGTATTCAAAGCCTGGACCACCTCCTTTCGCGTGTACCGCCACGTTAGCGTCCGATCCCAGGAGCGACAACGGTTATTAACCGACGCCGTGGTGCGGGTGAGTGCCGACGGGGCCGAAGGGGTAGAAACGGCTCGTGGCAGCCGAAGGCGATGACGACCGCAAGATGCGCGACGAGACTCCCGTCGAGCGCGCCGACCGGAACTACACCGAACTGCTGCAGGAACTGCGGGTGGCGCAGACCGGCGTCCAGATCCTGTTCGCGTTCCTGCTCACCATCCCGTTCCAGCAGCGCTTCGGCCAGATGGTGGGCGCCGGTCTGCGCCAGGAGTACCTGGCGACGCTGCTCGTCACGACCGCCGCCACGGCGCTGCTGATCGCACCGGTGAGCATGCACCGCATCCTGTTCCGCCAGGGCCTGAAGCCGCAGCTCGTCACGATGGCCGACGGGTTCGCCAAGGCCGGCCTGGCGTGCCTGGCGCTGGCGGTGCTGCTGGCGGTGTTCCTCACCGTCTCGGTGGTGTCGGCCCGGGACACCGCGTTCTGGTTCGCCGGCGGCCTGGGGCTGCTGTTCGCCGTCACCTGGATCGTGATCCCGATCTGGCTGCGCACCCGCGACTAGCGCTCCACCTGTCCGACGTCAGGGATGACTTCCGCCCGCACGCGGGGCAGCGCGCCCGGATGGTTGTCGCGGATCCACTCGACCAGGCGCTCGCGCACGTCGCAGCGCAGGTCCCACAGCGTCGGCGCGTCGGCGGCGCTCACCAGCGCGCGGGCCCGCACGAACGACCCGGTGGCCGCCGTCACCTGCAGCGTGCAGGACCGCCCGTCCCAGCGTTCGTTCTCCTTGACGGCCAGCTCCAGCTCCGCGCGCAGCGCCTCCACCGGGACCGACCAGTCGAGGTCCAGCTCCACCGTGCCGATCACCGCGGCCTCGGTGCGGGTCCAGTTCTCGAACGGCTTGCTGAGGAAGTACGACGTGGGAAGCACCAGCCGTCGGTCGTCCCAGAGCCGCACCACCACGTAGGTCAGCGTGATCTCCTCGACGCGGCCCCACTCCTCCTCGACCACCACGACGTCGTCCAGGTGGATCGCCTCGCTGAAGACGATCTGCATCCCGGCGATGACGTTGCTGAGCAGGCTCTGGGCCGCGAAGCCGGCGATCACGCCGGCGATACCGGCCGACGCGAGCACGCTGGCCCCGGCGGCCCGGAAGCTCGGGAACGTCAGCAGCATCGCGCCCACGGCCACCACGGCGAGCGCGGCGATGCCGATCCGCCGGATCACGCTGGCCTGGGTGTGCACCCGCCGGGCCTGCCGGTTGTCCCGCACGTCGGTGCGGTAACGCGGCAGCGCCAGGTCCATGATGATCATGAGGGCGGCGCCCGCGCCCCAGGCCATCGCGCCGATGTCGGCCAGCACGAGCACGTGCCGCGCCGTGTCGTGCCAGGCCGCGTCGGGCAGATTGGTCAGCGTCAGGTGGCAGGCGAGCAGCACCACGGCGAGGTGGGCCGGGCGGCGCGCGTGGTGTGCGACGACAGCCGCGACGTGTGTCCGCGTGGCGGCCCGGCGCAGCACCAGGTGGAGCACGTGCAGAACGGCGAAGCCGGCCACGACGGTGACCAGTCCCAAGCCGATGGGCAGGAGTGCGTCGGACATCGCTCCTCACTACCCAACCGAGGGTCAATGTCGCCAGGACTTGTGAGGAACGACTAAGACTTCCGGTTGCCGGCAAGGAAGTCCGCGATGTGCTTGGCCCGCTCGGCGGCGATGGACAGGCTGCTGCTGATGTCGCGGGTGGTCGAGGTCTGCTGGTCGACGGTCTCCGCGATCGCCTGCTGCTTGGCGCTGACCCGGTTCACGGTGCGGGCGATGTCGGCCATCGCGTCGACGGCCGCGGTGCTCAGCGACTGGACCTGCCCGATCATCTCGTTGATCCGCTCGGTGGCCGCCTTGGTCTGCTTGGACAGCTCCTTGACCTCGCCCGCCACGACGGCGAAGCCCTTGCCCAGCTCGCCCGCGCGGGCCGCCTCGATGGTGGCGTTGAGCGCGAGCAGGTTGGTCTGGTCGGCGACCTGCGTGATCGTCATCACGATCTCGTTGATCCGTCCGGACGCCTCGCCGAGCTGCACCATCGTCTGGTTCGCGGCTTCGACGCTGGTGATCGCCTCGGCCACCGTTTCGGACGCCTCCGACGCGTGCTGGGCGATCGAGATCGCGGTGGAGGTGAGGTCCTCGCTCGCGCCGGAGACGGTGGTCAGCGCCGAGCTGACCTCGCGGGTCTCGGCCTGCGCCTGCTTGTCGGCGGCGATCTTGCCGGTGATGTCGGCCCAGGAGACCGAGTAGCCGAGGAGCCGGCCGTCCGCGCCGGAGATGCGGTTGAGCTGGGCGCCCATGGTGTGCCGGCCGGCGGTCAGCAGGGCGCCGCCACCGCGGAAGTCGGGATCGCGCAGCTGCCTCTCGAGGTTCTGCGGTTCCGCGTGCAGCCGCAGCAGGCTGGTGCCGACGATGGCGTTGCTGGTGATCCCGAGGACGCTGCTGAGTTCGGGGTCCATGCCGCGCAGGGTGCTCAGCGCGCGGGGGTTGGCGTAGGTGATGAGGAAGTGCTGGTCGGTGACGAAGATGTTGGCCTGCATGCTGTCCAGCACGCGCTGGCCGAACGTCGGGTCGTCCATCGGGCTCGCCGGCTGGGCAGCCTCGGGCGGCGGTGCGGGCGCGGACGTGCGGCCGACATCGGCGCGGCCACGCGAACCCAGTAGGCGCATACCTGACCTGTCGGCGGTCTTCGTCCCATCTTTAGCCAGTTTCGACCGCTGAGTTGCCGGGCGGGTGCAAGGGTGGTGCGGCCTTGCCGGGCAGTGGCACCGGTCGATAGCTTGCGGCCAACCCCTGCGAGGAAGGCCGCCGCCGTGCCAGAATCACCCGCTCCGCCCGTCGCAAACAAGACCTGGCGGCGCGCGGCGCTGGCCGCCGCGGCGGCGCTCGCGCTGCTCGCCGGCGCCCCCGGCAGCCAGGCGCCCCCGACGGCCGACCGGCCGCTCGCGCCGGTGGCCGGCGGCTGGGCCGACGAGCCGAGCGCCGCGAGCCTGGCCGCGGCCGCGGCCGCCAAAGACGACACCGGCCGCGCGGAGCAGTTCTACTTCGTGCTCCCGGACCGCTTCGCCAACGGCGACCCGGGCAACGACACCGGCGGCTACCCGGGCGACCGGCTGCAGACCGGCCTCGACCCGACCGACAAGGGCTTCTACCACGGCGGCGACCTGAAGGGCGTGCTCGACCGCCTGGACTACATCGAGGGGCTGGGCACCACGGCGATCTGGCTGGCGCCGGTGTTCAAGAACAATCCGGTGCAGGGCTCGGGCGCCGACGTGTCGGCCGGCTACCACGGCTACTGGATCACCGACTTCACCGCGCTCGACCCGCACTTCGGCACCGAGCAGGACCTGAACCGGCTGATCCGGGAGGCGCACCGGCGCGGCATCAAGATCTTCCTCGACGTCATCACCAACCACACCGCCGACGTCATCCGCTACGCGCAGAACCAGTACACCTACCGGTCGAAGGCCGACGCGCCGTACAAGGACGCGAACGGCCGGCCGTTCGACGACCGTGCCTACGCCAAGGGCGACCGCGGCTTCCCGCCCGTGAACGCGAACAGCTTCCCGTACACGCCGGTCACACCCGGCCCACCCGTCAAGAAGCCCGACTGGCTCAACGACCCCACCATGTACCACAACCGGGGCGACTCGACGTTCGCCGGCGAGAACAGCGAGTACGGCGACTTCTTCGGGCTCGACGACCTGTGGACCGAGCGGCCCGAGGTGGTCCGGGGCATGACGAAGATCTACGCCGACTGGGCGCAGCGCACCGGCGTCGACGGGTTCCGCATCGACACGGTGAAGCACGTGAACATGGAGTTCTGGCCCCAGTTCGTGGCGGGCGTCGAGGCCCGCGCCAGAAGAGACTTCTTCATGTTCGGCGAGGTCTACAGCGCCGACCCGGAGTTCACCTCCACCTACGTGCGCCGCGGCAACCTGCCGGCCACGCTCGACTTCCCGTTCCAGCAGGCGGCGGCCGACTACGTCGCGCGCGGCGCGAGCGCCCGCGAACTGGCCGACCTGTACGCGGCCGACGACTTCTACACCACGGCGGACTCGAGCGCCGACCGGGCGCCGACCTTCCTCGGCAACCACGACATGGGCCGCATCGGCATGATGATCGCGAGCGGCCCGACCGACGCGTCGACCCATCTGAAGCGGGCCCAGTTCGCCCACGAGGTCATGTTCCTCACCCGCGGCCAACCGGTCGTCTACTCCGGCGACGAGCAGGGCTTCACCGGCCCCGGCGGCGACAAGGACGCCCGCCAGGACATGTTCGCCTCGCGCACGGCCGACTACCTCGACGACGACCTGCTCGGCACCGACCGCACGCACGCTCAGGACAACTACGATCAGGGCCACCCGATCTACCGCACGATCGCGTCGATGGCCGCGCTGCGCAAGGCGCACAAGGCGCTGCGCGACGGCGTCCAGGTGACCCGCTACGCCGCCGACGGCCCGGGCGTGTTCGCGTTCTCCCGCATCGACCCGCGCCAGCAGGTCGAGTACGTGGTGGCGGTCAACAACGCGACCACGCCGCAGACGGTCGCGATACCCACCTACTCGGCCGGCATGACGTTCGAGGGTGTATATCCGGCCGGCGTCCCGCTGCTGTCCACCGGCGCCGACAAGACCTTGACGGTCACCGTGCCGCCGCTGTCGTCGGTCGTGGTCAAGGCCCGCGGCAAGCTCGCGCGGCCGACCGCCGCGCCGCAGGTGCGGATCACGTCGCCGGCCGCCGGGTCCGCGGTCGCGTCGCGCGCCGCCGTGGTCGCCGACGTTCCGGGCGACGGCCTGAACTCCGTCTCCTTCGCTGTGCGCGTCGGCGACGGCCCGTGGAAGCCGCTCGGCACCGCGACGCGGGCGCCGTACCGCGTGTACCACGACCTGGACGGGCTGGCCGCCGGCACGAAGCTCACGTACAAGGCGGCGGTACGCGACTCCGCCGGGCGGGTGGCGTCGACCACGTCGACGGCGACGGTGGGCACGCCGCCGACCGTCGGGGAGCGCGAGTACGCCGTCGTGCACTACCAGCGCCCGGCGGGGGACTACAGCCCCTGGCGCCTGTACACGTGGGGCGACATCGACCCGGCGTGGCAGACCCAGTGGCCCGACGGCCAGCCGTTCGCCGGCGAGGATTCGTACGGCCGCTTCGCCTGGGTCAAGCTCAAGCCTGGCGCGCGCAACGTCGGGTTCATCGTGGTCGACGCGAACGGCGTCAAGGACGTCGCGGTCGACAGGTTCCTCGACCCGTCTCGAACACCGGAGGTCTGGCTCAAACAGGGCAACGAGACCGTGTACGGCTCCCGCGCGGCCGCTACCGGCGTCGTGACCGTCCACTATGGACGCCCGGATCAGGCGTATGGAGGCTGGGGGCTGCACCTGTGGGGCGACGGCGTGGCCGCGCCCGCGCGCACCGAATGGACCTCACCGCGCACCCCGGACGGGGTGGACTCCTACGGCGCGTACTGGAACGTGCCCGTCGGCGATGTCAACGCACCGTTCAACTTCATCGTCCACAATGGAGACAACAAGGACCCCGACGCCGACCTGACCCTGACCCCGGCCGCGCAGGGCGAAGCGTGGATGCGGTCGGGGTCGGCCACCGTACACCCGAACCGCGCGGCGGCCGAGAACACGGCGGTGCTGCACTACCGGCGCGCCGACGGCAACTACGCGGGCTGGGGCGTGCACGTCTGGGAGGGTGCGGCGAGTCCCACCGACTGGGCGAACCCGTTGCCGCCCGAGCGGATCGACGCCTACGGCGCGGTGTTCCGGGTACCGTTGACCGACAACGCAACCAAGCTCGCGTACATCATCCATCAGGGTGACACCAAGGACCTGCCGGCCGACCAGTTCCTCGATCTGGTGGCGGTCGGCCACGAGGTGTGGATCCTGTCCGGTCAACCGAGGTATCTGCTGCCCATGCCGTTCGAAGGCGCGCCCGACACCGACATCACCAAGGAACGCGCGGTATGGCTGGACCGGGACACGGTCGCGGTGCGCACCGGCCCCACCGCAACAGTTGGTTTGTCGCCGAAAGAGGCGACCGACGGCCGCCGGTACGAACTGCGCTACGACCCGGCCGGCGGACTGTCCATAGTAGACGGTGCGCTCGCCGGTGGCGGCGACGCGATCCGGCTGCACCCGGCCGGCGCGCTCACCGAGCCGCAGCGCCAGAAGTTCCCGCACCTGTGGGCGTACACGGCGTTCTCCGTCGACCCGGCCGACCGCGGCAAGGTCGTCGACGCGCTGCGCAGCCAGCAGGTGTTCGCCGAGTACGACGCCGAGAACCGGCTGACCCTGGCCACCGGCGTGCAGATCGCCGGCGCGCTCGACGACGTCTACCGCCGCGCGGGCGGCGAGCACCTCGGCCCCGACTTCCGGGGCGGCCGGCCGTCGCTGGCGGTCTGGGCGCCGACCGCGCGAAACGTGGAACTGGAGCTGTACGACACGCCGGCCGGCGCCGCCACCGTCCTGCCGATGCACCGCGACGACGCGACGGGCGTCTGGGCGGTCACCGGCGAGCGGTCCTGGGCCGGCAGGTACTACAAGTTCCGGGTCACCGCGTGGCAGCCGGCCACCCGGTCGGTGGTGACGGCCAGCGTCACCGACCCGTACTCGGTCGCGCTCGCGGCCAACTCGACGCACAGCCAACTGGTCGACCTGGCCGACCCGGCGCTCGCGCCGCCGGGCTGGCGCGGCCTGCGCAAGCCGGCGTACCCGGCCCGGCCGCAGATCCAGGAACTGCACGTGCGCGACTTCTCCATCGACGACGCGTCGGTGCCGGCCGAGCACCGCGGCACGTACCTGGCGTTCACCGACACGTCCGCCAAGGGCATGACACACCTGAAGGGGTTGGCGCAGGCCGGCGCCAACTACGTCCACCTGCTGCCCGTCTTCGACATCGCGACGATCCCGGAGCGCCGTTCCGAACAGGCGCAACCGCCGTGCGACCTCGCGGCGATGGCGCCGGACTCGACGCAGCAGCAGGAGTGCATCGGGCAGATCCGCGACGCCGACGGCTTCAACTGGGGGTACGACCCGTTCCACTACAACGTTCCGGAGGGCTCGTACGCCACGAACCCGGACGGCCCGGCCCGCTCGCGCGAACTGCGGCAGGCGGTGTCCGCGCTCAACGGCGCCGGCCTGCGCGTGGTGGTCGACGTGGTCTACAACCACACGCCCGCCGCGGGAACCGACCGGTACTCGGTGCTCGACCAGATCGTGCCCGGCTACTACCAGCGGCTGCTCGACGACGGCACGGTGGCCAACTCCACCTGCTGCGCCAACACCGCGCCGGAGAACATGATGATGGGCAAGCTCGTCGTCGACTCCGTGGTGCTGTGGGCCAAGCAGTACAAGGTCGACGGCTTCCGGTTCGACCTGATGGGCCACCACCCCAAGGCGAACATCCTCGCCGTGCGGGCGGCCCTCGACCAGTTGACGGTGGCCCGCGACGGCGTCGACGGCAAGCGCATCCTGCTCTACGGCGAGGGCTGGGACTTCGGCGAGGTGGCCGGCGACCAGCGCTTCGAGCAGGCGACCCAGCGGAACATGGCGGGCACCGGCATCGCCACGTTCTCCGACCGGCTGCGCGACGCGGTCCGCGGTGGCGGGCCGTTCGACGGCAACCCCCGCATCCAGGGGTTCGGCTCGGGGCTGTACACCGACCCCAACGGTGACCCCGTCAACGGCTCACCCGACGACCAGCGCCGCCGCCTGCTGCACTACCAGGACCTGGTGCAGTTGGGGCTCGCGGGGAACCTGCGCTCGTACAGTTTCACCGCGTCCGACGGGCGCACGGTCACCGGCGTTCAGGTCGACTACAACGGCTCGCCGGCCGGGTACACCGAGTCGCCCGCCGAGGCGGTGACCTATGTGGACGCCCACGACAACGAGATCCTGTACGACGCGCTGGCGTTCAAGCTGCCCGCCGGCACGTCTGCCGCCGACCGGGGCCGCATGCAGACCGTCTCGCTGGCGACCACCGTGCTCGGGCAGGGCACCGGGTTCGTGACGGCGGGCTCGGACCTGCTGCGCTCGAAGTCGCTGGACCGCAACTCCTACAACTCCGGTGACTGGTTCAACGCCATCCACTGGGACTGCGCCGACGGGAACGGGTTCGGCCGCGGCCTGCCACCGGCCGCCGACAACCAGGACAAGTGGCAGTACGGGCAGCCGCTGCTCGCCGACCCGGCGCTGGTGCCCGGCTGTGCGGAGATCAACGCGAGCGGCGAGCGGTACGCCGATCTGCTGGCGGTGCGCTGGTCGTCGCCGGTGTTCGCGTTGCCGACGGCGGCCGAGGTGCAGAAGCGCCTCGCGTTCCCGCTGGCGGGCCCGTCGGCCACGCCGGGCGTCATCACGATGACGCTCGACGCGCGCGGCGTCGACAGGCGGTGGAAGAGCCTCGTGGTGGTGTTCAACGCGACGCCGAACGAGGCGACCCAGCACGTCCCCGCCTACGACGGCGCGCGGGTCGCGCTGCACCCGGTGCTGGCGAACTCGGCCGATCCGGTGGTGCGGACGGCGTCGTTCGCGAACGGCACGTTCACCGTGCCCGCCCGCACGGTGGCGGTCTACGTGCAGACCTGACGATCCTGGGCGGCCGCCATCGCGGCCGCCCAGGATCCGGGGTTTTCGCCCCCGAGCCGCGCATCGCCGTACAGGCTAGGGATGCGATGTCGGGTGCAGAGTTCGCGACGCTGCGCGCGCGTCCCTCGGACGCGGCGCTCCTCGCCCTGCTCGAGGTGGTCGCCCGCACGGCGAACGAGGCGGACTCGCTCGAACAGGCCGGCAAGCTGGCGCTGCGGGCGGTCTGCGAGCTGACCGGCTGGCCGGCCGGCCACCTCTGCGTGCCCGACCCGGCCGATCCCACCGTCTTCGTCACCAGCGGCGTCTGGGTGACCCGCGACGGGGACGACTTCGAGACGCTGCGCCGGGTGACCGCGGCCACCCGGTTCCCGCCCGGCGTGGGAATCGTCGGGATGGTGGTGAAGACCGGCGCGCCGGCCTGGATGGCCGACGCGCTCCACGACCCCAACTTCGTGCGCGCCCGGGACCTCACCGGCGACCTCGGCATCGCGTCGGCGATCGGCCTGCCCGTGCCGGGCCGCGCCGGCGTGACCGCCGTGCTGGAGTTCTTCAGCCGCCGGCACATGCCACTCGACCCGGAACTGCTGCGCGTGATGGGGACGATCGGCGACCAGTTGGGCCGGGTGGCCGACCGGGTGCAGGCTCGCCGCGAGGTCGAGGCGGGCGCCCACCGGCTGGAGCAGATCATCGAGACGTCGGCCGAGGCGTTCGTCGCGAGCGATGCAGACGGCGTCATCACCGGCTGGAACGCGGCGGCCGAGCAGATGTTCGGGCTGCCCCGGGACAAGGCTCTCGGCCAGCCGCTCGCCGAGACGATCGTGCCGCCGTCGCTGCGCGACGCACACCGCGCCGGGCTCGCCCGGTTCCTGGAGACCGGTGAGCCCCGGGTCATCGGGAAGCGGATCGAGATCGTGGCGTGGCGCAGCGACATCGGCGAGTTTCCGGTGGAACTCGCGATCTGGGCGCTGCGCGAGGGCGACCGCTGGTCGTTCAACGCGTTCCTGCACGACATCCGGGACCGCCGGATCGGCGAGGCGGCGCTGCGCGAGGCGTACGAGAACGAGCGGGCCAACGCGGCCCGGCTGCGCGCCCTCGATCAGGCCAAGGACGACTTCGTCGCGACCGTGTCGCACGAGTTGCGCACACCTCTCACCAGCCTCAGCGGTTACCTCGAGATGTTGCTGGAGGGCGACGTCGGCCCGGTGTCGGAGCAGCAGCGCCGGATGCTCGAGACGATGGCGAAGAACGCCGGCCGGCTGCGGGCGCTGATCGAGGACCTGCTGCTGATCAACCAGATGGACGCGGGCAGCCTGCAACTCGACCTCGAACAGACCTCGCTGGCGGGGCTGGTGCGGCGGGCGGTGCAGTCGGTGGCCGCTCTCGCACAGGCGCGCGAGCAGCGCGTCGAGATCTACGTCGACGGCGACCTCGGCTCGATCCGGGCCGACGCGGCCCACCTGGAGCGGGCGATCCGTGGGCTGGTCAGCAACGCGATCAAGTTCAGTCCGGACGGCGGTGCGGTGCGGGTGTGCGGCCGCCGACTGCCCGGCCAGGTGGAGGTGGCGGTGACCGACGAGGGCGTCGGCATCGACGAGGAGGACGTGCCGCGCCTGTTCGACAGGTTCTTCCGCACCAGCCAGGCGACGACCGCGGCCGTGCAGGGCGCCGGCCTCGGCCTGACGATCTCCCGCCGGATTGTGGAGGAGCACGGCGGCACGATCGACGTGGCCTCGAAACCCGGCCAGGGCTCCACATTCACCGTGCGGCTACCGGCCTGACCGTGCCTACGGGCGCACGGCCGGCTGGGAGCCCTGGGTCAGCGGGGTCCGGCGGCCCGACGCCAGGTCGAGCAGCATGACCGTCGAGCGGCCCCGGTACTGGGCGGTGACCAGCGCGCGGCCGGCATCGACGTAGGCCAGTTCGCGGTCCTGGGCCGCGCCCACCTGCCGCCGCCCGCTGCCGTCGGCCGCCGCCTCCATCACGCGCACGGCGTCGCCGGTGTACGCGGTCCAGGCGACCTTCGCCCCGTCCGGGCGGAAGGCCGGCACCACGGCGTAGCCGTCGTCGGCGCCGCCGCCGCCGAAGGCGGCAAGGGCGCG
>Ga0070664_100000804_pt1 | contig 24111 bp, 20 predicted proteins | sample KBSC73metaG_FD_65863 | JGI IMG/M metagenome (GOLD analysis project Ga0070664, IMG submission 65863) | Corn rhizosphere microbial communities from Kellogg Biological Station, Michigan, USA - KBS C7-3 metaG | ecosystem: Host-associated > Plants > Roots > Rhizosphere > Soil ... | reverse complement strand
TTTGTTCGGGCGTGCCGACGGTGACTCGCAACACGCGTTCCAGCATCGGATAGTTGCTCACATCGCGCACGAGAACGCCCTGAGCATAGAGCTCATTGAACAGATCTCTCCCGACCTTTGCCGTGCGAATCAAAATGAAATTCGCAGCCGAATCGAATGTCCGCACGCCCATTCGCTTTCGCAGTTCACCAATCAGGCGCTGCCGTTCGGAGATCAGGCTGTGAATGGCACTCGACATCAGATCGCTACGTTCGATGGCGAGTTGAGCCGCCGTGAGCGTAAAAATGTTCACGTTGTAAGGAAGTTTTGCCTTGTGAATTTCACGTGCGATTTCAGGGTGAGCCAGCATGTAGCCGAAGCGCATGCCCGCCATCGACAGCGCCTTCGAGAATGTTCTCGTAATCACGAGATTGGGATTGGCTGCCAGCAAACCCAATGCAGTCTGGCCGCTGAACTCGTGATACGCCTCGTCGAAGAGCACAATGCCTTTTGCCTTGTCGAGAATGTGCTGTAGAGCGCCATCGGGAAGCATCGTGCCCGTTGGGTTATTTGGAGAGCATATGACCGTAACGTCCGCCGTTTCCGCCGCCTTTCCCAGCGCGTCGACGTCATATGCAAGATCCGCCGGCCTCAATGGCACCGTAAGAATATTCGCCTGCAGTATCGTCGACTGCAGTTTGTACAAAGTAAATGTGGGTTGTGGAATCGCAACCGTGCGACCCTGCCCCAAAGTCACCAGCAGCGCAGCTTGAAGCAGTTCATTGGAACCATTGCCAACCAGAATCCCATCCGCCGTCCATCCGGTATGCTTTGCCAACGCCTGGGTCATCGCTGCTGGAACGAATTCCGGGTAGCGACCCCAGGGCCGCGCAACAACGCGCCGGGCGACTTCCTCTTTGAATTCCTGAGGAAGCTCATAAGGGTTCTCATTCTGATCCAGCTTGACGTCCGCTGCGACGTGCTCCAGCGTGTATGCCGAAGCAGAGCGGACTTCAGGCTTGATAACGTCGGATGGCGATCGACCTTGCATGTGCTGTTAAACCCTCCTGGGTTGCGAATCTTTCAATCATGCTCCCAAATTGCTCGATTGCGCGGCCTGAATAACGAATCAGGCTGGTGCGCTTCATGAAATCCGGCACACCGAGCGGGGAGAAGAAACGTGCGGTGCGTCCGGTTGGAAGAACGTGGCTCGGTCCGGCGAAATAATCACCAACAACAGTCGGAGCGTATCGCCCAATGAACAACGCTCCGGCGTTGCGAATTCCGTCGGCCACATGATCCGGTTCTGCCATCAGCACCTCGACATGCTCTGCGGCAAGCATGTTGGCCAATGCAATTGCGGCGTCTTCATTAGCGACGATAAACGCGACGCTGTGGTTGTTGATTGCGGCGCGCGCGATATCGCTTCGATCCAGTTCCTGTAACTGCACCTGGATTTCGTCAAACACTGCCGCCGCGACCTCCTCGGACCAGCAGATCAGCCAGACGCGCGCCATTTCGTCGTGTTCCGCCTGTGCCAATAGATCTGCCGCAATCCAAGCGGGATCGCAGGTTTCGTCTGCGATAATGGCCACCTCGCTGGGTCCGGCAATCATGTCGATGTCAACCACCCCGTAAACCATGCGCTTTGCCGCCTGGACGTATTGATTTCCAGGCCCTACGATCTTGTCCACGCGCGGAATAGTTGGTGTTCCATAGGCCAGCGCGGCGACGGCTTGCGCTCCACCTATGCGGTACACCTCGTCCAGTTGCAAAAGATCCAGTGCGGCCGCAATGAGCGGATTCTCCTGCAGCACTTTTGGCGGAGTGACGACAACAATCCGGTGCACTCCGGCCACCTGCGCAGGAATCGCATTCATCAACACGGACGAAGGATAAGCGGCCTTGCCGCCTGGAATGTACAGACCGACGCTTCCAATCGCCGTATTGCGAACACCGAGACGAACGCCTTCACCGGCAGAGAATTCCCACGACGCTTCCACCTGATGCACGTGAAACTCGCGGATGTTTCGAATCGCTGCGCGCAGCACCTCGATCATCTCGGGATCGGCCGCTTCCGCATACTTCCGGATTTCCGCAGCGGGAACCCTCATGGAAGCCGCAGTCAGAGAAAAATCGTCGAACCTTTTCGAGTAGTCACAAAGAGCCGCATCCCCGCGCTCCCGGATATCCGCGATGATGGCCGTCACCGTCGATTCAACGCGAGGTTCCTGCCCGGAACCGCCAACAAGCGCGTCAATTTGAACCGGATCGATGCCGGACGTGACATCCACGATCTTCATTGCCTGATCGCCTCGATGAAATTCAGCACAGCAGCGCGCTTGATCTGATAGGACGCCCGGTTGACGATCAACCGTGCGGAGCTTTCGGCGATGACTTCGACGATTTCCAGGCCGTTTTCCTTCAGCGTCTGACCCGATTCGACAAGGTCCACAATCCGATCCGCCAGTCCGACCAGTGGTGCGAGTTCAATCGATCCGTTTAACGGGATGATTTCAACCGGTATGCCGCGGGAATTGAAGAATTCCATCGTAATGTTCGGATACTTGGTGGCAACACGGACCGTTGGCGGTTCCGAACCGGCCAAAGACTTCACACCTTTTTGAGCCGCCACCGCAATCCTGCAGTATCCGAATTTCAACCCCAGCGGTTGCACAACGTCCGCGCCCGATTCCATCAGGACATCGAGGCCTGCGATACCGGCATCGGCCGCTCCGTATTCCACATATGTGGAAACATCGGAAGGTTTCACCAGAACGATGCGGTGGTTTCCATCTTTCGCGTCGAAAATCAGCTTCCGGGAGGCCTGGACATTGTCTGCGAAATGAATCCCGGCTTTTGCGAAAAGTTCCAAAGAAAGCTCGAGAAGACGTCCCTTGGCGATGGCAACTACAAGCACCGCTTCACCATTTTGCCCGATTTGCGAAGTTCAAGCGCTCGCTCGAATCCGGCTGCGTCACCGCTGACTGTAGTTGCCTGCGAATCAGGGACATCCAGTTGGGGAGTTGCGACCTGTTCCAACCGATCGAGGCTGAACGAAAACCCGACTGCGGTGAGATCTTCGCCAAAGGTGGCCGCCAGGCTGTCGTATCGGCCCCCGCTGGCGACTTCAAATCCCAGCTGCGGAATGTAAGCGCGAAACAGAATCCCCGTGTAGTAGTCGAAGCCGCGCACCTCGCCAAGATCGATGGTCAAATGACGCGCGAGACCGAGCCTGTCGAATATCGAATGGATTTCCTCGAGGTGATCCAAAGCCGCGACGGATCGCGCATTTCGAATCAGGCTTCGAGCCTCGTTGAGGACTTCGACGCCGCCGGTCAAATGTGGGATGGCGCGAAGGATATTCTTACGGCGTTCATCCAGCGGCAACGAAGACAGTAGGTTTTCCAGTCCTGGCTGATCCTTGAAATTGAGAACACTTTTGAGTTTAGAGATTTGATCTTCCGGTAATTCGATGCGGTCCACGATACCGCCGAGGAAATCGACGCTGCCCAGATTGATCTGGAATTCGGCGATTCCCAGCCGCTGCATGGATTCGACTGCAATCAACAGGATTTCAATATCGGCTTGTTGACCCCCGCCGAAATTCTCGATTCCGATCTGCGCAAATTCGCGCTGCCGGCCGCCCCTGGGTCTTTCGAACCTCAAAACCTCTCCGGAGTAATACAGACGGATTGGTTTCGACGAAGAACCGAGACGCGTGACCGCAGTTTTTGCGACCTGCGAGGTGAATTCCGGCCGAAGCGCCAGAATGTTTCCATCCCGGTCAATGAATCGATATACCTGGTCTTCGAGGCCGCGTCCCATTCCCTTGATGAAGACGTCGTAGTAGTCGAAGATCGGAGGAACGATTTCCTCATACGACCATCCCTCGAATACTGAGCAAAGCACGCGCTCGAGAACTCGCCTGCGTCGTGCCGCGCGTCCGATAAGAATCCTGGTCCCCGGTGGAATTTGAGTGTACGCCTTCATCCAATCACGCTTCGATGGTTTCGATGGTGTTGTGGCTAAGGTCGCGCAAGTTCTTCATGACTGATCGATAAGCCTGCCCGTTGTATCGATATCCAGCAGGTGAGCTGCTGCCTGGACACCATTCTTTTTAAAGGTCTCGGTCAGGGCTGTGCCAATTTCGGATGCGCGCTTCGGATCCACGAATGCAAAGACTGTGGGTCCAGCTCCGCTGAGCGCCACGCCGAGGAGGCCCTTGATTTCGAGAGCGAGGATTTCCTCAAGGCCGGGAATCAGCTTTGCCCGATAAGGTTGATGAATGCGATCTCTCATGCCCTCACGAATCAGCGCCCAGTTACCCGTGGTCAATGCGGCAATCGTCAGTGCGGCCCGCTGAATATTGTAGACAGCATCCCTTCGAGAATACGTCTCGGGTAATACCGATCGCGCTTTCTCCGTTGAGAGTTCGAAGGACGGGATCACAACGACGGCGCCTATTTTTCCGGGAATCGTCAGTTTTGAAACCAGCACCGTTCCGTCATCGGCAACTGCGGCGGAAACCAGATTGCCACACAACGCCGCCGCGAGATTGTCCGGATGATTTTCAAATAAAAATGCGCAGCGATACAGTTCCTGTTCACTCAGCCAGTCGCCGGCCAGCGCCTCGTAACACGTGATACCCGCGATAATCGCGGCGGCGCTGCTGCCCATGCCGCGTGCAAGCGGGATCTCATTTTCGATTTTCAAATGATATGGCGGCAATGTTCTCCCGCGCCGTTTGGCGGTAGCTGCGGCAACGCGACAAATGAGGTTGTCTTCTGTTGTAGGAATCAAAGCGGCGTCTATACCGGTGGCTTCGAGTTGCATTTCCTCGCCGGGTTGAATGGCGATCCTCAGATAGCGGCTCAACGCCAGGCTCAATGCGTCAAAGCCGGCTCCCAGGTTTGCGGTACTGGCTGGAATTCGAAACGAAACCTGGCGGCTCATGACTCGCTCCAGTCAGGGACATATACACCGGCTGGAGCGGGCTTTCCTGTCCATATTTCAAATTGCCGGGCGGCCTGCGCCGCGAGCATGACACCGCCCTGAACAATGGTTTTGCCCTGACTCTGAGCGTTTCTCAACAACTGTGTGATGGGCGGATTGTAGACCATGTCGAACACCATCCGGGCTGCGATCGTGCCTTCAGCGAGGGATTCGTCGACATTGGGATACATTCCGACCGGTGTGGCGTTGATGAGCAGGTCGCAATCGAAAACATTGGATTTCAAATCATCAGTGCGCGAGAGACACAGAACTTCTGCTGCCCCTTCTACCGCCGCTTCTGCAGCCCTGGCGCCACCGCCTCTCCCAAGAATGATGACTTTCATTCCAGCCGGTTGGAACCCTGCAGAACGCAGCGCCGCGGCGGCGCCGTAGACATCCGTGTTGTCACCCACCCAGCCGTCCTGTGCGCGCGATACGGTATTCACGGCACCGACCCTTAGGGCTTCCTCCCCGAGCCTGTTCAGAAAAGGAATCACAGCAACCTTATGCGGGATCGTGACGGAAAACCCTTCGACTCCGCAGTAGGGAGCATTTTCGAAGAAATCATCCAGGTCATTTGCCGGGAATTTCATGTAGGCGAAATCCATATTGGATTTCTCGAAAGCCCGATTGTGCAGCACTGGCGATTTTGAATGCCCCACCGGCATTCCGAGAACCCCTAAAAGCCTGGTGGACTTCAGCACGCGCCGGAATTTGTAGACGTTCAGCATCTCCTTCAGGCTGATTTGACCAGGGGCGGATTCACTGCTGGAAAATGCGTAACTGAGAAAGCTGCCACGGGAAGGGCCCGCAATGCGCGTGATCTGGCCAAGGTCTCCCATGCCAGTCGCGATGACGGGCTTGTCCCATTTTCGGGAAAGCGCCGCGAAGATCCGGCGATTATCGGCCCATCGATTGACATGCGTTGCAACCTTTGCGATCTGAGCGCTGGTCGAACAGGCTTGCTCGATGATGGACTCCAGGTCCGGCGGTGTGTGATCAAAGTTGTGATACGACGCGATGACTTCCGCAGAACCAAATTTACGGACGGACTGATAGTCAATGTCGACGAACTTCGCACCGTTCGCGACAGCGGTATCCAGAATTGTCGATTCTTCGGAAATGGAGCCATCAAAAAGGCCACCACGATCGACTCCGCGGCACGTGGCAATGACCGGAACAGGGAAACGGTCCCAGCGGGCGTGTTCGGCCTGTTGAGGTTCTTTCAGATGATCGAGGCGGACCTCCACGTAGTCTGCCCCACGGATATCCTGGGAAAATAATTCATCGACGGAATTGCCCGTCAGTGAAGCGCACAAGCCTCCGGAACGCATTTCAAGAAAACAACTCCGTGGAAAGATAGCGTTCACCGGTGTCGGGAAGAATCGCAAGCGTGCGTTTGCCACGGCCGAGTTCCTGGGACACAGTACTGGCTGCATGAAGTATCGCGCCGGACGACACTCCGCAGAGAATACCTTCAAGTTCTGCGAGGCGGCGTGCCACGGCACGTGCTTCCTCATAGTGAACAGTAATGATCCGGTCGACCACGTTTCGGTTGAACACCTGTGGAATAAAGCCTGCCCCTATTCCCTGGATACGATGAGGTCCAGGCTTGCCGCCGGAGAATACCGGCGACTCTGCCGGTTCCACCGCAAAGACTTTCAATCCGGGAATTTCTTTTTTCAGAATCTCGCCGGTACCCGTAACGGTGCCGCCTGTGCCGATTCCGACAATGAGCGCATCGAGACTGGGCCCCACAACATCAATGATTTCTTTTGCCGTCGTTCGGCGGTGCATTGCAGGATTTGCCGGATTGCTGAATTGCTGGGGCATGAAATACTCCGGATGTGCCGCGAGAATTTTCTCCGCTGCGGTAATGGCGCCTGCCATGGCATCGCCTCGTGGAGTCAGTATGATCTCAGCACCATAGGCCTTCAGGAGTGTCATGCGTTCCATGCTCATGTCTTCCGGCATTGTGAGAATGACTCGATAACCCTTCGACGCTCCGACCATAGCCAGTCCGATTCCAGTGTTACCGCTGGTTGGTTCAACGATGGTACCGCCGGGTTTGAGGCGGCCCTGTTGTTCAGCGGCCTCGATCATGCTGAGGCCAATGCGATCCTTTACGCTTCCCCCCGGATTAAACGACTCGAGCTTCACCAGCATTTCGGACCAGCCGTCCTTCGGAATCCGGTTCAGACGCACGATGGGCGTTCGACCGATGACCTGACAGATATTGTCGTAAATGCCGTCGTGCATGGGGCTTCCAGCCTCGAATGAAAGCCCTTAAGGATAACACAGTGCTGGAAATGGCTCTATTTGCGGATGAACAGCTACCGTGGAAGGAGACCGAAGGAGACTTGAGTTTCCGACTCAAAGTCCGGCCTGGAATTGTGTGCCAGGGTGAACGGACAGTGAATCCATGCTTTGGATGGATCAGCGATAGGTACCCACACCATTCCTAAGGATTATTGACGAACGTCGACAGCGATGCGACTCCCTGGTTGCCGGCAGCATCCTGTGCGACAACGCTGATCACGTGGCAGCCATTCGAAATTCCTGTTGAATTCCACGGCATCGAATATGGCGCCGTTGTGATGAATGCGCCGAGGTCCGCACCGTCCAGCTTCATTTGTACGCCGGCGACGCCCACATTATCGGTGGCGTTTGCCATGATCGTAATCGCCCCGGATATTGTATTCCCACAGGAGTTCACGACAACGTTCACGTCATCCGCCGCTATTATCGCGCCATCGGATACGCTCAAGCGCAATGTGTAGTTTCCGGGAATCGAGAAGGTTGCAGATGCATTCAAGGAATTCGCATTGACGAACACGACAGTTCCCGGTCCGCTAACCTTCGTCCAGGTCATGGCCAGGGTCGCTGACGGCGAACCATCGTCAGTTGCTGCTCCTGAAAGAATTGCTGAAGCTGGGAAAGTGATGGTTTGATCGGGACCGGCATTGACGACGGGAGCCAGATTGACCGGCGCAGCCGCATTTACCGTAAAGACGACATCGTCCGACGACGACAGCAGGCCGTCGCTCGCGGTGAGCCGCAGCGTGTAGGTACCCGCCGCGGAGAAGGTTGCTGTGGAATTCAGAGCGGCAGCATTGCCGAACGTGACCGTACCCGGTCCGCCGACTTTGGTCCAGGATTTGATCAACGTGCTGCCGGTGGGCTGGCCGTCATCGGTAGCGGAACCGGCGAGCGTGATTCCATTCGGAAGAGTGATTGTAAAATCGGGACCCGCATTGACGACGGGAGCCAGATTGACCGGCGCCGCATTCACCGTAAAGACGACATCATCCGACGACGACAGCAGGCCGTCGCTCGCGGTGAGCCGCAGCGTGTAGGTACCCGCCGCGGAGAAGGTTGCTGTGGAATTCACAGCGGCAGCATTGCCGAACGTGACCGTACCCGGTCCGCCGACCTTGGTCCAGGATTTGATCAGCGTGCTGCCCGTGGGCTGCCCGTCATCGGAAGCCGAACCGGCGAGCGTGATTCCATTCGGAAGAGTGATTGTAAAATCGGGACCCGCGTTGACGACCGGAGCCAGATTGGCCGGCGTAGCCGCATTCACCGTAAAGACAACATCATCCGAGGATGACAGCAACCCGTCGCTCGCGGTGAGCCGCAGCGTGTAGGTACCCGCTGCAGAGAAGGTTGCTGTGGAATTCAGAGCGGCAGCATTGCCGAACGTGACCGTACCCGGTCCGCCGACTTTGGTCCAGGATTTGATCAGCGTGCTGCCCGTGGGCTGGCCGTCATCGGTAGCCGAACCGGCGAGCGTGATTCCATTCGGAAGAGTGATTGTAAAATCCGGACCCGCGTTGACGACCGGAGCCAAATTGGGCGGCGCAGCCGCATTCACCGTAAAGACAACATCATCCGAGGATGACAGCAGGCCGTCGCTGGCGGTGAGCCGCAGCGTGTAGGTACCCGCCATGGAGAAGTTTGCTGTGGAATTCACAGCGGCAGCATTGCCGAACGTGACCGTACCGGGTCCGCCGACCTTGGTCCAGGATTTGATCAGCGTGCTGCCAGTGGGCTGGCCGTCATCGGTAGCCGAACCGGCGAGCGTGATTCCGTTCGGAAGGGTGATTGTGAAATCGGGACCGGCGTTGACGACCGGAGCCAGATTGACCGGCGTAGCCGCATTCACTGTGATGACGACATCGTCCGAAGCAGACAGTGCACTATCTGTTGCCGAAAGTCGTAACGTGTACGTGCCCGCTGCAGAGAATGTTGCAGTCGTATTCAGGGCGGTTGCATTTCCGAACGTGACGATTCCAGGGCCATTGAACACGGTCCAGGATTTCGTGATCGTGCTGCCCATCGGCAATCCATCGTCCGTCGCCGAACCCGCAAGAGTCGCCGATGCCGGCAATGTGATTGTCTGATCCGCACCGGCATTCACCACCGGCGGAAGATTGGCCTGAAGAGCCGCATTCACCGTGATAACGACATCGTCTGAAGCAGACAGTGCACTATCCGTTGCCGAAAGTCGCAACGTGTACGTACCCGCTGCAGAGAATGTTGCAGTCGTATTCAGGGCGGTTGCATTTCCGAACGTGACGATTCCGGGGCCATTGAACACGGTCCAGGATCTCGTGATCGTGCTGCCCATCGGCAATCCGTCGTCGGTCGCCGAACCCGCAAGGGGCGCCGATGCCGGCAATGTGATGGTCTGATCCGCGCCGGCGTTCACGACTGGAGCCGTATTTGTCTGCGCGACTGGATTCACCGTAATAATGACATCGTCCGATGCTGACAGCGCGCCATCACTGGCCGTGAGCCGCAGTGTGTATGTGCCCGCAGTTGTCATGACGGCCGAGGCGTTTAAAGAATTGACGTTGACGAAGACGACGTTGCCCGGCCCGCTGACTTTGATCCAGGTTACGGAAACCGTGCTGGCGGCCGGCAGTCCATCATCCGTTGCCGTGCCGGACAATGTGACGCCGGCAGGAAGAGTGACTGTCTGATCGGGTCCGGCATTGACGATCGGCGCTTTGTTTGTAGCCGTTGAACCGCTGACAACGACGATCATGTCGTCGGAAGTTGTCGATTTGCCGTCGCTGGCGGTGAGTCGTAACGTGTAGGTACCAGCAACCGAAAACGTTGCGGTGGAATTCAGCGATGATGCGTCGCTGAATGTAACGGTGCCGGGGCCGGCGGCTTTATTCCATGACCGTGTCATTGTGCTGCCGGTAGGAAGCCCATCGTCGGTGGCTGTTCCAGCGAGGTTCGCCGCGGCGGGCAGTGTGATCATTTGATCGGGTCCGGCATTCACGATGGGCGCCTGGTTCGTTTCGGATGGAGGTTCAACAACGATGGTGACATCGTCGCTACGGTTGAACCCGCCATCCGTGGCGGTCAGCCGCAATGTATATGTACCGGGGGACGAAAAGACGGCTTTGGTGGTCACGGCATCTTTATTGCTGAACGTGACCAAACCTTTACCTTTTACTTCAGACCACGACGCTTTCACCGTCTTGAAAGGAAACCCATCATCCATCACAGAACCCTGTAAGTCTGCCGTCGCCGGCAATGTGATCGTCTGGTCCGGACCTGCATCCACAACGGGCCCCTGATTTTTCTTCCCGTTTCCATTGTTTGCGGAATTGCTGGTGGTGAAACTGCTGACAACGATCACGATGTCATTGTTCGCCGACAACTGGCTGTCGGTTGAGCTGAGTCGAAGTGTGTACGTGCCGGCGGCAGAAAACGTCGCGGTGGTCTTGAGGGCGGCTGCATTGCCAAACACGACAGTGCCCGGTCCGCTTACTTTAGACCATATCGAAGTCACGAGTCCGATCGGAATCGCGTCATCAATGACTGTTCCGGAAAGATTAGCTATTGACGGAAGAATAATCGATTGATCCGAGCCGGCATTCACCACGGGGGGTTGATTTGTCGGTATGGGTGTACTTCCCGTCGAAGCATCTGAAAGAGCATCATCGCAGGCGAGAAGAGAAGTCATTGATGACGACTGTATGCATTGCAATCGCCAGTTCGGATCGGTGAACAGGTTCGCGCCCCTGGTGCCTGTTGTTCCATCCATCAGCCAAACGGAAGTTTGCCCGGTTGCGGCGTTGTACCAGAGAATATCGGACTTCTTGTCTCCATTGAGGTCCGCGGTTGCGTTTATATTCCAATTAAGATCCGTCATCAGTGGGACGTTGCTGAGGACATTGGTTCCGCTCATCAGCCACGCCGCAGTCTGTCCTGTGGCGCTGTTATTCCAAAGCAGATCCGCCATGCCGTCGGCATTCAGATCTCCAATCGCAGCAATTTTCCAGCTGGAATCCGATTGCAATGTGGTGCGGTTGACGGCAGCAGTTCCATTCATCAACCACAAGTCGGTTCGACCAATGGAGGCATTGTACCAAACGATATCGGCCATCCTGTCGCCGTTGAAATCGGCGACAGCGATAACTTTCAGATTGGGATCAGTGGCAAGGACCGCGCTGCTCGGCTGGCTTGTGCCGTTCATGATCCACGCCACAGTCTGACCGATATCTTCGTTGTACCAAATCAGATCGGCCATGCGGTCGCCATTGAAGTCTGCGGTTGCGATGACTTTCCAATTGGGATCCGTCAGCAGCAACGACCATCGGGTAATGGTCGTTCCATTCATGATCCATGCGACCGTCTGGCCGGTTGAGGCGTTATACAGCACGAGATCGGCCATGCCATCGGCGTTGAGGTCGGCAGCTTCGAGAACTTTCCAGCGCGGATCTTCCAGCAGAAGTGTCGAACTGGCAACAGTGGTTCCGTTCATTAGCCATTCGATCACCTGTCCGCTGGATGCGTTCGACCAGATCAAGTCGGTCATCCCGTCGCCGTTGAAGTCCGCTGAAGCTGCGATCTTCCAGCTGGGATCGCTGGGCATTGCCGCGGTATTCAATGGGGTGGTTCCATTCATCAACCACGCGACGGATTGACCTGTTGCCGGGTTGTGCCAGATCAAGTCGAATGAACCGTCGCCATTGAGATCCGGAATCTTTGTGATTCGAACCTGCGCCGTCGATAAAGTTGGGAATACCAAAAATATCAGGGCGATAATCAACGCGGAAAAAAGCCATGACGGCTTTAATCTCGAAACCATTCGGAATGCACCTCGATCGTGCCATTGCAATCGCAGCGCCGTTGAAGGCTTCAGTTCCCGCCGAACGGAGTTGGTGGGTTATAGCTTTCCGAATGAATATGTTGAATGAGGCGCCGGACTGTCGCTGGACTGCTGTCCGTGAAATCAAGTAGGTGGAAATCGGCGAAGCATCTAATTCAAACAGCTCGCCTGGGAATGGAGTGTGTCGGTCTCAATCCGCTTCAGTTTTGGAGATGATGCGAACTTCTCCAGGGAGTTCCAGCGGCTATCGATTTCCGGTCGACGCGTTCGCAGACCTCGGCCTGAATTTCTTACTTCTGAGACACGAGCTTGATCTCGAAAAGCTTTGGCCAGAGTTTTCCCGTTACGAAGATCCGATTGGTTGCCGAATCATAGGCGATTCCATTGAGAACGTCTGCGGACGTTTTCTCTGCGGGCTTCAGCAGGCCTTTTAAATCGATCCATCCGGCGACATTTCCAGTAAAAGGTGAGATGCGGGCAATACGTTCCGTCTGCCAGATATTTGCCCAGATTTCTCCCTGAACATATTCGAGTTCATTTAACTCACTGACTGGTCGTCCACGATCTGAAACGTTGAGGCTCCCGGTCTGCTGAAGTGTTTTCGGATCGAGAAAACGAAGGGTCGATGAACCATCACTCAGAATGATTCGCGCCGAATCCTTGGTAAGACCCCACCCCTCTCCCGTATACGAGAATCGGCGTTTTACAGCAAAGGTGGCCCGATCATAAACAAAGCCAATCTTGGATCTCCACGTCAACTGCAACAGGTCCGGGCCCCAGTTTACCAATCCTTCCGCAAAATATTCTCCTGGCACCTGTTGTTGCTGAAGCACCTTTCCAGTTTCCAGCTGAACTTTTCGGAGGCTGGATCGGTTGTTCAATCCTGTGCTTTCGTAGAGAACGCCATCGAGAAAAATCAGCCCCTGTGTGAATGCGGACGGATCATGCGGATAGGTATGGACAACCTGGTATCCATAAACAGGAGTCTGCGAAACCGCCGTCTGGGCGGAATATCGAACGACGGACAGTGCGACAACAAGTATCATTGCGCCGGCCGCGAACCGAATATAGTTCCTTCGAATCATTTCGTGTCCATTGTACTCTTTAAGTTTCTGGATATCAGGAGAGTCAATGAGTACCATCACTCGTATTTATAACTTCGCCGCCGGCCCCGCAATTTTGCCACTGCCCGTACTTGAAGAAGCGCAGCGAGATCTTGTTTCGCTGCCAGGTATTGGCATGTCGGTAATGGAGATCAGCCATCGATCGTCAACTTTCGAAAACTTTCTGCACCAGGCAATAGCCGATATTCGGGAATTGGCTGGCGTACCGTCGCACTACAAAATCCTGATGCTCCAGGGCGGAGCCAGCCTTCAGTTTTCCATGGTGCCGATGAATTTGCTCACGCCCGGCGCCACTGCCGACTACATCGACACCGGGTCCTGGTCCGACAAAGCGATCAAAGAAGCGAGACGTGTGGGCAACGTCAACGTCACCGGTTCAACAAAAGCAGACAAATACTCGCGCATTCCATCCGCGACCGAGCTGAAACTCTCTCCAGGTGCTGCTTATGTCCACATGACCAGTAACAATACGATCGAGGGAACCGAATGGACATCGCTTCCCGATATCGGGGAAGCACCCCTTGTCAGCGATGCTTCATCCGATATATTCAGCCGGCCCATCGATATTGGACGTCATGGATTGATCTATGCCGGGGCGCAAAAGAACCTGGGTCCGGCCGGAGTAACGTTGGTGGTTATTCGTGAAGATCTTCTGATGCGGTCTTCGGACTCTTTGCATACGATGCTGGATTATCGTACTCACGCGAAGAACGATTCGCTTTACAACACACCGAATACATTTGGTATCTATATCCTCGGGCTCACCATGAAGTGGCTACGCGCCTCGGGCGGACTTACCGGAATTCAGACAACAAACCAACGGAAGGCCGCAAAGCTCTATGCAGAGATCGACCGCACGGGTTTTTATCGAGGGACCGCACAGAAGGACTGCCGCTCTCTGATGAATGTGACATTTCGGCTGCCGACAGAAGATTTGGAGAATGCTTTCAACAAGGAAGCGACGGCTGCAGGCCTTGATGGACTCAAAGGTCATCGGTTGGTTGGTGGACTGCGCGCCTCCATCTATAACGCATTTCCAGAATCCGGGGTCGATGCGCTTGTCGCCTTCATGCGCGAATTTGAGAGGCGACACGGATAAGCATTAGTCTTTGATTCCGGGATGCCCATCTGTTAGTAATGCGAATATGAAGATCCTACTGGCGGTTTTGATGTTGGTTGCTCCGGGTTTTGGACAGACTCCAACCGGACCACTGCAGGGCGCTCCACCGAAGAATCTGACGAAGCAGCCGGACGGGCACGTCAGCGCAAACACGGATCCTGCAAATCCCGAGAAATTTGAAACCCATGTCGTTTTAGCGGGCGAAACGCTCTCGCAGATAGCGGGAACCGTTTTGAAGGATTCCAGGCTCTGGCCGCAGCTATGGGAAATGAACGAACACATCATCAATCCGCATTGGATCTATCCCAATGACAAGATTCTCATCCGCCCGGTCACGAAGATTACTGAGGCAACACCCCCAGCACCAGCTCAGCCGACACCTTCTCCAACTCCCGCAGCTGCCGTTGCCACACCTCCCGCTCCGCCTGCACCTCCCCCGGTGCCAGCGTCGGTGGGTATTGCAGTGCTCAGCCGTTTTCTGACGAATTCCACTCCTGCAATCCCCAAGGCAGTGGATGTTCTTCAAATTCCGGAGCCCCGGCAAGTTCCCGCTCTGAAGTCGTCGGATGTGTACTGCTCCGGATTTATCCGCAGCACCCCGGTTTCGAAAATGCTTCAGGTGTCATCCACATATCAAAGAGACAAGTCCTCATTTTCCACGCAGGGTGAATATGTTCGCATCAACCACGGTTCCAATGCGGATGTTACGGTCGGTTCCACGTACCAGGTGGTTCGTGCCACGAGAAAAGTCAGCAATCCTGACGGGGGACTTGGTTCCAGTCTTGGAATGCACTACATGGATGTGGGTCAGATTCAGATTGTGCAGGTGCAGGAGGATTTCTCCCTGGCTCAGGTCCTCTACAGTTGCGACGCCATCGAACCGAGTGACGTGCTGCTGCCTTATGTCCGTTTTGACATACCGGAACTGCCGCGAAATCGGTCATTTTCATCGGCTATGAAAGCCACGGGCAACATTAAGGGCACCGTGTCGTTCTTCAGGAATTCCGTTGCCGTTGCAGGTTCGGTATATAGCTCCAAGACCCCGCCATCGGCAAAATCGATTGTGGGCACGGGAGGAGTGGTCTACCTGAATGTTGGAGAAGCCGCAGGCGTGAAACCCGGTGATCTTTTCATTGTCTACCGCGGGTCTGCCGCCATTGCCGAGGTTGCCGTCCTTAAAGTCGAAGAAAAGTCCTCTAGTGCGCTCGTGACTTATTCAACGGACGGGCTGGTTCTTGGGGACCAAGTCGAACGCAGGTAAACAATTTCCAAAGGCCAATCACGAGCATGGGCAATGTCAGCAATTGACCGCGCGTGAATGGTCCGAGATCGAACCCGATCTGGGCGTCGGGTTCGCGAACAAATTCCACGAGAAACCGGAAGAGTCCATAGAATCCAATCAGTCCCCATACGACTGTGCCCGGCTGGTAGTTCTTCCTGAATAGCCATCTCAGAATCAGGTACAACACCAGTCCTTCCAGGATTGCTTCATAAATTTGAGATGGATGCCGAGGCAAATCTCCGCCTTCGGGAAAAACAATGCCCCATGGCAGGCTTGTAGGACGACCGTAAAGTTCTCCATTGATGAAGTTACCTATTCGGCCGAGCCCCAGCCCAATAGGGACGCCAGCACAGATCAGGTCCGATATTTCCCAGAAGTCCCAGCCTTTCTTTTTCGTGATGTAGAGGGTTGCGAGGACGATGCCAATAAGCCCTCCATGAAACGACATCCCTCCCTGCCAGATCTTGAAGATGTCGAGAGGCGCTTGCAGATAGCCACGCAAGTCATAGAAGAGGACGTATCCGATTCGGCCACCTACCATGACACCGATAATGATGTAGAACAGCAGATCGTAGAGATCATCAGATGTGAGTTTCAGTCGCCGCTGTTTCGCCAGGCTCTTCAGCAGGAAGTAGCCGATGATGAACGACACCATGTACATCAGGCCATACCACCGCAGTTGAACGGGGCCCAGCCGGAGGAATACCGGATCGATTTGAGGAAACTGCATTTGCAGGATCATGGAAAAACCTCTGCCGTGAATCGTTGGATCGTTGCGCCCTGCTTCCAGGCTGTGGGAGGTAGTCCTGCCTTGCGGCAGGTTTCTGCGAGAAACCGTTCGCGATCCCATTGCTGGTGGACCGCGACCTGAGGCAGTAACAGACCCCTGGCATTTCCCCTCGAAACAATCAGACCGTGTATACCCACTTCGATGCTCGCGATATCGGTGACGACTTCGATGGGTGAGAGGACTGAAATTTCAAACGCCGCCTCAGGCAGTTCCGACAATTGAAGCGGCTTGAAACGCGAGTCCCTGGAAGCTGCAGCCACCGCGCATCCGGCCACACTTTGATATAGAGGACCGAGTGGCTCGATCGTTCCCACACATCCTCTCAGGTTCGGGCCGAGATAGATGGAAACGAAAACCCCTCTGTTCTCCATGAGCGCATCCGTTGTGGTCGAAGGAAGGTCCGGCTGCTGCCCCATAAGAAAGGCCTGCACGGAATCTCTTGCGATCTGAAGCAACGTTTCCTGATCCTGTCTATTGAGTTGGGACATGACGACGTGGCCGCTTTTTGACGAGAGTCAGTCGCCGGCGCTCTTTGGCTTTGAAGCGATCGTCGATTTTGGTCCAGAAGGTGCGAAAATATCCGACCGCGGACCACAGGGCAAAGAGCACAACAAGGTACAGAGCGCCCCGTCCGGCTCGCTGGAAGTTGGGATATCGTGTACCAAGCAAAAGCAAAGTAATGGCCACCACCTGTGCAACCATTTTGATTTTTCCCAGTTCGGAGGCCGCAATGGTGAATCCCTGGTCGGATGCGATAAGTCGGAGACCGTCGACGGCGATTTCACGGCCGATGATGATGCAGACCATCCATGCGGGAACCAGATCCAGTTGCACGAGGGAAATGAATACCAGTGAAATCAGAAGCTTGTCCGCAACCGGGTCCAGGAGAACTCCGAGGGTCGTCACCTGGCCACGCTTGCGAGCGATATAGCCATCCAGAAGATCCGTGACTGAAGCCAGGAGGAAAATGATTGCGGCGATCAGCATATCGCCGTGCTTCGGACCCGTCAGCAGAACTGCGACGATCAGCGGAACCGCAAATATTCGCGCGAGCGTCAGCCCGTTCGCCAGATTCATGGGGTGATTCTAGTACAGCAACACAGAATACCGGGCTGGTTTTTTGGTATAAAGGAAGCGGATGTCGCACGCATGAAGGGTCTTATTTTAGCCGGTGGCAAGGGGACTCGCCTCCGTCCGCTAACCATCAATACTCCGAAACCCGTCGTTCCTGTTGCCAATGCGCCATTTCTTCTGTATCAGATCGACCTGATGAAGAGCGCCGGGATCGACGAAATTATTCTGAGCCTGTCGTATCAGCCGAGGAAGATCGAAGATCTGCTGAAAGATGGGAGCGATTACGGCGTCACCATCAAGTACGCTGTCGAAGGAACGCCGCTGGGAACAGGAGGCGCATTCAAGAATGCAGAAGAGCAGATCGATTCCACGACGGTCGTCTTCAATGGAGATGTTCTCACCAGCCTGGATTTGAACGCCGTAATTGATCGACACAGGAAGGCCCGCGCTGTGGCGACACTGGTATTGACGCCAGTGGATAATCCTTCCGCGTATGGACTGGTCGAAACCGATTCCGAAGGTTGGGTCCAGCGATTTATCGAGAAGCCGGGGCCGGACGAGGTGACGTGCAACAACATCAATGCCGGTGTCTATGTGCTCGAACCATCGGTGCTGGGTTACATGCCCAGAGGGGAGGCTTATTCGTTTGAACGTGGATTGTTCCCGACCCTGCTTGAGAAGAAGGAACGGGTTCTCTCCTATATTCTCGATGGATACTGGATTGATATCGGAACACCGCAGAAATATCTGGAAGTCCACCACGACATTCTGGCCGGCAGATTCCGTTCACCACGAATCCCCGCGAGGGCCGGAATTACAGCCGCTTCAGCCCACGCTACAGTCGATGCGGAGTCCATCATCGATTCCGAAGTGACAATTCGTGCCGGTGCTCTCATTGAGAATTCCGTGATTGGCCGCAACTGCAAAATTGGAGAATCGGCTCACATCATCGATTCGGTGATCTGGCCGGGAACGACGATCGACGGCGAAGCTCGTCTCACCGGCTGCATCGTCGGCAAGGGATGCATGATTGGTCACTCCGCTGTTTTGAATCCCGGAACAGTCCTCGGTGACAAGACCGTGATGACCGATTTCTCATTGACATGAGTCTCCCCATCAAATTCGGCACGGATGGATGGCGCGGCATCATTGCCGATACCTTCACTTTTGAGAATGTCCGGCATGCTGCACAGGCAACGGCCGCTTATTTCGATACGGTAAGAGACACCGAGCGTGCGGTTTTCATCGGTTTCGATGGGAGATTTCGATCAGGGGATTTTGCACGGTGTGCGGCCGAAGTCTTTGCAGGAAATGGTTTTCGTGTCGTCCTGATGGATCGCATCTATCCCACTCCTTACGTTTCGTTTGAAGTTCGGCGGCGGAAGTTTGCAGGCGGCGTCGTGATTACCGCCAGTCACAATCCTGCGTCATTTAATGGGTTCAAAGTGAAGGCTCATTTCGGTGGCAGCGCGACTCCGGCGATCACCGCCGCAATCGAGAAAAATCTTGGTATATCGCCGATTCGGCAATCGACAAATGGAATCGAAACTACCGGACCGGAAGATTTTTATTTTAATCATCTTCGATCGCTTCTGGATTGGGATCGGATTTCCAGATCCGGGTTGAAGGTTGTGGTCGATTCCATGCACGGCAGCGGAGGGACAATACTGGAATCGATGCTTGCAGGTACCTCGTGCCAGGTCCAGACAATGCGAGGCGTCCCCGATCCGCTATTTGCAGGCACCAGTCCCGAGCCCATGATGCCGCAACTTGAACCGCTGGCTGCACGCGTGGTGCAGACCGGCAGTCAGATCGGTGTAGCAAATGATGGGGATGCCGATCGTCTGGGGATCATTGCCGAGAACGGGCAATTCGTGAGCACGCTTCAGGTTCTCCCATTGCTTCTGCTCCATGCCTATCGGACGAAAGGTTGGCGAGGCGCTGTGGTTCGAACTGTATCGCAGAGCCTGATTGTTCCGCGGATTGCGGCGAGCCTGGGATTGACAAACTATGAGTGCCCCATAGGCTTCAAGAACATTGGGGATCTGATGCTGCAGCAGGAAATTCTCATCGGAGGAGAAGAAAGTGGAGGGATTGGTCTTTCCCGCCATATGCCCGAACGCGACGGAATTTTTTTGAACCTGCTGATGCTGGATCTGCTCGCTGTTTCCGGAAAGAAACCCACGGAACTGATTCGTGACATGTGGAAGGAATTTGGGGAGTTTCACTTTGGCAGACGCGATCTCCACATTCCGATTGAGGTCGGCATGTCCGTGATACAGACTCTGAAAAGCGCACCACCTGCTGAATTTGCGGGCCGGAACGTCGAGAACGTCGGAACGCTTGACGGTTCCAAGGTGTTTCTGGCGGGCGACAGCTGGATTCTGTTCCGCCAGTCGGGGACCGAACCGCTCCTGCGAGTATATTGTGAAGCTCCGTCACAGCGGGAGGTCGAGGAAATTCTGGCGGCAGGTCTGCGATTTGTGGAACAAATCGCCGGGATGGGTGTCCATGTATAATACGGGCAATCTATGCGCAGGGAATTAGCCTATTACGATCTCGAACGAGGCGCAGCGACCCTGGTTGATGGCCAGGATGCAGTATTCGTCCGCCGGCTGCAGGCGAATGAGGACGCGGCTTACGATGAGCTCGTGCGCATCTATAACTCATCGATTTACCACGTTGCGTACCGCATGTTGGGCGATTCTGCGGAAGCGTCCGACGCGGTTCAGGATATTTTCCTGAAAGTGTTTCGAAATATCGGAACCTTTCGCGGCGATGCTTCTCTGAAAACGTGGATTTTTCGAATTGGAATTTCAGAGATTTTGAATCGCCTTCGCTGGTGGAAGAGACGAAGTCGGTTATCGACAATTTCCATGGATGACGATCACAACGGGAATGGAAACGGCATCTGCATCCGAGATTCTGCGCCTTCGCCGTACCAGTCGCTGGAGTCCAAAGAGAAGGAATTCGCGATACAGCAGGCTCTGGGTCGACTTTCCAAAGATCATCGATCCATCGTTGTTCTTCGGGATATTGAAGGTTTCTCTTACACCGAGATCGCGGAAGTTCTCGGTGTGTCCGTGGGAACTGTGAAATCACGGCTGGCGCGCGCCAGAGCCGATATGAAGAAGTCGCTAATTCGATACCTGACCATCCAAAGAGTGTGAGGCTTCTTATGAAGATTGAGTCGCAAATCAAATGCAGCAGGGCCATAGATCTGATGAGTTCTTACATCGACTGTATGGCTGAACCGGAAGAATCTCAGATTCTGGAATCCCATCTGGATACCTGTGAACCCTGCCAGCGTCAGCTGCATTCCTACATTTCTCTGAGAAGCATGATGGCGAGTATTGAACCAGTGAGACCGCCCGAGGATCTAGTCATGGATACTCGCGTGCGGCTCTCGCATGCCCGCAGTGGCAGCATCTTCGATCGTATTGAAGCGCTCGTGGTAAATGTTCTTAAACCGGTGGTTGTTCCAGCGGTATCGGGAATTACATTGACGGTCCTATCATTCAGCATTCTATTGGGCCATCTTGCATTGAATCTCCAGGCGCAAGACCTCAATGCTTCGAATGCCATGGAAGAACCCGTGCGGACTACGGACCAGACGTTGCTTTCCGCTCCAGGCAACAGCGGAACCGATTGGCGCGAACCGTTATCCGTAAAAGCGAATGTGGACTATGTGGGTCGCGTCTACGAAATCCGAATTCTCAGTGGCAGCCAGACTCCGGCAATGAAGCAGTGGATTCAGAATCTGTTGTACACGGCGCAGTTCGCCCCCGCGACCCGGCTGGGCAAGCCCATCAATTCCAGCACCATCTTGACTTTTGTGAACGTGAGGAGCTGACGGAGCCCCGGCCCGCGTCAGGTGATCACGCGGGCCACAGCTTCTGCGACACGATCCGACACTTTTCCTCCGCTGAGCTTCCTTCGAAGTATTTCGTAATTTCCTCGAATTTTGGATTGCAGCCACACATCGTCCATCAGCCGGAGTGCTGCTTGCGTTACCAATTCCGCCGTGAACTTGTCCTGGAACAGTTCGGGCACCACTTCCTCTCCCAGAACGATGTTCACGATTCCAAAAATTCGAACTCGCAATACAAATTTTTTCAGGAACCACGCCTCCAGCGGAGAAATCCTGTAAACAATCACTTCCGGCGTTCCCAGTAGTGCGGTTTCCAGAGTCGCTGTGCCACTGGCCACGATGGCCGCACGTGCATATCGGATGGCGTTGTAGGTGTCGTTGACGATCACCTTGATGGGATGCTGTTGAATGATCTCATCAATCAACTGACGATCCAGATTGGGAGCAGCAGGCAGCACGATCTGTGTATCCGGTTTCCTGTCCTGGATTCTTTTCACGACCTCGCACAGCGTTGGCAGGATATAGCGGATTTCTTTTTTGCGGCTGCCAGGCAGAAGAGCGAGTATCGGCTTTTTCGGGTCAAGGTTATGGGTAACGCAGAATTCATCTTTCGATTTGGATGCCTTTACCGTATCGATCAGCGGGTGCCCTACAAATTCCACGTCAACGCCGGCTTTTTCGTAAATGTCTTTCTCAAACGGAAAGATCACGAGCATCTTGTTGACGAATTCTTTGATCTTTCGAATACGGCCTTCGCGCGACGCCCATATCTGAGGGCTGACATAGTAAATAACCGGAGTGCCCACCGCTCGAATGCGCCGCGCCAGGGGAAGATTGAATCCCGAAAAATCGATCAGGATCGCCGCCGTAGGAGGATCTGCGTCAACGCGGTCGGCCAAACGGTGAAAAAGTTTATAGAACATGGGTAAGCGGAACAGCGCGCCGACAGGCCCCATCACCGCAGTGTCACGGATGTCTCCGATCATTTGGACACCCGCTTCGCGCATGCGCTGCCCGCCAAGGCCGAATATCGTGCAGCCAGGAAACTTCTGAAACAGCGAGGTCGCCACTTCGGCACCATACATGTCACCGGAGGATTCGCCAGTCACCATAAGGAAGCTGAATGGTTTCACGGAGTGGGTTTAAGAACGACAAACGCGGGAGTTTCATCTTTAAGTATGACGGAATCGCTCCAGATGAAGTCCTCCCCGCCGATTGTGACAAGCGCGATGATCTTGCATTCTCCCTGTGGCACAGAATGAAACTCAAAGGTATTGTTCGTCGTGTTGTGAATGAATTTTGCTGCGTTGTCCGGATCGTCAAAGCGCATTCGGTTTAGCGTGAATTCCAGGGCTTGAACCTGCGCGCGTTCCCGGAAATGAAGGAAGGCTTCCTTGTCCTGAATGAATAACTGTCGGAATTCTTCCCAATAGTTATCCACCCGTTTTTGTACTTCGGCAAGATACACATTGACGTAGTCACCCGAAAAGACCACGACCTGGACTGGCTTTGTGATTTTTACTTTTTCGGGTGGCGCAATACTGCCCCTGATGGTTCCAGTTGGTAGAGCAAGAACGGCAGACAGAAGGAGCGGCAACATCATGACGGTATTCTAGCGCAGAGCTTGTCGGGCTCCGCATGACCGAATAAAATGTGCATTCTTTCGATTGGCTTATTCCCGGAGGCTTTCCATGAACTTCAATTCCATTCGATTTACTGTAGCTCTGGCCTTCGTCGTCGCTGTCGCCTCCTCTGGATTCTCCCAGACTGCCGGGTTAAAGGCGCGATACACCGCTGTGACCGCGAATACCAGCAGTCCGGGCGACACTGTGCGCTTTGACGTGATTCGCTGGTCGACCGATGTGGAACGCGAACAGCTTTTCATGGTGATGGAAAGTTCGGGTGATATGGCACTGCTCGGCTTGCTGCAGAAAGCACCGACAATCGGATATGTCTGGACAACTGAAACCGCGGGCTATCCGTTGCGATATGCATACCGCGTAACGATGGCCGATGGCGGCGAACGAGCTGTTCTGGCCATCGATCGTCCGCTCGGATCGTTTGAACCCCAACGTTGGAAGCTTTCCGGCACGGGCCCGCGAACGGATTATCCATTTACCGTAATTGAGCTTCGAATCAGTAAGGCAGGCCTCGGTGAAGGAAAGGCTTCGCTCAGTACCAGGATCACTGCGGACCCGACGGCCAAAACGATCGCGCTCGACAACTACGCGGCCACGCCAATCCTTTTTCAGAACGTGAAGAAGTGACATCCAGAAGTTGTCCCCGGACCCGAGGTGCGATTTTCTAAAGAGCCGCGACCACCGGAGGACGGTATTTCCAGCGAACCCAGGGGTGACGCGCACCCATTTACTGACGAACCTTTTTATCCCCAGGTCGATTTTCCTACATTGCGAATTCAGGTTCGCAGCTTGACTTCGGTCAATACAAGAGGTGACACGAGGCGCTCCTGCCTCTGTGTTAGCCTTCACCTGAATGGAAATGGCAATGAACTGCCCGAACTGCTCGACGCAAATGACCGGCATGACATTGGACGCCCACTTGAGCGTACCGCTCGGCATTGATCTGTGCGCGGCTTGTCAGGCGTTCTGGTTCGACAAATACGAGAGCCTGAAACTCTCAGCGGGTTCAACACTTCAGCTGATGAAACTGATTGGCGAGCACTCCGCGGCCAAGCCAGCGCCTTTCTCAAAAATTCTCCATTGCCCCCGATGTTCGGAGAATCT
>Ga0070664_100000803_pt1 | contig 24124 bp, 22 predicted proteins | sample KBSC73metaG_FD_65863 | JGI IMG/M metagenome (GOLD analysis project Ga0070664, IMG submission 65863) | Corn rhizosphere microbial communities from Kellogg Biological Station, Michigan, USA - KBS C7-3 metaG | ecosystem: Host-associated > Plants > Roots > Rhizosphere > Soil ... | reverse complement strand
CGCGGCCACCCGCGGCAACCCGCTCAGGCGGCCCAGGTGGGTGACGAGTTCCGCGGCGGTCTGCTCGGGCGGCAGGCAGTCGTGCTCGGGCATGTAGCCGACGCGGGCCCGCACCTGCGGGCCGTCGGTGGCGGGATCCAGCCCGAGGACGCTGGCCGCGCCGGACGTGGCGGGCAGCAGGCCGAGCAGGATCTTGATCAAGGTCGACTTGCCCGCACCGTTCGCGCCGACCAGGGCGACGATGCCGGGCTCGACCTCGACCGTCAGCTCGTCCAGCGCGGTGACGCCGGCCGGATAGCGCTTGGTCAGCGCCGTGGTCGTGATGAGAGTCACGCCGTGACGGTAGGCCCTCGGACCCGCCGCGGGGATCCGGAGTTAACCCCTAATGCGGGCGACGGTCATCAGGTGGCTGCTCGCGGCGAGCAGCGCCGGGTCGGCCTCGACGCGGCGCAGCACGCCGAGCAGGTGGGCCGTCTCGGCCTCGTCGGCGAGCAGCTCGTCCAGCCGGCCGATCATCCACAGTGGACCCTCGACGGCCGCGATCCGCTCGACGGCGAGCCCGGCCTGCGCCGCCTCGGCGGCCGCCTCCCCCGGCTCGTGGAAGTAGGCGGTGGTGAACCACGGCTCGCCGGCCGGCGGTTGGTGCACGCCCGTGGCGAGCGTCCCGTCGACCATCGGCGCGTAGCCGTCGTGGCGGTAGAACCCGCGGGCGAAGCCGTCGAACGCCGACGCGTACCGGCCGATCGTCGCGGCCACCGCGACGCCGCCGGGGCGCGCCACCCGCGCCGCCTCGCGCCAGGCCCGCACCCGGTCGGCCCGCTGCGTCAGGTGGTACAGCGGGCCGAGCAGCAGCACGGCGTCCGCGCTGCCGCCGGCCGCGGGCAGCCGGCGGGCGTCGCCCACCGCCGCGGTGACGCCGGGAAGCGCGGCCGCCGCCTCCGCGTGCGCCGGCAACGGGTCGACGACGTGAACGCGGTATCCGGCGGCCGCGAGTGGGCCGGCGTACACGCCGGTGGCACCGCCGACGTCGAGCACGCGGGCCGGCGCCGGCGGCAGCACCCGGGTGAGCAGGTCCCAGGTGCGCAGGAACTCGAGCCGCCCGGACGCCGGCACCCGCAGCCGGTCCCGCTCGCCGAGCAGCTGGTAGTAGGCGCGGATCGCCGGGGTCAGCACGTCAGTGGATCGCCGGGGTCAGCACGTCAGTGGTCGGCGGCGTTCCAGTCGCGGCCCACGCCGATCGACACCTCCAGCGGCGCGTCGAGCGCGTATGCGCCGCCCATCTGTGCCCGCACCAGCTCCTCCAGCTGCTCGCGCTCGCCCGTCGCCATCTCGAAGACAAGCTCGTCGTGCACCTGCAGCAGCATCCGCGAGCGCAGGCCGGCCTCCCGCAGCGCGGCGTCGACCCGCAGCATGGCGACCTTGATGATGTCGGCGGCGGAGCCCTGGATCGGGGCGTTGAGCGCCATCCGCTCGGCCATCTCGCGGCGCTGCCGGTTGTCGCTCGTGAGATCGGGCAGGTACCGGCGCCGGCCGAGCACGGTCTCGGTGTAGCCGTCGCGACCGGCCTGCAGCACGACGGCCCGCAGGTACTCGCGCACGCCGCCGAAACGCTGGAAGTACTCCTCCATCAGCACGGTGGCCTCGGCCGGCGTGATGCCGAGCTGCTGGGACAGCCCGTACGCCGACAGCCCGTACGCGAGCCCGTAGTTCATTGCCTTGATCTTGCGACGCTGGTCGTGCGTGACCGCCTCGGGCTCCACCGAGAACACCGACGACGCAGTGGCCGAGTGGAAGTCGAACCCCGAGTTGAACGCCTCGATGAGCGCCTCGTCCTTGGACAGGTGCGCCATGATGCGCATCTCGATCTGGCTGTAGTCGGCGGTCAGCAGGCTCTCGTAGCCCTCCCCCACCACGAAGGCGCGCCGGATCCGGCGGCCCTCCTCGGTCCGGATCGGCACGTTCTGCAGGTTCGGGTCGGTGCTCGACAGCCGGCCGGTGGCCGCGACCGTCTGGTAGAAGGTCGTGTGGATGCGGCCGTCGTCGCTGATCGACTTCAGCAGACCGTCTACTGTGGACTTCAGCTTGGCGACGTCGCGGTGGCGCAGCAGGTGGGCCAGGATCGGGTGCTCGGTCTGCGCGTAGAGGCCCTGCAGCGAGTCGGCGTCGGTGGTGTAACCCGACTTGATGCGCTTGGTCTTCGGCAGGCCCAGCTCGGTGAACAGGATCTCCTGCAGCTGCTTGGGCGAGCCGAGGTTGAACTCCCGCCCGATCACCTGGTGCGCGGACTGCTGCGCCGCCTTCACCTCGGCCGCGAAGTGCGCCTCCAGCCCGGACAGGTACTCGGTGTCGGCCGCGATGCCGACCCGCTCCATGCCGGCGAGCACCTCGGCGAGCGGCAGTTCCACCTCGGCGAGCAGCCGCTCGGACCGGCCGCCGTCACGGGACAGGTCGGCGCGCAGCGCGTCGGCCAGGTCGAGGGTCGCGCGCGCCTGCAGCATCAGGCTGTTCTCGGCCTCGCCCTCGTTGCCGAGCCCGTCGAGGGCGAGCTGGGCGTCGTCGGCCGCGGTCTCGACCTTGAGCTCGCGGTGCAGGTAGCGCAGGGCAAGGTCGGCGAGGTCGTAGGTGCGCTGGTCGGGCCGGGCCAGGTAGGCGGCCAGCGCCGTGTCGACGGCGACACCGTGCAGCTCCCAGCCGCGCGCGGCGAACGCGAGCATCGCCGGCTTGACGTCGTGCAGCACCTTGGGCCGGCCCGGGTCGGCGAGCCAGGCCACCACCGCCGTCTCGTCGGCCTCGTCGAGCGTGGCCGGATCGAACCAGGCGCCGGCGCCGTCGGCGGTGGCGATCGCGACGCCGGTAAGCGTGCCGGTGCCGCGGCCGAAGCGACCCGAGACGGCGACGCCGACCGGCTGTTCCGGCACCGCGTGCTCGGCCAGCCACGGCGCGATGTGCCCGGTGGCAAGCATCGCGCCGGCGATGTCGAAGCCGCCCTCGGCCTCCGGCTCCACCGCGTCGAGGTACTCGTAGAGCCGGTTGCGCAGGATCGTGAACTCCAGTGCGTCGAAGACCTGGTGGACCTGCTCGCGGTCCCACCCGGCCCACTTGAGATCGGCCGGCTGCACCGGCAGATCCAGGTCGCTGACCAGCTTGTTGATCTCGTAGTTGCGCAGCACGTCGGCCAGGTGGGCGCGCAGGCTCTCGCCGGCCTTGCCCTTGATCTCGTCGACCCGCTCGACGAGCGTGTCGAGGCTGCCGTACTGGGTGATCCACTTGGCCGCCGTCTTCGGGCCGACACCCGGCACGCCGGACAGGTTGTCGCTGTTGTCGCCGACGAGGGCCGCGAGATCGCGGTAGTGCTCCGGCGGCACGCCGTACTTCTCCAGCACGCCGGCCGGATCGCGCCGCGCCATGTCGGACACGCCGCGCATGAAGTACAGGACCGTGACGTCGTCGTTGACCAGCTGGAACGCGTCGCGGTCACCCGTGCAGATCAGGACCTTCATGCCCTGCTCGCGGGCCTGGCAGGCGAGCGTGGCGATCACGTCGTCGGCCTCGTAGCCGGGCTTCTCGACGTACTGGATGCGCAGCGCGTCGAGCACCTCCTTGACCAGCGGGATCTGCCCGGCGAAGGCATCGGGGGTGGCCGAGCGGCCTGCCTTGTAGTCGCCGTACTGCTCCGTACGGAACGACTGGCGCGACACGTCGAACGCGACGGCGATGTGGGTGGGCTTCTCGTCGCGCAGCACGTTGATGAGCATCGACGTGAACCCGAAGACGGCGTTCGTGGTCTGCCCCGTGGTGGTGGAGAAGTTCTCCGGCGGCAGCGCATGGAACGCCCGGTACGCAGAGGAATGTCCGTCGAGCAGCAGCAGTGTTGGCTTGGTCTCACCCACGAGGCGACTCTAGTCCCGGGGTATGACACTTCCGTTCCCGCCCCTCAACGCGATCTTGGACGTCTACCACCGCCGGAGCGGCAGCAAACGTCCAAGATCGCGAAGAACGGGTCACGCCACGCCGAGGTAGGCCTCCTTGACGGCCGGGTCGTTCAGCAGCGCGGAACCCGGGCCCTCCTTGACGATGTTGCCGGTCTCCATCACGTAGGCGCGGTTGGCGCGCGACAGGGCCTGCTGGGCGTTCTGCTCCACCACGAGGATCGTGGTGCCCTGCTGCGAGATCTCGGTGATGATCTCGAAGATCTGCTGGATCAGCAGGGGCGCCAGGCCCATCGAGGGCTCGTCCAGCAGCAGGAGCTTCGGCCGGCTCATCAGCGCCCGGCCGACGGCAAGCATCTGCTGCTCGCCGCCGGACAGCGTGCCGCCGGCCTGCTTGCGCCGCTCCAGCAGCCGTGGGAACAGGCTGAACACCCGCTCCATGTCGTCGGCAATGGCGTTCCAGTCGCGGCGGGTGTAGGCACCCATGTCCAGGTTCTCCTGCACCGTCATGCCGGGGAACACGCCCCGGCCCTCGGGCGACTGGGAGATACCGCGGATGACCCGCAGGTCGGCCCGCAGCCTGGTGATGTCGTCGCCGTTGAAGCGGATGCGACCGGCCGCCACCGGGCGCAGGCCCGAGATCGCCCGCATGACGGTGGTCTTGCCGGCGCCGTTCGCACCGATGAGCGCGACGACCTCGCCCTCGTTGACGTGGATGCTCACCCCGTGCAGGGCCTGGATGCGGCCGTACAGCAGCGTGATCTTGTCGAGTTCAAGCAGCATCGACCGGCACCCCCAGGTAGGCGGCATGCACCTTCGGATCGGCGCCGACCTCGGCCGGCGTGCCGTCGGCGATCTTGCGACCGAACTCCAGCACCACGATCCGGTCCGTGACGCCCATGACCAGGCGCATGTCGTGCTCGATGAGCAGCACCGTGACGCCGGTGTCGCGGATGCGCCGGATCAGCTGGAGCAGGTCCTCCTTCTCGGCCGGGTTGAACCCGGCGGCCGGCTCGTCCAGGCAGAGCAGCGTCGGCTTGGTGGCCAACGCCCGGGCGATCTCGAGCCGCCGCTGGTAGCCGTATGGCAGGTTGCGGGACAGCTCGTGCATCCGGTCGGCGATCCCGACGAACTCGAGGAGGTGGTCGGCCAGCTCGCGGCCGTCCTTCTCCTCCTGCCAGTGCCGGGGCAGCCGCAGCAGCGCGCTCGGGACGCTCGTCCGGTGGTGCGCGTCGGCGCCCACCTGGACGTTCTCCAGCGCCGTCATCTCGGGAAAGAGCCGGATGTTCTGGAAGGTGCGGGCGATCCCCAGCTTCGTGATCTTGTGCCGCAGCAGGCCGGAGATGTTGCCGCCGCGGAACCGGATCGCGCCCTCGGTGGGCGTGTAGACGCCCGTCATCGCGTTGAAGCAGGTGGTCTTGCCCGCGCCGTTCGGCCCGATCAGGCCCAGGATCTCGTGCTCGTAGAGCGTGAAGTTCACCTGGTTGAGGGCAACCACGCCACCGAAGCGCAGCGTGACGTTGTCGACCTCCAGCAGCGGGACGCGGTCGCGGGCGTACTCGCTGGGCGGCCCGGTCTCGGGGGGTGGCTGCAGTTCGTCATCCACCGACGACCATCTCCTTCTTGCGGTGCTCGATCTCGGCGGCCCGCCGGCGGTTGGGCCACAGACCCTGCGGCCGGAAGATCATCACGACGATCAGGACGACGCCGAACACGGCGTAACGCAGCGACGTCACGCTGATGTCGTAGGTGTTGCCGCCGACGGTGATGCTCTCCGGGAGCCCGAACACGTCGCCGACGCTGCGCAGCCAGTCCGGGATGTAGATCACCAGGAACCCGCCGAGGATCGCACCGGCGATGTTGCCAGCGCCGCCGAGCAGCACCGCGGCGAGCACCAGGATCGAGTTCTCCAGGCTGAACGTGCCGGAGTTGACGAAGTTCGCCTGGCCGGCCCAGAGCCCGCCGGACATGCCACCGATCGCGGCGCCCATCGCGAACGCCCACAGCTTGAACCGGAACACCGGCACGCCCATGAGCTCCGCGGCGTCCTCGTCTTCCCGGATCGCCACCCAGGCCCGGCCGACCCGGCTGCGCACCAGGTTACGGATCAGGAACACCAGCATGATGATCACGGTCAGCACGAGCCAGAAGTACGGCCTGAAGTCGAACAGGAAGATCGGCGTGCCGTCGGAGTTCTTGCCCGGTGGGTGCGCGACCTCGGGGATGCCCCGGTCGCCGTTGAGGATCCAGTCCTGCTGCTTGGCGACGATCCGGATCATCTCGGCGAAGCCGAGCGTGACGATCGCCAGGTAGTCGCCGCGTAGTCGAAGCGTCGGCCAGCCGAGTAACACGCCGGAGAGCATCGCGAACGCGATCGCGAGGGGCATCGCCGCCAGCCACGGCCACGGGCTCTTGAGCCAGTTGTACTCGGTGAGCAGCTTGCTCTCCGGCGAGGTGAGCAGGGCCACCGTGTAGGCGCCGACGGCGAAGAAGCCGAAGAAGCCGAGGTCGAGCAGGCCGGCGTAGCCCACCACGATGTTCAGACCGAGCGCCAGCAGGATGATCCACGAGGAGTAGAACAGCACCCCGGCCATGTCGGTCTTGGTCGTGTAGAGAGGGATGTACAGCGAGCCCAGCGGTATGCCGAGGTACTCGTAGAACCACTTGTTCGGCAGCAGGTACAGCAGCACGACGCCGAGCACGCCGACGGCCCAACGGGCGGGACGCGGCAGTCCGTTGAACCACCGGCCCGGCGCGCCCCAGGCGGACCGCACCCGCGCCCGCACGCCCGGCTTCTTGTCATCGCTGCGGCGCGCCGGGGCGCGCTTGTCGGTCTTGTCGAGTTCGACAAGGGTTTCACCGCGATCGTTCAGCTCGGTCATGCTCGGGCCCTCCCAAGCGACTCGCCCAGCAGGCCGGTCGGCCGGAACATCAGCAGCGCGATCAGCGCGACGAACGCCACGAAGTCACGCCAGTTCGAGCCGAACAGTGCCGACGCGTAATTCTCCACCAGACCGAGCAGAAGTCCACCGAGCGCGGCACCGCGCAGGTTGCCGATGCCGCCGAGCACCGCGGCGGAGAACGCCTTCAGTCCCAGCAGGAAGCCGACGTTGAACTTGGTGGAACCCGTCTTGATGTCGTTGAACACCGCGGCGACACCGGCCATCAGGCCGCCGAGGATGAACACGAGCGCGATGACCCGGCCCTTGTTGACGCCCATCAGCGCGGCCGTGTTCGCGTCCTGCGCGACGGCGCGGATGCCGCGGCCGGCGCGGGTGCGCTGCACGTAGTAGTCGAGACCCACCATCATCACGACCGCGACGAGCACGGTGGTGAGCTGGGTGGGGGTGACCCGCCAGCCGCCGATGTCGATCACCGGCTTCGCCGGCAGCAGCGCCGGGACGCCGAACGGCCGCCGCACGGTCAGGGTTCCGACCACCTCCATGAGCAGGAACGACGCGCCGATCGCCGTGATCAGGAAGGCGAGGGGCGGCGCGTTGCGGCGCCGAAGCGGCCGGTACGCGATGAACTCGACGAACAGCGCGGTGGCGGCCGAGCAGAGTGCCGCGATCACGATCGCCGCGCCTATCGCGAGCAGGGCGACCGGCAACGACGGCCGGGCGGTGTTGCTGTCCAGGCCGAACAGCCCCCAGGTGAACAGGGCCGCGAAGGTGCCGATCATGAACACTTCGGAGTGCGCAAAGTTGATCAGCCGCAGCACGCCGTAGACGAGCGTGTAGCCGAGGGCCACGAGCGCGTAGATCGAGCCCTGCGTGATCCCGGTGACGGTCAGTTCCGGAAAGCTCCGGATCAGTTCAGAGAAGTTCACAGGGAGCTCCCGGAGAGGTAAGCAGCCGGTGCGGCCGGGACATTATGCGCCCCGGCCGCACCGGCGTAATCCGCTGACTAGGTAAGGGTCGGTCAGCCCTTCGGGATCTCCTGCTTCGGCGCCCACGCGCCGGCCTTCGCCTCGTACGCCCAGACGATGACCTGCGCCGGGTCCAGCTCGCCGTTGGCCTCCCACTTGTAGACCACGCCGGTCGCACCGCCGGCCTTGTTGTAGGAGCCCAGCCACGCCTGCAGGTCGGCACGGGTGCCCTTGCCGGCCGCGAGGCCCTCGAGGAAGACGTTCGCCAGGTCGTAGGCCACGTCGGCGTACACCGCCGGGTCGACGCTGAACTTGGCCTTGTAGTCGGCCACGAAGTTGCCCTTGGCCGCGGTCGCCGGGGCGCACGGGCAGGTGGCGATGGTGCCTTCGACGTCCTTCTGGCCGGTCACCGAGAGCATGTTGGTGTCGTTGATGCCGTCGCCGCCGACCATCGTGCCGGTCCAGCCCTGGGCGCGCAGCTGCTTGAGGAACAGGCTCGCCTCGGCGGTGTAGCCGCCGTAGAACAGCACCGTCGACTGGCTCGACTTGATCTTGGTGACGATGGCCGCGAAGTCGGTCTGCTTCTCCGACACCTTGTCGGTGCCGACGACGAGCGAGCCGAGGCCCTTCTTCGCCTCGTCGGCCAGGCCGGCGCCGTACGCGGACTGGTCGTCGACGACGAAGACCTTCTGCGCCTTCATGACGTCCTTGATGTAGCGGGCGGCCGCCGGGCCCTGCGACAGGTCGTTGCCGACGCCGCGGTGGAAGATCTTCCAGCCCTTGGTGCTCAGACTCGGCCGGGTCGCCGAGGGGGTGATGGACGGCAGCTGCGCCTGCTCGAAGATCGGGTTGGCGTTCTCGGACTCGCCGGAGAACGCCGGGCCGATCATGGCGACGATCTTGGTGTCCTGCGCCGCACTTGTCGCGAGGCCGGCGGCCTTGTCGGCCGCACCCTGCGAGTCGAAGGTCGCAAGTTCGACCTTGCAGTCGGCGTTCTTCTGGTTGTACTGGTCGAGCGCGAGCTGAGCGCCGTTCTTCATCGGGGTCACGAGGCCGGCGTTGTCACCGCTCAGCGCACCGAAGAAGCCGATCTTCAGGCCGCAGGCCTTGGTGCTCCCCCCACTACCGCTGTCACTGTCGCTATCCGCCTTACAGGCGGCGGCGCCACCGGCCAGCAGGACGGCTACCGCAACACCGCCGAACACGCGTACTAAGTTCTGCCTCACGGCACTGACCCTTTCTCATCCACGGCGTTCGACTCACCACAGCGCCCCTCCAGCGCTTCGCGCGGCGCCGAACAAGACCGGGGTTACCGGCCTGCGCGGGAAGCTATCTCACTGGGCGGGCTCGCGTAAGGTCTCGACACAGGGGTTGACCGAACCGTAACGCGGTGTGGGTCGGGTGACGCCCCGCCGGCAGCGCCTGCTAGGGCCGGCCGGCCAGCCACACGCCCCCGGCCCTGCCGTCGTCGGCCAGCAGCAGGACGACGTCACCAGATCCGGCTACCGTCAGTGAGGTGTCGCCGCCCGCCGGCACCACCTTGGGCGGCGTGACCGGCGTCCAGGACCGCCCGGCGGGGTCGGTGAACCACAGCTGACGGCCGCCGGCCGCCTCGGTCGCCACCAGCACCCCGTCGCCCAACGTCGCGATGCCCCCGACGCCCGCCGCGATCTGACCGCGGGACCGCCCGAACGTGCCCGCCGCGGTCCACCGGCCGTCGCGCTGCGCCCAGGCGCCGAACGCGTCGCCGCGCACCCCGACGGCGAGCACGCCGCCGGCGACGGTGGCGGCCCGCAGCACGGCGTCGTCGTCGTCGACCGACGGGACGGTGAGCTGTTCGAAGTTGCGGCCGTCGCCGGACGACCACGCGGCCGCGTCCCGTCCGACCCGCCCGGGCCGCAGCACGCTGCCGACCACTATCCACCGGTCCTGGGTCGCGACGACGTCGGCCGCGGCGGTGGCACCCTCCTGCCGTGCCTGCCCCGGGCTCGGGCTGGCGGTCTCGCCGGTCGTGCCGCTGACCTTGGCGCCGCCGTACTCGATCAGCTCGAACGCGGTCGCGTCGGCGGACGTCCACACCGCGGCGCCGCTGGTCCGGTTGCCGGCGATCAGCCAGCCGGTCGGTCCGCCGGCGATGTGCGACACGCCGACGTGGTCGCCGCCGCCGTACAGCTCGAAGTACGCCTCGACCTCGGTGAGCGAGCCGTCCTCGCGCTGGTACCAGGTGGCCACCCGCGGGTTGCCGTGCGCGCCGCCGCTCTTCGCGCCGACCGTCGCGATCTTGCCGTCCTTGCACCCGACCGTGTACAGCAGGTTCTGGCGGCCGTAGAACGTCCGCGCGTCCAGTGGCACCGGCGTGAACGTCGACCCGCCGTCGCGGCTGGCCCACACCGCCGGGCTGATGGCGCCGTCGGGTGCCAGCACGGCGCCGACGACGTACCACGTCCCCCCGCAGTTGACCGCGTCGCGCGGGGCGGCGCGGCCCGGGGCGGTCACCGGAAGCTCGACGGCGCGCCACTGGACGGCGACGGGGGTCGGCGACGCCGCGGGCGTCGGGTCGGGGTTCTGCACCGTGCAGCCGGCGGCGGCGAGCAGGGCCGCGATCACGACGAGGGCTGAGCGGCGCATCGCGGTCAGGACTCGGCGGACTCGTCGGTGGCCGCTGTCTCGATCAGGATGCGCTCGGCCACGTCGCGCATCGTCATCCGGTGATCCATCGCGGTGCGCTGGATCCATCGGAAGGCCTGCGGCTCGGTCATCGAGTACGTGGTCATCAGGGCGCCCTTCGCGCGCTCGACCAGCTTGCGGGTCTCCAGCCGGTCGGCCAGCGACGCGACCTCGCTCTCCAGCGCCGTCATCTCCGCGAACCGGGCGGCGGCGATCTCGATGGCCGGCACCAGGTCGCTCTTCTGGAACGGCTTGACCAGGTACGCCATGGCCCCGGCGGCACGGGCCCGCTCGACCAGGTCGCGCTGGCTGAACGCGGTGAGGATCACCACGGGGGCGAGCCGCGAGCCGGCGATGTTCTCGGCGGCGGTGAGGCCGTCCATGATCGGCATCTTGATGTCGAGTATCACCAGGTCCGGGCGCAACTGCTCGGCCAGGCGCAGGGCCGCCTCCCCGTCACCGGCCTCGCCGACGACGTCGTAGCCCTCTTCGATGAGCATCTCGCGCAGGTCGAGCCGGATGAGCGCCTCGTCCTCGGCGATCAGAACGCGCCGGCGCGCCGGCGCCGCCTCCCGCCCATCGGTCACGCCCGACTCTCCCCTGCTCCAGTCGCGGACGGGCATTCCCGTTTCCGCCCGGCTCAGCGTAGTCGGTATCCTGTTCGGCGGACCGGTCCCCGTATCCCAACCGGCAGAGGAACGGAGCTCAAACCTCCGACAGTGTGGGTTCGAATCCCACCGGGGGCACCGATTCGCCAGTCACCGATGGTGGGCCAGCGCCTCGTGGGTGTCGGCCGCCGCCGGGTCGGTGTGCACCGTCACCGACGTGAGCCGGGGCAACGCGTGCAGCAGGCGGTGCTCCGCGTCGACGGCGATCGCGTGCGCCTCCACCACCGTCAGCGCCCCGCCGACCAGCACGTCGGTCTCGGCGTGCAGGCGGTGGCCGATCCAGCGCAGCCGCAACGCGCCGACCCCGAGGACGCCCGGTGTGCCGGCGAGCACCCGCTCGGCCTCGTCGACGGTCGCCGGGTCGACGGCGTCCATCAGCCGCCGGTACACCTCCCGGGCGGCATCCCTCAGCACGACGAGGATCGCGACAGTGATCAGCAGGCCGACGACCGGGTCGGCCCAGGCCCAGCCGAGCGCCACGCCGCCGGCTCCGACGAGCACCCCGAGCGAGGTGAACCCGTCGGTTCGGGCGTGGACGCCGTCGGCGACGAGCGCCGCCGACCCGATCCGGCGCCCGACGGTGATGCGGTAGCGCGCCACGAGTTCGTTGCCGAGGAACCCGACGACGCCGGCGGCCGCCACCCACGGCAGGTGCCCGACCGGCTGCGGCGCGACGAGGCGGGACACCGCCTCGTAACCGGCGAATGCCGCCGACGCCGCGATCGTGACCACGATCAGGACGCCGGCGAGGTCTTCGGCCCGGCCGAACCCGTACGTGTACCGCCGGGTGGCCGCCCGCCGGCCCAGCACGAACGCGACCCCCAGCGGGACGGCCGTGAGCGCGTCGGCCACGTTGTGCAGCGTGTCGCCGAGCAGCGCCACCGACCCGGACGCCGCCACGATCGCCGCCTGCACCGCCGCGGTGGCCCCGAGGACGGCCAGCGAGATCCACAGCGCCCGCATGCCCTCCCGCGACGACTCGAGCGCGCCGTCGACCTTGTCGGCCGAGTCGTGCGAGTGCGGCGTCAGCAGGTGCCGCAGCCGGTGGCCGGGTCCGTCCTGGTGATGGTGGTGGCCGTGCTCATGATCGTCGCCCACGATCCCTCCCGGCGTGCCGCGCAGACCACCGCAGGATACGTGCCTACGCACGTATGCGGCGACGTCGCAGCTGCGAAGGGTGCGCAGTTACGAGCCGAAAGCCGTTGCGGGCCAGTCGTTCGGGTCGGGCCCGGGCACCGGCGTGAACGCGGCCACCAGCGCCCGGAACGCCTCCTCCGGCCCGTCGCCGAACCGCCAGAAGTAGGCGGTACGCCCGTCGAAGGGATAGCGGATCTCGGGCGGCGGTGCCGGGGCCGTGGCCCCCGGCTTGACCTGCACCGCGCGCCCGGCGATCGTGTCGTTCAGCACCGTGTCGGTGCGGCCTCGGCCCACCGAGACCTGGTACTCCGGGCCACCGGTGACCGGCGTCAACCAGACGGTGCCGGCCGCCGTCGCGGACAGCCCGTCCTCGTCGAGCACGAAGTCGGTCGAGCACTTGTTGAGCGCGGGCTCGGCGTAGCCGGCCAGCCGGAACGGGACGGCGCACCGGTACACCCTGTCGAAGCGGAGCTTTCCGGCGACGGCGATCGCACTGTCCGGTTCGCCGGTCGCCCATACCTGGGCCCAGATGCCCGCCCGCGGCTGCCAGCGGACGACGTGCGTGCCGCCCTGCTCGACGGTCTCGGCGGGCAGCCCGTCGACCGCCGCGGAAGCCGCCCCGGGACCCAGCTCACCGAGCCAGATCGGGTCCCGGGCGGCCAGGACGCGCACGTCCCCACCCGTCTCGGCGGCCTCGAACCTCAGCTCCTCGAAGCCGCGCGTCGAGGCCCACGAGGCGTTGCGCCACCCGATCGGGGTGCCGCGGATGTCGAGGTGGAAGAGCCCGGAGCCGGAGCCGAGCACCTCGGGCCGGTCGGCGGCGGTGGGCGCACCGGCCACCGCGGGCGGGCGCGGCAGCGGCACCCGGCCGGACTGCGCCGGCTGCGCGGTGCGGCCGTCCGGCCGCCGGTCCGGCGCCGTCGCCACGCCGGCGGCCGCCACCAGGGCGACGACCGCGGCGGCCGCGCCGAAGCCGACGGCGAACCGGCGCCGCCGCTGCCGGCGCACTCCCGTCCGGACGGCGTCGAGCAGCCGCTCCACGTGGATGTCACCCTCGGCGCGCTCGCGCAGGGCGGTGGCGATCATGTCGTCCATCGCAGGCTCTCCTCGGCGGTGGCCACGTGCTGGCGGAGGGTGGTCAGCGCGCGCATCGCGTGCGTGCGGACGGTGCCGGGCGAGCAGCCCAGGATCTCGGCGATCGCGGCGTCGTCGAGGTCCTCGTAGTAGCGCAGCACGATCGTCACCCGCTGTTTGGGCGGCAGGCGGCGGATCAGCCGCCACACCGCCGCGCGCTCGGCGGCCTCGGCGCCGAGGTCGCCGACGTCGGCGGCGTCCGCCCGTTCCACCCGCCCGGCGCCGTCGACGACCTCGGTCGACGAGCGCTTGCGCCGCCAGGAGACGTGGGCGTTGACGAGCATCCGGCGCAGGTAGACGTCGGGTCGGCCGCCGGCGACGATGCGGTTCCAGCGCGGGTAGGCCCGGATCAGGACCTCCTGCGCCAGATCCTCGCCGAGGTGCCGGTCACCCGCGATCAGGCGGGCCACCCGCACCAGCGCCGGCCCGCGCACGCGGACGTAGTCCTCGAACGTCACGGATAACGCACGCGACGGGCGGCCGGATCCGTTGACACGTCTTTCATGGTCGCGCGTCCGCGCGATCTTGGACTCTGGTCGGTGCCAGGGCACCGACCAGAGTCAAAGATCGCGGAAACTACGCCACGATCCGGCCGCGCTGGGCGGCAGCGAGGCGGAACCGGTTGATCGCGGCCAGCACCGTCTCCGGGTCGGAGTCGGTGAACCGGGTGCCGAGCAGCAGGCCGGGACCGGTCGCCACCCGCAGCACCGCCGGGTCGTCGAGTCCCACGGCCACGCACGGCATGATGTCGACCATGACGGGCACGGGCGTCCGCGTCGCATGGTGGATCGGCCTGGTGGGCCACCTCCTGGTGCTGCCCTGGTACGCGGCGAGCGGCCTGGTGGCGCCGCTCTGGGCGGTGGTCGGCCTGCTCGCCGTCTGGCTGGTCCTGCTCGCAGCGGGCGTGCGGTGGCGCCGCTACCGTCCACTGTGGATGCTCGCGGTGCCGGTGCTGGACGTCGCCGTCTGGTTCGCCACGATCGCCCTCGGCGAGGCCCTGGGCGGCTGGACCGCCTGAGTCGCTACTCCGACGGTTGTCCCGCGCCCGCGCACGGGCCGCTGCCCTCGTCCACCTCGTGCGGCGGGGTCGTCGTGCCGACGGCCCCCTCGACGCGCGCCCCGCAGACCGGGCACCTGCTCACGATGTCGTCCATGACGCACATCCTTACCCAGAACGGGGCTGCCCGATGCGGCTCACCCCGTGTCGGGGTTGATCCGCGGGACGCCCCCGTTGCAGCGGCTCTTGAACGTGACGCGGTTCGGCGTGGCCGAGGCCGACTCGAACTTCACGTTCACCTGCTCGGCCGGACCCGCGCTGATCCGGGTGATCGAATAGCCGGCACCCGGCGTCGCCCCGATGATCGTCGCCGTCGCACCGACGCACCGCACCGTCACCGAGTTGCCCGCCTCCGACGCCGAGCGCTCCTGCGCCGCCGGCGGCGGCGCCTCGGTGGTCGGGGCGGTGGTCGGGCCGGTGGTCGGGCCGGTGGTCGGGCCGGTCCCGGCCGCCGTCGCCCCGCCGTCGACCGGGGCCCGGTTGGCCTGCTGCGGGTCGACCTCGTTCGGCGCGAGCCCACCCGGCGCCGCGCCGGGTGCCGCCCCGGGCCCCCCCGTCGTGCCGCCGCCGGCCGGCTCGGTGGTCCCGGCACCGTCGACGGGCGGCGCCGTCACCGTGCCGCCGGGCGCTCCCCCGTTCGACGTGACCGGCGCGGATCCGGCGCGCGGAGTGCCGCCCGGTCCGCCGGAAGCCGCCGCCACCACGGCCGCGGCGATCACCAGGGCGGCCGCGCCGGCCGTCGCCAGTCGCCGGCCGCGGCGGCGGCGGGCGTCCGTCGTGGCCTTCGTGTGCGGACGGGCGACGCCGCGCCCGCTACGACCCGACGCCGCACCGGCCGCGCCGGGCCGGACCGCGTGCACGGCCGCGGCGGCGGTCAGGATCGCGGCGACGTCGGCCGCGGTCGGCCGGTCGGCCGGGTCCTTGGCCAGGCACTCGGCAATGACGTCGATCACGTCGCCGGGCAGGCCGGTCAGCGGCGGCAGCGGGTCGGGGTCCAGGTGCAGGTGGGCGACGAGCATCTGGGTGGTGGACTCGGCCGGCCAGGGCATGTGCCCGGCCAGCATCCGGTACATGAGCACGCCGAGGCCGTACATGTCGGTGCCGGTGGCGACCGGGCCGCCCTGGAGCCGCTCCGGCGCCACGTAGGCCGGCGTGCCGAACAGCACGGCGTCGTTCTCGCTGAGGTCGCCGATCACCGCGGCGACCCCGAAGTCGACGACCTTGGCCATGCCGCCGGCCGTTACCATCACGTTCGCCGGTTTCACGTCGCGGTGCACGATGTCATGCGCGTGCGCGGCGGCGAGGGCCGCGGCCACCTCCGCGCCGACCCGCAGCACCCAGTGAAGCGGCATCGGCTCGTCTTCGAGCAGTTCGGTGAGGGTGGACCCGGCGACCAGTTCCATGACGATGTAGGGCACGCGCTCGCCGTCGGCGAGATCGGCCTCGCCGTAGTCGAACACCCCGGCGACGTTCGGGTGCGACAGCTTCGCGACGGCCTGGGCCTCGGCCCGGATGCGCTGGCGCGACGACGGGTCGGCCGCGAACCTCGCCGACAGCACCTTCACGGCCACGTCGCGCCCGAGCACCTCGTCGCGGGCGCGCCAGATGACCGACATGCCGCCCTCGCCCAGGCGATCGAGGAGCCGGTACCGGCCGCCCAGCACGTCCGTCGCATCCACGGCAACAGTGTGCCGTATCGGGCAGGCAGGTTCGCATATGTCGATCTATTGCGGTCGGATTCATGTCCGTCATGCCGGTACGGCATCGACCAAACGGACCGTTCCCCCACCCCGGTGCACGGCACCGATACCGTTCCGGGCATGCCGTCGTACCCGCCCGCCGCGCCGGGTCTGGTCGACCGGCCGGACCTCGCCCGGCGCCTCGACCAGGCCGGCGCGCGTCGGGTGGTGTCGGTGTCGGCGGCGCCGGGGTACGGCAAGACGACGCAGGTCGCGGCCTGGGCCCGGGACCGCGGTGCGGCCTGGTGCACGGTCCGGGCCGGCCGTCCGGCGATCCCCGACATTCCGAGCGCGCCGGTGCTCGTCGTCGACGGTGTCGAGAACCTGACACCCGACCGCGTGGCCGCGCTGCGGGCTGCGGCACCGGAGGCGCTCCACCTCGTACTGCTGGGCCGCCGGCGGGCCCGCGACGGGCTCGCCGAGGTGGGCGCGGACGCCCTGGCGTTCTCCCCCGCGCATACGGCCGAGGTCCTGTGCGCGGTACTCGGTCCGGATGCCGCCGCCCTGGCCGCGGCCGTGCACGCCTACACCGTGGGCTGGCCGGCGGCCGTGCGGATGCTCGCCGACCGGCTGGCCGGCAGCGCGCCGGCCGCCCGTGCCGCGCTCGACCCCGGCGACGCGCTCACCGGCTACCTGGTCGACGAGGTGCTCGCCGGAACCGATCCCGCCCTCCGTCCACTGTGGAGCATCGAGGCACCGGTCACCGCGTCGATCTGCCGCGCCGCCGGCCTCGACGTCACCGGTGCCCACCTGCGCGATCTGGCCCATCTCGGCTACCTGACGGTGGCCGAAGGGGGCGCGGACGAGCCGGCTTACGCCGTCCCCCCGATGCTCCGGGCGGCCGCGCGCCGGGCGGACCCGGCGCCGCCCGCGCGGCGCCGCGCCCTCGCGGACGCCGCGGCCGGCTGGTTGGGACGGCACGGGCGGCTCGGGGACGGCCTGCGCGCGGTGCGCTCGCTGGACGATCCGGCCGCGCTGGCCGACCACCTCGCCGCGCACGGCGCGCGCCTGCTCGCCGCAGGCGAGGCCGCAGCGGTCGCCGACGCGGTGCGCGCCCTGCCCATCCCGCTGCCCCCGGCCGTGCACGTCGTGGCGGGGCAGGCGCGCGGCATCCTCGGCGACTGGGACGCGGCGCTGGAGCACCTCCAGCAGGTCGCCGGCGGCACCGGGCCGCTGCCGCCCGGGATCGCCTGGCGGCTCGGCGTGATCCACTACGACCGGGGTGACCTGGCCGCCGCGCTGGCCGCCTTCGATCGCGGTGCCGGCAGCGACGACGACGCACCGGACCGCGCCCTCCTGATGAGCTGGACCGCTGCCGCGCACTGGCGCCGCTACGACATGGCCCGCTGCCGGCGGGCCGCGGACGCGGCGCTCGCGCTCGCGCGGGCCTGCGGCGACGACCCGGCGCTGGCGGCCGCGCACACCACCAGCGGGATGGCCGCCGCCATGGACGGCGACAAGAACGGCAACGCGATGCACTACGCCGCCGCGGCCCGGGCGGCCGAACGGGCCGGCGACGTGCTCGCGCTGACCCGGCTGCGCAACAATGCCGGCTCGCGGTCGCTGGAGGAGGGCCGGTTCCGGGCCGCCGTCGACGAGTTCGACGAGGCCATCCGGCTCGCCGAGCGCACCGGCTACGCGATGATCCTCGCGATCGCCACGCACAACCGGGCCCTCGCGACCTTCGCGCTGGGCCGGCTGGACGAGGCGGCCGCCGACTTCGCCGCGGCGCTCGCCATCTGCCAGCGCATCGGCAGCCGGATGGCGGCCTACCCGCTGATGCGCTCGGCCGACCTGCACCGGCTGCGCGGCGACCTCGACCAGGCCCGCGCGGCCTACGAGGACGCGCTGACCCACGCCCGGGCCGCCGGCGACAGGCAGGGCAGCGTGCCGGCGCTCGCCGGGCTGGCCAGGATCGTCGCGATCGAGGAGGGCGCCGCCGGCGCCGGCAGCGCCGGGGGCGCCGGGGGCCTCGGCCCCGACGGCGCCGGCGGCGGCGGCCTCGGCTCCGGCAGCGCCGACGCGCTCATCGCGGAGGCCCGCGCCTGCGACCGGGGCATCGGCGAGGCTGAGGTGACGCTGGCCGCGGGCTGGATCGCGTTGTGCCGGGGCGACTCGCAGGCGGCCGCGGAGTGGGCCAAGCAGGCGCTGGCCGCGGCCGGCGCGCGGGCGCAGGGTCCGCGGTTGGCCGAGGCGATCGAACTGGCCGCGCTCGCCGGTCCCGCCGGCGGGCGGGCGGAACGGCTCACCGAGGCGGCCGGGCTCTGGGCCGAGATGGGGCACGAACCGGGCGCGGCGGTCAACGCGTACGTGCTGGCCCGGCTGACCGGGCAGCCGATCGGACCGGCCGAGCACCGGCTGCGGACGATGGCCGTGCGACCGGGGGCCAGCCGGCACGCGGCGGGACCGTTGCGCTGGCTGGCCGGCGACGAGGCCCCGCCGGCGGTGCAGTTGCGCACCCTGGGCGGGTTCGTGCTGCTGCGCGACCAGGCGCCGGTCACCGCCGAGCAGTGGCGCTCCCGCAAGGCCCGTGACCTGCTGAAGCTGTTGGTCGCGCGGCACGGCCGGATGATGTCGCGGGAGGCGGCCGCCGAGACGCTGTGGCCGGGCGAGGCCGCCGACCGGTTGCCGAACCGGTTGTCGGTGGCCCTGTCGACGCTGCGGACCGTGCTCGACCCGGCGCGCCGGTTCGACGCCGACCACTTCGTCCGGGCCGACAAGACGAGCCTCGGCCTCGGCGCGCTCGACGTCGACGTGCTGTCGTTTCTGCGGACCGCGGCCGACGGGATGCGCCACCTGGCGGCCGGGCGTCGCGACCGGGCCGCGCCCGCGCTGGCGGCCGCCGAGGCGGCGTACACCGGCGACTTCCTGCCTGAGGACCCGTTCCACGAATGGGCGGCCGGGCTGCGCGACGAGGCGCGGGCCACCTACCTGCGCGTCGTCCGGACGCTTGCCGACCTCGCCGCCTCCGGCGGCTCCGGCGGCTCCGGCGGCTCCGGCGGCTCCGGCGGCTCCGGCGGCTCCGGCGGCTCCGGCGGCCACGGCGGCCACGGCGGCCACGGCGGTGATGGCACAGACACCGACGCCGCCGTGCAGTACCTGCTGCGACTGCTGAGCCACGACCCGCACGACGAGCCCGCCCACCTGCGGCTGGTGTCGGTGCTGCGGGCCGGCGGCCGGCACGGTGAGGCCCGCCGCCGCTACGCGCGCTACGTCGAACTGATGGCCGAGATCGACGTCCCGGCCGAGCCGTTCCCATCCTGATCCGCGCCGCCGGCCGCGGCCGTGCCATCCCCACCCTGGGCGGGAGCCTGAGCCAGGGTCGCATGTCCGGCGTGGCTGGCCTTCGCCGCCAGGTAGTCCGCGTTGGCCGGCGACAGGAAGACCCCGGTCGGCACGCGCTCGACGATCGTCATACCCAACCGTTCGAGTTGCTCGGCCTTGTCCGGGTTGTTGCTCAGCAACGCGATCCGGTTCGCGCCGAGCGCGGCGAGCATCTGCGCCGCGGCTGTGTAGTCGCGCTCGTCCTCCGCGTGGCCGAGGGCGAGGTTCGCCTGGTACGTGTCGAGCCCGGTGTCCTGCAGCGCGTACGCGTCGAGCTTGGCGTACAGGCCGATGCCCCGGCCCTCCTGGCGGAGGTACAGCACGAAGCCGCCGACGTTCGCGACCCGCTCGACCGCCTCACGCAGCTGCGGTCCGCAGTCGCAGCGCTGGCTGCCGAACACGTCGCCGGTCAGGCACTCGCTGTGCGGACGGACCAGGACCGGGTCGTCGTGTGCGGCCTCGCGGGCCAGCGCCCCGGACCAGTCGCCGAGGCCGAGCGCGATGTGCTCACGACCGTCGGCGAGGCCGTCGAACGTGAACACGCTCGCGGCGGTCGCGTACCCGTCGGGGAACCGCAGCGGGACGGTGACACGGGTGCGGACGCTCGCGGCGGGGGGTGGGGTCTCAGCCACCCAACTGACCTTCCCGAAACGACCGCCCGGAAAACCGAAGGCGACGCGCGACCAACACGGCGGCGCCGGGCAGGCTGGAGACCAGCGCCAGCGCGCCGTAGACCATCGCGGTCGCCACGCCCTGGTCGGCGGTGAGCCCGGCGGCAGCGAACGCCCAGGCCGCGACCCCTTCGCGCGGGCCGAAGCCGCCGATGGAAAGCGGCAGGCCCATCGCCAGCAGCGCCAGCAACGTCAGCGGCATGAGCAGCGACAGCGGCGCGGTGGCGCCGGCGGTGCGCGCCGCGACCACGAACATCGCGAGGTGGCCGCCCACGACCACCGACGACGCGACGAGAATGCCGAACCAGTTGCCGTTGGCGAACAGCCCGTCGCGGACGTCGCGTTCGGCGGTGCGCATGGCCCGCGCGAATCGCGACGGACCGCGCCGGGGCAGCACCCGCGTCACCGCGTACACGAGGGCACCGGCGACGATCGCCACCGCCGACGCGACAGGCAGGTACCGCTGCACCGGCGACGGGCACGCGAAGAGGACGATCACCGCGATCACGGCCTGCACGATCTGGCCGGCGGTGCGCTCCAGGACCACCGCTCGCACGCCGCGGCCGACGTCGCCGGCGTCCTTGCCGTGCCGCACCGCGCGGTCGACGTCACCGATGACGCCGCCGGGCAGCGTCGAGTTCAGGAACACCGAGCGGTAGCAGTGCGCGACGGCCGCACCCAGCGGGAGCCGCACGCCGAGGCCCTCGGAGACGATGCTCCAGCGCCAGGCGCAGCACACGGTGGTCAGCCCGCCGATGGCCAGCGCCGCGACGAGCGCCCAGACGTTGATCAGGCGCAGCCCGTCCAGGAACGGGCCGGTTCCCACGCGCCACAGCAGGACCGCGAGAATCGCGACCGCGCCGAGTATCTTCGCCCAGGCCACGATGACCTTGGTGGGAACTACCACTCGCATGACCGGGACACCAGGCCGCACGGTGTGCGGTGCCGTGGGCGCCAGTGTCGTAGCCGTGTGCACCTGAACCTCCTCGTAAGCGCGTCTTCCTGCCCTGTACGCGCCACGCAGGCCGAAGGTTCATTCGGGGATGACGAGCACATCCGTGTGCTGGACCACGGCCGTCACCCGGCCGGCGACGATGTCGGAGCGCCGCCGTTGTTCGTACCCAGCCGCGCGCTGCGCCAACTCGGGCCGTTGCTCTGCGGCGGCAACGATCCAGCCGTCGAACCACTCGGCGGTGAGTTCGGCCTGGTCGGGGCCCAACCGCCACGGGCTCGGCCGGATCTCGACGCGGGCGCCGCGCCGCCGGAATGCGTCGATTGCATAGTGGACGGCGTCCGGGCCGAGCAGCCGTCGACCGTCGACGGTCCGCCGCTGGTGATCGTTGAAGGCCGCCTCGACAGCCGCGTCGAACTCGGCCTCGACCGGGTCGAGCGTCACCCGTCCGGTGACGGACAGTGTCGGCCACGTAGGCACACCGTCGACGGCGGCGACGATCCTGTCGATCTCGTCGGCGGTCAGCATGTCCAGCAGGGCCGACGCGGTGACCAGGCTCGCACCGGCGAGGTCGGCCGGGGTCAGCCGGGTGATGTCGCCCACCCGCGTCTCGACGGTGACCGGGGCGCCGTCGGCCGCCGTGTCGACCATCTCGGCGGCGGCGTGGTCGAGCAGGGCGGGATCGCGGTCGTACATGATCCAGTGCTGCCGGCCGGGCAGGCGCGGGGCCAGCCAGCGCCCCATCGACCCGGTGCCGGACCCGAGGTCGTGGATCACCAGCGATTCGGTTCCCGACAGCCGGACGCCGACGAGGTCGAGCAGGTCGGCGGCGCGCGCGGCGGAGTCGGCCGGCTCGCGCAGCGCCAGCCAGTCGGCGAACTTCAGCACGGCCGACCCCGCGTCGTCAGCGATCTCGCCGACCCATCGAGATCTTGGACGATCGCACCGGCGATGACCGGTGCAATCGTCCAAGATCGAAGGGCGATCATGCGGCCACCCCGCTGAGTGCCGTCGCGACGCGGTCGGCCGTGTCGGCCCAGGTGGCGAGGCTCTCGCGGCGGTCCCGGGCGGCGGCACACAGCCGCTCCCGCAGGTCGGCGTCGCCGAGCCAGGCCCGCAGGGCGCCGGCCAACGCGACCGGGTCGTCGGGCGGCACCAGCAGGCCGGGCGGCGGGCCGGGGCCGAGCGCCTCGCGCACCCCGCCCACGTCGCTGACCAGCACCGGGATGCCGCGGGCGAACGCCTCGGTGAGCACCATTCCGTACGTCTCGCCGCGCGACGGGAGGACGAGCAGGTCGGCCGCGGCGTACGCGGCGGCGAGGCCGTCGCCGGTGCGCGGTCCGATCATCGTGACCCGCCCGGCCAGGCCGGGTGCCGCGATCGCGGCACGGATCCGGCCGGCGAACGCCGGGTCGCGGGTCGGCGAGCCGACGAGCACGCACGTCCACGGCCGGTCGGCGACCGCCGCGAGCGCCTCGATCAGCACGTCGTGCCCCTTGCCCGGGACGATCGCGGCGACGCAGAGCAGCCGCCCACCGCCGTCCGACGGCGCGGTCACGGGGGCCGGGTCGACGCCCGGCGAGGCCACGGTGACCCGCGCGGCCGGCAGCCCGTACAACTCGACGAGCCGCCGCCCCGTCCACTCGCTCGTCGCGATCACGGTGACGGCGGACGCGACCGCGGCGCGCTCCGCGTCGTCGCCGAGCGGCATGTGCATCAGGATCGCGAGGCGCAGCCGGCCGGCGTGCGCGGCGAGCTCGTCGGGCGCCGCCGACGCCACCAGGCCGTCGACAAGAACAAGATCATTATCCCCGACGGTCGCCAGCCGCGCCGCCAGGCCGGCACGCTCGGCCGGCGCGGGCCGCGGCCAGGAGCCCGGGACGGCGTGCTCCCACACCGTCCAGCCCGCCGCGGTGAGCGCCCGGATGATCCGCCGGTCGTAGGTGTTGCCGCCGCTGGGCGTCGCCGGGTCGTCGATGTCGTTCGGCAACACCAGGTGAACTTCGCTCATAGCGTCCGCTCGTAGCTGGCCCACGCCACGTGCGACTCGTGCAGCGTGACGGAGATCCCGGCCAGTTCGCGGGCGCCCTCGCCCAGTGCCCCGGCGTGCACCCGGTCGGCCAGCCGGTCGGCGATCGTGCGGGCCAGCACCTCGGTGGTGGTGTTGACCCCGGCGAAGGCCGGCTCGTCGTCAAGGTTGCGGTAGTTCAGATCCTTGAGTACCGCTTTGAGCTCGTCGATCGCGAGGCCGATGTCCACGACGATGCCGTCGGCGTCGACGTCGGCCCGCCGGAACGTGGCATCGACGACGAACGTGGCCCCGTGCAGGCGCTGCGCCGGCCCGAAGACCTCGCCGCGGAAGCTGTGGGCGACCATCATGTGGTCGCGGACCGTCACGCTGAACAAGGGATCACTCTCCGCCATAGGTGATGAGGTGGCACAGCGCGGGCAGGGCGCCGCTGGACAGCCGGCCGAGCACGTCGGGTAGCTCCTCGAACGGCGACGCGCCGGTGATCAGGGCGTCGAACGCCGGGTCGCGGAGCAGGTCGAGGGCGAGCACCAGCCGATCGGCGAACGTGCGGCTGGCCCGCGCCGGCGACACGGTACCCACCTGGCTGCTGCGGATACGCAGGCGGCCGGAGTGAAACGCGCCACCGAGCGAGACGGTGACCGGACGGTCGCCGTACCAGCTCAGCTCCAGCACGGTGCCCTCCGGGGCGAGCAGGTCGAGCGAGCGCTGGAGCCCGGACTCCGACGCGCTGGCGTGTACCACCAGGTCGCGCCCGCCGGCAGCGTCGGATGGCACGGTGAACTCGACGCCGAGCGCCTTCGCGATGCCCTCGCGCGCCGGGTCGGCGTCGACGAGCTGCACGTGGACGCCCGGGAACCGGGCGAGCAGGGCCGCCACGCTGCAGCCGACCATCCCCGCGCCCACGACGGTGATCCGGTCGCCGATCAGCGGCGCGGCGTCCCACAGC